>Ga0111538_10013284_pt1 | contig 10863 bp, 10 predicted proteins | sample SoiMethybrSBSTD1_FD_79669 | JGI IMG/M metagenome (GOLD analysis project Ga0111538, IMG submission 79669) | Bulk soil microbial communities from a Populus tree surrounding site in Tennessee, USA - Soil MetaG P. TD hybrid SBSTD1 (version 2)... | ecosystem: Environmental > Terrestrial > Soil >... | reverse complement strand
GAGAAAGAGAATGTGGTGGGGCGCGACGAGGGACCCTTCCAGCGTTTCACTACCGCGGTGGCGAATTGGGTCGTCACTCCACGCAACGCCCGTATGATTATCGCATTCTGGGTCATTGCGTTCTTGATCTCGTTGACCCAGATCCGACACCTCACATTCGGTGACCCGACCGCAGCCACGCCGCTCTTGCGCGAAGACTCTCCGTATAACCTGTCACACATAGAGATCCAAAAGTATTTCGGCGGCATCGAACCGCTCATCATCGTGGTCGAAGGGCGCGATAAGGATGTCCTGAAGGATCCTGCGATCTTACGCTCGATGGAGAAATTCCAGCGACACATGGAACGCGATCCGGATATCGGGTACAGCTTCTCGCTCTCGGATATTATCCAATCGATTAATATGACCTTTTATGACTTACAACCGCGCTGGGGAGTTATCCCGGCAGAGATTCCCAAGGTGAGTTCGCTGTTTTTCTATTATTTCGCCGGCGCCCCTCCGGGAGAGACGTCGCGCTTCCTTGATCCCAGCTACACCGTTACCCGCGTGACATTCTATTGTAAGAACCATCAAGGCGATAACGTAGCTCGTATCATTCATGAGGCGCGGGAATTTGTCTCTACTAACACTATGGAAAAGGCCGACTATCGGCTGGCTGGTGGGTTGATTGGCGTAACAGCAGCAGCGAACGAGGAGATTCTCAAGAACGACATTCTGATGAACATCCTCGGCTTTGGCACGATCTTCCTCATCGTCATGTTTACCTACCGGTCGGCCATTGCCGCCTTCGTGATGATGCTGGGATTGTTCTTGGCCAACGGGATTGTGAACGCGTACATGGCTTATGAGAACATCGGTATCAATCTTCAATCGCTGCCGATCGTGACCGTGGGCGTCGGTTTCGGTATTGACTATGCCCTTTACATCGTGAGCCGGGCGGTTGAGGAGTATAAAGGCGATGTCACCGAGGCGGTTCGTTTAGGACTCGCCACCGCAGGCAAGGCGGTTACTTTCACTGCGATCACACTGGTGATGGCGACCACAATGTGGGCGTTCTCTCACATCCGCTTTTGCTCGGAGATGGGCCTGCTCCTGGCATTGTGGATGGCGATTAGTTTTCTGGCTTCGTGCACGTTTATCCCAGCAGTGCTGGTCTTGTGGGAACCGAAGTTCTTCCTACGCGCGGCTAAGGAAGGGATTGTCGGTTAACAAAATAGGAAGAGACATGAGATTTCATGTCTCTTTGAAAATTCATGGCAAAAAAGAAGGGCAGGTATGTCCACCTGCCCTTTCTGTTTTTACAATAACGGAGTAGAGGATTCTATCAACGTACCTCTACAAAAGACCACGTAAATCCACCACCTCTATTGCCTGGCTGGCTTCTCTTCTTTCGTCTGTCCAGGCGATCCTGCCACCCCTGGGTTCTCGGCGGTCTCCTTCGAAGTCGACTTATATTGGTCGACCAAGGACGGTTGGGGAGTTTCAATCTTTGCCGGTGGCTCTTCCTTCGTGCATTGCGCAAGGAATCCCAATAAACAAATGGCAGCGATTTTCATCATCTGCCGCAAGCAATTTGCAGAAAAGATTTGTATTCTCATGAGCCGCATTAGGAATCACGTGGGTGCCAACTATGGCAGGGGCAACCACACGCGTCGGAAACTCAGAAATCCAACTCGTCTATGAAATGCAACAGGCTATGCAGTTCAAAGGCGACCCGACCAACAACGCCGAATGGGTACAGTGGCGTAACGAAATGCGACTCGAATACCAATACGAGGATCTGGTTGAAGACAATAAAATCTTTGGCCAGTACACGATTCCATTTATTCGCAAAGCGGATTTCTCTTTAATGTATCGCGGTCGCGTCGACCCAATGTACATCGTTCGTGACAAATACCACGAACTGTACAACGACAATCAAACTGACCATTTTCTGTTCCCGGAAAATGACATTCGCGAAATCAACCTGGATACCGATTTTGGCGAAGTGTTCGGTCACAAACTGTCCATGCGATTAGGAAAACAGCAAATCGTGTGGGGCGAATCAGACCTGTTTCGCTCCATTGATATTGTTAACCCTCTCCGCATTGACCAGAACGGATTCGTCGGCGAAGCGTTTGAAGACTTCCGTACTCCGATTTGGGCGGTAAAGTTTTTGTATGACATTGGCAACGTCGGCACCATCGCATCGAACGTTGGCGTGGAACTGTTCTACACCCCGCGCTGGCGCCCAGGAAGCAACCATCTCATTCTCGAAGGCGGGTGGGACTTGCAGTATCGTGACCCACGAATTTACAAAGATGCGCCTGATGGCATCAATTTCATTCCGCAGCTAGGGAATAACAAAAAATACGGTCGTGTCCGCAATAGTATGGCCCAGGCGCAAGAAAACGGAGAATTCCAGGACGAAAATGGTAATCTCTGTCCAACGGGCGTGACCACTTGTCCAGGTGCTAGGGCGATTAGAGGTAAATCCAAGTCTGGTACTGCCGTATGGCGCAGCATGATAGGTTTCGACTTACTGCGAACCTGGAGCTTTTTGCCGGGAACGTTTGGGAAAGATCAATGGTTTCTCACCGGTCAGCATCTCCTAACCTACCAGAATAACAACCGACCCTCTGCACTCAATGCTTTTACTAACGCACCGTTCGACCGTCACCAACGTTGGGAACAACTCTTCACGTTGTCAGGTTCAGGTTTCTTTGCCAAAGGCAAATTCGAACCACTGTGGGCGTATGCCTATTCGGCAAACGCGAAGCAGCATTTGATTCTTGCTCAGTTTTTCTGGCACGGGCTGTACTTCAAGAACCTTGACCTGTTTGCCGGTACGGCACTCTATTTGGGAAGCCGCTTCCAAACCGACGCGTCATTCTTGAACTACTATGCCGACCGTGACACGGCGTGGATTCGCTTGCAGTACTTCATTTTGTAAAAGCGTAAAACGTGAAGAGTAAAACGTAATCTAAAAATATTGTATTCCGTATTTTGTATTAAGTTTTACGTATTACGTTTTTAACAGGAGGGGGGCTCACAACGGGCCTCCCTTTTTTTGTTGCAGAGAATATGGGAAGATGCCCCGCCGAAACCCCCAAAGGAGGAATTGCCAATGGCTAGTGTAGATGGCGGTGCGCTCATCGGGCGCATTCTGAAAGAACAAAAGGTGAAGTATATGTTCGCCGTCAACGGCGGACATACGTTTCCCATCCTTGCCAATTTAATGAATAACGATGTGGATCTCATTCACATGCGTCACGAGCAGGCATGCGCTTATGCCGCTGACGGGTATGCACGTGTCACAGGCACACCAGGTGTGTGTTGTGTCACCGCAGGATGCGGTCTCACCAACGCCGTCACAGGTTTGTGCGTTGCCGGACTGACGAATAGTTCAGTCGTTTGCCTCTCAGGTCAACACCCAACTACGGAAGATTACATCGGTTCGTTCCAAGAAGCGTACGGCTCTGATGTGGTACGAACCTTTTCAAAATTTGCCAAACGCGTGCTTGATTGGTCCACGATCGAGGTCGACCTGCGTCAGGCTTTCCGAGAGGCAATTAACCCGCCACAAGGCGTGTCGATGCTAGAAATTCCTCAGAACATTCTCTATCACGTGGACGACGAGAAGAAGCAACGCAAAGGCGCAAAGGTCTATAATTCTGATGAACTGCGTTCGCAAGGTGACCCACGCCGTATCGAACAAGCCGCAGAACTGCTCTTCAAAGCCCAAAAACCTCTTATTGCTGGTGGTGACGGTATCTTCTGGTCTAATGCCGCAGCGGAGCTGAAAGAACTTGCCGAACTCACCAGCACGCCAGTGTACTGCCGGCGCTCTGGGCAAGGCGCGGTTGACGAAGCACACCCGTTGGCCATTCGTGGAGCCTGGAAGAAGCCGTTCACTGGCGAGGCCGATGTTGTTCTCGCTGTCGGGTTCAAATACTGGAGCGGTGAAAAATTCGGTGAACCACCAACCTGGAGTGACAAGGCCACGTACATCCAGGTGGATGCCACACCGCAGCGTGTTGGTTGGCACGTCCCGGCGGAAGTCGGTATCGTCGGCGATCCGAAACTCGTGTTACGTCAGATCATCGATAAGATCAAAGAGATGAAGCTGGATTTCAGCGCGAAGCGGGAAAGCCCGTGGATCAAACAAATGGCTGACATCCGGGCCAATTACGAAAAGCTCATCAGCGAACGCGCGGTGAAAAACGCGAACAACACTCCCATTCATCCTGACCGCCTTACCAGCGACCTGATGAAAGTGATTGATAAAAGTGCTTCGTTGATCATCGATAGCTTCACGCTGAGTGGCTACACCAGCCAATGGTTCACCGCCCACGAAATGGGACAAGTCGTTGATGCCGGGCCGCTCGCTCCAGTCGGACACGGTGTCGGCATGGGGATTGGCGTGCAACTTGGTCGCCCGGGTAAACAAGTGATTGTTGTCAGTGGTGACGGGGGTCTCGGCATCGGTGGTATGGATATGGAAACTGCCGCGAAATACAAGATACCGATCGTCACGCTTTTGTGGAACAACAGCTCATGGGGCCCGTCTTTCGAATCGATGCCGATGCTCAAAGGACGCACCAAGCCATTCGATATGGTTCCAGGCATTCGCTACGACAAAGTATTCGAGCCGATGGGCGTGTACACTGAACATGTCGAGAAAAACGAAGAGATCATCCCGGCTCTCGAACGTGCGTTGAAATCCGGCAAGACTGCTCTCGTTAACGTGATTGGTGACAAGCGTATCGGTCACCCAACGTTGGGTGGGAACTTGTTGGGGTCAACAAAGGTGTAACACCTCAGGGGAAGGGCGAAACGGCGAAAAGGCGAAAAATAAGGACCTCATTCTCCTTTTTTCCCCATTTCTCCTTTGACCCATTTCGCCATTTTCCCCTTTTCTTGAGCGAGGTTTTTATGGTGAAGGTTTTCTGTGACCGCTGTAATACCGAAGTTGAAAATCTTGATGCGCTCTTGAACTTCTCTATCGAGGTCACTGAGCAGCCGAATCGTACGACGTGGAGTTGGCGGGCTGAGGTGTGTCAGGACTGTTTTGAGACAATGAAAGAAGAGATTTCCAGTCGTATTAGTGCACAGCCTGTAGTAGACGAAAAAAAGAAAGGGCCAAGGAAGTAGCAGCAAAGAAGGAAGGGTTCAGTTGTTAGTTATCAGGCCTTCAACCCTGCCCTCTCCCGCCGTACGGGAGAGGGAGACGGACAGCCGTGCTTTCCCTATTTTACGCCGAGTATCGCCAAATCTTGCAAATACTCCTCTGGCGGTACCATGCCAATGCGTCGCCGCTTGCCACCAATAATGACTGTTGGTACAGCCGAGACGAAATAGGTCTCGGTCGCTTCCTGGCATTGTTTACGTACAGATTCTTGCAGGACATGATCGTCAATGTCGTGCATAAAGGTGTTCATGTCGAGCCCGGCATCGCGCGCCACAGCCACAAGGTTGTCTTTATCGATTAAGCTTTTACTCTCAGTAAAGAATGAACGATAAAGTCCGAGGTGAAAGCGGTGGAATGCCTCCTCACCTTGCTGCTGCGCGGCAATTCCCGCTTCAAGTCCGGGCATACTCCAGCGGGGGAACTCATCTTTATCCCACATCCTGTATTCTAGACCTTCTGAGGCAACCATTGCCGAGATACGGCGCCACGCGCCCTCAACATAGCTGCCTTGAAAACGAAATGGTGTAGGATCGTATTGGGGCCGAAGGGCGAAGGGATGCCAACGGATGGAGACACGATCACCGAAGCGTTCTTTGATTTTCTGCAAGCGCACCGCTGCAGGATAGCACCAAGGTCACAAGTAGTCGGAGAATTCGACGATTTCGACGGGAGCGTCCATAACACACCTCCGAATTGAGATAGAGACAGTAAAAAAATAGCGGCAGTGAAGAGAAATTTTTCACACCCCTACGTTACTTTCAGAATGACATTCGCGAAAGTTGTGTCTATCTCCCTTGTAGAATATTTACCACTGTATCATGCATTCGACCGTTCGAGATCACTGCACTCCCTGCGTAGATTGAGTCAGTCCCGGCAAAGTCAGAAAATCGGCCTCCCGCCTCGGTCACGAGAATTTTGGTCGCGGCTAAGTCCCACGGCTTCACCTCCGGCTCAAGCGCTACTTCAGCCTGCCCACAAATCACCACACTATGGCCAAGCGCATCGCCAAAGCCGCGCTGCCTTGCCGTCGCCTCAACCAGTCGCAAAAACGGCTCCCAACACGGTCGGACCTTCAAATCCTTCAGTCCCCCGTGAATAAGCATCGCGTCGCGTAAATCTGCGACGTCAGAGACATACACTCGTTGACCGTTCGCAAACGCCCCCTGCCCTTTCCGAGCATAGAGCAGATCTTTACTCGCCGGAGTATACATCACACCAGCAGTGATCTCTCCGGCTTCTTCGAGCGCAATCAACGTCGTAAAAAAAGGAATACCGCGGATAAAATTCTTGGTCCCATCGATCGGATCGACAATCCAACGAGCGGTTACGGTTCCCGGGCGCTCGCCCAGTTCTTCACCGAGAAATCCATACGCAGGAAATCGGACACTCAGAAGTTCGGTGATTTTCGTCTCGCACTCGCGATCGGCTTTGGTCACCGGCGTGCGGTCTGCCTTGGTCTCAACGGTAAGATTCGTACGGAAATAATGTAGTGCGACTTCGCCGGCGGCTTTGGCTGCGTCGATTGCGGCGGCTAAAGTTGCATCCATAGACAACACACTAATGCGGTGGCGAAATGGCGAACCCGAAGACTGAGGCGAAAAGGGCAAAAGGGGAAACGGCGAAACGAAAAAAACAGGACACTCTTTTCTTTCTTCCTTTTATCCATTTACCCTTTTCGCCATTTCACCCTAATCCTAGAGTAGCCCGCGTAGCAATCCGCCGTCCACCTGAATGCTGGTCCCGTTCACATAACTCCCGGCTTCTGAACCAACAAAGACAATGACGTTGGCCATTTCTTGTGGATCACCGATCCGTCCTAACGGGACATCTGTCCCACTGTCTTCCAACGCTTGTTCGACAGTCTTTCCAGTCCGTTGCGCTCGTGCGGCAATACCACTTCGCAGGCGGTCAGTAAGAATACGACCGGGAAGAATGGTGTTGACGGTAATGTTGTGCTTTCCAACTTCACGCGAGAGCGTTTTTGCCATCCCCACCACTGCGGGTCGCACGCCATTCGACAGTATGAGGCCGTCAATCGGTTCTTTCACCGACATCGACATTACACTCAGTAATCGTCCCCATTTCTGCTTTTCCATGTAAGGAATCGCCCGACGAAAGAGCCGCACAGTACTCAGGAAGTTCAAGGAAAATGCATTCTCCCAATCTTCATCCTTCATATTGCCGAACCCACCGAGTGGAGGGCCACCGGTATTAGCGACAACTACGTGGATCGTACCAAACTTCTTAACCGCTTCATCAACAAATTTGTCGGTCGCGTCAACCTTTGAGAGATCTCCCGGCACAGCCAGGATATCTGCACCAGTCTCCTTGCGAATCTCATCCGCGGCGCTCTGCAACTGGCCAGGGTCACGTGCACTAATCACTACCTTGGCCCCTTCTCTCGCAAATCCGAGCGCGGTCGCTCGACCGATTCCTTTACTGGCACCTCCGACGATGACGACTTTACCTTTTAACCCGAGGTCCATGGTATTCCTTCTCTCCCATCTCGAGGGCGAAAAGGGGAAATGGGGAAAAGGGTCAATGGAAGGCACACAAGAAATCTGCTTCTTCCATTTCGCTGTTTCCCCTTTGTCCCGTTTCGCCCTCGTTCTTGTTTACGCCGAAAGATAGCCTTTCTTCGTATAAAAGGTGCGCACTGCGGCTTCAAACCCCGCCGGATTATCTCCCATCACCGAGTGTCCGGCCTTGGGAACCAGGGCGAATTCCGACCCTGGAATCAGCTCCTGAAATTCTCTCGCTCCGTCGAGAGAAAAAACATCACTCTCGCCACCCTTCACAAGCAGTGTTGGGCATTTAATCTTTTTTACGTCGGCCGCAAGTTCATCGTGCATTTGTTTGATATCGACAGGCCGCGCATGCCCCTGACTAAAATACGTGTCGTACTTCCAGCCCCACTTACCATTGGGCAGTTGCTTCAGGTTGTACACACAGGTGAATTTACGGATGACGTCCAGTGAACGGCGCGGATTGAAACGGTGAATCACTGCCGCCGCCTCATCAAGGTCGTTAAATTCACGGTAGTTCGTCATGAAGTCACGAATATGTTGCACCCCTTCCTTTTCCACGCGCGGACCGACATCAACCACGACTAATGCCTCGACGCGGTCGGGGTTGTTACCGGTAAAAGAAAGCGAATTCGCACCTCCCATCGACATGCCTGTCAAAAAGAATCGATCGAGACCCAGGGCTTTGGTAAAAGCGAGAACGTCGCCGACCATTGTTTTGCGCGAGTAGTCTTTATCTGCCGCCCAGTCAGTATCGCCGTGGCCCCGTTGATCGAACGCCATCACATGGAAATGCGGTGATATCGCTGCGGCAAAGAGATCCCAGGTGTGACAGGTCTGCCCGACTCCGTGGAGTAACACCAAGGGTGGCTTTTCTGGGTTCCCCCAATCAAGGTAATGAAACTTTAACCCGTTCGCTTGGACATAACGATCCGTGAATTGTGCCGTCATGCAAATCCCTCCTTCATGCTCGTACGGCCATAACGGCGGACAGAATAGTGGAAATTGAGAACGGAGGAAAGGGACAACGGCAATGAAAAATTAAGAATGAAGAATGTGTAAAATAGAGAACAATACAAAGAGGGGTGGCCAATAAGTTGTTTTCTTTTTCGTATTCTTCATTCCTCATTCTTCATTCTTAATTGTTGCCAAACCGCTTCCGGAGTCAGCTCATTCAAACTGGAAAGTACAAGGCTCGCTCGGCTGAAATCGTTATGTAGCGTATACTCGTTAGGGACGGCAATGCAGCGTATTCCCGCACTATTGGCGGCCGTCACGCCTTTGTATGTGTCTTCGATGACCACACACTGCGTCGGAGTGAGCCCCAACTTTGCCGCCGCCGTTAGAAATGCATCAGGCTGTGGCTTTGCCTGTTGGTAATCCTGACGGGCAACGGTCATCGGAAAGAAGTGTGCAATGTTCATACGCCGGAGCACAGCATCAAGGTGTTCGCGGTTGCTATTCGTAGCAACGGTTAACGAAAAATGAGGGAACAGCCGCGTTAACGCTTTCTCCACATACGGCATCAGTTTCACCTCACTCTCTAAGAGTTGCAGATAGACAGGAGAGCGAAGCTGCCGCAGTTCGTCCGGAGATATAGGCAGGTTGTGTTTTTCAACGATGTATTCGGGGCCGTTGCCCTGCGCGATCCAATACTGTTCGTACTCTTCGCGTGAGACGGTGACTCCGTACGGTTTCAGAACTTTAGAGTACGCCCGGTAGTAGAGCCCTTCAGAATCAATCAGTACGCCATCCAGGTCGAAGATTACTCCATACGCCTTTTCCATGTTCATTCTTTCTCTCAATTGTCAGCGGTCAGGATTCAGCTTGCCAGACCTTTGCGCTATAGTCACGGGCGATGAACAAAGAACAAAGTCTTGATCCGGCCGATCCATCGGCCGCATGGATAGAAGTGTTTCAGTCACTCGGCCTTCCGGCCTACCGGGTGCGAGTTGAAACAAAAGATAAAATGGCGTGTATTCAAGCACCGCCTGAGGACTTCGCACGGTTACTTGATCCAGCGATTCGGCCCATTCTCGTGAAACACGGTAAGTCGCTGGGTTATCGGTTTGTGACGCTGGATTTAGGTTGAATTTACCGCCCCCGGCCCCCCAACCCCTAATCATCCAGCGTATGTCGATTCTGTTCCCACTCACGTCCGTTAAACTGCTGAATGTTTAGAGCCTGTAGAGCTACGCCTTCGAGACAGCGAACGTTGACGTCAATCTTGTCGGGATGTGAACGGGGAATGTAGTACGAATGAATCCCACATACCGAACAAAAATAATGTTTCGCTGTGTTTGTGTTGAACTGGTAAAGCGACAACTCAGTCGTCGGCGTCAGCAACCGAAACTGCGAAGGCTCAATAATCAGGTGTAAGAACCCTTTCTTGGTGCAAATCGAGCAGTTGCAATCGACCACCTGCTCGAAGTTGGTCGTCACCTCAAACCGTATACGTCCGCAATGGCAACCGCCTTGGTAGGTTGGCATATGGCTCACTCGCTTCGCTCGTTTTATAGCGTACGGCGCGTTCGCTACGATCACTCTATAGCAAAAAACTCCTACTATAAGCCATAAGCTATAGAACGAACGCAGTGAGCAGGCAATTTGCCGTATGCCAAGGAAAAGGCTCTTGCCCCTTCAGAGGAGAGACGATAAGACAAACGGCGTAAGTTGCATGCTGTCGGGGTGTAGCGCAGCCTGGTAGCGTACTCGCTTGGGGTGCGAGTGGTCGGCCGTTCAAATCGGCTCACCCCGATTCATGGGAAAGGGCGATCGCCCCAACGGTCGCCTTTCTTATCCTCGCTATTTCTGTTGAAATGTCATCATGATTATTTTGGTCTGCAACGATGACGGCATCTACTCTGAGGGCCTTCATGCTTTGGAAGCGGCCTTAGCAAAAATCGGTGAGATTTACACTGTCGCGCCAGATCGCGAACAAAGTGCCGTAAGTCATTCGCTGACGTTACATCGCCCACTGCGGATCGATGAAATTGGGCCTCGCCGGTTTGCCGTGAATGGGACACCGACTGACTGTGTCAACCTCGCGGTAAAGGGATTTTTACCGGTACGACCGCAACTCGTTGTCTCTGGTATCAATCGAGGTGCCAACCTCGGCGATGATGTGACATACTCCGGAACCGTATCCGCGGCAATGGAAGGTTCCCT
>Ga0111538_10013282_pt1 | contig 10866 bp, 8 predicted proteins | sample SoiMethybrSBSTD1_FD_79669 | JGI IMG/M metagenome (GOLD analysis project Ga0111538, IMG submission 79669) | Bulk soil microbial communities from a Populus tree surrounding site in Tennessee, USA - Soil MetaG P. TD hybrid SBSTD1 (version 2)... | ecosystem: Environmental > Terrestrial > Soil > Tree... | reverse complement strand
GAGCGCAGGCGCCGTGCCACCGCCCTACTCGGCCTCGCGTCGTCCGTAGGTGGCGAGGCGCGTGCGCGTAGCGCGCGGAGGGGACCGGCGGCGGCGGCGCGCCGGGGACGCGGCCTCTGCGCCACCAGGGCGAGGCCTCTACGCTGCAGGACCCGTTGCGTGCGGCTCGGGACGCGGCCTCTGCGCAAGAGGGACGCCTCGCGTGCGGCTCGGGACGCGGCCTCTGCGCCAGCAGGGGCGGCTGATGCGCCAGCACCGCGCAACCTGGGCGTTGCGGCCAGTCTAGAACCGCGCCGACAGGGAGACCGAGGCGCCGGACGGCGCCGGGGCGATGACCAGCGTGGACTCGCGCGGCGAACGGTGAGCGACCCAGGCGTAGCGCAGCACTGCCACCGCGGCGAGACTGGCGCCGGCGCCCAGCGCCACGGCACCGACGAGGCGCCGCTGATCGGCTCGATCGGTGGCGGCGACGAAGTCGTCCAGGGTGGCGGCGCCGTCGGCGTCGGTCTCTGCGCGCCCGGCCGCGACCAGGAAGGCGGCGCCGGCGGCGAGCCCGACGGCGCCACCGATCGCGAGCCCGCCGCCCAGCCGGTCGGCGTACCAGGGCGGCGGCGCGTCCGGCCGTGCGTCCGCTTGCGCTTCCGGCGGCGCCGAGGCGCGCAGCTCGAGGCCGGCGCGCGCCTCACGCACCGTTCGCCGCGGCTTGGGCCGAGGTGGCCGGTCGCGGTCGACCTCCTCCTCGCAGCCGGCGATGAGCTGCTCGATGTCGGCGCGATCCTCCTCGCCCGCCGCCTCGGCGAGCGCACGCCGGTAGAGCGGCAAGGCGCCGGCGCAGTCTCCCGACAGCCGTGTCGCCTGCGCCCAGGGGAAGAGAAAGTCGGGGTGCGGGTCGATGCCGTATCCGGCGCGCAGCTCCTCGATCGCCTCGTCCCACTGGCGCTCGGCGTAGGCGCGCAGCCCGCGCTCGAGGTGGGCCCGCGCCTCGGGCGCCATCGTGCGCCCCTGGCCGCGGGCGGTGCCGGCGATCGCGGCGATCGCAGCCAGCGCGAGGGCGGCGCGCGTCACGGGCGGACCCGCCGCTGCTGGGAGCGGAGCAACGGGCCGTCGGGATCCCAGGCCGCCGCCTCCGGCTCCGCGGCCGGCGCGCTCTTCACCGGTGCTCGCCGCTTGCGGCTCGTCGCGCGGACCGGCGGCGGCTCGGACTTGGACTCGGACTTGGACTCGGACTTGGACTCGGACTTGGACTCGGACTTGGACTCGGACTTGGACTCGGACTCGGACTCGGACTCGGCGACGTCACGGGCGGCCTGGTCGTCCGCGGGTTCGGGCGTCGTCGAGCGGGGGGCCGGCGCGGCCGGCAGGGAGACCACGACCGGCGCTGGTGCGGCGGCGGATGCCGCTGCCGGCGCGGGCACCGACCCGGGCGCGGGCACCGACCCGGGCGCGGACCCGGACCCGAGCGCGGACACCGGGGCGGACGCGGACGTGGCCGTTCGAGGCGGCGGCGTTGCATGTGTCCGCTCGGCTCGGCTCTCGTGGCCTGCCGCCATCACGAGGACGAGCGCGATGGCAGCGACCGCCGCCGCCGCAACCAGGAGCAGACGGCGGCCGACCCGCCGCGGCGGCACGCGCGTCGCCAGCGGAATCGGTGTCGGCAACGGCATCGGTGCCAGCGGCACCGGCGTCGTGAAAGCCATCGGCGTGGTCAGAGACACCGGCGTCGTCAGCGACACTTCGCTCACCACCTCGTCGATCGCGGTCACCTCCGCGGTCGCGGTCGCCGTCTCCGACGTCAGGGCCGCCGGCGCGAGCGACCCCGGAACCGGAACCGACACCGACACGCTCGCCGTCTCCAGCTCCTCGCCGTGGACTGGCTCGGCCACCTCGGTGGTCTCGGGCTCGCCGAACCGCTCGAGCAGGTAACGGCGCAGCGCCACCGGTGAGCAGGACAGCCGCTCGTGGCGCGCGATGATGTCGATCGCGCTCGACACCTCCTCGGCCGACCCCGGCCGGCGCGCCGGCTCGTGGGCGAGGAGCCGCATCACCAGCGCGTCGAGCGCCGCCGGGATCCCTGCCCGCTGCCGGCCGGGTGCCACTGCCACCGGGCCGTCGTCGAACGGCCGAGCGCCGACCAGGAGCTCGTAGAGCACCACGCCGAGGCTGAACAGGTCGCTCCGCTGATCGACCTGCAGCCCGAGCGCCTGCTCCGGCGACATGTAGTCGAGCTTCCCCTTCACGGTGCCGACCCGCGTCACCTCGCGCGCGCCCTGCGCCTTGGCGACTCCGAAGTCGAGCAGCTTCACGTTGCCGTCGAAGGCCACCATCACGTTCGAGGGCGAGACGTCGCGATGCACGATGCCGAGCGGCCGCCCCTCGCCGTCGCGCCGCCGGTGCGCGTGATCGAGGCCGGCAGCGACCCCCATCCCGATCGCCGCCGCGACATGAATGGGCAGACCGCGGCCGCGCCCACCCGCGTCGGCGAGCAGCGCGTGGACGTCGCGCCCCGCCACGTACTCCATCACCAGGTAGGGCTCGCCGTTCTCCTCGCCGACGTCGAGCACCTGGGCGATGTTGACGTGCTGCAGGTGGGCCGCCACCCGCGCCTCGTCGGCGAACATGCGCTGGAACTGGCCGGTGCGGGCCAGCCCGGGCCGGATGCGCTTGATCACAACCGAGCGCGCGAACCCGTGGATACCGCGCACGCGCGCCAGGTAGACCTCCGCCATTCCGCCGACGGCCAGTCGCCGCACGACGTCGTAACGCCCGATCTGTCCAGACAGAGGGGCGGCGAGGAGATCGGGGAATGCCTGGGGGGTGGGCATGACCTCGAACCTGACTCTGCGCGGTGGCCACCAGCATAGCTCGCCGCCCCATGCCATCGGCGGGTTTCTCTCTGCAGGCTGGCGCCCGCGGATGAGTGTCCGCTCCCCGCTGTAACGGCCGATGTTACGCGCCCGGCGGCTCGCCCTTGCGCGCCGCACACTTCGCCGCGGCACGACGCTTGTAGTCGCGACCTCACGCTCAACCAAGGAGGTCTCGATGCGTCTCTCCAGCTTGATTCTCGGTCTGCTCGTGAGCCTCACGCCCCTCTTGCTGGCGGCCTGCGTCGGCGACTCGGGTGACGATCCGCCCCCGGTGGACGATGGCGATGACGGCGACGACGGCAGCGGCGGCGACAACGGCGGCGGCGGCGACAACGGCGGCGACGGCGACGACGGCGACGCACCGGGCACGCCCGACGGCGGCGGCACCCCGACCCAGGCGTGCGCGGCCCCCGGCGCGATCGGCAACGCCGGCGGAGTCGGCGAGTACTGCACCGAGGGAGGCGGCGAGTGCGACGACAACGAATCCGCCACCTACTGCACGGTCGACTATCAGTCGGACGCGCCGCCCTTCTGCACCATGCCCTGCTTCTCCGCCGATGCCTGCGGCGAGGACGCCAGCTGCACCGACGACGGCGGCGGCGGCCTCAAGGGCTGCGTTCCCCTCTGCGTGACGGAAGGTGGCGCATGACCACGCGCGCCCTCCTGTTCGCTGCCCTCGGTCTGGCGCTCGCCATCGCCGCCACGGCGTGCGCCGGGCAGGCGCCGGACGGCGGCGCCGACGGCGACACCCTCGAGCTCGAGACGCCGGAGCTCGAGGTCGCGGCCGGCGCCGACATCACCTACTGCACCTACGTGGACACCGAGGTGGCCGAGGACCGCGACATCCTCGCCTTCGAAGGCGTGCAGAGCCAGTTCGGCCACCACACGATCCTCTACGGAGCCCGCTCGGCGCAGCCGCCCGGCACCCACGTCTGCACCGAGGCGGACATGATCAACGTGCGCTACCTGGCGGCCGGCGGCTCGGAGACCGGTCCCTACCTGGTGCCCGACGGGATCGCCTTCCGCCTGCGCGCCGGCCAGCAGCTGATGATCCAGAGCCACTTCATCAACGTCAGCAATCGCGACACCACCGCCAGCTCGCGGTTCACGGTCGACACCGCGCCGCCCGATCCGTCGCGCCAGCCGGCCGATCTGTTCACCGTGGTGACCACCAGCATCGATGTGCCGGCGCACGGCGCCGGCCAGGCCTCGGCGGAGTGCCCGGTGGGGCACGATCTCTCGCTCATCGCGCTCGGCGGCCACGCCCACGAGTGGGGCAGCCGGGTCTCCATCGGCCGCACCACCGCGGCGAGCTCGGCGAGCGAGATGCTCTACGACCAGCCGTGGACGGCCGAGCGGATGTTCAACCCGGTCATCGAGCACTACCAGGTCGACCAGCCGCTCCAGCTGGCGGCCGGCGATCGACTCCGGGTCGATTGCGAGTACATGAACGACACCGACGACCCGCTCGCCTTCCCCACCGAGATGTGCGTGGCGTTCGGTTTCTACTTCCCGGCCGACCGCGAGATCGACTGCGTCGACGGTCACTGGCCGGGCGGATGATCACCCAGGAGCACGGCGCGCGCTGCCACTACCGCCTCGGCGGTTCCGGTCAGTCCGAGCAGGTCGCCGGCGCCGAGCGGTTCGCGCCCGGTCGGCGGGCCGGCGGCGCCGTCCGGGCGGCAGATGGTGAGCACGCTGGCGCCGGTCCGGCCGCGCAGGTCGAGGTCGACCAGCGACTTGCCGATGGAGGGGCTGCCCGGCGCCAGGCGCACGCTGGTCAGGTTGCCGAGCCCGGGCAGCATCGACTCGACCTTGTCGAGCCGCTCGGGCGGCGCGGCGCGACTGACCAGCAGCTCGGCGACCAGCTGGGCGCCTGCCTTGACGTGCTCGTCCAGGTTCCGGGCGCTGCGCCAGAACGAGACGCCGAAGAGCGCGAGGATCGCAGTGAAGACCGCCAGTCCGACCGGCGCCGGCAGGAACAGCTGGGTCAAGAGCAGGAGCGGCAGCCCGACCAGGAGCGCCATCACGACCTCCAGCGTGACCGTGAAGGCGCGCCGCGGGGCCATCGCGGTGTCGACCGCGCCGGCCTCCACCGCCGGCAGGGCCAGCCCGGCGAGCGTTTGCCCCAGCCGCCGGGCGCAGCGCATGAGGCCGACCGCGAAGGGCACTGACACCAGCACACAGCCCGCCGTCAAGGCGATGAACGCGATGCCGTCCGACACCCCGAACGACTGCAGGACGTCGCGCCGGTGGATCATCACTCCGCCGACGAACACCGCCGCCAGCGCCACGAAGTCGACCACCATGAAGACGATGAGGCGCCGGATGCGGGCCGCGGTGGTCGCGCTCTGGCGGCGCTCGCGCAGCGTCTCCCGCCAGGAGGCGTAGAGCGTGGTGTAGGTCTGCACCCGGTGGGGCAGTCGGCGCTCGACCCGGAGCGCCACCCGGGTCGACACGCGCACCATCCAGGGCGAGAGGAAGCTCGTGATGACGCAGACCGCGACCGCGACCGGATAGAGGAACTCGCGCACCGTGCCGCTCGCCACCCCGATGCCGGCGATGATGAAGGAGAACTCGCCGATCTGCGCCAGGCTCATTCCGGCCTGGACCGACGAGCGGACGTCGTTGCCGGCCGCGAAGGTGCCGAACGCGACCAGGACAGGCTGGGCGACCAGCACCAGCACGGTCAGCGCGAGCACCGCCGGCCAGCTGTGCAGGATGACCACCGGGTCGACGATCATGCCGACCGCCACGAAGAAGACGGCGGCGAACAGGTCGCGCAGCGGCTCCACCATGTGGTGGATGCGCTCCGATTCACCCGACTCGGCGATGAGCGAGCCGGCCAGGAAGGCGCCGAGCGCGACCGAGTAGCCGAGCTCGTGGGCCAGGATGGCCATCGCGAAGCACAGCCCGACCGACGCGACCAGCAGGGTCTCGTTCGAGCCGAGCCGCGCGACCAGGCGGACCGCCCGCGGGACCAGCAGGAAGCCCAGCACCACGGTCGCGACCAGGAATGCGCCCAGCTGGATGGCCGTGTCCACCACATGACCGGCCGAGGCGCCCTGCCCGCTCGCCACCGCGGTCAGGATGGCGAGCAGGAGCACCGCCGCCAGGTCCTGGACGATGAGGACGCCGAACACGATGCCGGACAGCTTCTCGTCCACCTTGGCCTCGTCGAAGGTGCGCGCGACGATCATGGTGCTCGAGATCGCCACCATGCAGCCGGCGAACAGGCTCTCGCTGGCCGGCCAGCCGAAGAGCTGCCCGGCCGAGTAGCCCAGCCAGATCATCCCCGACAGCTGGATGAGGCCGGTCACGCCCGAGGTCGGCAGGATCTTCACCACCCGCCTGACGCTGAACTCGAGGCCGATGGAGAACATGACCAGGATGACGCCCAGCTCGGACAGCGTGCGGATGCGCCCGAGGTCGGCGAACAGCGGGATGGGGACGTGCGGCCCGACGATGAGGCCGGCCAGGAGGTAGCCGAGCACCGGCGGCTGGCGCAGCAGGCGGAACACCACCGTGACCGCCGCGGCCACCGAGAGGACCAGCGCCAGGTCCTGCAGGAAGAGCTGAGCGTCGTCCATGGCCCACCGGAATCCTAACCGCCGGGGGCGCTCGCCGCGCTACCATCACCGCATGGCCGGGCCGATCGCCATCGCCGTCCTCCGGACCCTGAGGCCGATGGTCTGTCCGCACTGCGGTACCCGGCAGCTGCGCGCTCCGGTCCCGCGCGTCTCCTACCGCATCTGCACGGCGTGTCGCCGGCGCTTCGACGACCGCGGCAAGCGCTGAGGCCCGCGGCCAGCGGCTGATCCGCTGGTCAGGTCGAGCGTGCCCAGGCCCGCGCAAGCGCGGGAAAAAGAGCGCTGGCCGGTGGCACGCTTTCTGCCTCCAGCCCGCGCATGAAAATCGGCTCCAGGTGGTCGCTCGCCGCGGCGCTCGCGCTGTGCGCGGCGCTGGCGACCCCGGTCGCGGCGGCCGGTCCCCGGACCGCGCGGCCGAGCGCGGCGAAGAGCTGGCGCAAGGTCGCCAGCCACCGGCGCGCCGCGCTCCTCCCGCGCAAGATCAGGCGCGTCCGCTCGTCGCTCCGCGGGCTCGCGCGCCGCCGCCGCAGGTGGTCGCGACCGGCGCCAGCGCGCACCACCCGTCGCTCGGACTGGCCGGTCCGCTCGGGCCCTACGGCCCGCTCGGCCGCCTCGGCCCGGTCATCGACACCGCCTGGAGCCCGACGCGCTGGATGCGCGCGGCCGGCGAGTGGAGCCAGCTCTCCTCCATCCTGAGCGAGCTGGGCGGCCCGCTCGGCGAGGACGGCCCGCTCGGCCCGGGAGGCCCGCAGGGAGACGCGCACGATCGGTTCCCCGCCTCCTTCCTGCCGGGCGGCGCCCTGTCGGCCCTCGGTCCCGACGGCCCGCTCGGCGCGCTCGGCCCGCTGGGTCCGCTCGGCCCGCTCGGGGCGCACGGCTTCACGCGCGACCGCTCCGGCCGCTACCTGAAGGGCGGACGCGTGCAGCGCAAGGTCACGGTTCCCTATCGGGGCGGCCGCCGGACCTATCCCCTCTTCGAGGTCTACGACGCCGACGTCGCCGAACGGATGCGCGACAACGACACCTCCTTCATGGCGGTGGGCAACCTCCGCTCCGGCAAGCCGAGCTACACCTTCCCGTTCCCGGCCAGCGGCGGCCAGCACGTCCAGATGGTCCTCACCCAGCACGCGCAGCTCGACCGCATGCGCCTCGAGATCCTCGACGCCGCCGGCAACGTCATCGCCACCTCCGACGAGCCATCGCAGGTGAACCGCGTCGAGCTGTGGGTGCCGGCGCGCACCCGGCTGTCGGCGCGGGTGTCCCTGCTCTCGAGCGGACACTTCCTCGCCGACAAGCCGTTCTCGCTGGCGGTGGTGGGCCAGAAGCCCTGGCAGAAGCCCTAGTCGGACCAGCACTCGTACGAGTAGGCGGTCCGGTCCTCGATCTGGCCGTCGGCGTCCTCGTCGTACTCCTCGACCAGGGCGTTGCCGCGCTCGTCGCGGGTGTAGCTGGTCCGGTTGTCGATCGAGCCGTTCGCCCCGGTGTCCCCCTCGACCCGGATCAGGAAGCCGCTGGCGTCGTAGGTGAAGATGGCGATCTGGTCCGCCTCCCCGTCGGCGTCGCTGTCGACCTCGCGCTCGAGAATGCGGCCGCCGTCGTCGTAGGTCCAGGTCTGCACCATGTCGATGACGTCGTCGAACTGGAGGTCGACCTCGATCCGGTCGATGAGGTCGTCGTCGCCGTGGATGTAGATCTGCCGCTGGTCGACCTCGTGGTCGGCGTCGAGGTCGCTGTCGGCGAAGTACTGCAGCGCCTGGTAGGTGTAGCTGTCGATCTGGTCGACCCCGTCGTCGTTCTGGTCGGTCTCCGCCCGGGTGATCCGGTTCATGCGGTCGAACAAGCGCTCGATGACCAGCTCGAGCGAGCCGTCGTCGCCGGCGTCCGACTCGAAGTGGATGTTGTTGCCCGCCGCGTCGTAGCTCCAGCGCGACCGGCGGTCGGCGCTGCCGTCGCCGTCGTCGTCGCCTTCCATCTCGATGATGCGGTCGCCGCGGTCGTAGCTCGTGACCACCCGCTTGTCGATCGGCCCGCCGAGCGGGGAATCCACCTCGCGCAGCACCTGGTTGCCGTGCTCGTCGTAGGTGTAGAGCTCGCGCTCGTCGAGGACGTCGTCGGCGCCGTCGTCGCGCTCGATGGTGCAGGGGCCGGCGAACGGCAAGAGCGGCGCCGCGCCGTCGGGCGCGCCGGCGTCACCCGAACCTCCGCCATCGGCACCGCCACCCGGCGCCGCACCGTCACCTCCGCCGCAGGCGGTGAGCAGAGTGGCGAGGCAGGCAGCCGGGAGCGAGGCGCGCATGGCGGGATGGTAGGCACACCGCCGCGCGCAGGTCACATTTGTTTCGGCAGCACGCTCCCGCAGCCCGATCCGCAATCCGGCGCCATGATCTCGGCCGACGGCCTGAACGCCGGTCGCCGGCGCGGCCGAATGGCCTGCTCGACCGCCAGGGCCAGCCGGAAGAGGACCGGCTCGCCACCCGGCCGGGCGAAGAGCGACATGCCCATCGGCAAGCCGCGGGCGAATCCGGTCGGCACCGTGATGGCCGGGTAGCCGGCCACCGCCGCCAGCGTGGTCGAGCCGCCCACGAAGTGATTGCCGAGCGCCGGGTCGATGAGCCACGCCGAATTGGCCGTCGGGGTCACCAGGGCATCGAGCTTGTGGCGCTTCATCGCCGCGTCGATCCCTGACGCGCGCGCCAGCTTCTGGCACTTGGCCAGCGCCTGGCGGTAGGGCCGGTCGGTGAGCGGGCCCTTGGAGGCCGCCTGGAGGAAGATCTCCTGGCCGAAGAACGGCATCTCCTCGGCGGCGTGGCTGTCGTTGAAGTCGATGACCTCGGCCAGCGACTTGACCGGCGCCGACGGCCCGAGCCCGGCCAGGTAGGCGTCGAGATCGGCCTTGAACTCGTACAGCAGGACCTCGAGCTCGGGCTCCTGCAGCTCCTTGTCGGACAGCGGGACCGGATCGACCAGCACCGCCCCGCGCGCCACGAGCGCGGCCAGCGCCTCCTCGACCCGCTTGTCGAGATCGGGCTGGTAGCCGAACTTGCTGCGCACCACGCCGAGCCGGAGGCCGCGCACCTCGCCGGCCAGCGCCGCCGCCGGGTCGAAGGGCTTCGCCGCCCGGGTGATCGGGTCGCGCGGGTCGGCGCCGGTCAGAATGGCGAGCAGTACGGCCGTGTCGGTCACCGTCCGCGCCATCGGCCCGGCGGTGTCCTGGCTGTGGGCGATGGGGATGATGCCGGCCCGGCTGACCCAGCCGAGCGCCGGCTTGAACCCGACCAGGTTGCACAGCGCCGCCGGGCACAGGATGGAGCCGTCGGTCTCGGTGCCGACCGCCACCGCGCACAGGTTGGCCGCCACCGCCGCGCCCGAGCCGGAGCTCGAGCCGCACGGGCTGCGGTCGAGGGCGTACGGGTTGCGGCACTGGCCGCCCCGCGCGCTCCAGCCCGACAGCGAGCGGGTCGACCGGAAGTTGGCCCACTCGGACAGGTTGCTCTTGCCGAGCAGCACGGCGCCCGCCTCGCGCAGGCGCTTGACCAGGCCGGCGTCCTGCGCCGGCCGGGCCCCGACCAGGGCCAGCGAGCCGGCGGTGGTCGCCATCTTGTCGGCGGTGTCGATGTTGTCCTTGATGAGGATGGGGATGCCGTGCAGCGGGCCGCGCAGCTTGCCCGCCTTGCGCTCGGAGTCGAGCGTCACGGCCAGCCCGACCGCGTCCGGGTTGAGCTCGATGACCGCGCGCAGCTCGGGCCCGCGCCGGTCGAGCGCGTCGATCCGCCGCAGGTAGGCCTCGGTGATCGACCGGGAGCTCTGCTCGCCCGCCGCCATCATCTTCTGCAGATCGGCGATGGTCAGCTCCTCGATCCATGCGTCCGGCACCGCCGCAGCCGGCGGGACGGGTGCCGGCGGTGGCTGGCGGGAGGCCGGGACGGGCGCGCGCCCTCCCGTGCAGCCCAGGGCAGCGGTCGCCGCGGTGGCGGTGGCGGTCCATCCGAGGAATTGCCGGCGATCGATCATGGCGGCGCACATCATGCCATCATGCGGCCATGGCGATCGTCGACTCGGTGCTCGAACTCATCGGCGAGACGCCCATGGTGCGCCTGCGCCGGATCGCCAGCGGCCTGGCCGAGGTGGTGGTCAAGCTCGAGTCGCAGAACCCGGCCGGCAGCGTGAAGGACCGCGCCTGCATCGCCATGATCGAGGCGGCCGAGCGCGACGGGCGCCTCAAGGCCGGCGACACCATCGTCGAGCCGACCAGCGGCAACACCGGCACGGGACTCGCCATCGCCGCCGCGATCAAAGGCTATCGCCTCATCTGCGTCATGACCGATAAGGTGGCCGAGGAGAAGCGTAGCCTCCTGCGCGCATATGGCGCCGAGGTGGTGATCTGTCCCAGCACCGTCAGCTTCGATTCCCCT
>Ga0111538_10013280_pt1 | contig 10868 bp, 9 predicted proteins | sample SoiMethybrSBSTD1_FD_79669 | JGI IMG/M metagenome (GOLD analysis project Ga0111538, IMG submission 79669) | Bulk soil microbial communities from a Populus tree surrounding site in Tennessee, USA - Soil MetaG P. TD hybrid SBSTD1 (version 2)... | ecosystem: Environmental > Terrestrial > Soil > Tree... | reverse complement strand
TGAGCCGTGCTCCGACAGGCTCAGCACGGGGGTGGAGCGCGAGGAGTGCGATGCAAATCCCGGTGCTCCTTCCCATCCCGGCCGCAGCGCGAAGCGCGCAGAGCCAGGACCCAGGGCAGCGGCGCAGGCTGATGTGATGCGGTTCTGAGTCCCAGATATTCGCCTTCGGCGAATTCCGGGATGACAGGAACCGGAGCTGATCGAGCTCTGCACTACGGGGAAAGGAGACGGGCGTAGCCGTGCGCAACCGTCTCGTCGAGCACCGCCTTGTAGGCGCGATGGTCGGGATTGTCCGCGCCGACCTCGCCGAGCGCCACACCCGCAAAGTCGTCGCGCTTGAGGTAGACGATGGGCGCGCAGACCGGCATCAGGCGCGCACCCTGCTTGGAGAGCGTGGTGACGAGACCGCGCATCTCGCCGGCCGGATCGAGCTGGGATAGCATCACCATGCGCATGGCGCCCTTGGTCAGCGAGACCAGGTGGACGTACATCGATGAGGCCGGAACATAGAGACGACCACGGTGGTGGAACGGCTTGTCGGGGCGGTCGCGCTCCTGGAACAGCAGGCTCGGCCATTCGTCGTCCCAGGTGATGTCCGTGCGGTAGGCCATGATGCCGCCGACAACCCCGAACGAGGGGCGCACGGTGAGGTAGCTGCCGATGTAGTGGTCAACGCCGGCGCGCGTGTAGGCACCCATATAGACGGGCGCGGCGCGGCCATCGCTGGCCCCGGGCTCGAACGCATCACGCGGCTCGCTCGCGCGCCCTTCCCTGGCCCAGGCCGCACGTACCTTGTCGAAATCGAGGCCGAGCACCATGCACACATCGAACAAGGTCTGATCGCGTACGCTGCGGCCCGACAGCAGGTTCTGGATGGTCTTCTCGTGGATATCGGCGGCGTCGGCGAGCTCGGCCTGGGTCAGCTTCTTCTCGATCATTGCCGTCTTGATGAGGGCCAGCGCAGGCGAGTGCTTGCTGTCGTAGCGCATGAGCTGCCGCTCCCCCCGTACCACCGAGCGCAAGCTAACTGGAAAGGGATAAAATTGTCATCCGGCAAGTCGCTGGCGGTTGTGGGTTGAGAGGGTGCGACCTGGGCCGGACCGTGCGGCTCGACCGGCAAATGCGGCGATCTCGCTGACAGAGGTCTGACCCCTCAGTTTGCCGCGATCGTCAGAACCACACGGCCGATCGCTTGCCGGTGCTGGAGCATGCGCATGGCGGCGGCGAAATCTTCGAGGGCAAATCGCCCAGAGACGTGAGGGCACAACTGCCCGCCGGCGCCGAATGCGAGCACGGCTTCGAGCTCGCGCCTGCGCATGGCCGGGTCCTGCCGGCCCGCCTCGCCTGCGCGCACGCCGATCACCGAGGCGCCCTTGAGCAGAATGCGGTTGGCCGCGTAGGCGGGCATGCCACCGCCGGCGAAGCCTGCAATCAGCAGCTTGCCCTGGTGCGCAAGGCATCTCAACGCCGACTCCTGTGCGATGCCGACGGGGTCGAGCACCATGTCGACGCCACGTCCGGCAGTGAGCCGCTTCACGCCGTCCTCGACCGGCTCGCGCGTGTAGTCGATCGTGGCATCGGCGCCGTGCCGCGTGGCAATCTGCAGCTTCTCCGCGCTCGAGGCAGCGGCAAGCACGCGCGCCCCCAGAACCTTGCCGAGCTGCACCGCCGCCAGCCCGACGCCGCCAGCTGCGCCCAGCACGAGGAGGCTCTGGCCCGGCGAGAGCCCGCCGCGCGTCACGAGGCCATGATAGGCCGTTATGTGCGCGACGAGGAATGCAGCGCCTTCCGCGAACGAAAAGCTCTCGGGAAGCGGCCGGATCTGGCCGGCCGAGACGACGGCCTCCTCCGCGTAGCCGCCCGTGCGCATCTGCGCGATCACCCGCTCACCGACCCGGAGGCCCGTGACGTCGGCTGCGACCTCGCTGATCACGCCCGCAGCCTCAATGCCCGGCACGAACGGCACCTCGGGCTTGTGCTGGTAGAGACCCTGGATCGTCAGGATGTCCGGAAAGTTGATCCCGGCCGCCTTCAGGGCGACGCGGACCTTGCCCGGTGCCAGGGGCGTGCGCGGGAGGTCGCGCAGCTGCAGCCGATCGATCGGGCCCAGCGTCTCGCAAACGACGGCGCGATAGGTTGGCGGCGCGGTCATGGCTAGCTCCTGCTGCCTTGGTTTTCCCTCCCCCCGTGAGGGACGGGAGAGGGAGCCTATTGCGCCAGCACGAATGCGCCCGCCAGCAGCACGATGCCGGCGCCGGCGAGCAGGCAATCCATGAGCACGCGAAACTGGTGCGCATCGAGCCGCAGCACGAAGCCCTTGGCAAGCCTGGAGCCCACCATCAGCGAAGCGCCGACGATGAGGCCGTGCAGCACCGTCTCAAACGGCAGGGCGTCGAAGCGGCGAAAGACCAGCGCCTTGGTGATGCCGATCGCCATCGATCCCATGGCCTCGGTGGCAAGGTAGGCGCCTTTGATGAGGCCGTAGGCCAGGAAGAAGGGCGTGTTGATCGGCCCCGTGGAGGCGACCATGCCGGACAGGAAGCCGATACCGGCCCCGACCAGCAGGAGGTGCCAGGCTTTTATCCGCAGCCCCTGGGCCAAGAGCCAACGCCGCGCCGGGATCATCAGCAGAAACAAGACACCCAACGTGCCTTCCACGACACGCGGGTCGAGGATCAGCAGCGTGCGCGCGCCGAGCGCGGCTGCGGGAATGGCCGTGACGCAATAGTAGGCGTTGGCGCGCCAGTCGACCTCGCGCCACCAGACGACCACGCGCGAGAAATTCGCGAGCAAGGCGGCAATCGCCATGATCGGCACCGCCTCCTGCGGGCCGAAGGCCAGCATCAGCGCCGGCATCAGCATGATGGAGGCGCCGAAGCCGACGATGCCACTGAGCGTGCCCGCCACCAGTCCGAGCGCCAGCACCGCCAACCACATCATGCACGCTGCCCCCGGCCGTGCCGCACCGTTCAGCCACTGTGCAACGGATGTCCGTCGCGACCGACACGAGAGATGCGGGCGGTAGCGAACTCCTGAGCTGCGGATCAGACCGTGCAGCAGAGCATTTGTGGGGTGAGAACGCTACTCCGCAGAAATCCAGGCCGCAGCGATGTGGCGCTTGTTTCGACAAGCGCCGGAAGGCCTGGCGCCGGAAGGCCCCGGCGCCGGAGCGTCAGGGCCTTCGGAAACGGCGGAACGCGCGATCAGCGGCAGTGCCGCCGCCAGCGATAGCAGATGCCGAGCTTGCGGCGGACGCACGTGCGCCAGCACCGCCGCCGCGCCTGCTCCACCACGCTCGTGCCCGCAAGCGTCTCCAATCCCGGCAGCGCCGATTGCGCAGGCGCGGCGTTCGCCGGACCTGCCACCGCGAATGCCACCCCGGCCGCGAGCACCGCACCGGACAACAACACGACAGGCTTCCTCATGGTACCTCCGTTGAGAGCAACGCCAGTGAGACGGCCCGGCTTCGCGGCGTCCGTCGAAGCTATGCGTGGATGGAATGGCATGGTGTGTTGCGCTGGACACACTCGGGGCTTCGCCAGAAGCCGGCCCCGGCGCTGCTGGTTCGGATTGCCTGATCGCGTGCTCCGTGCGACGGAATCGCGCACGCTTCCCGTTCGAGAGGTGCCTCCTGGAGGGCGTCCCATGTCGGCACGCGACGCGGTAACGGCACTTCGACGTTTCGGCCTCGGGCCCAAGCCAGGCGAGCGGGCACGTATCGCCGCCGACCCGCGCGGATTTCTCCTGCAGTCGCTCACCGACCGGGCCAAGGCCCAAATCGCCGATACAGGGCTGGAGCCGAGCCACGTCGTGTTCGCGGCTGCCATGGCAGCACAGCGCCGGCAGCGCCTAGCCCGCGCCAATGCAGCGGAACCCGGCACCATCATGCAGGACGGCGCGAAGGAGGGGATGCAGGACACGGCCAAGGAGGGGGCAGCCGAGGCCGCCCCGGCTCCGGAACCGAGGCAGGCGCCGCAGCCCGCCCCCGGAGCGTCCGCTGCCATCTCCGCGCCACCGGCCGAGAAGCTCGGGCAGATACGGCGCGAGGCACTGCTCGGAGAGGGCGCGGCCCGCTTTCGCCACGCGGCGGCGACCGACAATGCGCTCGTCGAGCGGCTCGTGATGTTCTGGTCCAACCATTTCTGCGTCTCGGCCAACAAGGGCCCGGTGCGTGGGATGGCTGGCGCCTACGAGCGCGAGGCAATCCGCCCGCACGTGCTTGGCCGCTTCGTCGACATGCTGCTGGCCGTCGAGAGGCATCCGGCGATGCTGGTCTATCTCGACAACCACGTCTCGGTCGGCCCCGGCAGCCGGGCCGGCACCAACCGCGGCCTCGGCCTCAACGAGAACCTGGCGCGCGAGATCCTCGAGCTGCATACGCTGGGCGTCGGTGGCGGCTACACTCAGGTCGACGTGACCAGCCTCGCCCGCATTCTCACGGGCTGGACGATCGCCAATCTCGACAATCCGCGTGCTGAACCGGGCAGATTCTTCTTCGCCCCGCCTCGGCACGAGCCCGGCGAATGGACCGTGCTCGGCAAGCGCTATCCGGCAGGCGGCGTGGAAATGGGCGAGGCCGTGCTGCGCGACCTTGCTGCGCATCGGGCGACCGCCCGGCATATCGCGAGCAAGCTTGCCCGGCACTTCGTGGCGGCCGAGCCGCCGCCGTCTCTAGTTGCCAAGCTCGAGAGGACGTTCCTCGCGACGGGCGGCGATCTCGCAGCACTTGCCAGGACGCTGGTGGAAGCACCGGAGGCCTGGGCGGCCCCGCCGGTCAAAGTGCTGCCGCCCTACGACTTCCTCGTCGCGGTCATGCGCGGCTTCACCCTGGAGCCCAGGCCGGAGCTCCTCATGCGCCTCTCGGCCCAGCTGGGACAGCCGCTGTGGCGGCCGCCGTCGCCCGCCGGATGGCCCGATGCCGACACCACGTGGGCCGCGCCCTCGGCCCTGCGCGAGCGGCTGCGCATCGCCGAGGTCGCGGCGCGCCAGGCCGACCGTTCGGCCGACCCGCGCCGGGTGGCCGAGGATCTGTTCGGCGCGGCGCTGGGCGCCCCCACCGCCGAGGCCATCGCGCGCGCGGAAGTGCGCGAGCAAGGCCTGGAACTGCTGATCATGTCGCCGGAATTCCAGCGGAGGTGAGCCATGTCGTCCCTCGAGGCGCATATGATCAGCCGGCGCACCTTCTTGCGGGGAGGCGTCGCCAGCCTGGCGCTATGGGGCCTGATGCCGCGCACCGCGATCGCCGGCGCACGCGATCCGCGGCTGCTCGTCGTCGTCCTGCGCGGTGGCCTCGACGGCCTGGCCGCGGTGGCGCCGATCGGCGATCCCGACTACGCGCGCCTGCGCGGGGCCATCGCTCTGCCGGCCTCCGGCGAGGGCGCGGGCCTGCCGCTCGACAGCCTGTTCGCGCTCAATGCAGCGATGCCGGCTCTGCACGCGCTCTATCAGAGGGGCGACGCCCTGATCGTGCACGCAGTGCACTCCCCCTATCGCGGGCGCTCGCACTTCGACGGACAGGACGTGCTGGAGAGCGGGCTCGCGGGCGTCGCCAGGGTCGAGGACGGCTGGCTCAACCGCGCCCTCGTGCAGTTGCCCGCGGCGGGCAGAACCAATCCGCGTGGGCTGGCGATCGGCGCCATGGTGCCGCTGCTGATGCGCGGGGCAGCACCGGCGCTCTCGTGGATTCCGAAGGTCAACGATCTGCCGCTGCGCCAGTCCACCATCGCCCGGCTGCACGACCTCTACGCCGAGACCGACCCGGTGCTGGCCCGCGCGTTTGCCGAGGGCATGGAGATCAGCCGGGTGGCCGAGGCCGACATGCCGACTTCCGCCCCTGCGCCGACGCAGCCGCGGCCGGCGCTGCAGGTCCCCGGGGCGCGGCTCAATCGGGAGTTCACGGAGGCCGCGGAGGCCGCCGCCCGGTTCCTCTCGACGCCCGACGGGCCGCGCATCGGCGTGCTGAGCTACAACGGCTGGGACACCCACGCCAACGAAGGACCGCTCAAAGGGCAGTTGGCGGCGCGGCTGGGAGGTCTCGATGCCGCCATCCACGCGTTCGAGAGCGGCATGGGCCTGGCCTGGAAAGAGACCATCGTGGCGATCGTGACCGAGTTCGGCCGCACCGCGCAGGTGAACGGCACGCAGGGCACGGATCACGGCATGGCGACGGCGGCGCTCCTGGTCGGCGGCGCGGTCAAGGGCGGGCGCGTGCTGGCGGACTGGCCCGGCCTGAAGGAGGCCGCGCTCTATGAAGGCCGCGACCTCGCGCCGACGCGCGACCTGCGCACGGTACTAAAGGGCGTCTTGCGCGATCACCTGGGTGTGCCGGCCGGCGCGCTCGCCGGCAGCATCTTCCCCGGCAGCGCCGCCCTGCCGCCCCTCCAGGGCCTCGTCGCCTGAGCCAAGCAAAACGGCGGAGGCTGATGCCCCCGCCGTGCGAAAAATCCGACGCCTGTTGGTCCGCCTTCAGCGGCCGAGCACCTCCACCACAACGCGGGCGAGGCCTTGGCCCGTCATGCCGATGACGCCGGCAGCCGCCTTGGAGAGATCGATGATGCGGCCGGCGATGTAGGGCCCGCGGTCGTTGATCTTCACCTCGACGCTGCGTCCATTGCCCAGGTGCGTAACCCGCACGCGGGTGCCGAAGGGCAGGGTCTTGTGGGCGGCCGTCATGGCGTTGGGGTTGAACCATCCCCCCGAGGCCACACGCTGGGGCTGCCAGTAGAAAGAAGCGACGCCCCGGGCCCCTGGCGCCTTCGCAGCAGCCTCCTTCGCCGCCTTGTTGTTTTCCGCGCCCAGGTCCTTCTGCTTCTTGCCGTCGCTGCCGAGACTCTTCTTGGTCCAGCCCGGAGCCGGAGCTGTCGGCGCCGCAGCCGGCGGGTTTGCCGGCGGGGGCTGATGCAAGGCGACCTTCGGCTCAGGCTTGGCCGCGGGCTTCTCCACGGCGCGCTGGTGACGCCGGCTCTCTTTGGCTGTCCGGGCGCTGCGATGCTTGGCATGCTGCTTACCATGGGCCCGCTTGTGGGCACGCTGGCGGGGACGCTCCGTGTCGTCGTCGCCATAGTAGACGTCGCCGTAGGTCGCACTGGCATAGCGTTGCCGCTGTGGACGCTCGGCAGGCTCGGAATTACGGAAGCGAATGCCTTCCGACCAATTGGCTGAAACGCCTCCCCCGCCCAGGCCGTAGTCGGCGGCCGCCGGGAGCGACGCACCCACGCTCAGCACAAACGTGAGCGCGAGCGACGCAAACAAATGTCTCATGTGGTTCTCCTCTGCGCATGATTGCCCGGCCCCGGGGGCGCCCCGCATTAGCCCGTCAATGCGGATGCGCCTTTGCGCGTTCCCGCATGGTTAGATTTGATTGAACGACAACGGAGAGTTCGATATCCGCCTGCAGTTCGTCCCAGAGCCCGGTGCTGGAACCCCGCACAGGACCTCCAGATTTTGGATCAGAGGACCACGTCCAGCGGGCGCAAGACAGCAAGCGAAACGAGGCTGCGCAACCCAAAATTATGAACCGGATTCATGTATTTGCCGCAGGAGATTCATATTTTATCTGAGAATTCAACGCGCGATTGCGGAAGGCCACACCCGTTGGTGTCGGATGGGCCACACGGTTCATCGTCGCAATGGCGCGAATTGGTTAACGGTCGACGGCACGCGGCGCGCACAAACGGCGCGCCGCGACGAAAGACCGGCCAGGCGGACGGCGGCTCAGAGGGAGCCCGGATAACCCCCGCCGTCGATCAGGAGGTTCTGCCCGGTGATGAAACCAGCGTGCACGGAGCAAAGGAAGGCGACAGCGGCGCCGAACTCCTCGGCGGTCCCGAACCTGCCTGCGGGGACGGCGGCCTTGCGCTCGGCATCGACGACGGAGACCGCAACCTTGCGCGCCTCGGCCATCTTCTGGCTGGTGCCGCGCAGCCGGTCGGTATCGAACGGCCCCGGCAGGATGCCGTTGATCGTCACGTTGCTCTTGGCCGCCTTGCGCGCGAGCACGGCAACGGCGCCGGTGAGGCCCAGGCGCGCTCCGTTCGACAGCTCGAGGGCGGCAATAGGCTGCTTGATGGAGGCCGATGTGATGTTGACGATGCGGCCGAACCCCCGCTCCATCATGCCGTAGACGGTCGAATGGATGAGGGCGATGGGCGTGATCATGTTGCCCTCCACCGCCTTGCGCCAGTCATCCAAGGAGAAGCCCTTGAAATCGCCGGGCGGCGGCCCGCCGGCGTTGTTGATGACGATGTCCGGGCTCGGACAGGCGGCGAGCAGCGCCCTTCGCCCCTCCTCGGTCGTCACGTCGCAGACGACCGGCGTCACCTTGACGCCGAGGCCGGCGATCTCCTTCGCCGTAGCGTTCAGCGCGTCGGCTCCCCGTGCGCAGATGGTGACGTCGACGCCCTCGCGCGCCAGCGCCTGCGCGCAGCCCTTGCCCAACCCTTTCGAAGCCGCGCAAACGATGGCCTTCCTGCCTTTGATGCCGAGATCCATGGCCGTTTCCTCACCCGTTCGCCTATCGCGTGCAGCAGGATGCCCGTCCCGATGACCGCAATCAAGCGGCGGTTCAGGAGTGGCGTGAGCACGACGGGCACCGGAATGATCAGAGCGCGCCCCCATCGTCACCTGCGCAGCTCGGCGTCGATGCGCTCGAACATGTAGGCCCACTTCGCCTTCTGCGTCTCGATCAGCGTCGTCATGCTGTCGCGCAGGCCGGCGAGCAGGGCGCAGTTCGGGGCTCCGCCCGGAGGCGCCGCCTGGCCGGCCCCCGTGATGCGTGCCAGCAGATCCTCCGACTTCTGGTCGAAGGCGGCGATCCTGTCGTCGCGCACCAGCGGCTCGGCCTCTTTCAAGAATTGCTCATCGCTCCAACCGCGCCTCTGCTTGAGCTGGCGCAGTCGTGCCTGGAACTGCGGGGTATTCTGCTGAGCAAGGGTACGCAGCGCGGCGCCGGCCTCGTCCACCACGGCCTCGAAGTCGACCTTGCTGCACTGGCCCGCCGACTGCGCCACGGCGACGCGCTCGAGAGATGCCGCGCCGAGCAACGCTGCTGCCAGCAAAAGGCCCGCCCGCATCTTGTCCTGGATCTCCCCTCCAAGGTCGGGGTTACCCATCGCGCGTATGGAGACAAGACGCAAGTAGGACGATTTCGCCGTCCCCTTCCCAACCACTCCGCCCCGCTTTTCAGAAGGCAGGGCCGAACTTGTTCGATTTGGGGAAGCCTCTGGGCGCCAGCCGGCCTGCCTGCGCGCGGTCGCCGACCCAGTCCGACAGTTCGCCCATCGACACGGTGAAGTTGCGGCCGGCGGGGTCCAGCCATGTCAGTCCATCCGCCTTCCTGAACACACGCACGTCGGAAAGCCCGCCGTCCTTGAAGCGCTGCAGCCGCACGCCCTTGCCTCGAACCATTTCGGGCACCTCGTCCAGACGGAAGATCAGCACCTTGCGGTTCTCGCCGATGGTGGCAACCATGTCGCCCTCGGCCGGCACGCAGACGCTGGCCTCAGCCGGCTCATCGACGTTCATCACCTGCTTGCCCTTGCGCGTCATGGCGACGACCTCGTCCTCGGGCACGACGAAGCCATGGCCGGAGCTCGCCGCCACCAGCAGCTTGCGGCCCGGCTCGTGCACGAAGATCTCGACGAAGGCGTGGTTCTCCTCCAGGTCGACCATCAGGCGCACCGGCTCGCCATGACCGCGCCCGCCCGGCAGCTGATCGGCGGCCAGGGTGAACACCTTGCCGTTGGAGGCCAGAAGCAGCAGCTTGTCCGTCGTCTGAGCCTTGACGGCACGCTTGAGCCCGTCGCCCTGCTTGAACTCGAGCTTGCTCACGTCGTCGAGGTGGCCCTTCATGGAGCGGATCCAGCCCTTGTCGGACAGGATGACGGTGATCGGCTCCTTCTCGATCATTGCCTGTTCGAGGTCGACCTCGATCGCGGGGGCGTCGGCGAAGGAGGAGCGGCGGCGACCGATGTCGGTCTTTTTGGAATAGGCCTCGCGTGTCGCCTTCACCTCGTCGGCGATGCGATCCCATTGCTGCTCGTCGGATTTCAGCAACGACTTGAGCTCGCGCCGCTCCTTGCTCAGCTTGTCGTGCTCGGCCTTGATCTCGATCTCTTCCAACCGCGACAGGGACCTCAGGCGCAGGTTCAGGATCGCCTCGGCCTGGACCTCGGTGAGCTTGAACCGGCTGATCAGCTTGGCCTTGGGGTCGTCCTGGAAGCGTACGATCTTGATGACCTCGTCGATATTGAGGTAGGCGATCAGGTAGCCATCGAGCACCTCGAGGCGATGCTCGATCTTCTTGAGGCGGAACTGGGAGCGCCGCACCAGAACGACCTTGCGGTGCTCCAGCCAGTGGCGCAGGACATCGCGCAGCGACAGCACACCCGGCACCTGCCCCGCCGACAGCACATTCATGTTGAGCGAGAAGCGAATCTCGAGCTCAGTGAGCTTGAACAAGCTCTCCATCAGAACGACGGGATCGACGGTGCGGCTCTTGGGTTCCAGCACCAGGCGCACGGTCTCGGCCGACTCGTCGCGCACGTCGCCGAGCAAGGGCAGCTTCTTCTCGTTGATGAGATTGGCGACGGCCTCGACCAGCTTCGCCTTCTGCACCTGGTAGGGCATCTCCGTGACGATGATCTGGTAGGTGCCGCGCCCCGTGTCCTCCTTCTCCCACTTGGCGCGCAGCCGGAAGCCGCCGCGGCCCGTCTTGTAGGCCTCCAGGATCTGATCGCGCGGCTCGACGATGACGCCGCCGGTCGGAAAGTCCGGGCCCGGCACCATCTCGACGAGCTTGTCGATGTGCGCGTTGGGATGCTTGATGAGATGCAGCAGCGCCGCGCACAGCTCGTCCACGTTGTGCGGGG
>Ga0111538_10013279_pt1 | contig 10868 bp, 7 predicted proteins | sample SoiMethybrSBSTD1_FD_79669 | JGI IMG/M metagenome (GOLD analysis project Ga0111538, IMG submission 79669) | Bulk soil microbial communities from a Populus tree surrounding site in Tennessee, USA - Soil MetaG P. TD hybrid SBSTD1 (version 2)... | ecosystem: Environmental > Terrestrial > Soil > Tree... | reverse complement strand
GTACTCGCCTACCATTCGCCTCGCTTCCCGAATGTATGCCTGATGTGACCAATTTCCGTTGTCGACATATTCATCTTTGGGATATCCCCACTTCAACATTTCGTCTTTCAAATGTGTTGGCATTCTGGGGTCATGCCCTATAAAATACAACAGCCCTTTGTTATAGCTTTCCAGGTTTTTAATGATCTCGGCTCTTCTGTTGTAATCAGCCTCAGGATAGTCATAGTTAACTCCAATCATATCCGTCGAGAACGGTCCATTGTTATTAATGTCTGTTTTATTATTCGGCATGATGTCAGGCTTCAAGATCAGGTTAAAAGGCCTGTTGGGTTCTTTTTCCAACACTCTCAATAAAAGCTCATAACGCGTTGAGTCATATCCTGGCGGGCGGGTAATGGATATCCTATTTTGCGGATCGCGCGACAGGCATATCCTGAAGTTGTAAGCCTGAACTTTTTTATCGCCCGTCCCAACAGGTGACGTCGGAGCTGAACTTATTCCCCACAACAATCCGCTCTCAGGTCGGCCCTTAACTTTATAAGGATCGATCCCATCAAGAAACTGATGCTTGTCCCGCAGCTGAAAGCCGTTGTATGTTTCTTTGTACTGATCATTACTTTCTCTTCCGACTGTGTATGATATACCGGCCCTGGCCATGAGGTCACCTTCGTAGCTACAATCAATAAACACTTTGGCGCGCACAACTTTATTGGATCCCGCGGAAGGGTTGAGACTATTTTCAACCACAATTTCTTGAATAACACCGTCCATTTTTGAGGCCGACACAATCCTGTGGCTGTACCAAACGTCTACTTTAGCTTCGTTGATATACTCATGAAATGTCTGCTCTGCGACCCGAGGCTCAAATATCCATTGCTCAAACTTTCCATAGTGAGTTCCGATCCTTCTGTAAAAATCTCTGGCAATGCCGGTTACCGCGAACTTGTTTCCTATGTCTGTGTAACCTAGTCCGCCTGACGAAAGACCACCAAGATGCTTTCCTGGTTCTATAAGCACCACGGTCTTACCCAACGTGCGGGCTGTATATGCTGCAATAACACCCGCGGATGTACCACCATAGACGCAAACATCGACCTCGGCAGATGTTTGCCCGAAGGAGGCAGGTACATTAATGAAGAGCGATAAACAGCCGACTAGTGTAGCCAGTACCTTATTTCTATTGCTCATGTGTGCCAAGCTTTTGTTCAAGCCACAAGTTGAATTTTTCGCGCTGCTCTGGATAAGTCCAATGCCCCGTCTCTAGCGCGAGGAACAGATCTTTCGGCGCGGTGATGACATTATAAGCCGAATACATGGAAGTCGGAGGACAAGTTTCGTCATTAAATCCCCATGAATACAGTCCAGGAACTTTCAGCAGTCTTGCAAAGTTCACAACATCATAATACCCAACTGTCTCAATTTTTTCCTTGAAATTGTTAAAAGGCAGGTTGTTCTTGTCAAACAAGTGAGGCCACCCTCCTGCCCTTCCGTTCAAATAACCGGTCACGTCACTCAACGCTGGATAGAAAGCTGCAAGAAATTTTACCCTCGCGTCCAGCGCAGCCGTGATGATGGACAGTGCACCACCCTGACTTCCTCCAGTAACAGCCAAGTTAGTTCCATCGTATTGTGGAAGGCTGACCAAAAAATCATTTGCCCTGACACATCCGAGATATACGCGTTTGAAATAATACCGATCCTTATTGTCGAGATTGTAATTATAATATTGGTAAAGGGTACTCGCACCTAAATCGGTATACACCACTGGTTCCAAATTGACAGGAATGCCGTGAATACCTATTTCGAAAGTTATTATTCCATTTTCTGCCGTTGCAACATCACCATTATACGGACGCACGCCGGCCCCTGGCACTTTTAATAAAGCTGGGTATTTACCTTCTTTCTTGGGTACGCAAAGAATTCCATATAGCCTCGATCCAACTCTGAAATTCTGAATATTGACATGATACACATTCACTTTTTCCGTGCATCGTTCAGGAAGCAAGGTCATCTTTGCATCGATGGGTATGGTGGCGAGATCTGATTTCGCCTTGTCCCAGAATTCAATGAAGTCCGCCGGCGTAGGAACTGTAGGTTTGATTGAAAGCGGATCAAATCCTGCGGTTGCCATACCTTTATAAAGTTTACCGTCAACATCCGCTTCCACGATACACCGCAAAAAACCAGGGTTTTTGAGAGTACCTCCTTCAACGCTCAATTTACCCTTTGAAAGAACTACTCCTTCCTTTTTCATCGTCGGTTCCAGTTTTTCAAGACCGACCTGATATTTGACTTTTACATCCTTTATAGGATTGCCATTTTGAAGAACGCTGATTTCAAATTTGGCAGTTTCACCGGTCTTGTATGTCCAGTCGGCATGATCAGGCGCAACGACCACTTTTATATATTGCTCAACGGGTTGGCTAAGCGTCCGTACACTGAATAATACAGTTAACAGAATCAGTAAATAATAAAATCTTTTTTTCATGTATCGTTAGTATTAGAACTCAGAATGAATCCACAGACAGACAGTTTGGTATTTTCAAACATTGATAGACCATTCGTCGCGCATCGGCCGGGATAATAACGAATTGGCTTCACGATCTTTTCTAAATTTTTCTCTTTCAGGGTCCCATTTCAGCGACCGTCTCAATTCATATGCAATATTCCCTAAGGAGCATACCGTGGCTGTTCGGTGTCCCGTCTCTACGTCGCAGATCGGCTTTGTTCTATTGCGTATTGCTTTGAGAAAATCCTTGTAATGGTTGTCACTGAAATAAACATGTTTCTCGTTTGGTCCAATCTGTTTGTCCTTCAGGTGGACTGGATTTGTTTCTAGTTTGCGCCTTTGTACATCAAGTTGTCCATTCGTGCCGATAAACCGGATTGCGTTTTTCGTTCCAAAATTTTCATGTGTCATCGTGATGCCATTCTCATACTTATAGTTAAGGAATTGATTAGGTTGATCCGGATAGTGCACTTCAACAGGTCCACTTTCATCCATATCAAGGGCCCATTGCACGATGTCAAACATGTGGGCACCCCAGTCAGTCATGCCACCGCCACCAAACTCCTTGTAGTCCCGCCATTTTGCCCAGAAAGTGTCTTCGATTGCGGGGGCAAGATCCCTGTGGTATGGCTTGAACTCATTCGGACCAAGCCATCGATCCCAGTTAAGTCCTTCTGGCAGTTGTTGACCTGCCAGGTCATAGGGTTTTGGAGGTCCGTCTACACTAACCTTTATTTCTTTGATATCTCCAAGATATCCGTTGCGGATAAGTTCAACGGTCTGTCTGAATTCTGGCCACGAGCGTTGCATACTACCTGTCTGAAATACACGCTCGTGTTTGCGCGCCGCTTTTACCATTGCACGTCCTTCCTTTATAGTAAGAGACAACGGTTTTTCACAATAGATATCCTTTTTCTTTTCCGCGGCTTCCACCGAAATAACGGCGTGCCAGTGGTCTGGCGTTGCAATTACAACCGCGTCAATGTCTTGCCGATCTATCAATTCTCTGAAATCCAAATATGTTTTGCATTCTGATTTCACCTTCAAATCTTTTTCATTACAAAACACCTGCATCTGTCTGACGAAGTTTTGGAGTTTGATGCCATAGACATCACAAGCGCCCAGGACCTGAGTTTCTCCTGTTGTCAGGAAGCTTTTCATAAGACCGATGCTTTGTCTTCCCGTCCCAATAAATCCGAGGTTTATCATTTCACTGGGGGGCAGATAACCGCGACCTCCGAGGACAAAGCGCGGAACAATTGAAAAGGCGGATAGAACGGCTGCGCCTTTAATAAATTTTCGTCTTGAAATTTTATTTTGGATCATACCGTTGTTGCAGTCAGGTTGTCATTCAACCACAATATATTTCAAGACATTCAAAGTCAGAAATATTCAAAAATCTTTGTGATTACCGTCCAAGTAAAAGTTTATTAAGCATTTTATCATCCATCGCCATTATGATTCGCACTATCTGAAATAACTTGTGAGAAGTTGTGTCTTACACTTTTCTCTATGAATGCTTAATTTTGAAACAATGGACAAAATAGCAATAGCAATCGTGATCACGTTCGTAGCTCTGTCGTGCGTCGATCGGACAGGAAAAGGTCAGAACTCGAGCGATGAAATTAAGAAAGTAAACCTCGTGCCACCACAAAACAAGGCAATCGCGGCCTTTGCCGAGGGTTGTTTTTGGTGTTCAGAACACATTTTTGAATCAGTAGTTGGGATTGACTCGGCCGTTTCGGGCTATGCCGGGGGCACTGTCGCCTTTCCAACTTATGAATTGGTTAATACCGAAACTACTGGTCACGCCGAAACCGTGCTAGTGTATTATGATTCAAGTGTCATCAGCTATGCAGAGCTCACACGGATTTTCTTTACTTCACACGACCCAACCACACTCGACCAGCAAGGTCCTGACGTGGGATCCTCCTACCGGTCAATACTTTTTTACCTCACACCTCAAGAAAAGGAAATTGCTGAATCCATGCTGAAGGAATACCAGTCATCAGGATTGTTCAATGATCCAATTGTTACAGAAATAAAAGAACTAAAAGAATTTTACCGCGCTGAAGAATACCACCAACAGTATATTGAGCACAACCCTGGAAGTCCATATGTACGGAATGTATCAATCCCGCGTTTTGAATTGTTTAAAAAGACGTGCCCATTGAAATTAAAATGACCAACAATCATCAGACCTCCAGTACGATCTTTCCAATGTGACTGCCGCTTTCCATCAGTCTATGCGCATCAGCTGCTTCCTCAAGGGAAAACGTTTTGTATACGACCGCTTTAACTTTTCCAGATCTAAACAATGGCCATACATTCTGTTCCACATTTCGTGCAACGTTAGATTTAAAAATTGTATCGCGAGACCTCAATGTTGAACCTGTAACTGTCAAACGCTTGCTCATGATAGTCGAAAGTCTTATATCTGCGTGATCACCAAACATTGAACTTATTATTACCAGGCGGCCTTCCTCTGCAAGGATATCGAGATTGTCATTAGTATATGATCCCCCGACCATATCCAGAACAACATTAACACCCTTACGTCCTGTGAGTTGTTTGATCACTTCGGGAAATTTGCTAGTAGTGTAATTGATAGCCTTATCCGCGCCAAGCTTTTCACAATAAGTACACTTCTCATCTGTGCCCACTGTTACATAAACTGTCGATCCCGACACCTTAGCCAACTGGATGGCAGCAACGCCAATACCGCTTGCTCCACCATGAACAAGCAACGACTCGCCCTTTGTCAGCTTTCCCCTGTCGAACAAATTGCTCCAAACGGTGAAATAGGTTTCGGGAAGTGACGCTGCCTCAGTAAAAGTAAGATTGTCAGGAACAGGAAGGCATTGCCCTTCCGGCACGGCGCAGTATTCCGCATATCCACCGCCGGCGACGAGTGCGCAGACTTTATCTCCTACTTTCCATCTCGACGAATGTTCGCCTAACGATACAACTCTCCCCGCAACTTCCAGGCCCGGGATATCTTGAGATGTCCATAATGGCGCATTATAGCGACCCATGCGTTGCGCTATATCCGGTCTGTTTACTCCGGCGGCTTTAACTTCGATTAAAACTTCGTGGTCTAGTGGCTTTGGCTCTGACCGGTTCGCGATATGCAAGACCTCAGGATCGCCAGGTCGGGTGATAACAACAGCCCTCATATTTTATCAGTCTACAGGCTGAAGCTAAGAAGAAATTGTGAACGATGGAAATGATCAAATTGTTAGCACTCACCTCTTTTAGGCTCGTTCATTTCGAACCCGTTGAAGCAATTCGATCACTTCTTCATCGCTAACTTCCGGGAATTCTGCATAAAGATTTCCTGTAACCGGATTATTAGGTTCGATGGTTACGTATATGATTTCGTCAATTTCATCTGCGATCGAACGTGTTGCTTCCGGTGTGACGTTCGGTACAGCAACAATGATCTTCTCCGGTTGTTGCTTTCTAACTGTCCGAATCGTCGTCAGCAATGTATCGCCTGTCATCAAAAGGTCATCAACAAGGATGATTGTACGATCCCTAAAAGACGGCTGAGCGTGGCCTTTGTAGTATTTATTGCTCTGACGTCGTATTACATGCTGTAATAATTGAATCTGGTGATATATATAATCCTGTGGAATACTATTATCCTCCTCATGGATGATAACTGAGTCAAGGCTTACAGCCCCTATCGTTTTATTGTAGTCAGCAGGGTGTTTGATTTTTTTGCAAGGAATTACTTCCAGCGGAAGATGCAACGATTGAGCAAGGTGATAGCCGATGTGGATACCCCCGCTGGGCACGGCAACAATGATTGCGTCGGAGTTGTCATACTCCCTCAGTCGTTCTCCCAAGAGAACTGCCGCGTGTTTCCTGTTCTGAAATATTGCATCATTCTGGAGGACCATCGTTGATCTAGTGTCTACGGATCCATACATCAAGCCGTTGTTACTTCTCATTTGGATTCCTTTTTGAATTTCGTACTAAAAACCCTATTCCAATAACAAATCCACGCTTTTTCACCCCACCGGAAATCCGGGGTTTGCAACATCCACTACATTAATTTCGAATTTTTACTGACTCAATTAAAGTCAAAGTCAGTCTTGTTCGACGGACAAACATTTTTTACGAAAAGCCGTATTTATAGGCATCCCTTCGTCCGTATTTTCCCCTAACCCGCCAACTAATGAAATTAAGTCCAAGCACAATTAAGTCGTTCAGGCAATCATTTGAATCCATTTCGCTTTTGACAGGGGAAGAATTCTTCCGGGCGCTGATTGAAAAAATCGGAGAAACACTTCCGGCCGATGCAATCTGGATCACTGAATACCACAAGCAGCAAAATTCCATGACCACGAAGTCGTTCTGGCATAAAGGTAATTTTCTGGATAATATTACCTATCTCATCGAGGCAACCCCGTGCGAACGGGTAATCAAATCCTCGCAACTTGTCCACTATTCCGACCACATTAAGGATCTCTTTCCGGACGATCACAAGATGCTGGAGACTTTCAAGGCAGAAAGTTATGTAGGAGCCCCGCTGCACGACGTTGAAGGACAAATAATCGGAAGTATTGCAATCCTTCACAGTAAGCCTGTTCCAATGGTAGATGACGTGACTTTGCTGTTGAAGATTGTCAAGTCGCGCGCTGAATCGGAACTGTATCGCGTAAAGCGCGAGTTTGAGCTTACCAACCGTGAAAACCAGCTACGGGGAGTTATCAATGGAGTGAAGGATCTGCTCATTAACCTCAATGAAAAAGGCCAGATCGAAATGCTTAACGCTACGGCGGAATCGTGGCTTGGTTTTTCTGTCTCGGCGGACGAAAAAAAACGACCTATTGCGTCCTTCCTTACAGATACAAGCCGGACAAAGCTTCGAATGCTTACAGAGACTCTGGATAAGTACGAGCGCATGGACCACTATGTCTGGATACCAGGCGAATTGGAAATGATCTCGGCCAACAACGACATGTTCAATGTCGAGGGAACGTTAAGCCAATACAAGTTGGATGATGATACTTACTATACACTGGTGTTACGAAGTCGCGAAGACAAATCTGGCGCCGATGAGAAGATCAAGGACCTGATCCATCAGACTGAATATCTGCAAGGGGAACTAGAGGGCATAAAGAACACTTGCCAATTGACAGGGGAAAGCAAGGGCATGAAACGATTACTTCAAAATGTCTACTTGGTTGCTCACACGGACGCCACGGTCTTGATAACTGGCGAGACTGGAACAGGCAAAGAATTAGTTGCGCAGCACATTCATCAAACAAGCAGGCGCAAAGAAAAACCTTTAATTACTGTCAATTGTGGGGCAATTCCAGCTACGCTAATTGAAAGTGAATTCTTCGGACACGCGAAAGGCGCATTTACAGGTGCGAGTGCAGAGCGAAAAGGGCGATTTCAAATGGCAGATGGAGGCACAATCTTCCTTGATGAAATTGGCGAATTGCCATTGGATCTTCAGGTTAAGCTGCTTCGTGTTATCCAGGAAGGTGAATTTGAACCTGTAGGCAGTTCAAAAACGGTAAAGGTAAACGTACGCATATTAGCAGCAACCCATCGGAACCTTCTTGATCTAATCAACGAGGATAAGTTCCGTGAAGATCTGTACTATCGGCTGAATGTTTTCCCCATTGAAGTACCTCCCCTTCGTGATCGCGAAGATGATGTGATTATCATCGCTAACAACTTCATGGAAAGGTTTTCAATCCGCAACAGAAAGAGGCTCAAGCCCCTCAATGAAGCTCAAATGAATTTGTTGAGATCATATTCCTGGCCCGGGAACATTCGTGAACTTCAAAACATCATTGAACGCGCCGCCATACTCGCGGAGTCAGGCGTGCTCGACATAACGCTACCGGGTACAGTATCAACGGCGAAAAGACCCTTGCCTGATGTTGATGATGAACGCATACTGACAAAAGAAGAGTTAATAGAATTTGAAAAAAGAAATATTATCAAGGCCCTCAGGGCAGCAAACTGGAAAGTTTCCGGTAAATCGGGTGCCGCCGCGTTGTTAAATATGGTTCCTTCAACCCTTAGCTCGAGGATCGGGGCCTTAGGAATAAAAATGCATGGCTAAACTTTAAGCGGCGTTCAGAACAACTTTTCGTGCGCAGGCGATCATCGCTGCCACAGACTTCGTTACATCGGCCGGTTTTGTTGCCCATGATGAAATGCTTATCCTCATTGCGACCCTGCCTTTCCAATTGGTACCGCTAACCCAGCACGTGCCTTCGTGCTGTACAGCGCTGATCACTTCCTGTGTTTCATCATCAGATCCAAAGGAGACAAGCACCTGGTTTGTTTCCACTTCATTCAAGATTTCGAAACCAGCCTCTTCAAGTTTTAGCGCAAACAATTCGGCGTACAAACATGACCTTGATATCAAATCGTCAATTCCGTTTTTTCCAAGTGTGCGCATAGCCGCCCAGATATCAGTAGCACGCGCTCTTCTCGAAAGTTCAGGAGTGTATTGATAAGGTATTCTGACTCCGCTTTGATCCAGGTATGATGCATCCATGCTCATCGCCTTACGCAGGTGCTCCTTTTCCCGGCAAATAACGATTCCGTTGTCATACGGAACATTCAACCACTTGTGGCCATCAGTTGCCCATGAATCTGCAAGCTCATAATCTTTAGTTAAATATTTTTTATGTTCACTCGCTCCGGCCCATAACCCAAAGGCGCCATCAGCGTGAACCCATGCACCTTTCTTTTTGGCATCGACAACTATTTGTCCGCTATCCATCCCGCCGGTGTTTACGTTTCCAGCCTGAATACAAACGATGGTATCGGAATTCAATTCAGGCATGCGATCAAGGGACATGCATCCATTGGAGTCCGTAGGGACTTTTATGACTCTATCCATTCCCAAGCCGAGCAATGCTAATGCTTTAAAAATACTCGAGTGGGCTTCCTCGCTTACTACCACTTTAATTGGCGGAGCGCCAAATAATCCCCGGCGTTCCACATCCCAGTCATTGGCGTTTAGAATTGCCGACCGCGCGGCAGCCAAGGCGGTAAAATTGGCCATCGTTACGCCCGAAACAAATCCAACCGACGCCCCACGTGCAACTGGCAGGATTTCTGTAAGCCACCTTTCACATACGGATTCAATGACTGCACTTACAGGGCTGGTAACAAATAGTCCGGCGTTTTGGTCCCATGCAGTCGACAACCAATTTGCGGCCAATGCAGGAACATGGGATCCACCTATGACGAATCCAAAGTATCGGCCACCGGTGCTCGCCATAGTTGCTGGCGACCCGTACCGGTTCAGAAAGTCGATAGTTTGAAGCGCATCTTTGCCTGAGTCCGGTAGGTCCTCATTAAATTCCTTAAGAGCTTCAATAGCGGCTGCCTCGGGGCTAACGTTTCGTTCCTTGATTTCCGTTAAGTAATCCACCGCCTTTATGGCCGCTGACAGCAATATTTGCTTATCGGTGATGTTCATACACATATACTTTACTTGAATGAGACAAATTCCTGGATACACTGGCCTGCAGCAAATACTGCCATCCGTGTTGAAGACACTGCAAATCGCGATGCTACAAATATTCCTATACTAACTCCTGCTATCAACCAGATAGTTCTGATGCTTTGCCTTAGTTTCATAACCATAACATTTTGATGCCAAGACGGAACGTTAGCTCCTATTTTTTTGATTTTGTAAATGGTATTAACATGGGGGCTATACGCTTGTATGCGATGTATTTTTCCCCGAATGTGTGGATCAGGTCTCTCTCCTCAAACCGAATCGCTGTAAGAATGTAAGCTGTGCACAACGCTGCAAACAGAAAATGCGCGATAGTCATCGTAGGCGCTGCCCAGAACGCTATGATCCAACCGAAGTACAATGGATGCCTGACATACTTATAAAAAAAAGGAGTTCTGAACTTTAATGGTTGATATGGTTCTCCCCGTAGATAGAACCATACCTGACGAAGGCCGAACAAGTCAAAATGATTAATCATGAACGTACTCAACAAAACGATTCCGAATCCTAAAAAGCTCAACGCATTGAGAGCAATTCGAAAAGTTGTTGTCTCGACCGACCATATGATACCGCCCATAGGCTGCCACAACCCAAGCAACAAAATCATGCAAACGCTCGAAAATAGAACGTAGGTACTACGCTCTATCGGTTCAGGTACAAATTGCATCCACCACTTTTTAAAAGCTGGTCTGGCCATTATGCTATGTTGCAATGCAAAGAGCAGCAATAGTGAGGCGTTGGTAAGGAACGATTGAAGGACGGATGATTTGGAAGGGCCGTCCAGGCTGGTAGGGACTACCATGTTGGTAACAAATCCCACAGCATAACAGTAGGTACCAAAGAACAAAGCAT
>Ga0111538_10013278_pt1 | contig 10868 bp, 4 predicted proteins | sample SoiMethybrSBSTD1_FD_79669 | JGI IMG/M metagenome (GOLD analysis project Ga0111538, IMG submission 79669) | Bulk soil microbial communities from a Populus tree surrounding site in Tennessee, USA - Soil MetaG P. TD hybrid SBSTD1 (version 2)... | ecosystem: Environmental > Terrestrial > Soil > Tree... | reverse complement strand
TGGTGTTTTTCGTGCGTACTGGCAGTAACGAAGTAAGCGCCGGTTTGGGAAAGTTGATGCAACGGCGCGTGCGGCCAAGGGGTCCTGGGATGTGCTATTGGGTCGGCCATCGTTCTTCGCAGGTAGTTGAAGTTTAAAGCGGCACGGGAGTGCGCGCACTCCAAAACGCTGCGCGCTGTTCCAGGCCGTATTCGCAGGCGGACATGGGCGAGGTAGCGGCTTGCCCGCGGGGAAGTTGGCGCAATTGATTATTTTGCCGAGGGACAAGCCCACATTGGGCTGGTATTCTTGGGATCTCCGTCGTCAAATTGACCTACTCCGAATATGAAATCACGTGACCCCGTTTCCCGTCGTCAGTTCATCGCCAGGACAGCGCTCGCCAGTGCGGCTTTCAGCATCGTCCCGCGACATGTCTTGGGCGGCCCGAAATTCGTGGCGCCGAGCGAGAAGGTCAACGTTGCCGTTGTTGGCGCCGGCGGCCAGGGGCGCTCGAATGTGCGCGAACTTCTCCGGCTTCCGGACGTGCAGATCATCGCCGTCGCGGATCCAATAGAGAACCACGACCTAGCCGATTTTTATTACAAGGGAAAGGCCGGGCGCAAACCGGTGAAGGCGGACATTGAGAAGCATTATTCGGAGAAAACGCCGAACTATCGGGTGGCCGAATACGAGGATTTCCGGGTGATGCTTGAGAAGGAAAAAGACATCGACGCCATCCTCTGCGCGACGCCGGACCACGCCCATGCATATGTGTCGATCGCGGCAATGCGCGCCGGCAAACACGTCTACTGCGAAAAGCCGTTGACGCATAATATTTGGGAGGCGCGCCAGGTTGCGAAGGTCGCCAAAGAAACCGGCGTTGCCACGCAGATGGGAAATCAACTTCATGCGACCGAGGGCATGCGCGAGACTTGCGAGTCGATTTGGGCGGGCGCGATTGGCACGGTGCGGGAAGTGCATGCATGGGTGGGAACGAGCCGTTGGAATCCGACGCTGACCGGCCGCCCGAAAGAGACGCCGCCGATACCGCCCGGCGTGAATTGGGACCTATGGCTTGGACCGCGCGAGCCGAGGCCATTTCACCCGACTTATACGCCCGTCGCCTGGCGCGATTTCTGGGCTTTTGGCAGTGGGGCGCTCGGCGATTTCGGCTGCCACGACCTTGACGCTGCCGTCTGGGCCCTGGATTTGCATGCGCCCGTCAGCGTCGAAGCAAAGCCAGTTGGCAAGATGGACGCGGAAATCACTCCGCACGGAGAGATTTGCTATTTCAACTTCCCGGCGCGAGGCGACAAACCTCCGGTGAAGCTCACGTGGTACGACGGCGGATTAATGCCGCCGCGCCCGGAGGAACTGGGACCCGACGAGGCGCTGCCCAATCGTGGAACGCTGTTCGTCGGTGACAACGGCCTGATGCTCAGCGGCACCGGTGGCAAACTCCGGTTGTTGCCAGCATCCAAAATGGATGGGTACAAAGTTCCTGCGCCGACATTGCCTCGCTCGAAAGGGCACCATCGCGACTGGGTGGATGCGATCAAAGGCGGCGCGCCCGCCAGCAGTAATTTCGAGTATGGTGCGCGACTGACGGAAATTGTATTGCTCGGAGTTCTCTCGCTCCGTACCGGCAAGAAAATCTATTGGGATGCTACGAAGCTCGAGGCCCGGAACGTGCCTGCGGCGGAGGCGATCATCAAAGAACAGTATCGCAAAGGATGGGAGATTGTCTGAGCTCTCAGATGCGGCTGGCGCACTCCTCCGGAAGCTGAGGAGTGGAGGTCTGGCTTGCGCCAGTTTGCCTGGTGACTAACCTTGCGCGAATGAGATTTCCTGTGTTGAAAGCGCCAGAGCACTGGCGCACTCCGGGACGCTTCGCGAATTCGATAGCTGCGCGCCGTAGCGGTCAAAAGTTTCGACATTCTGTGGCGCTCACAGTATGCGTGTCGGATGCGAAATGATTTGTCGCGACGGGAGTTTTTGGCTGCGACGGCAACGGCGGCCATAGGCATTGCTACCGGAGCAGCCGCGGAGGCGCCGGCTGAAGCGATAATCGATATTCATCAGCATACGAATTACAGCGGGCGGACGGACGCGCAATTAATCGCGCATCAGAAGGCGATGGGGGTGACGACAACGGTGCTGCTGCCGGCCGGACGGCTGTACGGGTTGGATGCGGATTGCGGGAAGAACGATACCGTAGTGGCGCTGGCGAAGAAGGATCCGGATCACTTCGTCTTTTTTGCGAACGAGATCACTGATATTCCCGAAGCGCGTGAGGAAATCACAAATTATCTCAAGCTGGGCGGGATCGGCATTGGCGAGCAGAAATTCAAGGTGGCATGCGACTCACCCGAGTTTCAGCAGGTCGCGGAACTCGCGCAGGAATTTGGGGTTCCCGTGTTGATGCATTTCATGCACAACCAGTACAACACGGGCATCGAGCGGTTCCACAAGGTGCTCGAGAAATTCCCGAAGGTGAATTTTATCGGACACGCCCAAACATGGTGGGGCAACGTGGACAAAAACCACGAGCAAAAAACGTTGTATCCGACAACGAAGGTGACGCCTGGCGGCATCACCGATCGCCTGCTCAGCGACCATCCGAATATGTACGGCGACTTGTCCGCCGGTTCGGGCCTGAATTTCTTCACGCGGGATGAAGATCATGCCCGCGCATTCCTGGAACGGCACGCGGAGAAGCTGATGTTCGGGAGCGATTGCAACGATGTGTTTGGGCGCGGGCCGGGGTGTCAGGGAGCGAATATCCTTGCCAATATTCGCAAACTGGCGCCGACGAAGGTCATTGAGCGGAAACTCCTCTTTGAGAACGCCAGGCGCGTTTTGAAGCTGAAAGTGTAGGAGCATTTGCCCGCTTTTGCCGACTAATAAGGCAGGGGTGCGACGGATCATTGAGCAATGAAGAAGACTGTACTGTTGGTGCTGGCGGCTGCGGCGGGCGTCTGGGCTGCGGCCCAGCTTGCTCCTCGCGCCACCGCGTGGAGGGAAGTGGACGACGCCATCCAAAAGGGTCTGCCGAAGACGGCGATTGAGAAGCTGGATCCCATTATTCGCGATGCATTAAGGGACAGGGCATACCCGGAAGCGGTGAAGGCCATCGCGCGCAAGATCGTCCTGGAAGGCAACATCCAGGGCAACAAACCCGAGGAAAAGATCACGCGCATGCAGGCGGAACTCGCGCGCGCGCCGCAGGAAATCAAACCCGTCCTCCAGACGATTCTCGCGCACTGGTATTGGCACTACTTCCAACAAAATCGGTGGCGGTTCATGCAGCGCACGCAGACGGCGCAAGCGCCGGGCGCGGATTTCACGACGTGGGATTTGCCGCGATTGTTTCGCGAGATTGACTCGCATTTTCAAACGGCGCTTGCTTCGCAGACGGCTTTGAAGCAAATCCCGATTGCCACTTACAGTGATTTGCTGGTGAAGGGCGACATAGCGGATACCTACCGCCCGACGCTCTACGATTTCATCGCGAACGAAGCGCTGAAGTTTTACACCGCGGGCGAGCAGGCTGGCGCCAAGCCGCAGGACTCGTTCGAGATCGCGTCCGATGGGCCGGTGTTCGCGCCGGTTCCGGAGTTCCTGAAATGGAACGTGGACCGGAGCACGAACGCGTCGAACTACGAGCGGGCGATTGCCATCTTCCAGGACCTGCTTGCGTTTCATCAAAATGACACGGAGAAGAGCGCCTTCCTCGCCGCCGACCTCGATCGGTTGGCATTCGGCTACAACGTCGCCTTCGGTGACGACAAAAAGAGCCGCTACATCGCGGCCTTAGGCAAATTCGTTGAAACCTGGGCCGACCACGAAACGACGGCGGAGGCGCTTCATGCCTGGGCGCGTGTGTTGCAGGGCGATCGCGACCTCGTGCAGGCGCGTGCTCTCGCCCTGCGCGGACGGAACGTGTTTCCGAACAGTGTGGGCGGCAAGCTGTGCCAGAACCTTATCGGCGAAATCGAAAGCAAAAGTCTTCAGGTGACTGTCGAGCGCGTGTGGAATGCGCCGTGGCCGAAGGCGGAAGTGTTCTATAAAAACATCACGAACGTACATTTCCGCGCCATCAGCGCGGACTGGAATGACTTTCTGCATAGCGGCAGAAGTCAGCCGGAACACTTGAACGATGAGGACCAAAAAGCGTTGCTGGCGCGCCGGCCCGCGCTGGAATGGAAGGCGGCATTGCCGCCCACGACCAATTACCTGGCGCGCACGCATGAAGTGCCCGCGCCGGAGAAACTCGAGAAAGGATTTTACTTCATCGTCGCGAGCGTCGATCCAAAGTTTGGCGACCAAAGCAACCAGGTTGTGTTCACCGATGTTTGGGCGAGTGATCTGGCGCTGATCCTTCGTCCGCGGCAGGGAGTCATCGAAGGTTTTGTCCTCAATGCGATTTCGGGTGAGCCGATTGCCGGCGCGGAGGTCAATGCCTGGCAACTGAACAACCAGGGAAAGCGCGTGGCCGCACCGAAGCTGGCGACGGATACCAACGGCTTCTTCCAATTTGCCGGGAGAGAGCGGTCGTATTTGGTGCACGCGCGCTCGGGGAACGATCAGGTCGCCTCGCAGCATGATGTGAACGCGTATCGGCACGACACGCAGCGTTCCTACGATCAAACGTTTTTCTTCACCGACCGCACGCTCTATCGGCCCGGCCAAACCATCCAGTACAAAGGCATCTGTTCGCGCGTGGATACTGAGCAGGACAAATACGACTTGCTTCCGCGGCAGCAGGTCACGGTCGTATTCGCCGATCCCAACAATAAGGAAATCGAACGCCAGACCCGGCAGTGCAACGATTACGGCTCCTTCTCGGGCAGCTTCACCGCACCGCGCGACCGGCTCATGGGCCGCATGCGCATCTACACCTCGGGCGGTCCGAGCGGGAACACGCAGTTCAACGTGGAGGAATACAAGCGGCCTAAATTTCAGGTGGAACTTGACGCGCCTAAAGTCGCGGTGAAGCTCAACGAGAAGGTTTCATTACAAGGCAAAGCGACGGCTTACACCGGCGCTGCGGTGGACGGCGCCAAGGTTCGCTATCGCGTCGTGCGCAACGTGGAATTTCCGCCCTGGTGTTACTGGTATGGCTGGCGCATTCAGCGCTACGCGCAGAGCAGCCAGGAGATTGCGCACGGCGATCTTCAGACGAGCACTGATGGCAGCTTCACGATCGAGTTTGTCGCGAAGCCGGATACGTCCATCTCGCCGACCAACGAACCGATCTTTTCATTCACGATGTTCGCCGATGTGACCGACACGGCTGGGGAAACGCGCTCGGACCAGCGTGCCATTCGAGTGGGCTACACGGCGTTGCAAGCCACAGTTGCCGTGGACGAATGGCAGACAATCGCGAAGCCGGTTGAGATTAAACTCTCCACGCAGACGCTCGATGGCGAACCGCAGGTCGCCGAAGGCTCGCTCAAGGTTTATCGGCTCAAGCAACCCGACCGCGTGCATCGCAAGTCACTTGAAGGCCCGCGGTATTGGCGTTACGGGGCGGAGTTCGATCCCGCGACGCCGGGTGATGAGGACCTTTCGAATCCAACAGCATGGCCGTTGGGCGATCTAGTCTCCGAACGCGGCGTGACGACGGACGCCAAAGGCGAAGCGAAATCGGAAGTGAAGCTGGACGTGAGCGTTTACCGCGCGGTTTTTGAAACGCAGGATCGTTTTGGCAAGAAAGTCACGGGCATGGCGCAGATACGTGTGGTCGATCCGACCGCGACAAAACTGGCGATCAAAATTCCCCATCTGCTCGATGCGCCCAAGTGGTCGGTTGAGCCGGGCAATGAGTTCACCGCGCTCTGGGGCACCGGCTATGATGAAGGCCGCGCCTTCATCGAAATCGAGCGTCGCCACAATCTGGTCGAGCGTTACTGGACGAAGCCAGGCCAAACCCAGCAGGAAATCAAACGCGCTGTGACCGAATCGATGCGCGGCGGGTTCACACTGCACATCACGCAGGTGCGCGAGAACCGGGCTTATATCGAATCGCGCCACATAGACGTGCCCTGGAGCAACAAGGATTTGGAGATCAAGTGGGAGCATTTTACCTCGAAACTTCAACCCGCGCAGAAGGACACCTGGACGGCGGTGATCACGGGACCCAGCGCCCAAAAGGCCGCCGCCGAAATGGTGGCAACGCTTTACGACGAATCACTCGACGCCTACATGCAGCACCATTGGCAGCAGCGCTTCGGCTTTTTCTACCGAGACCACAGCACCGCGAGTCCTCAGTTTCAAGATACGGACAAACAATTTCAGCAACTGCACGGCTCCTGGCCTTCCTATTACGTGCACGTGCCGAATACGTATCGACATTTCCCGCCGGATCTCGTGGCGAACTATTATGGATACGACTATTTGCAGCGTGGACGCAATGAGAGCCGGTTTGCGCGCGGTGGGGTTGCACAGGAGGAGATGCTAGCCGACTACGCTGGTATTGCGGCCGCGCCCGCGGCAGCGGCGGAGTCAGTGGTCATGACGAAGGACGCACGGGCTCAACTCAGCGCGACGGTAGCGGGCGTTGGTGGTGCTGCGGCTGAACCCGGAAGGCAGGCGGCGCCACCCAAAGGCCCAGACTTGAGCCAGGTCAGTGCGCGCAAAAACCTCAGCGAAACGGCGTTCTTCTTCCCGCACCTCGTTTCGTCGGAGAACGGCGTGGTGAAAATGGAGTTCACGATGCCGGAGGCGCTCACGCAATGGCGCTTTATGGGGTTCGCTCACGACAAGGACCTCCGCTCGGGTTTCCTCAAAGGCCAGACCGTGACGGCCAAAGACTTGATGGTGCAACCCAATCCTCCGCGCTATTTGCGCGAGGGAGACCTGCTGGAGTTCACGGTCAAGGTTTCCAACCAATCGGCCACGCGACAAACCGGCAAGGTGCGCCTCATGCTCGCCGACGCGTCGAGCAACGACTCGGTCGACAAAGCTCTCGGCAACTCTCAACCCGAACTGGCCTTCGACATTCCTGCGAAGGAATCCCGCAGTTATTCGTGGCGGCTGAAGGTGCCCGATGGATTGGGCTTTCTGGTCTACAAAGCCGTGGCCGCGAGCGGCACCGTCTCGGATGGCGAAGAAGGTTATCTGCCGGTGCTCTCGCGCCGCATTTACCTCACGGAATCGCTGCCACTTCCCATCCGCGGCCCCGGCACGAAGAAGTTCGAGTTCACGAAGCTGCTCAAGTCCGAAAAATCCGATACGTTGCAGCACAAGGGTTTCACGGTGCAGATGGTTTCGAATCCGTCCTGGTATGCGGTGATGGCGTTACCTTACTTGATGGAGTATCCGTACGAATGCTCGGAGCAAATTTTCAATCGCCTTTACGCCAACGCTCTCGCGCGCACGATCGCGAATTCCGATCCAAAGATCCGGCGCATTTTCGACCAGTGGAAGGGCACGCCCGCGCTCGATAGTCCGCTCACGAAAAACCAGGATCTCAAGAGCGTGATGGTCGAGGAGACGCCGTGGCTGGTCCAGGGGCAGGATGAAAGCCAGGCGCGCCGCAACGTCGGCATTCTGTTCGATGCGAATCGCCTCGAAGCCGAATTGGCGCGTGCGCTCAAGCAACTCAGCGAAATGCAACTCGGTGATGGCTCGTGGCCGTGGTTCCCCGGCGGCTTGGGAAATGACTACATCACGCTTTATATCACGACGGGCTTCGGGCGTTTGCGCCACCTTGGCGTGGATGTGGACGTTCAACCCGCGGTCCGTTCACTTGCGCGGCTCGACGGTTGGATCGAAGCGACCTATCGCGACATCCTCAAACGCGCGGACAAAGATGAAAACCATCTCACGCCGACCATCGCGCTCTACCTTTATGGGCGAAGTTTCTTCCTGAAAGATCGACCGATCGCTCCGGCAAACAAGGAAGCAGTCGATTATTTCCTGGGGCAGGCGAAGAAGTATTGGCTCGAATTGGCGAACCGGCAATCGCAAGGCCACCTCGCTATTGCCCTCCATCGCTTCGCCGATAAGCCGACGGCCCAGGGGATCATGAGATCCATTCGCGAGCGCTCAGTGACGAATGAAGAGATGGGCATGTTCTGGCGCGACACCGAGTTGTCGTGGTGGTGGTATCGCGCGCCGATTGAGACGCAGGCGCTGATGATCGAGGCTTTCGATGAAGTTGTTGCCGACGCCAAGGCCGTCGAAGAATGCAAAGTCTGGCTCATCAAGCAAAAGCAGACGCAGGATTGGAAAACGACCAAGGCGACCGCCGATGCCGTCTATGCCCTGCTGCTACGCGGGCGTGATGTGCTTGCGTCGGACGCGCTCGTGGAAGTGAAGGTCGGTGGGCGCGAAGTCAAACCGGAGAAGGCCGAAGCGGGCACTGGATTTTACGAGCAGAAGTTCGCTGGCGTTGAGGTGAAACCTAAAATGGGTGAAGTCACTATTAAAAAGGTCGACCAGGGCGTCGCGTGGGGCAGCGTACACTGGCAATACATGGAAGACATTGCGAAAGTGACGCCGCACGAGGGCACGCCGCTGAAATTGCGGAAGACGCTCTACACAAAATCCAACACCGCCAAAGGTCCGGTGATCGCACCTGTGAAGAGTGAGCTGAACGTGGGAGACGAACTCGTCGTCCGCGTCGAACTGCGAGTCGATCGCGACATGGAGTACGTGCACCTCAAAGATCAGCGCGGCAGCGGCACCGAGCCGGTGAACGTGATCTCGCGCTACAAATATCAGGACGGCTTGCGCTATTACGAATCCACGCGCGACACCGCCAGCCACTTCTTCATCGATTACCTCCCGAAAGGCGTTTACGTCTTCGAATACTCCACGCGCATCCAGCACAAAGGCCGCTACCAGACGGGCGTCGCCGAAATCCAGTGCATGTATGCGCCGGAGTTCAACAGCCACTCGGAAAGCCTACCCATTGCCGTAAATTGAGCGAGGTGGGGCCACGCAGAACACTGAAAGCGGCGCAGCAGCGCCGCTTTGCTCCGGCCACCTCAGGCTAACCACGGTTCTACGGAGCCGACGCACTAAATCATTGCTCTGGGCGTATCACCTTCCAACAATGCGCGCAGTGAAAGCAGTTATTCTGGCGGCCGGTCGGGGCACGCGCATGCGCGACCTTACCAATGAATTGCCGAAACCGATGTTGAAAGTGATGGGCACTCCCATCCTTGAACATATTATTCAAGGTCTCGTTTCCAACGGCATCCAGGAAATCTTCATCGTTACCGGTTTTCGCGCCGACGTGATCGAGAGTTATTTCGGCGGCGGCCAGACCTGGGGCGCTCGCATTGCTTATGGCCGCCAGACCGTGCAGGACGGGACGGGCAAAGCGCCGGAGATTGCAAAGGAGTTCGTGCGCGATGATCCGTTCCTGCTCACGTACGGCGACATCCTGGTGAAGCCTGAAACCTACGGCCAAATGATCAAGCGCTTTAGCGAGGCGAGCTTTTCCGGGTTAGTCACGGTCACGGGCAGCGAAGACGTGACCAAAGGCGGGCTGAACTTTTTCGATGAGGAGTTTTGCCTGACGCGCGTGGTGGAAAAGCCGTCGGACAAGGAATTGCTCGAACTGCGCAATGAGGGATTTCTGAGACCGGGCCAAACGGCGTGGTACAACGCCGGTATCTACATCTTCCGTCCCGTGGTGTTCGGCTTCACCGCCGCGTTGCAAAAATCTCCGCGCGGGGAATACGAACTGACTGACGCGATTAACGCCATGGTAAAGACCGGCCATCGTATCGCTGGAATGCAGATCGAGGGCCGATGGGTGGACGTGCGCGATCCGGAAGTATTGGCCTCACTGGAACGAAGCAGCTAGGACTTCGCGCCCTTTTCGAGGCGCCGCTCCAATTCCTTCACGCGTTGGAGCAGTTCCGGCAACCGGTCCATGGCGATAAACAGCCGCTTCATTTGCCGGTCTGGCCGGGCTGGCGAGCCAAGCCACTTTTCTCCATCCGGAATGTCGTTCATCACGCCTGCCTGCGCCGCAACCGTGACGTGATCGCCGATCTTGAGATGACCCGCAAGTCCCACCTGGCCGGCCAGCGTGACGGACTTGCCCATCTTCGTGCTGCCCGCGATGCCAACCTGCGCGATGATAATAGAGTATTCGCCGACGACGACGTTATGCGCAATCTGCACCAGGTTATCGATCTTCGTGCCTTTGCCGATGATCGTGGAGCCCAGCGCGCCACGGTCGATAGTCACGTTGGCGCCAATTTCAACGTCGTCGTGAATAACTACGTTGCCGACCTGCGGCACCTTGCGGTGCCCGCCTTCATCGAAAACGTAACCGAAGCCGTCGGAGCCAATCACGGTTCCAGCATGGATGCGCACGCGCGAGCCGATCACGGAACGGGCGTAAATTGTGACGTTTGGAAACAGGCGAGTGCTTGCGCCCAACTGCGAATCAGCGCCGATGTGATTGCTGCCTTCAAGGACCGCGCCCGGACCGATCTTCACTCGTTCGCCGACCGCGCAAAACGGCCCGATGTATGCGGTTGGATCAACCTGCGCCGTGGAGTGAACGACCGAGGAAGGATGGACGCCCGGTGCAAACTGCGGTTCTGGAAAGAATAGCGGCAGCACTTTCGCGAACCCCACGCGCGCATTCGGCACGCGAATCAAGGTCTTGTTCGCGCTCTTGAGTTCGCCACTGACGAGCACCGCCGAGGCTGCGCTCTTCTCGGCGCGCTCGAAGTAGGCTTCGTTCTCCGCAAAGGTGAGATCGCCCGGACGAGCTGTATCGGTTGAGGAGAAACCTGTAATAATCGTCGAAGCGTCTCCGGCGACAACCCCTCCGAGTTGTTGTGCGATTTCTGCGACTGTGAACTTGGGCCGCTTAGACGCCTCGTTCATCGGTGATGTTGTTCTGCTCATCGAGC
>Ga0111538_10013277_pt1 | contig 10869 bp, 7 predicted proteins | sample SoiMethybrSBSTD1_FD_79669 | JGI IMG/M metagenome (GOLD analysis project Ga0111538, IMG submission 79669) | Bulk soil microbial communities from a Populus tree surrounding site in Tennessee, USA - Soil MetaG P. TD hybrid SBSTD1 (version 2)... | ecosystem: Environmental > Terrestrial > Soil > Tree... | reverse complement strand
CTGCTCCAGCGCCTCGGCTACCAGATCACGACCGCGCACACCTGTACCGACGCCGTCGCCGCGTTCGGACGGCTGGACGTCGTGTGCGCCAACGCCGCGATCACCGGGTTCGTCGACAACACCTGGTCGATCACCGACGAGCAGTGGGCGCAGATGATCGGCATCAACCTGACCGGGGTGTTCACCACGGTGCGCGCCGCGGCGCCTGCGATGATCGAAGCCGGCCACGGCGGCTGCATCGCGATCACCAGCTCCAGTGCAGGCACCAAGGGCATGGTCAACCTGGGTCACTACTCGGCGGCCAAACACGGCGTGGTCGGACTGGCCCGCACCCTGGCCAACGAGCTGGCCCCGCACTCCATCCGGGTCAACACCCTGCACCCGACCGGCGTGAACACGCCATTCATCAACAACGACCACATCCGCGGCTTCATCGAAGCCCACCCGGACTGGTCGGCCAACATGGCCAACGCGCTGCCGGTGGACATGGTCGAGCCGGTCGACGTCTCCAACGCGATCGTGTGGCTGGCCTCCGAGGAGGGCCGCTACGTGACCGGGGTGGCGCTGCCGATCGACGCGGGCTTCGCCCAACGCTGACCCCCTCCCCGGACGGAAATCCCGGGGCCGACCCATCGACCAATTACGTCGACAATCGACGTAAATCAGGAGGATCGCTACATGGACGTCCCGCACGACGATGAGCTGTTCATCGGCAGCCGGTGGGTGGCGCCCCACACCACCGAAAGCGCCGACGTGGTCTCCCCGTACACCGGGACCGCCGTCCGGTCTCTGCCCCGGCCGACCGTCGCGGACGCCGCCGACGCGGTGGCTGCCGCGGACGGCGCCTTCGACGCCTGGTCGGCGCGGCCCTTCGAGGAGCGGCACGCCGTGCTGGCCCGGTTCGGCACCGAGCTGGACAAACGACTCGACGACATCAACCGGGTCTGGGCCATCGAGGCCGGCATGCCGCTGCGCAACGGCCAGGAGCTGACCAGCGCCGCCTCGGCGCTGTGGAACCGAGCGCTGGACGAGTCGCTGCGCGCCCCGTGGGTCGAGGTGCGGCGCACCTCGATGGGCGACGTCGAGGTGCGCCACGAGGCGATCGGCCCGACCGTCGGCATCGTCGCGTTCAACGGCCCGCACATGCAGTTCGCGCTGGCCATCATCCCAGCTCTGCTGGCGGGCAACACGATGATCATCAAGCTGCCGCCGGAGAACCGGTTGCTCGGCTATCTGTTCGCCGACGCCGCCGACCAGGCGGGCTTCCCCGAGGGCGTGCTGTCCATCCTGGCGGGCGACGCCGACGTCAGCGCGTACCTGGTCGGGCACCCGGACGTGGCCGCGGTGCACTTCACCGGCGGCAGCGAGGTGGGCACCGCGGTGATGAGGGCATGCGCCGACCGGGTGGCCACCGTGGTGCTGGAGCTGGGCGGCAAGTCCGCGGCCATCGTGGCCGCCGACGCCGACCTGGACCACGCGGTCCCCGCGCTGGTCGACTCGATGGCGCTCTACAGCGGGCAGATCTGCGTGGCGATGACGCGCCTGCTGGTGGCCAGGGAGATCCACGACGAGGTGGTCACGCGCCTGGTCGACGGGCTGCGCGGGTTGCGCACCGGCGACCCGCTCGACCCGGCGACCAGCTGGGGTCCGCTGGCCGGGCAGCGGTTCCGGGAGCGCGCTGAGGGCTACATCGCCCGCGCCGTGGCCGCAGGCGCCACGCTCGCCCACGGCGGCGGCAGGCCCCGCGGGTTCGCAGGCTTCTTCCTGGAGCCCACGCTGCTCACCGGCGTCACCAACGACATGGAAGTGGCCCGCAACGAGATCTTCGGACCGGTGTTCTGCGTGCTCGCCTTCGACACCATGGACGAGGCGGTGGCGTTGGCCAACGACTCCCGCTACGGCCTGTCCGGCTCGATCTTCACCACCGACGAGGCGGCAGGCCGGGACGTGGCCCGCCGGGTCCGCTCCGGCGTATTCGTGATCAATGCGACGTTCCCGTGCCTGGCTGCGCCGTTCGGTGGCGTGAAGCAGTCCGGGTTCGGCCGCGAGGGCGGCCCGGAGGGGCTGTTCGCGCTGACCCAGGTGCGCGCTATCACCCTCGATCCGGCCGCGTCCGGATCGAAGACGACGAAGGGCAGGTCATGACCATCTCGTTCCGCCGGGCCGCCACCGGACTGCTGGCCACTCTGCTATCGGCTGGGCTCGTCGGCTGCTCGCAGGCCGGTGGACCCGGCGCCGGGCCCGGGGCTGGCGGCTGCGACCCGGCCCCCTACGACCGGGCGATCTCCTCCTACGGCAGTGGCGGCGTGCTGGCCAAGGGACCCCACGGTGAGGCCTCCGCCGACCAGGCCGCGATCACCCTGTCCGACAACGAGATCGCGGAGGTCAAGGCGTTGGGGGCCACCGCTGCGGTGGTCATGCACTTCTCCGGGGACAGCTGGAGCAACGCCCAGGTGGCCGCGATCCGCTCCGAGCTCGACCGGTTCGGTATCCGGGTGGTGGCCCAGACCGACGCCCAGGCCGACCCGGCGAAGCAGTTCTCCGACATCGAGACTGCGCTGGCCGCCCGGCCCAGCGTGCTGATCTCGATCCCCTCGCTGGACACGACCGCGCTGGCCCCCGCGTTCCGCAAGGCCGAGGCGGCCGGCGTGAAGCTGGTGTTCATGGAGAACCCGGCCAAGGACTTCCAGGCCGGCACCGACTACGTCTCCGTCGTCGCGACCGACAACTACGGGGCTGGCGTGCTGGGCGCGCACCAACTGGCCAAGGCGCTGTGCGGCAAGGGCTCCGTCGGGGTGTTGTTCCACGCCGCGCAGGCGCCCACCAACGTGCTGCGCCAGCAGGGCTTCATCGACACCATCCGGAAGGACTACCCGGGGATGTCGGTCGTGGAGGAGAAAGGTCTGCTCGGACCGGACTGGAAGGGCGAGGGCAGCGCCAACGTCAATGCCTGGCTGACCAAGCACCCCGACCTGGCCGGCGTGTGGTGCTGGTTCGACGCGCCCTGCGAGGGCGCGATCGACGCCGCCCGCGCATCCGGGCACGCCGACCTCGCCGTGACCACGGTGGACCTGGGGAACAACGTGGCCATCGACATGGCCCAGCAGACGTTCGTCAAGGGCATCGCCGCCGCTCAGCCCTACCAGCAGGGCATCGTGGAGGCCCGGCTGGCCGCCTATGGGCTGCTCGGCAAGCCCGCACCGCCCTTCGTGGCGCTGCCGTCGCTGCCGGTCGACCGGGCCAACCTGATCGATAGCTGGAAGCGGGTGTACGAGGCCGCCGCCCCGGCAGACCTGGTCAAGGCCATGGGAGCGGGCTGATGCCCCCCGCCGCAGCGGTGGTCACAGTGCCACCGGCCGTCGCGATGACCGGGATCCACAAGTCGTTCGGCCGAACCGAGGTGCTGCGTGGGGTGGACCTGGAGATCCGCCGCGGTGAGGTGCACGCGCTGCTGGGCGGCAACGGGGCGGGCAAGTCCACCCTGATGAAGATCCTGCTCGGGGTGCACCGGCCGGACCGCGGACGGGTGGCGCTCGACGGCGCCGAGGTCGCGCTGCGCACCCCCGCGGACGCCACTGCTGCCGGGATCGGCATGGTGTTCCAGGAGTTCAGTCTGGTGCCCACCCTGACCGTGGCGCAGAACGTGCACCTCGGGCGGGAGCCGCGGCGGCGCTGGCTGATCGACGACCGGCGAATGTGCGCCGAGACCGCCGACGTGCTGGACCGGATGGGCGTAGGCCTGGACCCGCGCGCCGTCGTCGGGTCGCTGCCGGTCGGCTACTGGCAGCTCACCGAGATCGCCAAGGCGCTCAGCCAACGGGTCAGGACGCTGGTGCTGGACGAGCCCACCGCGAGCTTGCCCTTCAGCGAGGTGGAGCACCTGTTCGCGCTGGTCGAAAGGCTCACCGCGCAGGACATCTCGATCGTCTACATCAGCCACCGGATGGCCGAGATCAACCGGATCGCGGACCGCATGACCGTCCTGCGCGACGGCAGGCGGGTGCTCGCCGCCGACGTTGCCGCGGTCCCGCCGCAGCAGGTGGCGGAGGCCGTCGTCGGCCGGGAGATCCTGCACCTCGTGGAACGGCCTGCCCGTCGCCCTGCCACCGGGCAGGCCCCGGTGCTGTCGGTGCGCGGGCTGTGCGCCGGTGACCGGCTGGCCGACATCGGCTTCGACCTGGCGCCGGGGGAGATCGTCGGGCTGGCCGGACTGATCGGCAGCGGGCGCACCGAGCTGGTGCACTGCCTGTTCGGGGTTGACCGGCCCACGTCCGGGACGGTCGAGCTGGCAGGCGCGGCCTACGCGCCGGCTGCGCCGTGCGACGCGATCACCGCCGGCGTGATGTTGCTGCCCGAGTCACGGCAGCGGCAAGGGCTGGTGCTGCAGCACTCCGCCGAGGTCAACCTGCTGCTGCCCAGCCTGCGGCGGCTGCGCCGCGGGCCGTTGATCGACGATACCCGCGGCCGAGCGCTCTACGAGAACATGGCCGGTCGGCTGGGAATCACCGGGTTGGGCCGCGGGCAACCGGTGGCCCGGCTCTCGGGGGGCAACCAGCAGAAGGTGGCGCTGGCCAAGTGGCTGGCACTGGCCGAGGTCGGGTTGACCCCGAAGGTGCTGCTGCTGGACGAACCCACGGTCGGCGTGGACATCGCCACCAAGACCGACATCCTCGGGTTGATCAGGGAGCTGGCGGCGGCGGGCACCGGCATCGTGCTGATCTCCTCGGAGCTCGAGGAGCTGCTGGCGGTGGCCGACCGGGTGCTCGTGCTCCGGTCCGGCCGGCTGGCCGCCGACCTGACCCGCAGCGAGATCCCGGACGAAGAGTCGCTGCAACTCGCCATCCAAGGAGCGTGACCCATGGCTCTGCCCACCCTCGACACCGGACCGGGGTCGCCCCCGGTCACCGGCCGGACCCGGCCCGGCCGGCTCACCCGCCTGGACTGGCGGGACCAGGCCATCTACATCGGGTTCGTAGTGGTGTTCGCCGTCTTCGCGTTGACCCTCGGCGACGACGGTTTCCTGAGCGGCGCTAACCTGCTGAACATCGTCCGCCAGACCGCGATCATCGCGGTGATGGCGGTGGCAGGCACGTTCGTCATCGGCGCCGCCCAGATCGACCTGTCCGTCGGCTCGGTGGCCGGACTGTCCAGCGTTGTCACCGCGCTCACCCTGTCCGCCACCGGAAACGTCGTGTTCGGAGTGCTGGGGGGGCTCGGGGTCGGGCTGGCCGTCGGCACGGTGAACGGGGCACTGGTCGCTTACGCAGGCATCCCGTCCTTCCTGGTCACGCTGGCCATGCTGGGCATCGCTGGCGGCGTGGCCCAGTGGGTCTCCGGGTTCCAGCCGATCCCGATCCTGGAGCGCGGGTTCACTCTGCTCTTCGGCTCCGGAGACCTCGGCCCGATCCCGTCGTTGCTGTTGTGGGCGCTGGTCTTCGTGGTCGCCGGGGCAGTGGTGATGAACAAGACCGCCTTCGGCCGGCAGGTGCTGGCCGTCGGCGGGAACGCCACCGCGGCCGCGTTCAGCGGGGTGCGGGTCCGCCGGATCACGTTCACCGTGCTGGTGGCGTCGGCGGTGGTGGCCAGCATCGCCGGCATGCTCTACGCCGGGCGGCTGCAGTCCGGTCGGTTCCAGTGGGGCGCCGGCGACGAGCTGTCGGTGATCGCCGCCGTGGTACTGGGCGGCACCAGCCTGTTCGGCGGCACCGGTCGGATTGTCGGCTCGGTGGTCGGCGCACTGTTCGTCGGGCTGATCAACAACGGCCTGATCCTCGCCGGCCTGGACGCCAGTCAACAGATCATCATCCAGGGTGTGATCATCATCGTCGCCGTGGCGCTCGCCCGGAAACACTGACGGTCCCGGCTGGATGGGTACGGCCTACACGTCGCTGGCCCTGCGGGTTGAAGATGCTGTGCGCCGTCGACCGAGCGAATGATCAGCGCCGTCGATCAGTGCTTGGCCCGCACGCCCGACGTCGTGCGGCGCCGATGCGGCACCCGGTGCGGCGGTCAAGATGCCCGAGAGGTACTCGCGGCCGCCGTACTGGATGAAGTCAACGTAGTCGATCGTCGTGGTCGACTTCGTGGGCGCTGGCGAGTCGTTCGGGACGACCGGGCAACTCGCGACGGGCGGGCTTGTTGAGGTGGCCTGGGACGACGAGGTGGCCCTGAACCCCTACCACTTCCAGATCAAACGTCGCCCGACCACTTGACGTCGCGTCAGGTGCTTTCGGCCGAGCCCTGTCGGACCAGGAGAGCCCGACGAGGGGTACGGCGCCGCCGACAAGCGATCATGATTCGGTCGACCGCAGTGTGCGGGTCGTGCCCAGAAATCGGCTTGACCGGTGTCGGGCAGCTCGGCACCCTCGACGGCGTGCATCGCCTGTGCCCGATCACTCCGCCGCCCCGCGCTTAGCGGGGCTGCTCGCCGTCCGCTCGGCCGCAACTGCGGCGAGCGGTGATTTCCGCTGAGGCCTGCTCGCCGGCTTCTTGCGCAGCTCCGCGTCGCGATTCCTGTTCGCCTCGTCTGTCTGGGAGCTGTGCTGTCATGTCGTTCGCCCATGGGGGGACGGCCCGTTCGGGCGTGTCCCTACTCGTCGCCGCCGGAGTGCTGTGGGGCACCGGTGGCTTGCTCGGGAGACTGCTCGCCGAGCTGTCTGGTTTGTCCCCGCTCGCCGTGGCCGCCGTCCGGCTCGGCCTCGGCGGTGTCGGGCTCGTGTCCTATGTGGCCGTCACCGGCGGCCGCAGGCCGCGCGGCCGGGCCGCCTGGCGCCGGATCTGGGCCACCGGCCTGCTCGCCGCGTCGTTCCAGGTGAGCTACTTCACCGCGGTCACGTTGACCGGGGTCAGCTTCGCCACGTTGGTCACCATCGGCTGCGCTCCCGTGCTGGTGCTGCTGGTGCGTTGGCGCAGCGCGAGCATCGGCCAACTGTGCGGAGTGCTGCTCGCGTTGCTCGGTCTCGGGGTGTTGGTCGGGGCGCCCGGCGTCGACGCGGATGCCGGACGCGTGCTCGTGGGTGCGCTGCTGGGCTTGTTCGCCGCGGCCGGGTTTGCGGCGGTGTCGCTGGTCAACGCCCGGCCGGTGCAGGGGCTGGATGAGGTGACCGCGACCGGGGCCGCATTCGTCGTCGGTGGAGGGGTGCTCGTCCCCTTCGCCGTCGTCCTCGGAGGCGGTGCGGCGTATACGTTCGACGTTCGGGCGGCGGGCTGGAGCGCGTTGGTGATGCTGGCGCTGGCCCTCGGGCCGACCGCGCTCGCCTACACCTGCTACTTCCGCGGACTGCACCACACATCCCCGAGCGTGGGTTCGGTGCTGGCGCTGCTGGAACCGCTCACCGCCGCCGTGCTTGCCGCGCTGCTGCTCGGGGAGAAGCTGGGGATCTCCGGTCTGGTCGCCGGTGGGGTGCTCGGCTGCGCGATGGTGCTCACCGCCCGGGCCTCACCCCGCGGCGCGGCCAGTCTGCCTGCCTAGCGCGGTGGCATCGCGGGTCCTTCGTGGGCGGCCCTGGGTGGGGGCAGACGGCTCCGGCCGCGGGCTGGTTTCCCGCGGCCGGAGTGGGGTGGGTGGTTCAGGGTGAGAGTTCTTCGAGGACCTTGTTCTTGGTCTCGATGGCGAATCGGGCGGTGATGAGGCCACCGATGAGGGCGATGACGGCGAAGGCGAGGAAGACGTAGCGGATGCCGACGCCTGCGACGATGAACCCGACCAGGACCGGCCCGATGGAGGAGCCTGCCCGCAGCCAGGCGCTGCCGAAGCCGGTGCCCACGGCGCGTAGGCGGGTGGGGTAGAGCTCGGCGGAGTAGAGGTAGAGCGAGAAGGCGATGGTTTGCAGGATCGCGTAGGCGATGGGGGCGAGGATCACGACCTGGGTGGCGGTGGTCGCGCCCAGGGCGGTGAGGATGACGAACGGGATGGTGGCGAGCAGGAAGGCGATGGTGTACCAGCGTTTGCGGCCGACCTTGTCGATGTAGAGGGCGCAGATGATGGAGGCCACCACGCCGACGGCGGAGGTGATCCAGCCGTAGAGCAGGCTGGTCTGCAGCGGCAGTTTGAAGACCTGGCTGTAGAGGGTGGGCAGCCAGGTGACCAGGCCGTTGTTGATGACATAGACGCTGATCCAGAGGGCCCAGATCATCAGCGTGCGCTTGAGGTACAGGCCGCGGAACATCTCGCGCCAGTCGGAGCGCGCGGTGGCTTTGGGGTCGATCGGGCGGACGACCGGCTCGGGCAGCGGCTTGCCTTCTTTGACGGCTTCGCGTTCGAGCATGGACACGACCTGATCGGCCTTGTCGAGCTTGCCCCGGGAGGCGAGCCAGCGCGGGGACTCGGGCATGAGCACGCGGAGGGGGATCATCAGCACGGCCGGAACGAGGCCGACGACGAACAGCGCCTGCCAGCCGTAGAGCGGGACGAGGAAGTAGCCCGCGAGGCCCGCGAAGAGCAGCCCGACGGGGAAGATAACTTCGTAGAGCAGGAAGAACCGGCCGCGTTTGTGGGCGCCGACGAACTCGTTGATGTAGGCCGAGGCGACGGGAACCTCGCCGCCGGTGCCGATGCCTTGGAGGAAGCGGAACACCAGCATGGCGGTGCCGCTCCAGGCGAACAGGCAGGCGACATCCATGGACACGAACAGCACGATGGTGATGAGCAGGGTGGGTAGGCGACCGATCTTCTCGGCGACCCAGCCGAACAGGACCGCGCCGATGAGTTGGCCGAGGTAGCCTGCGGAGAGGATGAGCCCGATCCAGGTCGGGGTGAGGTGCCATTCCTTGACCAGCGACGGCATGGCGAAGGCGATGACCAGCACGGTGTAGGCGTCGAAGAAGGTGGCTGAGCCGATGATGATGCGGATCAGCAGCAGGCGGCGGGTGACCGGGAGCCGTTCGAGGCGGGCTACCAGCTCCGCGTTGGCGACGGCCGCGGATCCGCCGGCGCCGGCGTATGAGGTGGACATATCGACTGTTTCCTCGCCCTCCGCGGCGCGCTCGGGGCGGCGGAGTTCGTCGGGACTGCGGTGTCACCGGACGAGGCGGCCACCCCGGTGGAGCAGGGGTGGCGCACGCCGGCGTGCGGAAGCAACAGGGCCGACAGCGCGTGTGCACTGTAGTCGGCCCGCCGGAGCCCGCCGGGATGGTCACCGGCCGGGCCAGGCGTCTTTCAAGCGGTGGGTCGTGCAGGCCGGCGTCAGGCCAGGCCTGCGGCCTTGATCGCGTCGGCGATCTCGGTCTCGGCCTCGGGCGTGAGGTCGACCAGCGGCGAGCGGATCACGGCGTTGGGCAGGATGCCCCGGGTCCGCAGGCCGATCTTCAGTGCGACGGTGCCTTCCATGTGCGAGCCGCGGTGGTACACGGCCTTGGTCACGGGCAACAGCCGGTCGTGGATCTTGCGGGCGGCGGCGTAGTCGCGGGCCTTGCCTGCGGCGATCAGCTCGACCAACGGCTCGGGGGCCAGGCCGCCGTAGCCCACGAGCAGGCCGTCGACGTCGAACATGGTGTGCAGCAGGTACTCGTCGTGGCACGAGAGGATCTGCAGGTCCGGGAACTCGGCGCGGAGCACCGGGATCTCGGTGTCCCAGCGGCGCATGTTGCGCACGCCGTTCTTGGTGGCGAACACGCCGGGCTGGGCGGCGATCTCGAGCTGGGTGTCGAGGTTGTAGTTGGCCTTGGTGTTGTCCGGGTACTGGAACAGGATCAGCGGCAGCCCGGTCTCCTCGTAGATCGCCTTGTAGCGGTCCTGCGGGGCGCCGTCCTGGTAGCCGAAGCGCAGCCAGCCGTGCGAGGGGTAGACCAGCCCGGCCTGTGCGCCCGCGTCGACGGCCCGGCGGGCCTCCTCGACCGCGACCTTCGTGCCCTCGCCGGTGATCCCGGCGATGACTGGCACCGACACCTCGTTCACGAGGTTGCGCACCAGCGCGACCTGCTCGTCCTGGGTGAGGAAGGTGCCCTCACCGGCGTGGCCCAGTACGACCAGGCTCTTCACGCCGTCGATGCCGGACAGCCATTTACCCAGCCCGGCCATGGCGGCGTGGTCGACGTCGCCGTCCGGGGTGAACGGGGTGACCGGGGCGGGGTTGAGACCACGCAGGTCCAGAGCGGGAAGTTCAGAAGTAGACATTCGTCGGCCCTTCTCGGCTGAAGCTGTGGCTTCCCGTCTCCCGTCCCTCGGGATCGGTTGCGGGAACGTTCCCAAAGTGTGCAGTCCGAAGTTCCTGCCGTCAACCCCCGAGCGCAGATCGTTTGCGGGAACGTTCCCGACAATCTACGATCAGGTGATGGTGACGATCGTGGACGTGGCCCGGGTGGCCGGGGTCAGCAAGTCGACGGTGTCTCGCGTGCTCGACGAGCGGCTGCCGCGTTCGCACAACGCCACCGCCGAGCGGGTCCGCCAAGTCGCCGCCGAGCTCGGCTACGTCCGCGACCCCCTCGCCTCGGGCCTGCGCCGGGTCGGGACCAGCACCATCGGCGTCGTCGTCCCACATCTCACCGACACCGTGATGGCCATGTTCTACGAGGAGATCGCCGCCGCGGCCACCACCCGGGGCCTGTTCGCCGTGGTCGCCAGCACCAACGACGACCCGGACACCGAACGAGTGGCCATCGAGTCACTCGTGCGACGCCGGGTCGACGGGCTCATCCTCACCACCGCCCGCATCGACACCCCGATCCCCCTCGGACAGGCCAACCCCTCCCTGCCGCACGTGCTGGCCCTGCGCACCAACGACACCAGCTTCGCCTCCCTCGGCGACGACCGGCTCGGCGCCCACCTCGCCACCCGCCACCTGCTCGACCTCGGCCACCAACGCATCGGACTGGTCCGCGGCCCGTCCTACGCCTCCACCGCGCGAAACCGCGAAGCCGGCTACCGCGACG
>Ga0111538_10013274_pt1 | contig 10869 bp, 9 predicted proteins | sample SoiMethybrSBSTD1_FD_79669 | JGI IMG/M metagenome (GOLD analysis project Ga0111538, IMG submission 79669) | Bulk soil microbial communities from a Populus tree surrounding site in Tennessee, USA - Soil MetaG P. TD hybrid SBSTD1 (version 2)... | ecosystem: Environmental > Terrestrial > Soil > Tree... | reverse complement strand
TGAAAAAGGAGTGCTTTCCTCTACAATAAGATTTAAAGCAGCTGGATTAATGAGCTCGACCAAATTAGGAATGATGGATAGTATAATCGAAGGTGAAGATGATCAAACAGGTGTAATTGAAGCTATTCCAAAAGATAAGGCAGAAGATTTGTTGGAAATAATTCGTTCAGGGATGAACGATGCTCGTAGGTCAGCACCTTCCAAAAAAAAAATATTCTCCAAATCGTTTGAACCAAGTGTTCATACTCCCTCATCTAACCTATCAATATCGATTGCTGATGCATTAGAGAAACTGGCAAAGCTAAAAGAAGAAGGAATATTAACTAAAGAAGAGTTTAATCAAATGAAACAAGATTTAATGAGAAATAGTAAAGATAGTATAAATACTGTTTAATTTTTGAGGTACTACTTTCATTAGAATTTGCTCTAGTCCTTGTATATTCTTATTTACTATTATAAGATATGAAATATCTAAAAACTGTCTAATAGAAGAGAGATTATATTTAAACCCAAAGGAATAAAATATATATATATATATTTCTAAATCACAAAAAAGGGTTAAAAAGGGTCCAGTTAAATGTATACATTTTACAATAACTAAATTTTAAAATTACACAAGACAATAAATATTATACAGATAGAAAAAGGGTTATTTGAATGATGAAAATAAAAAACAAAAAAATATCTCAACAAAATCCTAAAATTTATACTTTCAGATGTTTCTGTAATACTAATAAGATTTTTCTTCATCTAATTGTTTATTATAATATGCTATGGAGAAAGTATAAAAAACTCTCCTATTCAAAAACGGATATCAATTACTAATCATCTATTAATTAAATACCCGATTCAGTATTTTAATTCATGATAGCAAACAAAACAGAATTTTGCTCCGTTAAATAATTAAAGAATAATTAATCTTTTCATTAATTATTATATTACCAATTAAAAATGTATAGTGGAATATATATAATAAAATAAATAAAATGACTACTAAATATGAAATATTATGTCGATTGACTCACCAATGGATGAAATTTCAAATGCAAAAACGAAAGTTGAAGATCTGGAAAGTGAAATAAATAATATTAATAAAAAACTAGAGTTAATTAAACGCACTTCAGATTATAGATCTAATAGAGAGCTGATTAAAGATTACGATAATGTAATAACATACTATAAAAATCTAATTATCGCCTATAAAAAATATATTGAATCTATTGAAAAGAACATTTAAAATAATATACATACTAGCCAATAAAAATAATTACTAATATTCTTCATTACTTTAACTTTTAGTAAAATTTTCTACTATTACCATTAGTTTTTTGTTATAATTAATTTATAGTCTTTTTTAAATTTTAATGCCAAAGATGATCAATTACAATTATTGGATAAGATAACGCTCCTCAAAGATCTAGCATGGTTTTATTGCTGTAACGGGGTTAGGAGTTATACCGCTTTGCTTTAAAAGCCTTATGAGGCAGAGTTACAACATCCAAAAATCCCAAGGTATCTCTTTTATTGCTACCAACTACATAGAACTTGTATTGTTGTTTATATATTTCACGATAAAATTCTGAATAACTTGTAGCAGCATCATATGTTGTAAATTTCGTTCTTAATCCATCTAGAATTATGTTATTTCCATCCAGATCTGTAATAACTATTGAATAAAACTTTGGCAATTTCTTTAAATGTTTTATTGTAATGTATGCCAGTATTAGTAGAAATATAACCACACTAATCAAGATCAGTATATTCCCAAATACTTTACTAAAGTTCAAAAAATTATCTATTATATTGTGTTCTAACCATGTGTATAGTATATTAAAAACTCTGGCAATTATAAATATATCTAAAAACATATACCTAGATACTCCTTAATTTTTGAATATTATTCATATTCAATAACATATGCACAAACAAGAATAAAAAAGTATGGTTAATTATGATTTATTATTATATAAGGTAAAATTTTATACTATGAGTTCATTTTTCTGCATGGGAAAGCAATTTCTATTTCAAACCATGAAGGTTAAAATAATATAGAAGGTCAAATAGGCCAATACAGTATGTGAATTATGCTGAAATGCTTGAATTAACAAATAAACTAATGCTAACAGTGTAGACAAAAAATTAAAAAATTAAAATTATGAAAGTTGAATAGGGAATTTTTATTTATAATAATACTTGAAAATAAGAATATAGGCGGATATATATTAAATATGATTTGTTTCAATCTAAATCCAGTTAATAATACATTATCTTGCGGATAAAGTTCCCCTGTATACTCAAAATAAGTTTGTTATATTCTTGGAAGAATAGTATTATAGAAATAAAATCTCATAAAAGATCTCGTGAAATGATTAAATGAATTAAATAACTATTCTAGTAACATACAAGAATAATCTATAACAGATAGACTAATATTTATTAATTAAATTTTGAGGATAGAAATTTATTAAAGATTAAAAAGAAAATGGAATCCAAATCTATTAACTAACTAAATAAAAATAATTATTGGCTAATTCTAAAACATTATTTTCTACTTTTAATGATAGTCATTCAAGATAACCATTAATCACCAATCATCTGCCGATTGTAGTTGCTTAAAAAAAGATAAAAATTTTATGCTGGTTCTTTAGAATCGTCTTCATCCGTATTTTGAGCGGCTTCCTCTCGTAAATTTTCTGCTGGACCTGTAGTTGATGGGTCTGATTCTGCGGGACCTACCTTTTTTTGATTTTTTTGTGCTGATTCTAAATCCTCACTATTATTTTGATTACTATTTTCCTCTGAATAACTCATAATTATCTATGTACAACAAAGGTTAAAGATGTTATTGTTTTACTGATTTTAAAATTATCAAACATATAGTTTTTAGTCCTATTTCATATTCAGAATCGAGCCACTAGATTTGAGACTTTATATTATAAGGTTATATTGTATCTATATCATCACTAAATTTGTCAAGAGATCCTTTTTAGTGATATCAACGGTAAAGTTTGTATTTTTATATTTAAATAATGCAAATAGTATGAACAATGGTCATTTTATCAGGTTATGGGGTGGAAATAACTATTAATAAGCTTTGTTTCACATTGACTGGATGGATATATTTAGACCATCATCAATTATTTCTAACAGTGAAATATACAACTTTTATCAAAAACAAATCAGACTTCTCAAAAATCAATTTCTAATAATTTCTAATGATTAAAATATATTAACTAATAATTTAGTAATGTCGTTGAAACTAAAATATATGATTAGCACAAGGTATTTGATAATTTATTATAACTTCTAATCCGTTAAAATCTTTTAAAAAATTATTTTTATTTTTATCATCAAAAAATCTTAAAATATAAAGATCAGGTTTTGTTACTTCGGCAATTATATATTCCTCAAAAACACCAAATCTATCAGTTTCAAAATAACCATATGAATCTACATTTCCTTTAGAATCAATAAATTCCCAATGAACATTTCCGTTAGGACTAAAATCGTTGACTTAAAAAAAGATTTTATGAGTACTTAATGCTCCACAATCTGGAAATATTTTAACAATTGGAGTTTCTGCAGCAATAGGAACAATTTCCACTTTTATACCATTAATAAAAAAAGATATCGTTAAAAAAATAATAATATTGATAATAATACAATATAGTTTATCATTAATTAGTATATTTTAATTAGTATTAAAGAAGTTATATGAAATAAAGTATTATTTCTTTAACTATATTTTTACTATAATTTTTTATCAACCTATCTCATAGAAATAAAGTAAAGCATATAAATATTTTAAAAAATACATTTATACTAATCATACTTACTTTTCAAAGAATTTCTTCAATACTCTCTAGAATTTTATTTAAGTTTTGTTTTTTTTCCAGGATATTATTCCATGAATTTTTTATTTTTTTATTGAGTATATTAGGAACATTGAAAATTGTAAAGTCTGTTGGAACTACCTGTGATAGATCATCCCATTTAATAGGAAATGATACAGTAGCAGTATTAGTAGGTCTTGGCGAAAATATTGATGCTATTGTCTTGCCTTTAGCATTTTGATTATAATCAAAGAATACCTTACCTGTTCTTTTTGTAGTATCCCACTCCATAGTAATTTTACTTGGATATCTTTTGATAAGAATTTTACCTATAACTTCTGCAAACGATCTAGTTTGGTCATAAGTATATATATTAGCAATAGGAACAAAAATATGTAATCCTGTTTTTCCGGATGTCTTTATATATGATTCTATCTTTAGATCGTCAAACAATTCTTTTAGGTTAAAAGCTACTTCAACTGTTGCTAGGAATGCTTTGATGTTGTATTCTGGTTCTTTTTGTCCTTTATTTTTTTCTCGTCCTGAATATATGTACGGGTCTAAGTCAAAAACTATAAAATCAGGAAAATTTAATCCACATTTTTTATTAAATAATATGTCATCTCTTTCTTTACAGGAGTCAAAATTATTAATCCTACTATACCATGGATGCATCTCTATACAACCGAGGTTTGCAAGCCATAGAATAGTTTCCTTATTATTAGATATAATATAATTGATAATTTTGTCTTCTCTCGATTCAGAATAAACCTCTACTGTCTGTACAAATGATGGTTTATTTTCTTCATTCCAATTTTTATGATAAAATGATTTTCCTTTAATTCCATCAGGATATCGACTTAACGATAGTGGTCTATCTTTGAGATAAGGAAGTATAAATTTACTTATTTTATTATAATATTCAATTAAATCTTTTTTTGTAATTTGTGGATGGTTTATTGTTTTGTCCCAGAATACTTTATCTAGATTAGAGAAAGAAGAAAATTCACTATTATTGTTATCCTCTATATTATAGTAAATATTGTTTTTTTCTCCATCATTGTTTTTTACTTCTCCTGTTTTTATTAGTTTTTCAGTATATTTTTCCCTTTCCAAAAAACATTCTTTTGGCGTCTTGTCTTCTCTCATTCTGAGAAAAATAGGAGACCTCATAATCTTTTCACTAGTCCAATTACTAAATTTTATTTCTACTACAAGTTCGGGTTGTGTCCAGAAAGGGTCTCGGTTAGTATACGGTACATACTCAACGGGGCATTTTTCAATCCTAATTTTTTGAAGTTTATTATATATCTGTTTAAGAAGCAAAAAATCAAATCCGCTTCCAGTGTGACCAACAAATTGTAATTTACCATTGGAATCATTAACAGCAAGAAGTAATGAACCAAAGTAATTTTCTCTATTTCCTTCTCCTCTAGTATAACCTATGACTATACAGTCTTGAGTTTTAATATGTTTTATTTTTAACCATTCTCTAGACCTTATTCCTTGTACATATTCGCTTGATTTATGTTTGGCTATTAATCCTTCTAATCCCATACGTTTAGTTGTATCGAACATTTCCTTACCTATTTCTTCAATAAAATCTGATTTTTTTATCCTTGTATTTTCCCTAACAACCTCTGAGAGAATTTTTCGTCTCTCTAAAAATGGCAGATCTTGTAAATTTTTTTCATCTAAATAAAGAATATCAAACAAATAATACGTTGCTGGTAGTTCTCTAGATAAAATTGCTATTTCTCTACTAGAATCAATATTCATTCTTCTTTGATGATTCTGAAAACTTGGTATCCCTGTTCTTTTGTCCAAGACAACAATCTCCCCATCCAAAATTGCCGATTCATTACAGTTTATAGCTGAGTGATTTGATGATGTTATCGGCTCTGACTTTAATGCCATTACTAGCTCTGGATATCTATGAGTGATAAATCTGCCATTTCTAGATTGTAATTCTAGTGTTCCCTTTAATTTATTAAAGAATAGTATAGAACGTACTCCATCCCATTTGACTTCAAACGCCCAGTCTTTGCTGTTAAAGGGCTCATCTACCAATGTAGATAGCATTGGTTTTATTGTGGTTGGAAATTCTACTATTTTTTCTTGTTGTTGATTAGAAAAAATAGTAGTATCAGAAGTATGATAATTTAGTTGATTATCAGGTATTTTGAACGCTTTATTAAAATATACTCTTGTCTCATGTTTTTTTTTGTAAGATTTATTTTCTTCTTCTTCTTCTTTTTCTAAATCCTTATTTATTCTTCTGGTTAAAACAGAATTTGGTCTAGTTATAGTTAGTTCTTCATTAGATTCGAAACCATCAGCTAATTTAATTAATAGCCATTGCTTTCCTTCTTTTTTTCTATCTAAATGAGTCCTAACTAAGGTAAACTTTCCGTTTAGTTTATGACCAAATAAAGAAAAAGTAATCTTTCCTTTTTTAAATTGATCTGATATTTCCTCTTCTGATGTGTATGTTCCTGTATCCCAAACAATTACAGTACCTGCACCATAACTTCCCTGAGGAATCACACCCTCAAAGAGCAAATAGTCTAATGGATGGTCTTCTGTCAGAACTGCAAGTCTTTTTATTTTAGGATTAAGTGAGATTCCTTTTGGTATGGCCCAAGATTTTAATACTCTTTCTTTTGTATCTTCTAGTCTGAAGTCATAATGCAATCTGCTAGCATCATGCTTTTGTACTACAAATTTGCTACTTTTATTGACTGTTAACCTTTTTTTGTTTCCTGGAGGTTCAGGTGTTCTATCAAAATCTCGTTTTTTATTATATTCATCTAACATTTTATGTCACTGATTTACAATATATAGAAGAAAAAGAGAAGACAACGTTAATGATATACTTAGTCAACAATATCATACCAAAAGGTAACAAATTCTTATAGAAATATTTATAATGTTTTTCTATATGTTTCTTCATTCTTCTTTTTCTTTTACAGTTCATTTATTACCTTAACTTTTAGTTTTTATTCTTAAATCATTAATTTCAACATTTGTATTATTAAAGTTTCTTCAACATTTTCTCTCACTGAGACGATTAGGCAAATCCCATATAATAAATTAATATTTTTCTTCACCATACTTCATTAATACTCCAAGTGTCTTGTTCATTGGATGTTTACATCTACAACCATGACCTCTTAGACCATGAAGCGAAAACTTGTGGCGACATCTATAGTAAGTACATATTGGTTCAGTCTCTTGACCAAATACATCAATTATTAGTTGTCGTTGTTTTTGCTGTATTTTTTTATCTGTTGATTCATTTGTTGTAGATGGAGTTGACGATGATTTATAATAGTATAATAAAGAAAACTCAAGAAATCTATTCTTAAGTAGCCACATTTCAACAGTAGTCCTCTACAGATAGCTATAAATTAAAACATCCTTTCTGTTGACGAATTTAACTCTATTTTCAAGATTTACAATCTGATTTCTAAAATTCATGGACTTTCCTAAACCTTCATTTGGAACAGTTTTTTTGATCCTAGTTCTGATTTTGCTTCGGCTGCTATTGTTTTTACTATGACAAAAAGCATTAACTATCTATCTACCTCCACTAATTTCTCTTTTGTCTATGGGGCTTGCTTTTTATATTAATGCTAGCTTTAAGAGCCTCAAGTAAGTTTGCAGTATCTTCAGCTTTTTCTTCTTCTTCCCTAATAGTAACTTTCTGTCCTTTAGATTTTGCTTCTATTAGTTTCTCGAGTTCTTTAGAATAAGTATCTGAATATTTACCTATATCAAATTGTTCACTAGTTAAATTATCTACTAATGTCTTACCTAAAGATAACTCCTTATCCTCTACCTTAGGCTGCTGACTGCTAGAAATACCTTCAACTTCATCCATAGGTTTTATCTCATCTAAATATTTTAGCTGATGCATTATGAGACCTCTTTGATATGATCTTAAAGCAACCAAATGTTCTTTATCTCTTAATACTACCTTACCTATAGCTACTTTATTAGTCTCATTGAGAATTTTCACGAATAGAGAGTACGCTTTGCTATTGGAAGGTAATGTGTTGTTCTTCTTCTTTGTTATTCCAGCATCAGGGCCGATATAATAGTTCTTCTCAATAAAGAGAGGATCCAAGTCTTCTGAATCTATAAATTCATTAATCTCTATTGTATGGGTAGTTTTTAATTTGATATTATCTAAATCTTCTTTTTCTAGTATAACGTAATTATTTTTTGTAATTTCATAGCCTTTCTTTATTTCAGACCAAGGAACTTCTCTTTCTTCTATAGGACACCATTTTTTATACTTAATTTTGTGACCTTTTTCGTCTAATTGATTAAAAGATGAAAATTCATCTTTTTGTGTAGCTACAAAAACCTGAATAGGTATGTTGACTAGTCCAAAAGATATGCTTCCTTTCCATACAGTCCTAGCAGCCATACTAATTGTATACGATACAACCCTTTAAACAACTATGGAAAAAAGATATGTATAACTTTAGTATATGAATATTTAGAATAATAATCGAGGAAATTTTTATGTCTTCTGCTAATGTAATTCATATATGATATGACATCTTTGGAACTATTTTATAGTTAATTTATAAGTGAAGAATTTCTATTTATCATTGCAAATTAGTCAAGATAGATTAGTTAACTTCATATATTAATGGATTTGAAAGTGAGTCACCTGAAAGTCTGGGAGAAAAAAACAACTTTTTTAACAGAAAATCGAGAATTAGAACTTAAAGATGTGAAGTATAGCTCACATGGATTTATACATAATTTTAATAGAGAATGTATAATTATTTAATTTCAAATGTTGATAAATGAAATCAAATTATTTAATAATGTTGATTTAAAAAATAGCAATTTAATCTAATTTATTAAAGCAATTATTACATAACTTTCAATAATGAATTTAGAATGTAATTTATTCGATAGATAATTATTAAAATAGTAGTTGAAATATCATCTTATTAGACACATAAAATATATTTATATTCTAGTATTTCTATTAATATAAAAAGGAAAGGAAAGAAAAATGGGAATAATAATAAACAGAAATGATGGATTTACTAGATTATTGCAAAATAAACTTAAGGAAAGATATGAACAAAGAAGAAGATTAGATAATAAAGTACATGTATCGGATATTATTCCTTCTTCCTGTATAAGAAAACAGTATTATACCCGTAAATTACCTGAATTAGACGTTATATCAAATGAAACTGTACAACATTTTGTAAGAGGCGAAGCAAGCGAATTTGTTATTACTACTCTTGCAGATTTGGGGGTATCACAAGCAGAATTAGAGATGGATGGATTGACTGGACGACCTGACATTATGAATAGTGATATTATTGTTGAATTAAAAGATACGATGAATACACAAAGATTGAATGTTACTGATGATAAATTTAAGTCATACCTCAGGCAATTACTATACTATCTTGTAATAACAGGAATAGAAAAGGGAATTATTTCTATAAAATATAATATTAAAGAATTAAAATGGATTAAAAGTGATTCTCATGGAGATTATTTCTTTAGACCTTTTAATTCAAAATCTCCTGAAATAGAAAGTTGGGAAATAGTTCTACCTGCTACTGATATTACCAGAGAAATTTTAAAAAATGAAATGATTAGAAGAAAAAATCTTTTTCTGAAAGCTTTAGAAAATGAAGAGGTTACGATATTACCTAGACTTCCAGAAAAAATTAGAAATCGAAAATGCCCTTGGTGTAAATTTTATGAACGTTGTATGGATAGTAAGAATGATGAAACACAAGAAGCTAAAGAAATGGCAAATGAAATTGATATCCTGGATATACCAGGTATTATAGATTTAAAAATTAATAAAACCGCTACTTAAAATACTTAATTCCTCTCGCTAAATTATTAACAATATCGAATATCTTTCAACAAATATTATTTTTAAATTATGGTTAGTTTAAAATATTACAATTTAACAATATTACTTTAAATTCAATATGTTATGGAATAATATTTGTAGGAAACCATTACACATTAACAATTATTATAATTGTGTCTCCCTAATTTTTCTTATATTGTTGAAAAGTGATTTACTTTTCAATTTCAATCATTTACACATTTATTTGTGTTTAGGCTTTCTTATTTAGATCATCTTATTAGACACGAACTATTTTCAATAAATTTGAATATTAAAAATATTAGACAAGAAAAAATAGAAAAACAATTTTAATTTGCAATTAGAATTATTTTTGTAATTAGATATGGAAAAAAGAAAATAAAATAGGAAAATAGAACTAACATAATTAGACAAGATAGCTAATATTTTTTTCTTCGAGCACTTATAAGTAGTATTTTATTACATATAAATTTACAGGAGAAGGTTAATTATAGGGATTAACATAATAATGTTATGGGATATTTTTTAATTTCGTCATTAAAACAGATTAATTGTACACTTAGTGGACATGATGTATCTGTAGAAGATGAAGAAAATTTATTAAAATGCCAAGAAGGATATCTTAACACAAAATGTGTAAAATGTAATTCTGCTTTAATATTACGTCTAGATCCTACTGATACAGAAGAATATACCTATATGATATTGGAAAAAAACTAATTGTTATTTCTGTTTTATAACCGATCTTTTCTTAAAGTCATAAATAATTAATATGAGTAAAAACTTAATTGTAAATAGTTATTCTTTGATATTTTCTGGTTCAACTATCTGCTCTGTTATTATTTCCTCACTTATTTGACGTGTTTCACTTACTGGTTTTCGCTTTATTACTATTTCCTCTTTAACATAGGGTTTTTTTATTACTTGTATTTCTTCTCTCTTTAATGTTATTTTTATCTCAGTTTTTGATTCTATCGGAGGTATATCTTCTTTTATTGTACTAGTATTAGCACTATTTATTAAATCGTTAACTGGTCTTCTTTCTATATTTATTTCTTCATGCATTAGTTGAACTTGTTCTGTTTTAGTTTCCTTTGTTGGTTCTTTAGTAATAGTTACTTCATCTATTACTTCTTTTTTTGTAACAAC
>Ga0111538_10013273_pt1 | contig 10870 bp, 8 predicted proteins | sample SoiMethybrSBSTD1_FD_79669 | JGI IMG/M metagenome (GOLD analysis project Ga0111538, IMG submission 79669) | Bulk soil microbial communities from a Populus tree surrounding site in Tennessee, USA - Soil MetaG P. TD hybrid SBSTD1 (version 2)... | ecosystem: Environmental > Terrestrial > Soil > Tree... | reverse complement strand
GACTTCTTCGCCCTGCTGCCCGAGGCGCGCATGCACGGCTACACGCCCGGCCGCTTCTCCTTCAACGTGAAGGGTGGGCGCTGCGAGGCCTGCGAGGGCGAAGGCGTGAAGCAGGTGGAGATGCACTTCCTGCCCGACGTCTACGTGCCCTGCGAGGTGTGCCAGGGCAAGCGCTTCAACGAGGCCACGCTGCAGGTGCGCTACAACGGGCTCTCCATCGCCGACGTGCTCGACCGGACGGTGGACGAGGCCCTGGCCCTCTTCCAGCACCACCCGGCCATCCGGCGCCCGCTGGAGACGCTGGCCGACGTGGGCCTGGGCTACATCACGCTGGGCCAGTCTTCGCCCACCCTCTCCGGGGGCGAGGCCCAGCGCGTGAAGCTGGCCAAGGAGCTGTCGCGCCGCTCCACCGGCCGCACGCTCTACGTGCTGGACGAGCCCACCACCGGGCTGCACTTCGACGACATCCGCCGCCTGCTGCGCGTGCTCGACCGCCTGGTGGAGGGAGGAAACACGGTGGTGGTGATCGAGCACAACCTGGACGTGATCAAGACCGCCGACCACGTGATCGACCTGGGCCCCGAGGGCGGCGACGCCGGCGGGCGCATCGTGGCCGTGGGCACGCCGGAGGAGGTGGCCGCCGTGCCCGGCAGCCACACCGGGCAGTACCTGGCCCCGCTGCTGCCCCGTGTCGCCGGCCGCAAGGTCCGCGCCGCGCGGTAGACGGGGTAGACTCCAGCTCTTTCCTTCCAAGAGGAGCTGTGGCCATGACCCTCCGCGCCTGGGTCGTGGGAGGGGCGCTGGCAATCGCCGGCGCCACCGTCCCCGCCTGCCGCAAGGACCGCACGCCGGAGCCCCTTTCCATCCGGCTGGTGGACCTCTACAAGCCGGAGGTGGTGGAGGGACGGCAGGCCGCCCGGGAGCCCCCGCCCCGCTTCGAGTGGACGTTCGCGGACGGCGACCTGCACGGCTGGCAGGCCGGCATCGGCGTGAGCGGCCTGGCCGTGCGCGACGGCCGCCTGGTGGGGCACGCGACCTCGAACGAGCCGCTGATCACGGTGGAGATCCCCAACCTGCCCGCCTCCGACGTGGTGCACGAGGTCCAGGTGCAGATGAGGGCCACCGGCGGCACGCGCGTGGACGCCACGCTGCGCGGCGCCGAGGTCGACTTCACCTTCGAGGCCGACCTCATGCGCATCCTGCCCCTCCCCCTGACCACGCCGCTGCTGCCCGGCCCGGACCTGCAGCCTTACGTGCTGCGCGGCTCCGCCTCCGTGCTGACGAAGGGCCGGCGCCGCCTGATGTTCCGGCCCACCGACCGCGCGGGCGCCGACTTCGCCATCGGCTCGCTGCGCCTGGTGACGCGCAACGAGCACCTGGCCGCGGTGACCTCGGGGATCGGCTGGCAGGGCCTGTCGGAGGTCTACCGCGAGACGCTGGTGGGACGCGCGCCGGAGACGATGCGCTTCCGCGTGAAGCTGCCCGCCCGCCCGCGCCTGGAGCTGGCGCTCGGCGCCATCGAGGCCTGGCCGGTCACCTTCAGCGTGACCGCGAGCGCGGGCGGCGCGGAGGAGACGCTGGCCCGGCGCACGCTGACCACGCCCGACCGCTGGGAGCCCCTGGCCCTCGACCTGGCCCGCTACGCCGGGCGCGAGGTGACGCTGTCGCTCGCCCTCTCCTCCGACCATGCGGGCGCGCTCGGCCTCTGGGGCTCGCCCGTCGTCCGCAACACCGTGCCCCTCGGAGCGGGAGGGGCCTCGCCGGTGCAGGGCGTGATCCTGATCTGGGCCGACACCCTGCGCCGCGACCACCTCGACGCGTACGGCTACGGGCGTCCCACCGCGCCCACCGTGCGCGCGCTGGCCGAGCAGGGCACGCGCTTCGGCGACTGCGTCGCCCAGGCCACGTGGACGAAGGTCTCCGGGCCGTCGATCTTCACCGGGCTCTACCCGACCACCCATGGCGTCAACGCTCCCCCCGACCGCCTGCCGGCGGCCGCCACCACCCTGACCGAGGTCTTCCGTGACGCCGGCTGGGCCACCACCGCCTTCGGCTCCGTGATCTGGATGGGCAAGGCCACCAACCTCCACCAGGGCTTCGAGGAGTTCCAGGAGGGGCTCTCCATCCCCAGCCGCGACGCCGGCAACACCAAGAGCGCGCGCGTGCAGGTGGACCGCCTGCTGCCCTGGCTCGACGCCCACCGCGACGTGCCCTTCTTCGTCCTCCTCCACGTGATGGACCCGCACGGGCCCTTCCGGCCCGACCCGCCCTACGACACGATGTGGGCCGACCCGGCGCAGCGCGAGGAGCACGAGCGCCAGGTCAAGGCGGTGCGCCCCTTCATCGCCAACCCCAACCTGCGCCGCATGGGCGCGGTCGCGCGCGACGAGCTGGTGAAGGCCGGCCTGGATCCCGAGGCCTTCGTGGCCTACGACCGCGACTGGTACGACGGGTCCATCCGCGGCATGGACGCGGAGCTGGGCCGGGTGCGCGAGCGGCTCTCCACCCTGGGCCTGGACGGCCGGGTGGTGGTGGCCTTCCTCAGCGACCACGGCGACGAGTTCCACGAGCACGGCCACGAGTTCCACGGCCACAGCGTCTACGGCGAGCTCACCAACGTGCCGCTCGTCTTCTGGGGACCGGGCCACGTGGCCGCGGGCCGCGTGGTGGAGGGCACGGTGCAGCTCATCGACGTGATGCCCACGCTCGTCGACCTGGCCGGCCTGCGGCCGCCGGCGGGCATGCAGGGCCGCAGCCTGGCCCCCGCGCTGCGCGAGCCCGCGGCGCCGCTCCCGCCCCGGCCCGCCATCACCGAGAAGTTCGCGCGCACGGGCGCCGTGGACGCGGACGAGAGCGCGGCGGTGGCCATCTTCAGCGGCGGCTGGAAGCTGATCGAAAACTCGAGCCCCCCGCCGGGCAAGCCGCCCTACGAGCTGTTCGACCACGGCCACGACCCGCTCGACGCGGCCAACGTGGCCGCCCAGCACCCCGACGTGGTGCAGCGCCTGGCCCGGGAGCTGGCCGCCTGGCGCGCGATGGCCACGGCCGCCCGCCTCAAGCCCGACGGCACCGGCCCCAGCGCGATGAACCCGGAAGAGCTGGAACGCCTCCGCGCCCTGGGATACGTGCAGTAAGTCACTCCGGTCAGCTTACTTTCGTCACATTCGCCGCCGCCCCCGCCACAAGGAGGCAAGACAGGCGGCACTCCATTGGCACAGGGCGGGCAAAGGGCCCGTCATGGAGTCCTCCCGGACGGCCGCCGAGGAGGTTCTCGTGAGAGCACTGCACACGCTCGGACGGATCGCCGTCCGGGCCGCGGCCGGAGCCCTGATGGTGTCGCTGGTCGCCTGCGGCGGCGGCGGTGGCGGCAACAACGGCGGCGGCGGCGGGGGCGGCACCGTCACCCAGGCGCCCCCGGCGCGCCTGACCGCCACCTTCGCCAACGCCACCTGGGACCTGTCGCCCCGCGCCAACTTCAACTACCGCCTGGCCTTCGACCTCACCATCCGCGAGTCGGCCGGCACCGGGGCCCGGCTCAACTTCCTGCGCGCCGACTTCCGCGACGGCAGCGGCCGTTTCCTGGAGCGCCAGGAGGCGGGCTCGAACAGCCTGAACGCCATCTCCGCCAACGGCACCCTGAGCGACCGCATCACCATCGACTTCAACGACGGCAACACGTCGTCCGCCTTCATCACCATCAACGCCACCGACCAGCTGGGCAACTCGGTCGAGATGACGATGACCATCCTCTGCTGCGGCTAAGAGGGCCTTGGGGGGGCGAAGCCGCGAAGCGGCGGTGAGCCCCCCAGTGCGGCGCGCCGGGCTTTGCCCGGCGCGCAGAGCACTCTGCCTTGCGACTTCCGGCGGGAGTGGGTATCCTGGTTCTCCCTCCGGGAGACCTCCCGATGCGTGCAGTTTTGGTCGCAGCCGTGGCCCTGGGCCTGTTGACACCGGCGGGAGCTCACGCCCGCGACCTGGATGACATCAAGAAGCAGGGACGGCTGCGCGTGGTCGCGGTGGTCGAGGAGCGGGAGCCCGAGTTCGTGTCCCTGAAGCCGGGCGGCGCGCCCGGCTTCGACCGCGAGATCCTGGAGGGCTTCGCCCGCATCCAGGGCGTGGGCCTGGAGTTCGTGCTGGCGCCCAGCTGGCAGGTGCTGATGCCCTCGCTGGTGGAGGGCAAGGGCGACCTGGTGGCCGGCCGGGTGAGCGACACCGCCTCCCGCCGCGCCAAGGCCGACTTCACCGCCGAGGTGTTCCCCACCCGCATCGTGGTGGTGACGCGCAAGCCGCGGGCCGCCCTGGCCAGCGCGTCCGAGCTGGCCGGCCTGCGCGTGGGCACCATCCCCGGCACGAGCATGATGGACGCGCTGAAGGCCACCGGCCTCCCCTCCCAGAAGGTCGTGCCCCTGGCCGCCGGCCAGCTCGTCGAGGCCCTGCGCGACGGCAAGGTGGACGTGGCGGTGTGGGCCCTGGAGGGCGCGCTGCTGGCCCAGCGGCGCGATCCCGACCTGCAGATCGGCACCTTCCTGGGCCCGCCCGAGAGCCTGGCCTACGGCGTGGCCAAGGGCTCCCCGCAGCTCCTGGCCGCTCTCAACGAGCACATCGCGCTGCTGCGCCGCACCGGCACCTGGAACCGCCTGGTCGTGAAGTATTTCGGCGCCACCGCGCCCGTGATCCTCAACCAGGCCAACTCAGCCTCGAGATAAAGGCCGGGGTTACGAACCCTGCTCGATGAGCAGGGCGGCCAGCAGGGGCAGCATGATCTCGTGGTGGCCGGTGAGGCTGTAGCCGCGCCCCACGCCCTTCGTGGGCCGCTGGACCACGTTCGTGTTGGGCCGGTAGGACTGGATGAAGTCGAGGTTGGCGGTGGTGAAGTCGGTGAGGTCGCGGCCGAGGTTGCGGACCAGCGTCACCGCCTTGAGGAACACCTCGGGCAGCAGCACCGCCGAGCCCACGTTCAGGTAGGCCCCGCCCCCGCCCATCTCGGCCACCTGGCCGGCCAGCAGCCGGAAGTCGAGGTGGCTGGCCCGGCCCACCGCGGCCGGGTCGCATCCCGGGTGCATGTGGACGATGTCGGTGCCCATGGCCACGTGCACCGTGGCCGGCAGCTTCCGCTTCCAGGCCGCGGCCAGCACGCTCACCCCCGCGTGGGGAGCTCCGCCCTGGTCGATGAAGCGGCCCACCGCCGCGCCCAGGCCCAGGCCGTCGCGGTCGCCCTCCACGATGGCCCGGTTCACGCCCTCGCCCGTCTCGGCGGCCATGCCGAAGCTCCCGCTGCCCAGGCCCTCGTCCACCTCCTCGGAGGTCTGCCCGGCCAGGGCCAGCTCGAAGTCGTGCACCACGCCGGCCCCGTTGAGGGCCAGGCCGGTCACGTAGCCGCGGTCCATGAGGTCCATCACCAGCGGCGAGAGCCCCAGCTTCAACACGTGGGCGCCCAGGCCCCACACGATGGGCTTGCCGCGCTCGCGCGCGCGCCGCAGGTCGGCCACCAGGCCCCGCAGCGACTCCGCGGCCAGCAGGCGCGGCAGGCGGTCGAAGAACTCGGAGAGCGGGGAGCCGGCCACGTGCGGGCGCGCGAAGTCGGAGAGAGAGACCTTGCTCTTGCGCGCCGCCAGCGGGTAGGTGCGCACGCCGCCGAGGTCGAGCGGCTTGTTCATGCCGGAAGGGCGTCCTCGATGACCTGGCAGAGCACGTGCACCACCATGGCGTGCACCTCCTGGATGCGCGCCGTCTCCGGGTGCGGCACGTCGATGAGGTGGTCCACCAGCGGGGCCACCTCTCCCCCGCCGCGCCCGGTGAGGCCCACCGTGACCAGGTCCCGCTCCCGCGCCGCGCGCAGGGCGTGCAGCACGTTGGCCGAGCGCCCGGAGGTGCTGATGCCGATGGCCACGTCCCCCGCGCGGCCGTGCGCCTCCACCTGGCGGCGGAACACGTGCTCGAAGCCGTAGTCGTTGGCCACCGCGGTCACGATGGTGGAGTCGGTGGTGAGGGCCATGGCGGCCAGGCCGCGGCGCTCGCGCACGAAGCGCCCCACCAGCTCGCCGGCCAGGTGCTGCGCGTCGGCCGCCGACCCGCCGTTGCCGAACACCAGCACCTTGCCGCCGTCCTGCAGGCGGGCCGCGATGCGTTCGCCCACCTGGACCAGCAGCCCGGCGTTCTCCTCGAAGAAGCGCTGCTTGAGCGCCACGCTCTCGGCCACGATCCGGCGGACCGCCCCCACATCCATGCCGCGGCCTATGCTATGCGTTCCGGGCGGAGCCCTGAACGCCGCACTGGGGGCTCACCGCCGCTTCGCGGCTTCGCCCCCAGACCCCCAAGTTCCTGCACCTACAGGCTGCGGATGTGGACGGTCAGCAGCACCGACAATACGGCGGGGTCGTCCACGGCCAGCTGGAACACGGTGCCGTCGGGCACGCCGGCCGGGATGCGGATGGGGACCGGCAGCCGGCGCTCCACCTTGCCCTCGCCGCCGCAGCGCGGGCAGTCGAAGACGAAGCCGCCGGTGCCGTCGCAGGCGGGGCAGGTGCTGGGCAGCGGGACGTCGAGCGGCAGCACGCCGCCCGCCCGCGCCTCGTCGGGCGTGAGCAGGATCTCGCCGCTCAGGCTGCCGGGCAGGGTGGGACGGCGCAGGTCGCCCGAGGCCGGGCTCTTCACGAAGGACCAGGCCAGGGGGGCGAAGCGGTCGCGCTCCATCTGCTGGAGGCTCTCGTCGTAGCGGCGGCGCCGCTCGGCGTCGGCCAGGGTCTCGTAGGCCGCCTGCAGCGCCTGCATGTCGGCGGACCCCGAGGCCACGCCTCCCAGCTCGGGGTGGAACCCTTTGGCCAGCCGGCGGAAGGCCTTTCTTATGGCTGCCTGAGACGCGTTGCGCGGCACCCCCAGGACCACGTAGAAATCCTTGGGCTTCTCCATGGCGATTCCACCATATGTCGTGGTTCTGGGGGGTGTCAAGGGGAAACCTTGGCGCGGAAGGTGAACATCACAGCCTCTCCCGGCCGCCCTGAGAGCCGGAACACGAGCGCGTCGGGCATCACCAGCACGGGCTCTCCCTGCAGCACGTTGAGGCTGCCCGGCTCCAGCGCCTGCTTGTCCTGCAGCTCGAAGCGCCAGGTCCCGGGCCGGCCGTCCGCCTTCTGCAGCCGGGCCTCCACGCGGTTCTCCCCGTTGCGCGCGGTGGCGCTGGCCCGCGACACGCCCGGCCCCGCGAAGGCCGTCTGCGCGCCGTTGAACACCACCTGGCCCTCGGCCCCCGGCACGTCGAGGAGCATCGTCCAGCCGAGCGACGTCCCGGAGGCGCTTTCGCGCTCGGGGCGGGCCGGCCCGTTGCTGCTGGGCCTGGTGAAGCCGGCGATGAACTTGGCGGTGATGCTGGTGGCGGGGCCGACGGCCACCGTGCAGGTGCGGAAATTGACGGTGTCGCAGCCCAGCCACGTCATGCCGTCGATGGTGGCCGCGGTCAACGTCACCACCGTGCCCTCCGGGTAGTCGGCGGCGCAGCTGTGCGGGAAGGGGGGTGCCGTGCAGGTGATGCGCGGCTCGCCCGGCTGGGAGCTGGCGCTCGTGATCGTGCCGCCGCTGCCCGGCGGGATGCCTGCCTCCATGGTGAGGGCCAGCGGACGCAGGGCGCCGAAGCTGGCCGTCACCGCGTGGGGCATGTCCATGGTGACCGTGCAGGGCCCGGTGCCCTTGCAGCCGCTGGTCCACCCGTTGAAGGTCGAGCCGCCGCCGGCAGTGGCGGTGAGGGTCACCGAGGTGCTGGCCCGGTAGTTCGCGGCACAGGCGCCGCCGCAGTTGATGCCGCCGGGAACGCTGGTGACGGTGCCGGTGCCGCTGCCCGTCTTGCTGACCGTCAGCGGGAAGCCGAAGAACGCGCGCAGCGTCTGGTTCTGCGTGATGGGAACCGAGCAGCCGCCGCCGCCCGTGCAGGCGCCCTCCCACTCGATGAACACCGCTCCCGCGCCGCCGGCCGTGGCCGTCATCACCACCGTGCTGCCGGTGGCGTACGTGCCCGTGCAGGTGCCCGTGCAGTTGGTGATCTGCCCCACGTTGTCGCTCACCGCGCCGGGACCGTTGACGGTGAGGCTGACGGTGAAGGTGGCCGGCTCGAACTTGGCGGTCACGGTGAGGTTGCCGGTCATGCGCACGGTGCACACGGGCGAGGTGCTGCAGCCTCCGCCCTGCCAGCCGAGGAAAGCGGAGCCGCCGCCGGGGTTGGCGGTCAGGGTGACGCTGGTGCCGATGTCGTAGGGCGCGGCGCAGGTTCCCCCGCAGTTGATGCCCGGCGGATCGCTCACCACGGTTCCCGTGCCGGCGCCGGTCTTGGCCACCGTCAGCGTCACCCGGCCGCTGAACTCGGCCACCGCGCGGTGCGAGGTGTCCATGCGCAGCAGGCACTGGTTGCCGGTGGTGCCCGCGCAGTCGCCGCTCCAGCCGATGAACGTGGTGCCGGCGCCGGCGGTGGCCGTGAGCTCCACCAGCGTGCCGCCCGCGAACTGGGCCGAGCAGGCGCCGCTGTCCACCACGCTGCAGCGGATGCCGGCCGGCGCGCTGGTCACGGTGCCGGTGCCGGACCCCTTGGCCGACACGGCCAGCGTGATCTGGGCGCTGAAGGTGGCCGTCACCACGTGCGACTCGTTCATGGTCACGGTGCAGGCGCCGGTGCCGCTGCAGCCGCTCCCGCTCCAGCCGGTGAAGGTGGACCCGGCGGCGGCCCGCGCGTTGAGCGTGACCGGCGTGCCCAGCGCGTAGCCGTTGGTGCAGGCCGACCCGCAGTCGATGCCGGGCGGGTCGCTGGCCACGGTGCCGCTGCCGTCGCCGGCCTTGGCCACCGTGAGGCGCACGCTGGCCCCGGCGAAGGCGGCGTCCACGGAGCGCGACTCGGTCATGGTCACCGTGCAGGTGCCGGTGCCGTCGCAGCCGGAGCCTCTCCAGCCCAGGAAGGTGGAGCCGGACGCCGGCTGGGCCGTGAGGACCACCACCGTGCCGCTCTCGAAGGCCGCCGTGCACGTGCCGCCGCAGGAGATGCCGGACGGCGCGCTGCTGACCGTGCCCGCGCCGCTGCCGGAGCGGGTGACGGTGAGGGCCAGCGCGCGCCCGAAGCGCGCGCCCACCGAGCGGGCCGCGTCCATCACCACCGTGCAGGAGCCGGCGCCCGAGCAGGCGCCGTCCCAGCCCAGGAAGCTGGAGCCGGCGTCGGGCGTGGCCGTGAGCGTGACCGTGGTCCCGGTGTCGTAGGACGCGGAGCAGGCGCCGCCGCAGCTGATGCCGCCCGGGGCGCTGGTCACGCTGCCGCCGCCGGCCCCCGCCCGCGACACCTGCAGCGTGAACTGCGAGGGCGTGTCGTCCTTGTTGTTGTTGACGACGACGGCGGTGGTGCCGGCCACCGCGCCCGCCCCGGCCACGCCGCCCACCACGGCCAGCGTGCTCAGGCCACCCGGCGCGGCGGTGAAGGCGGCGGGCAGGCTGGGGAAGACGCCCGGCGGCCCGGTGGGCGAGATGGGCGCCACCGGCATGTCCTTCGAGCACTCCTTCGCGTTCTTCACCACCAGGGGCAGGAACTCGGCCGTGCGCCCGGAGGCGAAGCCCTTGTCCGAGGCCTCCACGTAGTACTCGATGTGCTGGCCGGCCAGCTTCTTCTGCGCCTTGGGCAGGATGCCCGCGTGGCAGGCCTCCTCCCGCTTCATGTCCACGTAGTACCAGGTGGGCGTGTTCTGGACGCGGAAGTACACGCGCGCGGCGGCCACGTCGGCGGGCAGGAAGCAGGCGTCCATGCGCGCGAACTTGCCGGCCACGATGCACTTGATCTCCTTGTGCTCGATGGCCGGGCCTTCGGCGTGCAGGCCCGTGGCAGCGGCGGTCAGCAGGACGGGTAGGAGAAGGAACGGGCGCATCGCAGTCCTCCGGCAGGCACGAGGGTGTCGGAGGGCCCGTTTGCTTGACACTCCCTCAGCCGGGCAAATAATATCCGCTTCCGCCCCTTTTCGCTCATCTCATCCCAGGAAGGAGCAGTCGATGCCCGAGTTGACAGCTACGCTTCAGCTTCTGGTCCGCTGGTTCCACATCTTCTTCGGCATCACCTGGATCGGCCACCTGTACTTCTTCAACTTCGTCAACGTGCCCTTCCAGGCCGTCCTGGACAAGGAGCTGAAGCCCAAGGTCAACCCGCCGCTCATCCTGCGCGCGCTCTGGTGGTTCCGCGTGGGGGCCATGGGGACGTTCATCTTCGGCTGGGTGCTCTTCGCCCTCATGTACTGGCCGCACGGCGGCTACCTCTTCGATCCGGACGGCCTCAGCCGGCGCGGCATGTGGATGCTGCTGGGCGCGCTGCTGGGCACCATCATGTGGTTCAACGTCTGGTTCGTGATCTGGCCGGCCCAGAAGAAGATCATCGGCGGCCTCCTGGGCTCGGCGCCGGCCGCGCCGCCGGAGGTGCCCAAGCAGGCGCTGCTCTTCTCGCGCATCAACACCTTCCTCTCCGCGCCCATGCTGGCGGGCATGATCGCCGGCGCCCACCAGGACACGTGGTCGGTGATGCCGCTCTGGATGCAGATCCTCTTCCTGGTCATCGGCCTGGGCGCCATCCACGGCTTCATCAAGCGCTCGTACAAAGTTGGCACTAGCCTCTAGTGCTATGCGGTCCGGGCAAAGCCCGGACCGCCGCACTGGGGGCTTACCGGGCACTGCGTGCCCTTTGCCCCCAGACCCCCAAGGTTCTTGCGGTCGCTAGCGACGGCGGAATTCGAGGGCGAGGGCGGCGAGCAGCAGGGCGACGGAGGCGACCGCGATCGGGATGCGCAGGCGGGGCATCCAGGGGCGGTGCGGGACCAGCTCCACCACGGCGGTGGACGCCGCCGTGTCCACCACGCCTTCGGTG
>Ga0111538_10013272_pt1 | contig 10870 bp, 8 predicted proteins | sample SoiMethybrSBSTD1_FD_79669 | JGI IMG/M metagenome (GOLD analysis project Ga0111538, IMG submission 79669) | Bulk soil microbial communities from a Populus tree surrounding site in Tennessee, USA - Soil MetaG P. TD hybrid SBSTD1 (version 2)... | ecosystem: Environmental > Terrestrial > Soil > Tree... | reverse complement strand
GGCGGCCGGTGGGAGACGCTGCGCCACCTGGCGCTCCTGTCCTTCTGCGCCGTGACCTACGCCCTGGCGCCGGTGGCCGGCTTCGGGTGGCTGCTGCTGGTCATGGGCCTGGCCGCCGCCGGGCGGGGGCGCCGCCTGCTGGACGGCGCCTACGTCGCGGCCTTCCTGCTCGTGCTGGCCTATTCCGAGGTCCCCTGGGCGGGTGCCGTGCTGAGTCTCTGGCCGGGAAGCGGGAACTGAAGATTGGATGGGATTGCCCCAAAGTCCAATAGCCCTGGGGGTACGCCACGCGCCATCCTCTGGGCGATCTGGAGGTCGATATCTATGAAGCGCACAATCGTTTTGTCGGCATGTCTCCTGGCCGGGATGTCCTCCGTGGCCGGGGCGCAGGACCACCGGTGGGAGTTCGGCGCCACCGGCGGCTATACCCTGAGCGACGGCGTGAGCGGTCAAGCGATCCTGGCCGGCGACGGCAACATCTACGACACCATCGGCCCCAAGGACTCCGCCTCCTTCGGCCTCTCCCTCGGCTACTTCGTCAACGAGACTACGGAGGTCTCCTTCGAGTTCAACCGCCAGGCGTCCACCCTGGAGGTCAGCGGGACGCGCACCCGTGAGATCGGCGACATGAACGTCGACGGCTACCACGGCGTGTTCACGTACCACTTCGGCGAGAGCGACGCGGCGGTCCGGCCCTACCTCTCGCTGGGGCTCGGGGCCACGACCATCAGCAACATCTCTTTCATCGACGTGAGCGGGCGCGCGCGAGAGATCAATGGAGAGACCCGCTTCGCGGGCAACCTGGGCCTGGGCCTGAAGATGTACCCGAACAACGGCAAGTTCGGCCTCAAGCTGGGCGCGAAGTGGACGCCCACCTACATCAAGTCGGATCCGGGCGGCTACTGGTGCGACCCCTACTGGGGCTGCTACGTGGTCGGAAACGCCCAGTACATGAACCAGTTCGAGTTCGCGGGCGGCGTGAGCCTGCGCTTCTAGGACGGCCTGATGCGCGCCGTGGCCGCGCCATCGCGCTTCCGCCGGATGGTTGATGGCGCGGTTTTTCTGGCGGTGGCGGCCGGCTGCGCCTGCAGCGGCCGCCACCGCGCGATCATCGTTGCCGACGCCGGCTTCCGGAGCTTCGGCCGCCATGGGGCGGGGGAAGGGGAGCTCGATCAGCCGGTCGACGTCGTGGTGGCGCAGGTTCCCAACGAGACAAGGTGAGGTGGGTGATGAAGCGTGAGGCGCCACTGAAGTCCCGCGTGCTGGCCGTCCTGCTGGCCTGCGCCTGCGTTCCCGTGGGCCCGGCCGGCGCCCAGGCGCCCGCGGCCCCGGCCGCTCCGGCCAAGCCCCCCGCGCCCGCGGCGGCCCCCGCGGCGGCTTCCGCGGCCCCCGCGGCCGCTGCGGCCAGGCCCACGGCGGTTGCCCCTCCCGCCGAGACGCGCTATCCGTTCGTGCTGAAGTCCGGCACCACCACCCTCACCATCTACCAGCCACAGATCGACGACTTCAGCGGCTACAGCATGACGGCGCGGGCGGCGGTCGGCGCCACGACGGCCGACGGCAAGACCACGTACGGCATCATCCACGTGAAGGCCCAGGCGCTGGTGGACAAGGGCGCGCGCAGCGTCTCCCTCGAGCAGTACAAGGTGGAGAAGGCCGACTTCCCGGCCGCCGAGGCCAGGAAGGCCGAATGGGTGGCCGCCATCCAGAAGGAGGCCTCGACGCGCCGCAAGGTGCTCTCCCTCGACCGGCTGGAGGCCGCGATGGCGGCCTTCGACGCCGTGAGCACGTCGGCGGCCGGCGCCATCAAGAACGATCCCCCCACCGTCGTCTTCTCCAGCGTGCCCGCCATGCTGGTGTACGTCGACGGCCAGCCGGCCTACCGGCCCGTGGCCGGGACGTCGCTGGAGCGGGTCATCAACACCCGGCCCCTGCTGCTGAAGGACAAGCAGGGCCGGCACTACCTCCACGTCTTCGACGGCTGGATGGCGGGGCCGGGAGTGAGCGGGCCGTTCACCCGCGAGCCCGAGCCGCCGGCCGACCTGGCCAAGGCGAAGAAGGCGGCCATCGAGGGCCGGCAGGTCGACCTCCTCACCGGCCAGACCTCGCCCGACGACAAGGCGCCGTCGCTGGCCAAGGGGCCGGTGCCGGCCATCGTGGTGGCCAGCGCCCCCACCGAGCTCATCGTCACGGACGGGGAGCCGAAGTGGGTCCCCATCCAGGGCACGCAGCTGATGTACGTCGAGAACACGACCGGCCACATCTTCAAGGAGGTGCCCGACCAGCGGACCTACATCCTGGTCTCCGGGCGCTGGTTCTCGTGCCCCGACATGAAGGGCCCCTGGGAGTTCGTCCCCGCCGACAAGCTGCCCAAGGACTTCCCGGCCATCCCCGACGAGAGCCCCAAGGAGAACGTGAAGGCGGCCATCGCCGGCACGCCCCAGGCGCGGGAGGCCGCCATCGCGGCCGAGATCCCGCAGACGTCGGTGGTGACGAAGGCCGAGGCCAAGATGACCCCGCCGAAGTTCGACGGCGAGCCGAAGCTCAAGGCCATCGAGGGCACGGCCCTCCAGTACGTGGAGAACACGGCCACGCCGATCCTGATGATCGACGAGAAGTCCTGGTACGCGCTGGAGAACGGGATCTGGTTCGTGTCCACCTCGGTCAAGGGGCCCTGGTACGTCGCCACCTCCGTGCCGGCCGCGATCTATGCCATCCCCTTCAGCTCCCCGCTCCACTACGTCACCTACGTGAAGGTCTACGACAGCACCGCCACCACGGTGGTGGTGGGGTACACGCCCGGCTACCAGGGCACCTACGTCGATCCCGTGACCAGCGTCGTGGTCTACGGCAGCGGCTATCCGTACACGCCCTGGGTGGGGACCGCCTGGTACGGGCCGCCCGTCACGTACGGCTTCGGGGCGGCCATGTGCTACACGCCCTACACCGGCTGGGCCTATGGGTACGGCTTCGGCTGGACGTGGGGCGCGGCGACGATCGCCATCGGCTGGGGCTGGGGCGCGTACCCGTGGTGGGGGAGTTACGGCTGGGGCTACGGGTGGGGACCCGCGTACTACGGATCCCCTTATGGCTGGGGCGGGGCGGCCTACGGCTACCGCGGAGGCGCCGTGGCCTGGGGGCCGGGCGGGTGGGCCGGCACCACCGGCAACATCTACTCGCAATGGGGCGCGCGCTCCGGCGTCCACCGCACGTCGGGCGGCTACAACGCCTGGACGGGCAACCGGTGGGCCAGCCAGGTGGGGTCGTCCTACAACTCGCGCACCGGCGTGGCCACGGCGGGCCAGCGCGGCGCGGTGCGGAACGTCTACACCGGCAACTACGCGGCCGGCGGCCGCGGCGCCGCGGTGGGGCCCGGCGGGACGGTGGCCGTCGGCAGCCGGGGCACGGCCGGCAACGTCTACACGGGCAACCAGGTCTCCGGCGGCCGGGGCACCGTCTACAACCCGCGCACGGGCGAGGGGACCAGCGTCGCCGGCGCGCGGGGCGACAACGGGGGCGTCGCCCGCGTCGGCGACGACGTCTACGCCGGCCGCGACGGGAACGTCTACAAGAGGACCGACGGCGGCGGGTGGCAGCAGAACTCGCGTGGCGAATGGCGGTCCTCCGGCGGCGACACGCGCGACCTGGACCGGCAGTCGACGGCCCGGTCGTCGGGCAGCCAGCGGGCCACGACGACGCGCTCCTCCTGGCAGGGAATGTCACGCGGCGGTGGCGGCGGCCGCGGTGGTGGCGGTGGCCGCCGCCGCTGAGCCCCACTGATCCGGCGGGCCCGCCCTTGGACCAAGGTCCAATGGACGCGGGATACCGGCACGCGTAGCCTCCCGTTCCTATCTCCTCCCCATCGGCGGCCCGGGCGTGAGAGGCTGGGGCGGCGGTTGCTGGCCAAGCATCGCCCTCGGCGTCGATCGCCCGGGCCGTCGCAACCTGGCGGATCGTCCAGCCTGCCGACGTCCGGCTGATCGCGAGGGACGACTTGCGCGCATCGACGCTTCTCGCTCTCGTCCTCGCGCTGTCGTGGGCCGCTCCCTGCGGGGCCGGCCTGGTGAAGCGGGGCCGGCCCGCCTTCGAGCCCGAGTCGATGGCGGTCTGGGAGGGCAGGACGGTCGAGGCCGTCGACATCCAGGGCCACGAGTCCACGCGGGAGGATCTGATCCGCCGGCTGATCCGAACGGCGGTCGGCCAGCCCCTGGACGCCGGCACGGTGGCGGAGGACGTGGCCCGCCTGGTCAACCTGGGCGCCTTTGCCGACGTCCGCGCCCACGCGGCCGAAGTGCAGCCGGGGGGCGGCGTGCGCGTGACGTTCGTGCTGAGCGAGACCTACAAGATCCTGCCCGTGCCGGCGCTGCTGTACACCGAGGAGAACGGCTGGTCCGTCGGCGCCGGCGTATCCGCCACCAACCTGGGCGGGAAGGCCATGAAGCTGGGCGGCAAGGCCTTCTTCGGGGGAACCCGGCAGTACTGGGTGACGTTCGACGCGCCCTGGCTCTACGGCCGCAACCACCACCGTTCGTTCACCGCCTTCCTGGCCAAGCGGGACCGTCCCGACGAGCTGCGCGGCTTTCACGAGGACTCGTACGAGGTCCATCCCTCCTTCGGCCGGCACTTCGGCGACGACCGCGGCAAGATCACCGTCGGGCTCACGTATTTCCAGATGCTGAGCGACCAGCCCGGGATCACGCTTTCTCCGGACGACTCCGACCACTGGCTGCAGCCGGCCGCGGCCGTGACCTGGGACACGCGCGACGACTGGCAGGCACCGCGCCGCGGCTGGCGCAACGAGCTGGAGCTGACGCGCTCCCTCCAGGCGGGCGGAGGGGCCGCCTTCTGGCGCCTGAACGCCGACCTGCGCCGCTGGGTGCCGACGGCGGCCCGGCAGAAGCTGCTCCTCAGCTCGCTGCTCACGATGCAGAGCGGCGACCTCGGCACCGACGTGCCCGTGTACTTCGACTTCTACGTGGGCGGCGCGAACTCGGTGCGCGGCTACGAGCCCCAGGACCGGCCGCTCTCCGGCAAGAACCAGCTCCTGGGCACGGCGGAGTATTCGCTGGTCCTGCTGCAGCCCCGCCAGTGGGACATCGCGTTCCTCTCGATCCGGCTGGGCCTCGAGGCCGCGGTCTTCGCCGACGGCGGGCTGGTCTGGACGCGCGGGCCGGAGTTCGCGCTCGACCGCACCCGGGGAGGCGTGGGCGCGGGCCTGCGCCTGCTGGTCCCGGGCACGGAGATGATGCGCCTGGACTTCGGCTGGAGCGAGCAGCAGGGAATCCACTTCCACTTCGCGAGCGGCTCCAAGCCGGTCGCGCAGCGGCAGCGGCTCCGCTAGGCGCGCCCCGCTACTTCAGGGCGCCGGCGAGCAGCGCGCCCACGTCGGCACCACCCTTCGCCTGCACCGCCTTGATCAGCACCGGCGCGAAGCGGGCCGCCGTCTCCGGCTTGATGCCCAGCTTGGACAGCGTCACGGCGGCGGCCGCCATGCTGCCCACGCCTTCGCCCTTGCCACCGAGGGCGGCCACCGCCGCCGCCGCGCCGCCCGCGGCGGGCGCCGCCGCCAGCAGGCCGGTCATGTTGGGCACCACGGCGGCCACCTTCGCGAAGTCGGCCACGCTCAACCGGCTCTTGGCCACGCCGAACAGGGTGGCGGCCCCGCCCTGGGCCTGGGCGGGAGTGATGGCCAGCTCCTTGGCCAGCTCGCCCACCAGCTCCGGGCTGGCCGTCTCCGCGGCGGTCTTCTCGGCCGGCGCCGCCGGCGCCGGGGTCGCCGCCGTGGAGGGCGAAGGCGTCGGCGCTTGCGCCAGGGCAGTGACGGTGGAAGCGGCCAGAAGCAAGGCAAATGTCGTCACGGGCGACCTCCTCGCCGCCCGTCGGTCCGCATCGGGCAGCTCCGGGCATCATGACGCGCATGCGCCCCTCCGAGCCGCGAGGGCCGGAAAATACGACCAAAGCCCCATGGACCTGGCGGCGATCCACTGGGTACCTTCGCCAGCGAAGGCATGACGGCCGCCAAGCTCATCGGGTTCACCCTCCAGCTCAGCCTGGCCCTGGGGGTCTTCTGCGTGGCCATGGAGGCCACGGTCCAGGCGCGGCGCTGGATCCGTGAGCGCGCCGGGCTGCTGGTGCGCACGCTGGTCGCGATGTTCGTGATCATGCCCCTCTTCGCGCTGGCCCTGGTGAGCGTCTTCCACCTGCGGCACGGGCTCGAGATCGCGCTGGTCACGCTGGCGCTCTCTCCGGTGCCGCCCGTCCTGCCCAAGAAGCAGCTCAAGGCCGGCGGCGGCTCGGCCTACGTGGTGGCCTTGATGCTGGTCACCTCCCTGTTCGCGATCGTGTTCGTGCCCGTCGCGGTCTCCCTGATCGGGCGGGCCGTGGGCCGCTCGTTCGCAGTGGCGACGGGCCCGCTGGCCCGGACCATCGGCCTGTCCCTCGTCGTGCCGCTGCTGGCCGGGGCGCTGGTGAGGCGCCTGGCCCCGGCCTTCGCCGAGCGTTACGCGAAGCCGCTGGCCAAGGCCGCCAGCATCCTCCTCCTGCTCTCGTTCCTTCCCATGCTGGTCGCGGTCGCGCCGGCCATGGCGGCCCTGACCGGCAACTTCACGCTGATCGCCATCGCCGTCTTCGTCGTCGCCGGCCTGCTGGCCGGTCATTTCCTGGGCGGGCCCGAGGAGGAGGACCGGACCGTGCTCGCGCTGGCCACCGCCACCCGCCATCCGGCCGTGGCCATCGCCATAGCCCAGGCCGTGGTCCCGGGCGACAAGACGGTGCCGGCGGCCGTGCTGCTCTACGCCGTGGCCGGCGGCTTCTTCGCCGGCCCCTACGTCAGGTGGCGCACGAAGCGGGCGGCGGCCCCGGTGCCGCCCCCGGCCGCCTGACGGGGCGCGCGCGGCGGCCATTGGACCTTGGCCCAATGGCGAAGGACGGCCGGACCGCCTAGCCTTGCCTGCAGGGCCGGAGGACCGCGGCCGCGGAGGAGCGATGTTCACACGCGTGGCCGCACTGGTCGTCTTCGGCGCCGCCGCCGCCTCGGCGCAGGACGCGCCCGGGCTGGGCGGGCGTTGGGCGCTCAACCACCAGCTGAGCCAGGACCTGGCCGGCCGCATCAAGGCCGTGGCCGGGTCGGCGATGATGGAGGGCGGGCCGAGCTGGTCCGACAACACGTGGATCCCGTGGGGAAAGAACTTCACGGAGGGGGACCGGCTCAGCGTGCGCGAGTTCCTGCTCGGCGCCGTACCGGCCTTCGACTCGATCGAGATCCAGCCCCGCGGGGACGAGGTGACGACGGTCCACGGCGCCGGGGGCTCCCGCATCTTCAGGCTCACCCGCACCAGCGCGGGCACCAGTGCGCTCAGCGGCGAGACGGTGAAGCGCACGGCCCGCCTCGACGGCGGCACGCTCCTGCTGGAGTCGAAGGGGAAGAGCGGCCTGCTGCGTGAGACGTTCACCCTGGAGTCCTCCGGCAGCCGCCTCGTGTACCAGCTCCACCTGGAGCAGAAGCGCCTCAAGGGGGACCTGGACACCCGCCTCGTCTACGACCGGGCTCCCTGAGAAGCGCGCGCCCGTCCGACCTCTCCTCTCCTGAAACCGATTTCTTTTCGGGGCTCCGTGTGTGAACACGGTTTCAACGCCCCCTTTCCTTGACAAAGCCATGTCATCGGCCTACCTCATGTGACCAATTAGTGTCTTGAATCAACGACGCCGGCCGCACTAGGAGACGAAGCCATGGTGTGTCGAGGCCTCTCTCGGACCTTCGCGGCAGGCGCAGCCGCCCTCCTCGTCCTCTCCTCCGCCGCGTGGGCCCAGGGCCTGCGCGTCCAGTACAAGACGGTCGCGGCCAACCCGGCGGGCGACAACCACGTCCGGCCGCACATCAACATCGTCAACGGCGGGACCACCCCCGTCCCCATGAGCGAGCTCACGGTCCGCTACTGGTACACCGTGGACGGCGCCCAGCCCCAGGCGTACGTGTGCGACTGGGCCGCCCGCGGCAGCCAGAACGTGGCCGGCAGCTTCGTGGCGGTCACTCCGGCCCGGACCGGCGCCGACTTCTACCTGCAGCTGGCCTTCACCGCCGGCATGGGCACGCTGGCCGCGGGGCAGTCCTCGGGCGAGATCCAGGGGCGGTTCAACAAGACCAACTGGGCCAACTACACGGAGACCGGCGACTACTCGTACGACCCGGCCAAGACCGCGTTCGCCGACTGGACCCAGGTCACGCTCTACCGCAACGGCGCGCTCGTGTGGGGCACCGAGCCCGGAGGGGCCACCGGCGCCGACTTCTCGCTGTCGGCGGCCGCGGCCACGGTGGGCCAGGGCGCGAGCGGGACGAGCGCGATCACGATCACGCGCACGAACTTCACGGGCGCCGTGAGCCTGGCCGCCAGCGGCCAGCCGGCCAACGTGACGGTGACGGTCACGCCGGCCTCGACCACCGGGAACAGCGCCAGCGCCGCCATCACGGTGGGGGCGGCCGTGCCGGCGGGCACCTACCCGATCACGATCACGGGGACGGCGCCGGGCATCACCGGCTCGCGCACCGCGACCTTGAGCCTGACCGTGACGGGCGGAGCCAACTTCTCGCTGTCGGCGGCCCCGGCGACCATCAACCAGGGCGCCAGCGGGACGAGCGCCATCACCATCACGCGCACGGGCTTCACGGGCGCCGTGAACCTGTCCGCCAGCGGCCAGCCGACGGGCGTGACGGTGACGGTCACGCCCGCCTCCACGACCGGGAACGCGGCCACGGCCAACATCACGGTGGGGGCGGCCGTGCCGGCCGGGACCTACCCGATCACGATCACCGGGACGGCCACGGGCATCACGGGCCCGCGGACGGCCACGCTGAGCCTGACCGTGTCCACCGGGCCCAGCTTCGCCATCACGGCCAGCCCGGCCAGCCTGACCATCGCCGCCGGCGGCAGCGGCACCAGCACCATCACGGCCACGCGCTCGGGCGGCTTCACGGGAGCGATCACCCTGGCCGGGCCGGCCACCGTGACGTTCAGCCCCAACCCCATCCCGGCCGCGCCGGCCACCACCAGCACCGCCACCATCAGGATCCCCGCGGGCACGCCGGCCGGAACGTCGACCGTGACCATCAGCGGCACCGCCGCCGGGATCACGGGCGCGCGCAACGTCACCATCAGCGTGACGGTCACCGGGTCGGCCGCGGTCTTCCGCGTCGATCCCCAGGGCCGCATCACCAAGAACGGCGTGGTCTTCCCCGTGCACTGCGGATCCTGGTTCGGGCTGGAGGGACGGCACGAGCCCTCCAACGATCCCACGAACCCCAGCGGCGCCCCGATGGAGCAGTACATCGGCAACACCTTCTGGGCCAACGGCGGCCAGGGCACCGGGCGCACCATCCAGCAGACCATGAGCGAGATCTCCGCCATGGGCATCAACATGATCCGGCTGCCCGTCGTGCCGCAGACGCTGAACGCCAACGATCCGCAGGGCACGGGCAACGTGCTGAAGAACCACCCGTCCGTGCGCGTGGCCAACTCGCGGCTGGCCCTGGAGCAGTTCATCCGCGCCGCGGACCAGGCCAACATCGAGATCATGCTCGACGTGCACTCCTGCTCGAACTACGTGGGCTGGAGGAAGGGCCGGCTGGACGCCCGTCCGCCCTACGCCGACGCCGACCGCGACAACTACGATTTCAAGCGCGAGAACTGGTCCTGCGCGGCCACCAACAACCCGCCCACGGTGACCAACATCCAGGCCTACAACCAGACGCTGTGGCTCAACGACCTGCGCACGCTGGCCGGCCTGGGCCAGCAGCTGGGCGTGGACAACATCATCGGCATCGACATCTTCAACGAGCCCCACGACTACACCTGGTCGGAGTGGCGGACCATGACCGAGGCCGCCTACGGGGCCATCAACGCCGTGAACCCCAACACGCTGCTCTTCGTGCAGGGCATCTCGGCCACGGCCGGCAAGCAGGACGGCACGCCCAACACCGTCGTCGCGGTGCCGCACGGGGACGACGACACCAACCCGAACTGGGGCGAGAACCTCTTCGAGGCCGGCGCCAACCCCCCCAACATCCCGCGGGAGCGGCTGGTGTTCTCGCCGCACACCTACGGCCCCTCGGTGTTCGTGCAGAAGATGTTCATGGACCCCGCCCAGCCGGAGTGCGCGGGGCTGGAGGGCGACGCGGCCGGCGACCGGGACTGCCGGATCGTGATCAACCCGACCCTGCTGCGCCGGGGCTGGCAGGAGCACTTCGGGTACCTGAGGGAGCTGGGTTACGCGGTGGTGGTGGGCGAGTTCGGCGGCAACCTGGACTGGCCGCTGGGCCAGGCCAGCCCCCGCGACCGGAACCGCTGGAGCCACATCACGCCCGGCGTGGACGGGCAGTGGCAGAACGCCTTCGTGGACTACCTGGTCGAGAACGACATCCAGGGCTGCTACTGGTCGATCAATCCCGAGTCGGGCGACACGGCCGGCTGGTACGGCCACGCCTACGACCCGATCTCCAACACGGCCGGCTGGGGCGAGTGGCGCCCCTTCGACGACCGGAAGACGACGCTGCTGAACCGGCTCTGGAGCCGGTAACAGCCCGGATCAGCCCTGGGACCGCTGCGCGCCGGCCACGCCGGCGCGCAGCGTCTTGACCAGGATCTTCGAGCGCCGTCCGCTCTGCTCGTACTTCTCCCGCCGGGCGGCGGGCAGGTCCTCGGGCACGCCGTCGGCGAAGCCGGCCTTGGAGCGGAAGAAGTTGAAGGTCTGCGTGGAGAGGGCCAGCAGCGTGTCCACGCCCGCCTCCCGCGCCCGCTCCTCCACGAACTGGACCAGCCGCTGGCCGATGCCCTGGTGCTCGTGCGAGGCCCGCACGCTCAGGCAGGCCAGCTCGGCC
>Ga0111538_10013271_pt1 | contig 10870 bp, 8 predicted proteins | sample SoiMethybrSBSTD1_FD_79669 | JGI IMG/M metagenome (GOLD analysis project Ga0111538, IMG submission 79669) | Bulk soil microbial communities from a Populus tree surrounding site in Tennessee, USA - Soil MetaG P. TD hybrid SBSTD1 (version 2)... | ecosystem: Environmental > Terrestrial > Soil > Tree... | reverse complement strand
GCTGCACAGCGACGGCGTGCGCGTGCGCGTGATCGGGGAGCGGGAAGGGCTGGAGCCCGATATCTGTACGCTCTTGAACGAAGCAGAAGAACTGACCAGGGCCAATACCAAGCTCAATCTCGTAGTCGCGTTCAATTACGGATCGCGCCAGGAGATCGCGGGCGCGGCACAGCGGCTGGCGCGCGAAGTGGCCGAGGGAAAGCGCGATCCGGCATCGATCGACGCCGATATGCTCGGTCAGTATCTCGATACGCCCGACATTCCTGATCCCGACCTCATCATCCGCACCAGCGGCGAGCAGCGGCTGTCCAACTTCCTGATGTGGCAGGCCGCCTACAGCGAACTCGTATTCGTGCCGATCCACTGGCCGGATTTCGACAAAGCCGCGCTGGAAAGCGCGATTGCCGAATACGCCAGACGGGAACGCCGTTTCGGCGGTCTGGCCGCGAAAACCGGATCGTGAGCGAGGGCGAGGCCGCGCCGGCTGCAGCGAGCGAATCCGATTCGCGCGGTCGCGAATCCGATTCGCGCGGTCGCGAATCCGGCTCGCGCAATCTCTTGATGCGCGTCGCCGTGGCCGTGGTGCTGATACCGCTTGCGGTTGCGATCGCCTATGCCGGCGGCTGGCTGTGGGCCACGCTGGTGACGCTGGCGGCGATCGGGCTGTTCCTGGAGTGGCTGACCGTCGTGGGCCTCGCCGGCGTGACGCGCGTGGGCGTGCCTGGCGTGGTAGCGCTTGCGGTTGCCGGGTTTTGTTTGGCGATCGGCCGTATCGACGTTGCGCTGATCGTGCTCGCGATCGGTCTCGTCGTGGCGGTATCGATTGCACCGGAACGGCGGAACTGGGTTGCGGCGGGATTTCTCTATGCGGCGGCGGCAGAAATCGCATCGGTGCTGGTGCGTCTCGATCCCGTCAAGGGTTTCGCCGCGCTGATGTTCGTATTGCTGATCGTGTGGGTGACCGACAGCGGCGGCTATTTCGCCGGCCGCGGCATTGGCGGGCCAAAACTCTGGCCGAAGGTCAGCCCGAAGAAGACCTGGGCGGGCGCCGCCGGCGGTTTTGCCGCCAGTCTGGCGGTGGCCGTCGGGTTTGCCGCATTCGGTCTGGGCAACACCGGGCCGTTGTTGATGCTGAGCGCGGTTCTCTCGGTCGTTTCGCAGTTAGGTGATCTGTTCGAATCCGCCGTTAAGCGGCGTTTTGGCGTAAAGGACTCCGGTCACATCATTCCCGGCCATGGCGGGCTAATGGATCGTCTGGATGGATTTGTCGCAGCCGTCGTCGTGGCGGCACTTTTCGGGTTCCTTCGGGGCGGCGCCGATGGCGTCGGCCGCGGTCTTATGGTTTGGTGAAACGATGAGCGCAGTTCCGTTGCGTAACAACAAGGCCCCGCTGGCAGACGTGCGCACCGTGACGGTGCTGGGCGCCACCGGCTCCATCGGCGACAGCACCATGGATCTGCTGCGGGGCGCCCGCGACCGCTACCAGGTCGAGGCGCTGACCGCGAATTCCAATGTCGCGGCGCTGGCCAACCTCGCCAAAGAGTTTGGCGCGCGATTCGCCGCGATCGCCGATCCCGCGCGCCTCGGGGAACTGAAGGCCGCGCTCGCAGGCACACGCACCGAATGCGGCGCCGGCGAAAGCGCTGTTATCGAGGCTGCCGCGCGCCCCGCCGATTGGGTGATGGCGGCGGTGAGCGGCGCGGCCGGGCTGAAGCCCGCATTGGCGGCCGTCGATCGCGGCGCTGCGGTGGCATTGGCCAACAAGGAATGCCTGGTCTGCGCCGGCGATTTCTTCATGCAGCGCGCGGCGAAAGCAGGCGCCTGCATCCTGCCGGCGGATTCCGAACACAACGCGCTGTTTCAGGCGCTTTCCTCCGGCAACCGCGAGGAACTGGTGCGCGTGATCATCACCGCATCCGGCGGCCCGTTCCGCACCTGGGCAGCCACCGAGATCGAGCAGGCGACGCTGGCGCAGGCGCTGAAACATCCGAACTGGAGCATGGGCCAGAAGATCACGATCGATTCGGCATCGATGATGAACAAGGGGCTCGAAGTCATTGAAGCCTCTTACCTGTTTGCGCTTGCGCCCGACGAGATCGACGTTTTGGTGCATCCGCAGTCGATCATTCACGGCATGGTTGAATTCTCCGATCGCTCGGTGGTCGCCCAGCTCGGCGCACCCGACATGCGTATCCCGATTGCGCATTGCCTCGGATGGCCGGACCGAATCGTCGGTCCGTCGGCCAGGCTGGATCTCGCCAAGATCGGACAGCTCACTTTCGAGGCGCCGGACTTCGAGCGGTTCCCGGGGCTGCGACTCGCTTACGAATCGTTAAGAACCGGACGCGGCGCGACTACGGTATACAATGCAGCGAACGAGGTGGCGGTGGCCGCCTTCATCGCCGGCCGGATCAAATTCGGGGCGATCGCGCGCCTCGTCGAGGCGACCATCAACGACTGGATCCGCACCGGGAACCTGGCGCCTTTGAACTCGGCCGACGACGCGATTGCGGTTGACCATAACGCACGAAATCGAGCTGCCTCCCTATTGCCTCAAATTGCCTTAAAGGCATCCTAGAGGGTAGGGACGGAGCCTTTGGCTCTTGTCGAGGGGAACCTGATGTCTGACTTTTTTCTGCATAGTTTCAATACGTTGGGCCATGGGCTCATCGGCTACATCATTCCCTTTTTGTTCGTCCTGACCATCGTCGTGTTCTTCCACGAACTCGGCCACTTCCTGGTCGCCCGATGGGCCGGCGTGAAGGTGTTGACGTTCTCGCTCGGTTTCGGGCCGGAACTCGCGGGCTTCAACGACCGCCACGGCACGCGCTGGAAGATTTCCGCCATACCGCTCGGCGGTTATGTGAAGTTCTTCGGCGACGATTCGGAAGCCTCGACGCCGGCATCGTCCGAAACGCTGGCCAGCATGACCGCGGAGGAGCGGGCGGGCAGCTTCCATCACAAGAAAGTCGGCCCGCGCGCGGCGATCGTTGCCGCCGGCCCGATTGCGAATTTCATCCTGGCGATCGTGATCTTCACGTGCCTGTTTACCTTCTTCGGCAAGCCGAGCACGACGGCGCGGGTCGACAAGATCGAAGCCAACAGCGCCGCTGCAAAGGCGGGCTTCCAGGTCGGCGACGTCGTCACCGCGATCGATGGCAAGACCATCGGCAGCTTCTCCGACATGCAGCGCATCGTCGGCGTTCGTGCCGGGGATACCTTGAATTTCACCATCAAGCGCGGTGATTCCACGCTGCAGTTGAAAGGCACGCCGGAACTTCGCGAAGTGAAGGATTCGTTCGGAAACGCCCATCGTCTGGGCGTGCTCGGCATTACCCGCGCGACTGCGCCGGGCGACGTCGTGACCGAGCGGGTCGATCCTGCGACGGCGCTCTGGCTGGGCGTGAAGGAGACCTGGTTCGTGGTCGACCGGACGCTGGCCTATATCGGCGGGGTATTCACCGGCCGCGAAGCCGCCGACCAGGTCGGCGGGCCTCTGAGAATCGCGCAGATTTCGGGGCAGGTCGCGACCATCGGCCTGGCTGCCCTGGTGCACCTGGCCGCGGTGCTGTCGATCTCGATCGGGCTCTTGAACCTGTTTCCGGTTCCGCTGCTCGATGGAGGTCACCTTTTGTTCTATGCGGTGGAGGCGGTCCGGGGACGTCCGCTGTCGGAACGGGCCCAGGAGATGGGGTTCCGTATCGGGTTGGGCCTAGTGCTGATGTTGATGGTGTTTGCGACCTATAACGACATCCTGCATCTGGCGGCATCGTGACGCGGCTTTTTTGTGACGTTGCCGATAGGCAACGTCTTGGAATGAAATTGGAATCGCACGGCGATGTCTGGTTTGCCGCCTCGGTTTAATTCGCTACAAGCAGTGCAACAGTGGGATTCTGCTGGCTCGCAGGGGTGCGGGCCAGCATTGGAATGAGGGCGCGTTGCGCATGATGTTTGGAATGCGAGTGCGGGGGGGTCTTCTGGCCGCCCTGATCATGGCGGCGGCGCCGGTGGGAGCGACGGTGGTGGGGGCGTTTGTGTCTGCGCCGGCTGCGGCCCAGACCGCTGCGTCGATCGCCGTCGAGGGGAACCGGCGCGTCGAGGTCGAGACCATTCGCTCCTATTTCAAACCGGGTCCCGGCGGCCGGCTTGGGCAGGCCCAGATCGACGACGGCCTGAAGGCGCTGATCGAGACCGGCCTGTTCCAGGACGTGAGAATCAACCAGGCGGGCGGACGGCTCGTTGTGGTCGTGGTCGAAAATCCGGTGATCGGCCGCATCGCCTTCGAAGGCAACAAGAAGGTCAAGGACGAACAACTTTCGAGCGAAATCCAGTCCAAGCCGCGCGGGACGCTGTCCCGCCCCATGGTTCAGTCGGACGCTCAGCGTATCGCCGAAATCTACCGGCGCTCGGGCCGCTATGACATTCGCGTCACCCCTGAAATCATCGAACAGCCGAACAACCGCGTCGATCTGATCTTCACGATCACCGAAGGCAGCAAGACCGGCGTCAAGTCGATCGAGTTCGTCGGCAACGTCGCCTATTCCTCCTATCGCCTCAAGGACGTTATCAAGACGCGCGAATCCAACCTGCTGAGCTTCCTCGGCGGCGCCGACGTCTACGATCCCGACCGGGTCGAGGCCGACCGCGACCTGATTCGCCGTTTCTATCTCAAGAACGGCTATGCCGACGTGCAGGTCGTGGCAGCGCTGACCGAGTATGATCCCGACAAAAAGGGCTTCATGGTCACCTTCAAGATCGAGGAAGGTCAGCAGTACCGTGTCGCATCGGTCGATTTCCAGACCTCGATCGGCACGCTCGACGCCAAATCGCTGCGCAGCTTCTCGCGCGTCAACGTTGGCTCGCTCTATAACGCCGAGGCGCTCGAGAAATCCGTCGAAGAGATGCAGATCGAGGCCTCGCGTCGCGGCTACGCCTTCGCGATCGTGCGTCCGCGCGGTGATCGCAATTTCGAGCAGCACACCGTCTCGATCGTCTTCTCCGTCGACGAAGGCCCGCGAACCTATATCGAGCGCATCAACGTCCGCGGCAACACCCGCACCCGCGACTATGTGATCCGGCGCGAGTTCGATCTCTCCGAAGGCGATGCCTACAACCGCGCGCTGGTTGATCGCGCCGAGCGCCGGCTGAAGAATCTCGACTTCTTCAAGAGCGTGAAGATCCTGACCGAGCCGGGCTCATCGAGCGATCGCGTGATCCTGATCGTCGATCTGGAAGAAAAATCGACCGGCGACTTCTCGGTGTCGGGCGGCTACTCGACCACGGACGGTGCGCTCGCCGAAGTCAGCATTTCCGAACGTAACTTCCTCGGCCGCGGCCTGTACGCAAAGGCGGCGGTGACCTATGGCCAGTACGCGCGCGGCTATTCGCTGTCATTCGTCGAGCCCTATTTGCTGGACTACCGCGTCGCGCTCGGCCTCGACCTGTTCCAGCGTGAGCAGTTGGCCAACAGCTATATTTCCTACGGCACCAAGACGCTGGGCTTCAGCCCGCGCCTCGGCTTCGCCCTGCGCGAAGATCTCGCCCTGCAACTGCGGTATTCGATCTATCAGCAGCAAATCTCGCTGCCGAGCACGCTGGCGAACTGCAACAACAATCCGAATAACGGACTGCTTGCATTCAACCCGTCGCCGGCATTTGTGAACTCCGTCGGCGGACCAGGTAATTTGCCGGCACCGGCGGTAGACGGCTCCGGCATCGGCCTGTGGTGCTACAGCGATGGCGAAGCCTCGCTGCCGGTCCGCAAGGAACTGCAGAGCGGCAAGACGCTGACCTCGTCGGTCGGTTACTCGCTGAACTACAACACGCTGGACAACAACAAGAACCCGACCGACGGCTTGCTGATCGACTGGAAGCAGGACTTCGCCGGCGTCGGTGGCGACGTGAGCTACATCAAGTCCGCGATCGACGCGAAGTACTACACCCCGCTGGTCGCCGACATCGTTGGATTGATCCACCTCCAGGGCGGCATGCTCAACCAGTTCGGCAACAGCGAAATCCGGATGCTCGATCACTTCCAGATGGGCCCGAACCTCGTCCGCGGTTTCGCGCCGAACGGCATCGGTCCGCGCGATCTCAATCCATTTGGCACGATGGACGCGCTCGGCGGCACGAAGTATTGGGGCGCTTCGTTCGAATTGCAGATGCCGTTCTGGTTCCTGCCGAAGGAAGTCGGGCTCAAGGGTTCAGTCTATGCCGACGCCGGTGGACTCTTTGACTATAAGGGACCGACCACGTGGGCTCAGACGGCCGAGCTCACTACCCTGGCCAACTCGAACTGCACCCCGTCGACGGTTACTCCGGCTACGGCTGGTACCTGTACGGGCCTGGTGTATGACAATGGCAATGTCGTTCGTACCTCGGTCGGTGTCGGCTTGATCTGGGCCTCGCCGTTCGGTCCGCTGCGCTTCGATTATGCGGTTCCGATCACCAAGGGTCAGTTCGACCGCGTGCAACAGTTCAAGTTTGGCGGCGGCACGTCGTTCTAGGACGTCTTCAGGCGAACCGATCACCGGTTCGCATCTGGAAACGTATCAGGACAAACAGGGCGGTCGGTTCTGGTGTTTCAGAGCCGGCTCTCTGGTGTGAGCGCAGGCCGGACTGCGACGGGTGGAATGGCGCAGCCGATATTCTTCAAGCAACCCCCTTCGTCGACGCTGGCAGAGATTGCCGCGCTGACGGGGGCGGTATTGGTCGACCCTGCCGAGGGCGACCGGGTCATCAGAGGCCTCGCTTCGCTCGACGAAGCCGGTCCGATGCATCTGGCGTTTTTCGACAATCTCAAATACGCAGACCAGCTCAAAACGACCAAGGCCGGCGCCTGCCTTGTCAGCCCGCGTTTCGAAGCCCAGGTGCCCGCTCATGTCGCGGTGCTGCGGGCCGCCCAGCCGTTCCGCGCATTCGTCAAGCTGGCGCGGGAGTGGCATGCCGATGCGCTCCGTCCGCAATCCTGGTTCGACAATGACGGCATCGCGCCGTCGGCCATCATCGACCCGTCGGCCCATCTGGAAGACGGCGTGATCGTCGATCCGCTCGTGGTGATCGGTCCGCGGGTCGAGATTGGCGCCGGCACCGTGATCGGCGCAGGCGCGGTGATCGGCGCCGACGTCAAGATCGGCAGGGACTGCAATGTCGGCGCGCGCACCGCGATCCAGTTTGCGCTGATCGGCAACAACGTTCTGATCCATCCCGGCTGCAGCATCGGGCAGGACGGTTACGGCTTCATTTTCTTCGGTCCCGAAGGCCATCTGAAGGTGCCGCAGACCGGCCGCGTTCTGATCCAGAACGACGTCGAGGTCGGCGCCGGCACCACGATCGACCGCGGCAGCCTCCGCGATACCGTGATCGGCGAGGGCACCAAAATCGACAATCAGGTCCAGATCGGCCACAATGTGACCATCGGCCGGCACTGCCTGCTTGCGGCCCAGATCGGGCTCGCGGGCAGCCTGACGCTCGGTGACAACGTCGCGCTGGGCGCCAAGGTGGGTATCAACAACCATCTCAAGATCGGCGACGGCGCCCAGGTTACGGCGATGAGCGGGGTCAAGGACGACATTCCGCCCAACGGCCGCTGGGGCGGCTTCTTTGCAAAGCCGACCAAGCAGTGGTTCAAGGAGATAATTGCAGTGGAGCGGCTGGTGCAGGGTGGCACGGCCGGTTCGAAAGGCGAGGGGCGGGAGTAATGGAGGAGTCACCGGTCAGGTTTGAGCTCGTGGACATCAACGAGATCCTCAAGACGCTGCCGCACCGCTATCCGATGCTGCTGATCGACCGCGTGATGAAGATTCGAGCCGATTACAGCGGCATCGGCATCAAGAACGTCACCTTCAACGAGCCGTCATTTCTCGGCCACTTCCCCGAGCGTCCGGTCTATCCCGGCGTGATGATGATCGAAGCCATGGCGCAAACCGCCGGCGTGATCGGCATCAAGTCGGTCGAGGGCACGGAGAAGCCGCGCGCGGTTTATTTCCTGACCATCGACAAGTGCAAGTTTCGCAAGCCGGTGATGCCCGGCGATACCATCGAGTATCACATGCGTTCGATCGGCCGCCGCAAGGCCATGTGGTGGTTTCACGGCGACGCCAAGGTGAATGGTACGGTTGTGGCGGAAGCCGACGTTGGTGCGATGCTGACGGATTAGTCACCGACGATGCTGCGATCACCGAGCCAAAACGCGCTGCCAGGACGATGGTCTGGCCTGTCAAAGGCTCCCTTGGGATTTCGATCCGCTGTTTCCTGCCCGGCAGCATGACGTGACAATGACGTTCATTGCCGCGGCGTTCGTCCCGACGGGAGCCGGATTTTTGCACCGGACGCACCGCAACAGGACGTAACCATACGTCACTGGACACCATCCGGATGCCGCGCTAACGACCGGAAAACGCGCTATATTCGCGCGCTAATGGATGGGCTGTGCTGGTTTATGAATACGATCGATCCCACCGCGCGGATTGAAGATGGCGCTGTGATCGGCGAGGGGACCTCGATCGGTCCCTACTGCATCATCGGACCCAACGTCGTTATCGGCGCGAACTGCAAGCTGATCGCGCATGTGCACATCACAGCGCAGACCACGATCGGCGACGGCTGCATCATCTATCCCTTCGTCTCGCTCGGCACACCGCCGCAGTCGCTGAGTTACCGCGGCGAACTGACCCGGCTCGAGATCGGCGCGGGTTGCACCATCCGGGAGCAGTCGACCATGAACGCCGGCACCGTCGCCGGCGGCGGCGTGACGCGCGTCGGCGAGCGCGGCTACTTCATGAACTGCAGCCATGTCGGGCACGACTGCCGGGTCGGCAATGACGTGATCTTCGCGACCTCGGCGACGCTTGGCGGCCATTGCGAGATCGGCGATTTCGTCTTCATCGGCGGGCTGTCGGCCGTGCATCAATTCACGCGGATCGGGCCGCAGGTAATGGTCGGCGGCGTCTGCGGCGTGCGCGGCGACGTCATTCCGTTCGGCCTGGTCAACGGTCAGTATGCGGCGCTCGAGGGCCTCAACATCATCGGCATGAAGCGCCGCAAGTTCACCAGGGAACGGCTCGCCAGAGTGCGCGCGTTCTACCAAAAGCTGTTTCACGGCCCCGGCATTTTCGCCGAGCGGCTGGACGCGGTGCAGCCGCTCGCCGGAGAGGATCCAGCGATTGCGGAAATCCTCAGCTTCATCGGCGATGGCAAGCATCGCGCGCTGTGCCTTCCGGCCGGCGGCGGCGACACGCATTGATGACGGGGTTGCCGCAGCCATGACCTCAGCGGCCTCAAGGATTGCTTCGCCGGTCGGCGTCATCGCCGGCGGCGGCGCCATGCCGTTTGCGGTGGCGGATTCGCTTAGCCAACGCGGTATCGCGCCGGTCCTGTTCGCGCTCAAAGGCGCCTGCGATCCGGTTCGGGTCGAGCGCTTCCGCCATCACTGGATCTCGGTCGGGCAACTCGGCCGCGCCACAAAACTGTTCCGCAGCGAAGGCTGCAGCGATCTGATCTTCATCGGCACGCTGCAGCGGCCGGCGCTGTCGGAGGTCAGGCTGGACTGGGGAACGATCCGCGTCATCGGCCACGTCTGGGCTGCGTTTCGCGGCGGCGACGATCATCTGCTGTCGGGCATCGGCCGCATCCTCGAACAGGATGGTTTCCGGATGGTCGGCATCAGGGATGTCGCCCCCGATATTTTGATGCCGGCGGGAAGCATTGCCCGCGCAACGCCCGATCCGGCCGCCACCGCCGACATCGCCAAAGGGCGGGAGGTGCTCGCCGCGCTTGGTCCGTTCGACATCGGTCAGGCCGTCGTCGTCATTGACGGGCACGTGGTTGCGGTCGAGGACATCGAGGGCACCGACGGGTTGCTGGCGCGCGTGGCGCGGCTGCGCGAGGCGGGCCGCATCCGCGCCAAATCCGGCCACGGCGTGCTGGTGAAGGCGCCGAAGAGCGGGCAGGATTTGCGCTTCGACCTTCCGACGGTGGGCCCGAAAACCATCGAAGGCGTGGCCAGGGCGGGGCTTGCCGGCATCGCCGTCATCGCGGGCAGCACCATCGCGGCGGACTCGCAAGCAATGATCGAAGCCGCCGACAGGGCCGGGCTGTTCATTCAGGGGCTATCGGCGTGACGCCGGCACGCGCGACCGCCGAGCGGAAGATATTTCTGATTGCAACGGAGGAATCCGGCGATCGCCTCGGCGCCAATTTGATGAAGGTGCTGCGTCAGCGCCTTGGCGACGCGGTCCGGTTCGAGGGCGTCGGTGGGCGCGCGATGGCGCGCGAAGGCCTGATGTCGCTGTTTCCGATCGAAGAGCTCTCGATCATCGGGCTCGCGGCTGTGGTCAGGGAACTGCCGAAGATCCTGGGGCTGATCAAGGAGACGGCTGCGGTGGTGACGGAAGTGTCGCCGGATATTCTGGTCATCATCGACAGTCCCGACTTTACCCATCGCGTCGCCAGGCGTGTCCGCGCAAAAGATCCCGGGATTCCGATCGTCAACTATGCGTCGCCCTCGGTGTGGGCATGGCGGCCCGGCCGGGCGCGCGCGATGCTGAAGTATGTCGATCATGTGCTGGCGCTGCTGCCGTTCGAGCCCGAGGCCTACCGCAGGCTTCGCGGTCCGCCCTGCACCTATGTCGGCCACCCCCTGACCGAGCAATTGTCGGCACTCCGGCCGAACCCCGAAGAGGCCGCGCGGCGCGCGGAATCGCCGCCGGTGCTGCTGGTGCTGCCGGGAAGCCGCCGCAGCGAAATCCGCCATCACATGGCGGTGTTTGGCCAGGCGGTGGCGCGGCTGCAGCAGGAGGGCGTGGCGTTCGAACTGGTGCTGCCGACCATGCCGCATCTGCAGGAGGCGATCGTGGACGCGGTGAAGGGC
>Ga0111538_10013269_pt1 | contig 10871 bp, 9 predicted proteins | sample SoiMethybrSBSTD1_FD_79669 | JGI IMG/M metagenome (GOLD analysis project Ga0111538, IMG submission 79669) | Bulk soil microbial communities from a Populus tree surrounding site in Tennessee, USA - Soil MetaG P. TD hybrid SBSTD1 (version 2)... | ecosystem: Environmental > Terrestrial > Soil > Tree... | reverse complement strand
GGCGCCGAGCGTGCCGACGGCCACCAGCGCGCCAACCCCGAGGGCGATGCAGGCGCCGACCACCGCGAGGTGGCGGCCGCCACCGCGCGCCTGTCGCCAGGCCAGGCGGACGGCGGCACCGCCCGTCATCGCGGCTGGTGGCCGTTGACCAGACGCCCGTCGCGCAGCGCGATGGCGCGGCCGGCCCGCGCGGCCAGCGCAGCATCGTGGGTGACGAGGACGAGCGTCGACCCGCGCTGGCGGTTGAGCGCGAGCAGCACGTCGATGATGTGGCCTCCCGTGGCCGAATCCAGGTTCCCCGTCGGCTCGTCGGCCAGCAGCACCGGCGGCGCCAGCGCCACCGCGCGCGCGATCGCCACGCGCTGCTGCTCGCCGCCCGAGAGCTGCGCCGGATAGTGATCGGCCCGGCTCGCGAGGCCGACCTCGTCGAGCAGGCGCCGGGCGGCCGGCAGCGGCTGAGCGGTATTCGCGAGCTCCAGCGGAACCGCCACGTTCTCGAGCGCGGTCAGCGTCGGGATCAGGTGATACGACTGGAACACGAAGCCGATCGTGCGGCGCCGGAAGCGCGCCAGGTCGGCTTCGCCCAGGCGCGTCACCTCCACGCCGTCCACCGTGATCGAGCCCGCGCTCGGCGTGTCGAGACCCGCCAGCAAGCCAAGGAGCGTCGACTTGCCGCTCCCCGACGGCCCGGTGACCGCGACCACCTCGCCCGCGGCGACCTCGAGGCTGACGCCGTCGAGGATCGTCAGCGACTGGCCGCCGCTCGGCAGCCGCATCACGAGGTCGCGCACGGTGATCATGGCGTCATACTACAGGGGTGGGTTGCCGGGGACGCCTCGTGTTGCTCGCGCTGCTGTGGCTGCTCGCCGCGCCGGCCGGTGCGCGCGCCGAGCGCGTGATCGTCGCCTTCGGGGACAGCCTCACCGCTGGTCTGGGCGTCACCGCGGACGCCGCCTATCCCGCGCTGCTCGAGGCGCGCTTGCGCCGCGAGGGCTTCGACTATCGCATCGTGAACGCCGGCGTGAGCGGCGACACGAGCGCCGGCGGTCTGCGCCGCGTCGAGTGGGTCCTGCGCGCCCGCCCCGAGATCGTCATCGTCGCGCTCGGCGCCAACGACGGCCTGCGGGGACTGCCGGTGGCGGCGCTGCGCGACAACCTGACGTCGATCGTCGCGCGCCTGCGCGCCGGCGGTGCCCGCGTCCTGCTGGCCGGCATGCGGCTGCCGCCGAACTACGGCGAGGCCTACACGAAAGAGTTCGCCGCCGCCTTCCCGGCGGTGGCGCGGACGACATCGGCGCCGCTCCTGCCGTTCCTGCTGCAGGGTGTGGCGGGCGACGCGTCGCTGAACCAGCCCGACGGGATCCATCCGAATGCGGCCGGGCACGGCGTGATCGCCGAGCTGGTGTGGCGGGCGCTCCGGCCACTGCTGACGCGCGAGGGAGTTGGCGGCCGAATCTAGGGACCCGCGGGCCCTGCATGCTACGATCGGGACCGATTCGGCGGGGTGGATTTGGTGTCACCCTGGCGCCGCTCTCGTCTCCAGGGTGTCAGAGTGCTGGAGTGCCGACGCCCGTGGGGGCTGGTCAGGCAACCCCAGCCCGACGGTGCCCACGCCCCTGAGGCAGCGATCAGGCCTACTTCAGGCCACCCCAACACCTGTATGTTGGTTTCGGCGCCCTCCGACCGCCTTGAGAGCCTGGTTTGGCGTTCCAGTTGCACCCCGGGTCCAGGACTTATGGAACGAGGGTTGCCCATGTCTATCCGTCGCCTGAACGAGCGGGGTTTCGGGCTCGCCGAGCTGATCGTCGTCCTCGCGGTCATCGGCCTGCTCGCCGCCCTTGCCATGCCCAGCATGCTGGGGTACTGGCGGTCGGCCACGATCAACGCGGGCGCCGCCGAGATGGTGTCGATCCTCAATCGGGGACGACAGCTGGCCATCGCCCAGAACGGCAGCGTGTGCGTTCAGGTAACCGGGACCAGCGTCCGGTACCGCCAGGTGTCGTGCGCCGGAACGATCTGGACGGGCACCGGGACGACCAGCGCCGGCCTCGTCAACCTCTCCAACGGGCTGCAGATCAGCGGCGGGACCGCGACGTTCACCAACGCGGGGGGCGCCAACCTCGCAAACTACACCGTGGCCGACCCCAGGACCTCACGCACTCGAATCGTGCAGGTCACGACGACGGGACGGGTGATCGTGCAATGAACATCATGAACGTGTCGAAGCCCATGAACGAGCGCGGCTTCACGCTGGCCGAGGTGCTGGTCGCCACCTTCATCATCGTGGTGGGACTGGTGGCCCTGGCCAGCGGGTTCCAGTTCGCCACCAGCGGCGTGGCGACCGGCCGGGGCGAGACCATCGCGTCCTTCCTGGCCGAGCAGCGCCTGGAGCAGCTCAAAGCCATCGCGATGACAAACTACTACGGACCGCCCGCGGGTCCGGCGTGGACGGCACCGCTGACGCTGGCCGGTGGCAGCACCACAACCGAGTTCTGCCAGACCACCAACATCGGATCCACGGGCACGAACTGCCAGACCACCGCGATCACCGGGGTGGCGTCCTACACGCGCACCACACGGATCACGGACAACCCGGGCGGCACCGGCTGCACCGGGGTGGCTCCGCTGCTGTGCAAGCGAATCTGGGTCAACGTGACCTATCGACCGGTGACGACCCGCGGCGACGTCAGTCAGACCCGTTCGGTCGACGTCTACGCCGTGGTGGCACCAAGGAACTGACATGCGTAAGCCACTGAGGATCACGCGCGACCAGCGCGGCTTCACCCTCACCGAGCTGCTGGTCGCCTGCGCACTTATCGGGCTGGTCATGGCCGGCCTGTTCAGCATGCTTCAGTCCGGGCAGCAGACGTATCTGACCGGCACCAATCAGGTCGAGGCCCAGCAGGCTCTCCGCCTGGCCCTGCTCCGGATGACGAACGAGATCCGGGACGCCGGCTATTGCCCGACCTGTGGGACGGGCAATCCGGCGCTCGGCAACTTCGACGCCATCACCGCCCAGTCGGCGACCACCTTCACGGTCCAGAACGACTGGAACGGCACCTGGGACGGCACCACCGGGATCTTCACGGGCGGCACGGTGCCGCACGCGGTGCTCAATACGGATGGAACGACCACCACGACCCCCCGTGGTGAGCAGGTGACCTACGCGTTCAGCGCGGGGACGTTGACCCGGCGGGAGATCGGCCTCGACGCGTCACCGGTCGTGATCGCGTCAGGGATCTCGTCGCTCACGTTCACCTATCTGGACATCAATGGGGCGCCGACGACGACCGCCGCCAACATCCGGGCCATCGTCGTGAACGTGGTGGGCCAGCCCCAGAACCAGCCGACGACGTTTCAGGCCGGTCGCGTGCAGGTAGCGATGACCGACTCGATCCGTCTGCGGAATCGACTCCAGTAGGGCGGAGGATTCATCATGCGAAAGACGCGCGCACTTCTCAACAACGAACAGGGCGTCGCGATCGTGCTCGCGGTCATGGTGTTGCTGGTGCTGACCGGCATCCTGCTGGCGTTCCTCTCGGTCAGCGCGCTCGAACCGCAAATCTCGCGCAACGTGGCGGACACCGCCCGGGCGCGGTACCTGGCCGAGGCCGGCGTCGAGATCGGCTTCAACCTGCTGGTCAACACCGGCGACGCCACGCAGTCGTTCACGCCGGCGCTGGTCGGCGCCACCGGGACCAATCCGTGGGTCACGCTGGTCAACAACGGCACCCTGTCCGGGGTGACCACCGGGGGCACGGCGGCCGAAGCCGCGTTTGCCGGCAACTACAGCGTGGTCGTCCGCAACGACTATCAGGTCGGCGACTCCGCGCTCACCGGACAGTCGGCCGGGCCCTCGGCGGTCCCCGGTGAGACCCTCACCGCGGACACGAACAAGATCGTGATCATGCGCGCGACCGGCTCCTTCCGGGGCGCCACCAAGAACATCGAGGTCGTGGTCCGGCGGGGTTCGCTGCCGCCGTTCCCGGGCGCCGTGAACCTGCCCGGCCTGCAGGACGACACGTTCATCAACAAGGACAGCTTCGACATCGACGGGCGGGACTATCGCTGCACGTCGAACTGTGACACGGCGGCCAACTGGTCGACCAATGCCTCGAACCCCAACAAGTGGGGCATTGCCACGCAGCCCGGTACCCAGACCAACGTCGGAGTCGGCTACGAATCCAATGCGGAAGGCTCGGTGACGGGCAACGCTACGAAGCTGGCCTCGATCAAGGGCCGCGACGAGACCGTGGGCGGCGCGGGCGGGCCGAGCTCGTTCACCACGGGCCTCAACACGATCAACGCCGACTCCCAGCTGAGCCCGACCAACATGCAGGCGTACGTCGAGTCGATCCGGAACTACTCGGGTACGACGGTATTGCAGTCCACCCAGGCGTGCCCGATGCAGATGACCGGAAGTGGCACGCCCACGAACATGGTCACGGTGACCAACGGCTGCACGGGGGCGGCGGGGGTCAACCGCACGCTCGATCTGGGCACCCGCGCCAACCCCAAGCTGGTGTACTTCCGGGGCGACACCGACCCCTCGTCGGCGTTCACCGGCCTGCAGCTGAACAGCGGCATCAAGGGCGCTGGCATCCTCGTCGTCGAGGACGGCGACCTGAAGAATCTCGGCGACTTCACGTGGGACGGCGTCGTCCTGGTAACCGGCAACTACGTGGGCGCCGGGTTCATGGCGGGCAGCACCACGAACATCCGCGGTGCGCTCGTGGCCTTCGAGCGGCAAGTGGGTGAGGCCGCCGGCTACTTCGAGTTCTATCTCCACGGCTCGGCCAACTCCTTCAGCACCCGGGCCAGCAAGCAGAACATCGACATGGTGCAGATGATGCGAGGCAATCACACGATGACCAACTGGCGGGAGCTATAACCTGGTGCATACTCTCCTCGCGTTCGTTCTGGTCGCTCTCGCATTCTCGATCACGGGCTGTCAGCGGGCGCCGGCCACCGGGCCGGCGTCCGCGTCTGTTCCCGCCGGCCCCCTCACCGGGCGGCTGAAGGCGGAGGGCGACGCGCTGATGGCCCAGCAGGCCTACGATCAGGCGGCGGTGAAGTACCAGGCGGCCCTCAACGAAGCGCCCAACGACATCCCGATCCGCCACGCGCTGGCCATCGCCCTGTCCTATCTCCCCCGTCGCGAGGAGACGATCGAGCAGTTCCGGATCGTCCTCTATCGCGGTGAGCCGGGGTCGTTCGAGGTGAAGGCGGCCCGAGAGTGGCTGGCCAACGCCAAGGAGCTCGACGGGATCGAGACGGTCGGCACCGGCGCGCCCACGTCGGCGACGAGTGGCGGTGCCGCGAATGGCGGCCGGGTGCTCGGTCAGATCAAGTGGCAGAACATCACGCCGCAGACCAAGATGGTGCGGGTCAACGTCAGCCTGATCGGTGAGGAAGGCGAGACCCGTGACATCCGGCTGGCCCGCGAGTTCAAGATCGGCCGCGTGTACGAGTTCCGCGAGGTGCCGCCCGGCCCCTACCGTCTGGTCGCCGAGGTGGGCGGCGCTCCGATGTGGGACATGAAGGTCGTCGTCCAGGGTCAGAAGGAAAACACCTTCGACCTCACGGACGGCAACGCGGCCGTCGCCAGGGACTACAGCCCGCCCAGCGACTGATCGACCGCCCAGGGCCGGAGGCAGCGCGACCGCCCCCGAGCCCGGTTCCGCTGGCAGCTCGAATCCCCTCCGCACCCCAAGTCCGCGACTCACCGAATGCTCGCCGTGGCCCCGCGCCTGCACATCACCGCGGCGTGGCGCTGTCGCTCACCCTGCTCGCACTCGCCCTGCTCGGCCCGATCATGCTGGCCTTCGCCACGCTGGCCGATACCGAGCTGTCGATCGCCGCCAATCAGCTGCGCGTCAGCCAGGCTCGTGCTCTCGCCGAGAGCGGCTTCGAGTACGGCCTCCGCACCCTGTCTCGCGCCATCCTCGCCGACGCCGCTGACCCTCTGCTATCCGGTCCGGTGGCGCCCCCGCCGCTGGACGGGCGGACGTTCATCGCCCTGGCGCGCACCGGTGGTTTCACGGTCCGCGTCGCCCACGCTCCCGGTGGCGACGCGCAGGTACGCACGATCACCGCGGTGGGCTGGACGCCGACCGACAATCCCCTCGACCTGCGGATCAAGGCGCGTCGGCAGATCGCGGCCGATGTCGTCGCCATTCCCCACCCGGGCGCGCGGGCGCCCTGCGCCCTCTGCGTGAATGGACCGCTCAATCTCAGCGGCAGCGTCACGATCGAGGGCGCCAATCCTGATCGCGCCTGTGGCGAAGACCTCAAGTACGGCACGGTCACGCGCGATGAGACGACGGTGGGCGGGCCGGTTGCGATCTCCGGCGGCGCCGGCGGCAGCGCTCAGCACCGACCATCGGCCGACTTCGATCCGGTGACGTTCTCACCGGCCGTGCTCGACGCCCTCAAGACGCTCGCCCGACGCAATGGGACCTACTTCGGCCCAGGATTTCCCACCGGGGGCCGGACGGGGGACGGTCGCACGACGTGGAGCGGTCGCGTCACGTTCGACGCCGCCAACCCGTTGCCTGATGGCGTCGTCTTCGTGGACACCACGGACGGGCACCACGTCGATCCCCAGGGGTCGACCTTCTCGACACTGGCTGGCGCCCGGATCGGTGACGGCGCCCTCGCTCCGCCCGCCGAGGCGTTCCGGGGGTGGCTGATCGTCAACGGCTCGCTGGAGATCGCCGCGGGCCTGGCGATTCGGGGGCTGGTCTATGCGCTGGACAGCCTCACCTACCAGGCCGGTGGCGCCGGGAGCATCGAGGGACTGGCGCTCGCACTGAACGTGCAGAACACGCTCGGCGCCCGGATCGCGCCGACGGCAGGCGGCAGCATGACGATCCGGTTCGACTGCGGACACGCCGGCGCCGGGGACCGGGTGCCCCACGGCTTCATCCTGGCCCGTGGCTCCTACCGGGAGGCGTCGGACTGAGGTCGGCGTTCAGGAACCGTCCCGGGGCTAGGAGCCCGTCGGAGTCTCGAGGGGCGCCACAGCCCCCCCGGGGCGTCCCGAGCCGCCCCGGGGGGGTTGGGGGGCCCGTCCGAGGCCCCGTATGTGACTGCAACGCTCGCGAAGCGCCACGGCTCCGCCGGGGCGCGGAGCGTGGGGGGTATGGGGGGCCATATCGAGGCCCCCCATGAAACTAGGAGCCTCCGTAAATACGCCGGTATTCTTCCCACGAGAGCATCACGCGCTTGACGTACTGGCGGGTCTCGTCGAAGGGAATCTGCTCGACCCACGCCTCGACGTCGCCCGTCTTCTTGGACTGCCACCACCCGCGCACGCGGGACGGTCCGGCGTTGTAGGCGGCCAGCGCCAGCCGCGGATCCGAGAACTCCTTCATCAGGCCACCCAAAAACGCGGTGCCCATCTCGATATTCGCGCGCGGATCGTCGAGCAGATCGCCGCCGGCGAAGGCCAGGCCGCGGTGCTCGGCCATCGGCCGCGCGGTCGCCGGCATCAGCTGCATGAGACCACGCGCGCCGGCGCGCGAGACCGCACGCGGATAGTACGAGGACTCCTCCCGCACGACCGCCGCCACCAGGTACGGCTCGATGCCGGCCCGCGCCGCCGCCGCCATGACATCGTTCCGCCAGGCGAACGGATAGACGGTCTCCCAGAAGGCGCGCGGCAACGCGGGATCGCCGCTGGCGGCGAGGTTGGTCAGATGGCGGCGGTGAATGCGCAGCGCCAGATGATAGCGCTCGTCGCGCGCGTAGGCGTTGGACAGGCCGTAGAGCCGCACGGGGTCGCCGATCGCCCGCTCGGCGACGTCGGCCAGCTCGTCGAGCGCCGCCTCGATCAGCCCCAGCCGGCGCAGGAGCTCGACCCGCATGAAGCCGGGATCGCCAGCAAGCGCCTCGGCCGGATCGGCCGGCAGCGTGACCGAGGCGGGAATGGACACGTCGGTGGTGCCGCCGAGCCGCCGCGCGGCCAGCACCCCATAGTAGCTGCGCGGCGCTTCGGCCAGCACCTGCCGGTAGAGCGGCAGCGCCGCCGCGCGGTCGCGCATCTGCTCGACCGCGCGCGCCCGCCAGTAGATCGCGCCGATGCGGTACGGACGATTGCCGGAGCTCTCCACCAGCTTCTGCCACGACTTGGCCGCGTCGCGGAAATCGCCCTTGAGATAGGAATACCACCCGAGCCGCCACATCGCGCCGCCGGCCACCTCGCGACGCGGATAGCGCGCCGCCAGGGTCTTGTACGCCGCGACGGCCTCCGACATCCGGTCGGCCTCCTCGAGCGCGCGGGCCCGCAGCCACAACGCCTCGGCCGCGTCCGCCTCGGGTGCTGTCGCCGCCACGCGCCCGAGCACCTCGAGCGCCTTCTCGCGCTTGCCGCCGCGCAAGAGCAGACGCGCCTGCTCGAGCCGGAGCGCCGTCTGCTGCTCGGCTGGCGCGCGCGCGATCGCCATGTCGAGCGCCCGGGACGCCGCCTCGTACTGGCCGAGCTTTCTGGCGCCGTCGGCCACGACGCGCAGCGCGCGGACCACGATGGACGGATCCTGCGACTCGATGGCGATCCGCTCGGCCTCGTCACTGGCCGTCTTGGGGACGCCGCCGCGCAGGAGCCGCTCGGCCCGGTCGAGCCGCTGCCGCATGGTCAGCGCAGGCACGGGCGTGCCGCCCGCGGCGAGCACGGCCAGCCGGTCGGAGGCGCCGTCGGCCCAGCCGGTGGTCGGCGCCAGCACCATCAGCTCGCGATAGGCGCGCACGGCGTTGTCACGCTGGCCGCGCGCCTCGGCCGTCTGGCCCAGCAAGTAGAGCGCCTCTGGAACCTCCGACGAGTCCGGGTGGCTTTCTATCAGGCGGGTGAGCGCGGCTTGCGCGGCGCCCTCGTCCCCCGCTTGCGACGCCAGCGTGGCGGCCATCAGCAGGGCCCGGGGCGCCATGCGGCCGGCGGTGGGGTGGCTCGCGATCGACAGCGCCGCCGCCCGGGCGCCGGACAGGTCGCCGCGCCGCGCCAGAGCGTCGGCCAGGATCAGCGTCAGGTGATCGCCAATGGCGCTGTGGCGCGCGGCGTCGGCGGCGAACTCCGTCGCGACCGGGTCGGGATCGCCATCCTGAAAGTCGTCGATGGCCTGCGCCCAGACCCGCTCTTGCTCCGGCGTCACCGCCCGCGGCAGGGCAGACGGGGATTCGGCGGCGACCGCGAGGGACGGCACGAGGAGCAGGGTGAGCAGGACGCTGCGCAGCACCGGCGGCTCGCTCATCAGGCGGCGCGTGACGACGATGCGCTGCAGCGCCGTGATGTTGGCCAGGATCGCCAGGACCCAGAGGGCCAGCTCCAGCTGGTCCAACAACGCCCCGGCGATCAGGCAGATCATGCGCTCGGGCCGCTCCATGACCCCGACGTTACACTCGATGCCAATAGAGGCCGCCCGTGCCCTCGTGTAGCTGACCATGACCGAGCCGACCAGCCCGGCCATCGCCACCAGGGCGCCGCGCGCGTTGGGCGTGCGCGCGAAGAACACCACGATCCCCAACAGCACTACGAGGTCGGAGTAGCGATCGATCACCGAGTCGAGGAACGCTCCGAAGGCCGTCACCTGCCCCGAGGCGCGCGCCAGCGAGCCGTCGAGGAGATCGCAAAGCCCGGCCAGCGCCAGCAGCATCCCCGCCGAGCGCAGGTGCCCGGCGATGAAGGCCCCGGCCGCGAAGAAGCTCACCACCAGGCCGATGAGGGTCAGATGATTCGGGCGTAGCCGCAGGCGGAAGAGCACCCGCCCCACCGGGTCGCTCCAGTACCGCACCGTCGCTCGATATCGACCGAGCATCTCAGACCGGCTGCATCAGCGCCGACTCCAGCGTGTGGCGGATCCGATCGGTGGCGTCGGGCTCGACGAGCTTGCGGCCCGTCCGGTCATGCACGTAGAAGGTGTCGTAGGCCTGGTCGATCTCGGTGGCGATGCGGGCGCTGGCGATGTCGAGCCCCTCGGCCGACAGCGCGCGGGTGATCTGATAGAGCAGGCCGAGCCGGTCGGCGCACTTGACCTCGATCACGGTGTCGGCGTCCGAGAGCCGGTTGTCCACCATCACCTTGGGTCGTCCGAAGCCGTTCGTCCCCGCCTGCGCCGCGCGCTGGCGCCGCTCCAGCAGTGTCTGCACCGACTGCTCGCCCGCCAGCACCGCGCGCAGCGCATCGACCACGCGATTCCACGCCGCCGTGGCCGTCACCACCTCGCCGGCGGGATCGTTGACCTGGAACGTGTCGATGGCGATGCCGTCGCCGCGGGTCGCGATCTGAGCCGACGTGATGTTGACGCCGTAAGCAGCGAGCGTGCCGGCGATGAGGGAGAAGAGCCCGGGCACGTCGCGGGTGACCACGACGAAGGCGGAGGTGCCGAGGTCGGGGTGGTGAAACAGCTCGGTAGCCACCGGCACGCCGTCCAGCCGCGCGATGAGGCGCAGGTGCTCGGCCATCCGTTGCACGCTGGTGTTGGTGAGGTAACGCTCGGGGACCATCGCCACGTGCGCCTTCACCGCCTGCAGCGGCACGTCGTCCGTCACGACCTCGCGCAGCCGCTCCACGAGCTGGGTGCGGTTGGGCTTGTCCTCGCGGCCGCCGGTGAGACGGGCGAGCGTACGGCGATACAGCTCGTTCAGGATGGCGGCCTGCCAGCCCGTGAGCACGCCCGGCCCCACCGCGCGCATATCGGCGTAGGTCAGTAGATAGATCATCCGCAGCTTCTGGGGATCGCCCACCGTGGCCGCGAAGTCGGCGATGGTCTTGGGGTCGTCGATGTCGCGGCGCTGGGCGATGTGCGACATCGTCAGGTGGTGCGCGACGAGGAACTCCACCTGCGAGGCCTCGTCGGCCTTCAATCCCATCCGCCGCG
>Ga0111538_10013268_pt1 | contig 10871 bp, 10 predicted proteins | sample SoiMethybrSBSTD1_FD_79669 | JGI IMG/M metagenome (GOLD analysis project Ga0111538, IMG submission 79669) | Bulk soil microbial communities from a Populus tree surrounding site in Tennessee, USA - Soil MetaG P. TD hybrid SBSTD1 (version 2)... | ecosystem: Environmental > Terrestrial > Soil >... | reverse complement strand
TGGCGGGATCATCGCAGAGAGCAAGTGCAGCGGTTGTAAGGCCGAGCAAGCCGATCCATGCCGGCGAGCCGATGAACATCAGGATCGCGAGTACCAGCTGATAGCGGCTGACCGGCGTCAGATTTGGCAGCGTGACAAGCCGCCAGTATTGCATGTTGCCCTGGCACCAGCGCAGATCACGGCGCATGAATTCGAGCAACGTCGGCGGATTGTCCTCCCAGCCGAGATCTTCCAGCGGCACCACGCGCACGTGATAGCCGGCACTCCGCATCAGCGCCGCTTCGATCTGGTCATGACTGAGGATATGCCGCTCGGCCTCGCCGTCCGCGGTCAACAAGGGCAGCTGGCAGTGCTCGATGAACGACCTGAGGCGCAGGATGGCATTGTGCCCCCAATAGGGGCCGCAATCGCCCTGCCACCATGCGCTTCCGATCGTATAAGAGCGCATGCCGAGACGCATGCCGAACTGGAAAATGCGGGCGAACAAGCTCGTCGACGGCAGCCCTACGATCAAACCCTGTAGGATGCCGAGCTTTGGATCGACCTGCATGATGCGGACAAGCCGGATGATTGCGTCTGATGGCATGAAGCTGTCGGCATCGAGCGTCACTGCGAACTCATGACCGCTGCCCCAGCGCTCGCAGAAGTCCCTGACATTGCCGGCCTTGAAGCCGCTGTTCACTTCACGCCGCCGGTAGCTGATGGCGATCCGATTGCACCAGGTCGTGATCAGTTCGGAGAACAGTGTCTCTTCCCCGATGGCAAGCTCGGCATCATTGGTGTCGCTCAGAAGATAGAGGTGGAAATGCTCCCCATATCCTGACGCGAACAGACCTTCGAGCATCGGCTCCAGGTTGCGGATGGTACGCACCGGCAATTCGTTGCGTACGCAAAGGAGGATCGCTGTTGATGCTGTCACGGGATCATCATCACGGATCCGTGCGATCGCCGGCAGCACGGCGGCGACCGGGTCGGCGGAAAAGCGCATGATGACGAAGCCAATCACAGCATTGCAAAAACCGGCGACCATCCACGGCAACGTGATCGCAAACAAGACGAGCGCGATGACATCGAAGACTCCAAGCCCGCCCGGCGACAAGGCCAGCGCGGCGAGACCCAGCGATCCCGCCATGATCAGTGAAAACAGGACGGCGAACGCAGCCCGCCTCGCGAACATGGTCCTACCGGCAGCGTCAATCCTATTCATTTCGGAGCGGGTGCGGGCTGGCTGGACAGGTTACGGCTTCTCATTGCGCACCGGGTGGTGCAGATTACCTTATAACACATCTGACCACCGGTAATTCCAGTCCGAGATTGAAGAAATGGCTGCCAGCGCGAGCGCCGATACTGCCTCGGCCCTTTGGTATTCCGGTGTGGGTAAGGCCGAAATCCGACAGGAAGTCCTGGGAGCTCCGAGCGCCGGCGAAGTACGTGTGAAAAGCCTCTATAGCGCCATCAGCCGCGGAACTGAATCGCTCGTCTTCGGTGGACGCATTCCCGCGAGCGAATTCGGCAGGATGCGCGCGCCCTTCATGGCGGGCCATTTTCCGTTTCCCGTCAAATACGGCTACGCGACGGTCGGCCAAGTGGAGTATGGCAGCGATCCCTTACGAGGCAAGAGCGTCTTCGCGCTCCATCCGCATCAAACCGCGTTCAACGTTCCCGCGGCGTCCGTGGCTGTGCTGCCGGACGACGTGCCGCCACATCGAGCGGTACTTGCGGCCAACATGGAGACTGCACTCAATGGCGTGTGGGATGCTGCGCCGTGTCCAGCCGACCACATTGCAGTCATCGGGGCCGGCGTTGTCGGCTCCCTCGTTGCTTATCTGTGCGGGCGCCTGCCCGGAGCCAAGGTTACCCTTGTCGACATCAATCCTGCCCGGGCGGAATTAGCCTCCGCGCTTGGTGTTGGTTTCGCTGAGCCGGCAAAAGCAGCGCGAAATTGTGACCTCGTGGTGCATGCCAGCGGCTCGCCCGACGGGCTAAGCACTGCCCTGGACCTGGCCGGCGACGAGGCAACCGTGCTTGAAATGAGCTGGTATGGCGATCGGACGGTGGGCGCACCTCTTGGCGGCCCGTTCCACAGCCGTCGCCTTCGATTGGTATCAAGTCAGGTCGGAAGCGTCGCCTCGTCGCATCGTCCACGCTGGAGCCATCATCGCCGCCTTTCTGCTGCCGTCGGCTTGCTGGCCGATTCCCGACTCGACGTCTTGCTCGCCCCGGCGATGGGATTCGGCGATTTGCCAAAACGGCTGCCTGATATCCTGGCCTCCGGGAGCACCACACTCTGCCAACTCATCGCATATTCTTAGGGAGCTCCCTTGTTCACTGTCGAAGTGCGAGACCACATCATGATTGCGCACTCATTTCGCGGCGCGGTCTTCGGACCTGCGCAGGCACTGCACGGAGCCACCTTCGTGATCGACGCGGCCTTCATCGCGGAAACGCTCGACGATAATGGAATTGTCATCGACATCGGCCGCGCACACGACGCGCTCAAGGCGACGCTGGCTCCGCTTAATTACCGCAATCTCGACGACGTCCCCGAGTTCAAGGGCCGCAACACCACGACAGAATTCCTCTCCAAATACATCTACGATAGCCTCGCCAAGGTGGCTCGCGCTGGAGAGCTCGGTCGTCCCGGGCGGGAGCTGAAGGCTCTGCGCATTACGCTCTCGGAGTCTCACGTGGCGCGGGCGCAGTATGAGGCTCCCTTGTGGTGAAGCGCATCGTCTTCGCGGTGCCCGGCAATCTGGACACGCCAACAGGCGGCTACGCATACGATCGGCGGATGATAACCGAACTCAGGCAATTGGGCTGGGATGTCGACTATCTCAATATCGGTGAGGGATTTCCTGCGCCCGACGAGGCGACCCGATCGGCTGCACGATCACTTTTGCTCGCAATACCGGCGGGACAGCCAATCATATTGGACGGCCTTGCGCTCGGCGTCTTGCCGGATGTCGCAGCAGAGCTGGCGCACGAACATCCGCTGGTGGCGCTGGTGCATCACCCATTGGCGCTGGAATGCGGATTAACGGTCGAGCGTGCCGACGCGCTTCGCCGCAGCGAACGGGCGGCGTTAGCCGCGGTGCAAGAAGTCGTGGTGACCAGTCCGGCAACAGCAAAACTGGTCGCCACCGGCTACGGCGTACCGGCCGGGCGCATCTCGGTTGCAAAGCCCGGAAGCGATCCCGTGCAGAGGACTGCAAGAGCACCGAACGACGTGCTCCATCTCCTGTCGGTCGGCGCGATCGTGCCGCGCAAAGGGTTCGATGTGCTTGTCACCGCCCTCGCCACGCTGACAGACGTCCCGTGGCGGCTTATGATTGTCGGCGACCTTACGCGGGATCCAAACGAAGCGGACAAACTTCTGGACTTGATCCTGCAGCACCGGCTCAGCAGCCGCATCGCAACGCTCGGCGCCGTCTCACCCTCACGCCTTGCCACACTGTTTGGCGAGGCCGACCTGTTCGTTCTGGCCTCTCGCTTCGAGGGGTACGGAATGGCCTATGCAGAGGCGTTGTCGCACGGCCTTGCCGTGATCGGAACGACGGCGGGAGCGATCCCCGACACGATTCCGCAAGGCGCGGGATTGCTGGTGCCTCCCGATGATCCGACCGCACTCGCGGCGGCTCTGCGTAGCGTCATTGTTGACGCTGATCACCGCCGGCGCCTCTCCGAAGCGGCATCGGTGGTCGCGCGGGCACTACCGACCTGGCAGCAATCCGCCGCAATGTTCGCCACTACGCTGGACCGGCTTGCATGAGCGGTTTCTCCGTCGAGTGGCTTACTTTGCGAGAAGCCTACGACCTGCGTGCACGCGATTCCGCGGTACTTGGCGCGGTAGTCTCTCCGCTGAGATTGAAGAGCACCGTAACCATTGCCGACCTCGCCTGCGGTACAGGCTCCACTCTGCGCGCACTCAGTCCACACCTGCCGGCTCGGCAGCATTGGGATCTCGTGGATAACGACTCACGCCTGCTGAGCGTAGCGTGCAGCGGAAGTCCATCGGAAGAGATCGAACTCAATCCCGTTCAATTTGATCTCAACGGCGACTTTGAAGTCGTGCTGAACCAGCCGAGAGACCTAATCACGACCTCGGCATTGCTCGATCTCGTCTCCGAGACCTGGCTGGACCGTTTCGCCCGACATGTGGCAGCACGCGGATTGCCGGTCTACGCAGCCCTCACCTACGATGGACGGATTGAGCTCTCACCATCCGACCCGACGGATGCGGCTATCGCTGCAGCCGTCAATGATCACCAGCGTACCGACAAGGGATTCGGACCCGCGCTGGGTCAGTCGGCTACCGCCGCGGCGATCGCCAGATTCGAGACGCTCGGATATTCGGTTATGCAGGGTATATCCGATTGGGTGATCGGGACACCGGACCGGGACATCCAAATCGAACTGTTAAAAGGATGGGCCGCTGCCGCGAGCGAAATGCAATCGCTGCCGAGCCGTGAAATCGATGACTGGCTGTCCAGACGGGGGGAGGCGGTCGACCAAGGCGTTTCAACGATGCGCGTGGGTCACGTCGACTTCTTAGCATCGCCAAGCAGCACCCGCTGACCTGAAAGATCGCAATCGAACAGCACGTCGTCCTCGATCTTGTGCACGCGAGCCGGCATGCGATGGGCCTGGTCGGCTCGCTCGAGCGGCGGCAACTCGATGCCGGGCCCGCCCGCGCCCAACATCACGGGCGCAACGGTGACATGAAGGCGATCCAGACATCGAGCTGCGATAAAGCGCGACAAGGTATCGGCCCCACCCTCAATCAGCATCCGGCGCATTCCCGCCTCTCTCAACGACGAGGCAATGTCGCAAGGCGCGATGTTCCCGTCCTGTGCAGGCAAAGCGATAATTTCAACTCCGGGAGGAGCCTTGACTTCATAGCCTTCGGCCGTAATGAGCAGGCGGCGAACGCCATCGTCAGTGAACAATCTCGCGTTCGCGCCCAATCGGCCTCTGGGGTCGATAACAGCTCGCGCGGGCTGAGGCCCCGGCACATGCCGAACCGTCAATTGCGGGTTGTCAGCGATGGCGGTGCCAACGCCGACGACGACTATATCGACCAGCGAGCGCAAGCGGTGCAGATGCTCAATGCCCGCCGGACAATTGATATACTTCGAATGACCAGTCGCCGTCGCCACTCGGCCGTCGAGTGACTGGCCAAGCTGTCCAACAATAACGAGATCGTCGACCGTCCCGTTCCGCAGGGGGCCGAACAAATCCCCCCATGCCTGCGGCAGAGGTTGCTGCCCTCCACGAAAAAGCTCGACGAAGCCGTCCCACACGTCGGGGAACGCAAATTTTCGAGTGGGTAAATTGCTTAACTGCACGGAGGCCATCAAATTAGGGGGTCGTATTTTATCAATGCTACTATCGGCCATTGGATCCTAAAAATCCATCTCATTTCTAGAGGAATCATTTGGGACTTTCGGTGTTCCACCAACGCGCCCAATAAAGGAAGGTAACCGCGAATGAGCGCCGCGCCCATACCAGCCGATTCAACCATATTCGGCAGCAGAGAGTATCTTGATATCAGCCGCGCCCTGGGCGAACTGCAAGCGCGAAGACCCGTTCGCATCAGCGCGCCTGACGAAAGCCTGATTGTCCTGCCGGTCGAAGCCCTCGACGATCAAAGGCTTCACGAATTTACAATTCTATGCAGTTCGGCTATTCTGAAATTAATCATTACCCAGCAGCGAGCGCGCGCGATAGGCCTCGAGACTTCAGTGCCGGTAGCGTTATCACTTCCGCGCACGGTCGATGCGAGCGGCATTTTCAAACTCGCTGCAGGCAGCAAGAACCATTTCAACGCAGAGTTCGAAGCTGCCAGTGTCGCTGCAAGGGCAGCCATCCGGCTGGTGAAGCTGATCCGATGCCTGCCGGCGGTCCTGGCCGCTCGCGCGACAGCAACTGAGAGCGACATCACCCAGACAGTTTTCACCGTCGGAGCCGATGCGGTTAGTCGGTTTTCCACGAACGCGACAAACATGTTGCCGGTGACAAGTGAAGCATCCGTTCCGCTGGCATCGGGCGCATCAGCACGTTTCGTCGTGTTTCGGGATACGCTCGGCATCGATCAGGTAGCTATCATTGTCGGCAAGCCCGACCATTCCAAACCCGTGCCGGTTCGGCTTCACTCGGCATGTCTGACCGGTGACGTCTTCGGTTCCCGCAGGTGCGATTGCGGTGACCAGCTTCAATTGGCGATTGCTCGTTTGGAGGGGCTCGGTGGCGGCGTCATCCTGTACCTCGCGCAGGAAGGGCGCGGCATTGGCCTCGCGAACAAGATGCGCGCCGATCGACTGCAAGATGGAGGCCTCGACACCCGGGACGCCAACACCACTCTCGGCTTTGAGGATGACGAGCGGGACTACGGCATCGCCGCACTCATGTTGCGGACGCTCAACTGCACTCGCATCATGCTGCTGACCAACAATCCGGCCAAGCTCGACGGGCTGACGGAAGCTGGCATCGATATCTCGGCCCGCGTTCCGCTCGAAGTCCCCATCACGCCTCATAACAAGCGTTACCTGACGACAAAGGCCGTACGATCCGGCCACAAGCTTGCTACACACAAGGCATCGTCCAAAGAGACGTCCTGAATTCGCGATGTCCTCGCTCTGAGCGCAACGCGGCCGATAAGAACAGTCACCGAGATGTCCGACCCAGCACTGCGCCAGGATGAGCGCTTGTTCCGGAGACTCATCATTGCATCAGGCCTGTGCTGGTCCGTCGCATTCGTTGTCATCGCACTCTACTATCGGCTTGAGCTCTATGGCGATGGCGCGATGTTTTCCTACGCCGTTGCAGTTCAGGATGTTTGGGCGTTTCATTGGCACAACATATCCGGCCGCACCTCCGTTTTCCTGCTCACCCTGTTGCCGGCCGAAACTCTTGTCGGAATCACGGGCGACCCGTGGGTTGGGATTATCGCCTATGGATTCCTGTTTTATGTCGCTCCCTTGGCTGGATTGGTGGCAACTTTTGCAGCCGATCGTTCGCCGGGTCGTCTGATCTTTGTCTACGCGTGCGCCTCAACTGCCCTCCTTTGCCCGCTGATCTTCGGCTTTCCCACCGAAATGTGGCTTGGCCACGCGATGTTCTGGCCCACGCTGGCACTCAGCCATTACGCGAGGGCGACCCTTCTTTGGGCCGCATTGGTGTTTGCTGCATGGCTTGTGCTCGCCTTCACTCATGAAGGGGCCTTCCTTCTGCTGCTAGGCATGCTTGCTACCCTGGCGCCACGCGGCTTATGGAACGCGCCATTCCGCCGCGGGGTTGCAAATCTGTTGGTGATTTCTATCTTGGCCGTCGCCTCGAAGATATTTCTCCCGCCTGACGAATATTATGCGAATGCATTCGTGCGAGCGGCACTGCATTTCTTCGATCCCGCGGTCTTCAGGGTGGCAATCGTTGTCGAGTTGCTGGCGGCAGTCATTGTTTATGCCGCAATGCTGGGACTGATCTCCATTTGGCTCCCGAAGCGGGCTTGCATCTATGCGCTCTCGATATTGCTCGCGCTTCTGTGCATTTACTGGCTGCGATTCGACCAATCAGTGCATGCAAGTAGCCGCTATTATCTGCGGACGGCACTGGTGATCGCCACTGATTTGCTCGGTGTCATGGCCGCCTTCGCCGCCATCACGAGAGAAGCGATCGTCCCGGATCCGCTGGCAAAGCTTCAGCGTATACCCATCTCGTTTAGAGAGAGCCTATGCGCGCTCGCCTCGATACTTGTCGCGGTTAACTTGATCCATGTCGTTGAAACTGGAAAATTCGTCACAGCTTGGTCTCGCTACAGAGACGCGATTGCCACCCTCGCATTGAGCCAAGGCTCCGACCCGGCCCTCGGCCATTCTCTTTTTGTCTCGTCAAGGCGGGTTCCGCCAGATTTAGCTCCGCTGGAATGGTTCTCGACTATTCCGTATTTGTCGGTAATCCTCTTGAACTTCCAACCCAATAGACTAGTCATCGACCCAGCCGGAAGTTACTTTTGGCTATCCTGTGCTACCGCTACGCGGAACACGGAAAGAAAGCTTGCTGTTCCGGTGCATACCCGAGAATTGATTCGGACATATTCGTGCCTTCATCGATAGGCTATCGATGCCCAACAATGAGAGCGCCAAGACCACCAACTTCGATCAATCCAGTTGAAGCTGCTGCCGATCGGGTCATGCACCTCTGGTCGATGATCAGGCCGCGTTCAGACGACGAGTGGGCGTTTCCTCCGCGCTAACGTCCTCGAAAAGCTCTCCGAACAGCAGCATCTTACCGAAGATGAACTCGTCATTATCGGATTGAAATATCTGCATCAGGGTGCTGGACTGAAGAAGTAATGCTTCAGGTTTGGCTCACACACAAACTCATCAGAGATAATCTTGAAATTGGTCATCTTCGATTTCGACGGCACACTGGTGGACAGCCGTCCACTGATCCTTGAGAGCCATCGGATCGTATTTTCCGAGTTTCGACTGCCCACTCCCTCGCCCGCTCAAAGCCTCGCACTGGTTGGAAAATCGCTCGACGTTATTTTGGCGGAGCTCGCAGGCCCGTCGGCCCCCATTCTCGAGATGGTCAAAGCCTATGATCTCCTTCTGCCAAAACTGAGAGCAGATTCAGTTTTTGCGGAAAGGCCGTTCGACGGGGTCGACGACCTTCTCCATGAGTTGAGCCGTGCTGCTGATACCGTGTTGGGTATCGCGACCGGGCACCGGTCTGACACCATTGCTCCTGCTCTCCGCGCACTGCGATGGAATGAGTGCTTTCGAACCATTCAGGCGGCAGACACGGCGCCGTCGAAGCCACATCCTGCAATGCTTCTTCAGGCGCTCACCGCAACAGGAGTGGAGGCTAAAGATGCGATTTTCATTGGTGATACCATCTTCGATATGCAGATGGCCAAGGCGGCGCGGCTGCGGTCAATAGGCGTCGGTTGGGGACACCACGATGCCGAGCGCCTGATGGCAGCTGGGGCACATCATGTGGCTAAGACCGTGGACGAGCTGAGAACCACCATCCGCGCTGCTCTCAGTGGGGTAATCCAGAAATAATGCACCCGGGTATTGATGCCCAATCATTTCCGACGCAATCGATACCGTTTCATCGGAATCAAATCCGACGGCGGCGGCAGATGGCCCGAAGAAGTCATCCACTGAATCACGCGTAGCGCGACTTCGTCCTGTTCGACCCTGTGCAGGAGCCCGTCCCGCTCAGAACCAGGAGCGAGCCGCCCGGCCTTCTCGCGAAGCGCCTTGACTTGATCGGTTAGGCGATCGGCTTGAGGAGCCCTGCACACAGTCGAATGCGTCCCGGTTGGCCGGATATCCGCAATGTACGATGGAGCGGGCCGGAGGGTTTCCAGAAGCCGCTAATATTTTGAGGACCAAATGGGCTCGCCCTCCCGCTGGCCCGAATATCTTGGTTCGCCCGAGCCTGGTCGTACGAAAATACGCCTGGGGCTCGACCTCCCCTCAATCAGCTGCTGCATTGAGAGAACTGCCGCTTCATCGCTGAAAGGTCGCTTGCGAAGCTTGATACGATCTGGCGCTTATGCGGCCTTTGCTGTCTTCCGGATCTTCTTAACTTGGGAAATTCCTCGTTCGGCAAAAGTCTCATCAGCGGTCCCCGGTTCGAGGCCCTCATTCCTCAATGACCTGTCCGCCGTCGTAGCCGCAAGCGACGCGTCCAAGCGCGGCACGGAATTGTTCGCTTTCGACCGTCGAGGCAAGCGCCACCAAGTCATCGTGTTTTTCAACTCGGCGGGCGCGGCCCAAAATCGACGCAATCAGGTTTGAATCAAGATAAGGCAGGCTCGCCCAGAAGCCGCGCGCCAGATCTCGCGCCAACGCGTGATCGGGATGCTGCTCATTTTCGGGGGCACGACCTATCTCATACATGTGACGAACTGCGTGCCACGGGGCTCGCTCGGTCGGGACTCGCGCCATTATCTCAGGGTGTTCATCCGCCACATAAAAGCGGTTGAGCGTGTCGAACAGAGCAAAGCGATAGCGCTGAGCAATAAGGAATGGTTCCCAAGCCTGCCAAGATGGCTCCGACGTCATCGGAGTGACCGCTTCGGCGACAATAACCTTGGGCCGAAACCGCTCCCAATCGCCGCCAAATAGTACATCGGCCTCGGCGCCTTCGACATCAATTTTCAAGAAGTCGATTGTGCCGAGGTCATGTCTTTCGCACAGTTTCGCCAGCGTCGTCACTGGCATGCGAATGGTCTGATAGCCGACACCAAGCGCCTGCGCCGATTGCGCAACGCCTTCCACCGCGGTCGAAAGACCATGTAGACGGTCAACCACATGAAAGTCGATTTCGCCGCACGTTCGCCCGACTAAGCCTGCAACAGCGATGTCACGTGGACGGAGCCGGTGGTAAAGCGCCGCAAGTTTAGACTGCGGCTCGACTACAATGCCTCGCCAGCCTCGTTCATAGAACCAAAATGATACATTGTCAGCGATCGGATGCCCTGCGCCGATATCAATATACGTCCCGGTCGCCTGTCCCTCAAAGGCAAGCGAGAGATGATAGTCCTCTAGATTCTGTGAATAGGATAGCTCCATCCGCGCTTGCTCCCGACAGCCGACTTCCCATCTTGCCGATGAGTCGGCGCGGCCCAAATTCCAAGGCCAACGCTAAATTATTGCAGTCGCAAGGTCCATGCTCCGGGAAATGAAGTCGGAATGTCGCTATGGGTTATTTGCGGACATGCCATCGGCGCCGACGAAGTCCCCAGTTGCTCTATCAGCAGGCATGTCCGCGGCTCCCCTGGCGCTCCCCGCAGAAGGCTTGTGGGGCTCAATGTCCCACGCAAGTAGGTGAATTTCACTGCGACCCCAACCCTGCAT
>Ga0111538_10013267_pt1 | contig 10872 bp, 7 predicted proteins | sample SoiMethybrSBSTD1_FD_79669 | JGI IMG/M metagenome (GOLD analysis project Ga0111538, IMG submission 79669) | Bulk soil microbial communities from a Populus tree surrounding site in Tennessee, USA - Soil MetaG P. TD hybrid SBSTD1 (version 2)... | ecosystem: Environmental > Terrestrial > Soil > Tree... | reverse complement strand
TCGGCGATCGCTTCCTCGACTTCGGCGGGATAGACGTTGAAGCCGTTGACGATGATCAACTCGCGTGACCGGTCCACGAGGAACAGCTCACCGTTGATCATGTAACCGATGTCACCCGGGGCGAACCAGCCATCCTGATCGGGACCGTCGTGACCGTCCGGCCAATAACCGGAGAACAGGTTCTTCCCGCGGATCCAGATTTCGCCCGGCTCAGTCGGATCCTTACCGTCACCGATCCTGATCTCCACCCCAGGCAGCGGACGACCTACGTGGCCATGTCCAAGCGCGTCGCCGGCCAAGGTGGCCGTGACACCCGGGGCTGCCTCGGTTACCCCGTAACCCTGCTCGACTCTGAGACCGGTACGGGCGGTGAACTGGTCACGAAGATCAATTGAGAGCGGCGCGGCACCTGACAGAACTGTGGTCACCGAACCAAGGCCGGCGACCGCACGCTCGTCCTGCAAGATGCGATCGAGCATCGGCGGCGCCACCGGGAGGTTCGTGATCTCCTCTGCTGCCAACACGTCACCCAAGCCATCGAATCCATCCATGATCACCAACCGCGCACCCGACAGCACCGAACTCCCTAATACGGCGTTCAGGCCGAACACGTGGAACAGCGGAAGCATCGCTAGCACCACGTCGTTCCGGTCGACAATGTCAAGGGACGCGACGTTCTGCACGTGGCTGAGCAACGCGCGATGACTGAGCATCGCTGCCTTGGGTTCGCCCGACGTGCCTGCGGTGTAAAGCAGGACAGCCAGCGCCTCCGGATCCCGTGGCGAGTTCACCGGTTGGGCTGCTGCCTTGGACAACTCGTCCAACCCCTGTGAACTCAAGACGATCTGATGCACTTCCGGTATCGGCTGACTTTCAGCGGTGAAGAGCACTCGAGCTCCGCAGTTGTTGATCATCCCGCGCAGCTCATGGATTGTGCTGTCTGGATTGATCGGCACGGCGACATAGCCGGCGCGTAGCGCGGCGAAGTACGCCACGACGAATTCGACGCTGTTCGGGCCATAGATAGCGATTCGATGCCCAGCGAGCAACCCGTGCGCTGACAACCCGGCCGCGACGGCGTCGACTCGACGGTCGAGCTGGGCCCAGGTCATGACACGACGCGTCGGCCGAGGCTGAACCAGTGCCACAGCTTCCGGGTGGGCCTCGGCTTGCTGTGTGACAAGATCGGCAAAGTTGGTTGCGGACGATCCAGTCTGGCTGACCTGGGCCGCCACCTCCGGCTCGCTCATCCATCCGAGTCTGGCACGAGTATCGGCGAGCCGGACACTATGGTGATTGACGTGAGTGGACCGGAGAGCGCCATGAGCAAGGCAGAGCCAGCGCCTCCAGACCAGGTCAGGCACGTTGAGTCATTGCCTGGCAGTGACGCATCGGCAGTTCCAGTCGACCAGAACAGCCCTTTGACCGCGGCTGGGCCGCTCCAAGATGCCCCGGAAGACATCGAGGAGCTCGAGGAGGTCGCCGCTGACCAGGAGCCACTGATACGCGAGGATCCCACTGCGGCGGCGTTCTTTGATCTTGACAACACAGTGATCCAGGGTGCGTCGCTGTTCCAGCTCGCCAAGGGTCTGTACCGGCGGGGTTTCTTCCCGACCCGGGTGATCTTAAAGGGCCTGTGGTTGCAGGCGTATTTCAGGATGATCGGGCGAGAGAAGCAGGGCCATATCGAGGACGTCCGGGGCGCGAGCTTGGGTTTCATCGCAGGGCACACTGTCGCTGAGCTGACCGAGATAGCCAACGAGGTCTACGAAGAGTCGATTGCCGAGCGAATTTGGCCAGGCACGCGGGCGATTGCGCAGATGCATCTCGATGTGGGTCAACAGGTTTGGCTGGTGACCGCCGCGCCGGTGGAGATGGCGGGCATCATCGCCGCGCGAATGGGACTTACCGGGGCACTGGGTACGACCGCGGAGCACATCGACGGCGTTTATACCGGGCGGCTGAAGGGTGATCTGCTGCATGGCCCGGCCAAGGCTGGGGCAATCCGCGCACTGGCACACGAACACGGATTAGACCTTGCACACTGCTTCGCGTACTCGGATTCCTACAACGACCTCCCCATGCTGTCGCTGGTGGGGCACCCATGTGCGGTCAACCCTGATGGCAGGCTGTTGGCGCATGCCGAGCAGCAAGACTGGCAGATCCAGGACTATCGGAGCGGTCGGAAGGCGGCGCGCTTCGGACTGCTGGGCGCTGGTGCAGCGGGCGCTACGGCCGGCGCGGTGGCTACCGGCTTTGCCGTCCGGCGCATTCTCAGGGGCTGACTCACCGCCCTTGGCTCTTCCGGCTCGTGACGTAGAGCAGCACCGTCGCCGCGATGAGATAGGCCGCATAGCCGAAGAAGCCAAGCACGGCCAAGGCCTCGGCGCGGCCACTGCGGTTTCCGAACAAGCCCATCAAGATCACTGCCACGGCAAGCAATGCCAAGGCGGCGGCACCGACGTACACGAAGCCCTTGAGCTGTTCAAGATCAATGCTGCGGCGTCCTCTGGTGCTGGCCTTGTTAGCCCCGTCGGTTGAATCATCACTGGCAGGTACGGGCCGGCGCAGCCTGACGACGGTCACGGTGAACGCGGCGAATGCGATCAAGATGACCGCCAACGCCCAGAACACGTGGCTCAGACTAGTTGCGTGTGGACCCGCCCGGGGTCTGCACAGGTTGCCTGCGGTCTGCATAGGTAGCAACCTGTGCAAACCGACGGGAACCTACGTGAACGTAGGTTTCGACACGGGGTACGTAGGTTCCGACACGCGATGGGCGTAGAAAGAGTGACTCGCAATCAGAAGAAAGCGCTGCGGCGTTGCATGAGCAGCGCGTACAGCGTCTGCTGGATCGTCTCCCGCACCTGATCGGTGATGTTGAACACGATCATGGGATCCTCGGCCGCGCCGGCTCCGAGCTCGTCGGTGGTGATGGCCTCGCCGAACTGGATGATCCACTTGCTGGGGAGCGGAATCATCCCGAGCGGCCCGAACCAGGGAAACAGCGGCGTGATCGGGAAATACGGCACGCCCAGCGCCCGCGCTAACGCCGGCGCTTTGCCAATCAGGGGATAGATCTCTTCCGAACCTACGATCGCAGTCGGGATGATCGGCACCTGAGCCCGGATGGCTGCTGTGACAAATCCCCCTCGACCGAACCGCTGCAACTTGTAGCGATCGGCGTACGGCTTCCCGAGCCCCTTGAAGCCTTCAGGGAAGACCGCCACCAGCTGATTCGATGCCAGCAGGCGTTCGGCATCTTCCTGGCAGGCGAGGGTGGTGCCGGTCTTGCGAGCAAGATCATTGGAGTAGGGCGTCTTGAAGATCAGGTCCGCGCCGAGCATTCGGACATGTCTGCCGATCTCGTCATGGACCATGGCATGCAAGATCATTCCGTCCAGCGGCAGCGTGCCGGCGTGATTAGAGACAAGCAGCGCCGAGCCATTCACGGGTAGGTTCTCGGCACCTCGAACCTCGACCCGGAACCAGGAATCGGCTAGCCAGCGCAGCAGCCGTAGATAGATTTTGGTCGTGAACTCGGGATCGAATCCGAACTCATCGACGGCATAGTCGCCGCGCAGCCTGTCACGGATGAACGCCACCGTCTCTTCAAGCGACTCGTCCCACTCAACACCCATGGCCTCTGCCAAGGCAGTCAAGGCATGCACCGGATCGGCGGCGAGCGTCCCTAGCCGTGTAATCGGCAGCGACTTCAGGCCTTCCAGCGACCTGGAGGCGAGTCGAGCCAGCTCGCTCAATAGCGCGCCTAGAGCCAAAGTGTCAGGTTCTTCCTCTGAGCCCGGCTCGTGATCCGGTTCAGGAGGAATTGGTGGTTCGTGCGCTTGTGAGGCATCGCCGTCAGGAACCGAACGGCGACGGCTCCGAGGGGGCGTTGGCGGAACATCGCCACGGGGTTGTGACGCCCGGCCAGCCCCGGCCGGTGCCAGACGCCGAGCCGATGCGGACGGTGACGTACGACTGCCGCGACCAGCCGGGCCGACACTACCTAGCTGGATGATCTTCGCCTCAGCCATCGGACACCGCCGCAGTTCCCAGCACGCGGCTCACGGCGGCCAGTGCGCTGTCCACTCGATCCCGGCTGATTAAGCCCGGCTTGGCGAGGCTGACGAACTCCTCCAGTGCGGCCAAGCTGCTGAATTCCGGGACGAAACCTGTGTCGGCTATGAAACGAGATGTGTCCATGGCGCGACCATAGGTGAGCGCGTCAATCTGATCAGCGGAGAAGTCCACCAGGCGTGCCCGCCGAACAAGTGTCGATACCAATGGCGTCGCAGGTTGTGGCACACCGACCGCCGGTCGACCCATCTTGCGGAGCGCCTGGCTGAGCGTGACGATATCGCCGGCGCCGACATTGAAAGTGCCCGGTACGTCACGATGGGTCACCAGAAGCAACGCCGCAATGGCGTCGCTGGGATGGAGAAACTGCAGCCGCGCATCGAAGCCCATAACTCGCGGCACGATCGGTAGCGATAAGTAGCGGGTGACGTGACTATCAACACCGGCGCCGATGAGATTCGCGAGGCGGAGGGTCGTGACGATTACATCGGGCCTGCGGCGGGCCAATCCACGAACATAGCTTTCGATCTCGAGCGAATCCTTGCCGAAACCGGTACGCGGCTGGGCCCGAGCCGACATGTCCTCGGTGAACTTAGCCGGATCTCGCGGAGATGCTCCGTACACCGATATCGAACTCTGTACGACCAGCTTCCGGAACGTTTCGGCCTTTTGGCAGGCAGCGAGAAGCTGCATGGTGCCGATGACGTTGATCTCCTTCATGGAGGAGCGGCCGCCGGCGCCGGGGGTTGCCACCATCGCGAGATGTACTACGGTCTCGACGCCGCGGGTCGCAATCACCTTGGAAATAACGGGATTGCGAATGTCAGCACGGATGAAGTCGGCCTCGCCCAGGTCCTGCCGGGGCGCGATCACGTCGATCCCGACGACTTCCGTGCCGTCCTTGGCAAGTGAGCGGGCGAAACGAGCACCCAGGTCACGCGAGACTCCGGTGACGAGGACGACCCCTTCCCCGGCCATCAAGGTGTCCAGTCCGTGAGGCTACTTGCCCGCGCGACGGCGCTGGATCCGTGTGCGCTTGAGCAGCTTGCGATGCTTCTTCTTCGCCATCCGCTTGCGGCGCTTCTTGATGACCGAACCCACTGACGTACCTCTCGTTCCCGAGACGTCATGGTGGTCCCGGACTTGATCACTCGCCGGCGTCTGTCGCCGGACAACTCTCGCATGCTACCGGGCAGTTCCAGATGATGCGAGTTGAGTGCCCGAGCCTGTCGAAGGGCACCCAGGTGGGCTTCGACAGGCTCAGCCGCATTTTGTGCGCTGAGCCGGGCATTATGTGCCCTGAGCCGGCTTTATGTGCCCTGAGCCTGTCGTAGGGCACTGGGCTGGCCGCCATCGCGCGAGGCTCAGCCAGCAAACTAGTCGTGTGACCACCTATATCGATGACTATTCACCTGGGAGCGGGCGGCGTAGCCGGCCTCGAGCTTGGCTAGCGACCGACGCGCCGACGCTCAGCCTGAACGGTGATTGGAAATTTCGCTGGTCACCAGTGGCATACGGCCTCGACGAGGCGGCCGCCGATCCCGATTTCGATGACGCCGCCTGGGACACCATTGCGGTGCCCTCGCACTGGGTGCTGCCTGGCACGTCCGCCAAAGCTGCAGAAGGCAGTTATGGACGGCCGAACTATACCAATATCCGCTATCCGTTCCCGATCGACCCACCGCATATTCCCGATGACAACCCGACCGGCGATCATCGCCGCAGCTTCGAGCTGCCGGAATGGAGGTCTGAGCGGATTCTGCTCCGCTTCGACGGTGTGGAGTCGGTCTACCGAGTGTGGCTGAACGGCGTTGAGATCGGCGTCGGCAAGGGCAGCCGGCTGGTGCAGGAGTTTGACATCACCGATGTCGCGCAACCCGGTCGAAATGTGATCTTGGTCCGAGTCCATCAATGGTCCTCGATGAGCTACCTGGAAGATCAAGATCAATGGTGGCTACCCGGCATCTTTCGTGACATCACGGTATTGAGCCGCCCGAGTGGGTCAGTGGATGATCTTTGGCTGCGGACCGCGTACCAGCCGGACGGCACGGGGTCAATTGATCCGGGGATCATCGCTGAGGAGCAGGCATTTCCGATTGACATTGAGATTCCAGAGCTCGGCGTTCACCAGCAATTCGCCAGCTCGAACGACATCGCAGCGTTCTCGGTCGGGCAGGTGGAACCGTGGAGTGCCGAGGTCCCACGGCTTTACGAGACACGTGTCCGCTCTGCAGGCGAGACGTTGCTGCTGCGGCTGGGCTTTCGCCGCGTTGAAATCGCTGGAGACATGTTCCGGGTCAACGGACGGCAGGTGATCTTCCGCGGCGTGAACCGGCATGAGATCAACCCCGCCAAGGGCCGGATGTTCGACGAGGAGTACGCCCGGGCAGACTTGATCACGATGAAGCGGGCGGGTGTCAACGCCATTCGCACCAGCCACTATCCGCCCCACCCACGCCTACTTGATCTTGCAGACGAACTGGGTTTTTGGATGATCGACGAATGTGACTACGAGACGCACGGGTTCGAAGTCTGTGGCTGGCAAGGAAATCCGAGCGATGATCCACGCTGGGAAGAGGCGTGCTTGGACCGGATAACACGTACCGTGGAACGCGACAAGAACCACCCGTCGGTGATCATCTGGTCGCTAGGCAATGAGGCCGGGACTGGCCGAAACCTCGCGCTGATGTCGGATTGGGTGCACAGCCGCGATCTTGGGCGGCCTGTCCACTACGAGGGCGACCACAGCTGCGCATACACCGACGTGTATTCGCGGATGTACCCCAACTACGTGGAGACCGAGGCGATCGGTAGCGACAGCGGTTTCATCTTCTACCTCAGCGACGCCGACGATGCCGAGCGAGTCCGGAGCAAGCCGTTCCTGATGTGCGAGTACGCCCATGCCATGGGCAATGGCGCTGGTGGCATGCACATTTACGACGACCTGGCCGAACGGTATCCCCGACTGCACGGCGGCTTCATCTGGGAATGGCGCGATCATGGGCTCCTGACCCGCGCTCCCGACGGCACCGAGTTCTATGCATACGGCGGTGATTTCGGGGAGGTGCTGCACGACGGCAACTTCGTTATGGACGGAATGATCTTGCCGGACGGTACGCCGACGCCGAGCCTGGCCGAATTCACTCGGGTCAACCAGCCCATACTTTTCGATCTTGACGGCAACCTTCTCACCATCCGCAACCGCTACCACACTCTGACTACCGATCACCTTCGCTTCTCGGCAGTCAACGAGGTGGACGGCCACCCGGCCGCGGAGCTGACAATCCAGGTTCCAGCGATTTTGCCAGGAGAACGGGCAGCCGTGACCTTGCCTGATGATCTTGTCAAGTCTGGGGCCGCGGAAACTTGGCTTACCGTACGTGCGGAGCTGGCTGCGACGACCGCTTGGGCCGGCCGCGGCCACGAGATCTCCTCCAGCCAGTTCAACCTGACAGCGCCCGAAGTTATCCAGCACTTGCCGACCTGGCCGACGCCGCCGACGATGGAGCCGAACGAACCCAAAATTACTTTCGGCGACTCCCAGTTCGACGCTCGAACGGGGCGGCTGCTGCGGCTCTACGGATTCGACATCGACGGTCCCCGATTCGAGCTGTGGCGGGCACCGACCGACAACGACCGCAGTAGCTTCCGCGGCTCGTTCGAGCTGGCCAGTCCAGAGGACAACCACGGAGAGGGTGCGCCCGGACCGTCATCTGAACAACGCTGGCGGGAGCGAGGCCTGGACCGCCTTGTTCATCGAGTTGATCAGATCCATTACGACCATGATCAACTGCAGACCCAGGTACGAGTCGGTAGTGCGGGCGGGAACCTCTTCGTGGATGTGACCTACCACTGGTGGTTGACCGATGGTCTTGCTCTGCTGGTGAACGTCGTGCCGTCACCTGGCTGGGACTGCACCTGGCCGCGGGTCGGCGTACGGTTCGACCTGCCGGCCGAGTTTCGCTACGCGAGTTGGTTCGGCACTGGCCCGAACGAGTCCTATCCGGACACCCAGCAGGCTGCCCGGGTCGGCCGTTTCACGTCCGACACTGATCATTTGAATGTCGTCTACTCCCGACCGCAGGAAACCGGACACCGCAGCGAGCTGCGTTCGCTGGTGATCTCCGACGAAAGTAGCGCCCGGTTACGCGTCACCACTTGGCCGAATCAGCAGCAGCACCGTCCCGGGTTCACGCTGACCGGCTATACGCCGCAACAGCTAGATCGAGCGCGCCATCCGTACCAGCTTGGTGCAAGTGATCGCGTGTACCTGTTTCTCGACAACGCCGTGCACGGAATTGGATCTCGTGCTTGTGGCGTAGATGTCTTGCCTGAGCATGCACTGTGGCCAAGTCCCCGGCAGTTTGCGATGGTGTTTCGCCGGCCCTAGCCGGCGCTGAATATTCGCCAGCCCTAGCCGGCGCTGAAGTAGGCGTGCTCCAGATAGGTGTTGAGCGCCTTCTCAGTGACCCGAAAACTACGGCCGAACTGCACCGCTTCCAGCTGGCCGGAATGGATCAGCCGATAGACCGACATCTTCGAGAGGCGAAGGATCGCGGCAACCTCGGCGACGGTGAGGAATTTGCCAGCTTGGAGGTTGCTGGCCAGCGGCGTGACACCGCCCGGCTCTGTTGACATGGACTCGTCGTTCATCGTCAGATCCCATTTCTGCACCCGCCTGCACCTGGTTCCCCTCCAGACGCTGGGTACGGAAGTGAGAATAGTGGCAATCGAGGCTGGTGGTACAGCAGATGCATAAGAATTTCTACGACACGCCGGTCACTATGATTGACGCCTTGCTCATCGTTGCAGAAACTTTGCCGAGCCTGTTGCTTAAAGGCTCGGATCAATGCCCAACTCGGGAAAGACGGCCTGTCGGGTCGCGTGGATGGCTTGATCGACCCGGCTCTGGGGCGTAAAGCCCTCCTCGAACGGACGGAAAGTCGCAGGCGCGCCATCAGACATGGTGAGCGGCCCAGACTCACCTGCTCCTGACTCACCAGCTTCGGCGCGCCAGGCATCCGGTACGGGTGTAGCCGGGTCGATTGGCTCCCCGCTGACGATGGCAAGCAGATGAGTCCATGCTCTAGGCACCACATTGAGCACCGCGTACCCACCACCGCCCACGGAGATCCAGCGCCCCTCGCAGAGCTCGTCGGCAAGATTCGCCAGCGCCAAGTAGGAGGCGCGCTGCCCATCAAGCGTGAGGTTCAGGTCGGCAAGCGGATCACGGCGGTGCGAGTCGCAACCGTGCTGGGTCACCAAGACGGTTGGTTCGTGTACCCGAAGCACCTCTGGCACGATGGCGTGAAAAGCGCGCAGCCAGTCGGCGTCGGTGGCGCCAGGCGGGAGTGCGACGTTCACCGCTGTGCCCTCTGCTCCTCGCCCACCGATCTCGTTTGGGAAACCTGTCCCCGGGAAGAGGTAGGCCGGCGTCTCGTGCAGGCTGACAGTCATCACCCGTGGCTCGTCGTAGAAGATCGCCTGCACGCCGTCGCCATGATGGACGTCAACGTCGACATAGCCGACCCGCTCACAGCCGTTGTCGAGCAGCCACCGGATGGCCACGGCGACGTCGTTGTAGACGCAAAAGCCGCTGGCATAGCCGGGCATTGCATGATGCAGCCCGCCGCTGATGTTGCACCCGCGCTGGACATCACCGGACCAGACTCTGCGGGCCGCCTCGACGCTTGCCATAGTGACCGAAGCGGCGATCTCATGCATTCCGGGAAAGACCGGGTTGTCGCTGGTCCCGAGCCCGTACTGCTGGTTGGGTTCACCGCGCTCCACCGCAGCGATGTAGTCGGGTGTGTGGATGGTCTGCAGCAGTGCAAGATCAATATCAGGCGGCGGCACGATCTTTAGCCGATCAAGAACACCGAGCTGGCGGGCGAGCGAAATGGTGTTCGTCACCCGGCCGGGCGCCATCGGGTGGTGGGGGCCGAAATCGTACTTGGTCAGATCGTCAGAAAAGACAACCAACCCGCTCATCTACCGCCGCCAGCACCCTGGTTGTTCTCTCGGGCGGCAGCGGCAAGCTCGCGGCTTCGATCGCGTGCTGCTTCCATAGCGACCAGGAATGCCGCCCGTACCTTGTGATCTTCGAGCTGGCGTACCGCCGCTGCCGTCGTCCCGCCAGGGGAAGTGACGCGCTCGCGCAAGACAGTGGGATGCTCTCCCGTCTCACGCAGCAGCTTGGCCGAGCCGAGCATGGTCTGTACCACAAGCTCAGTTGCCGTATCCCGTGGCAATCCCAGATGCACGCCGGCCTCGATCATGGCCTCGACCACGAAGAACAGGTATGCCGGCCCAGTGCCGGAGATGGCGGTCACGGCATCCTGGTAGCGTTCCGGAACTGTGATCACGCGGCCGGTAGCGGACAAGATCTCCGTCACCCGATCAAGATGGTTTTGGGTGCTGTGCGATCCCGGAGAGATAGCGGCCATCCCCTCATCCACCTGGGCCGGCGTATTCGGCATGACCCGTACCACGGCAACTCCTTCCGGCAAGTGAGATTCGATGAAAGTGGTGTCAACGCCGGCGGCAAGCGATACCACGAGTACGCCTGGCTTGATCGACTGGGCGATCTCAGCTAGCAGATCACGCATGTCCTGTGGCTTGACAACCAAGATCACTGTTTCCGCTTGAGCCACTGCTTCGGTGTTTTCAAGCATCCGTATGCCGTACTTCGCGATCAGCTCCTTACAGCGCTCCGGCCTGCGGTCAGTAGCCACGATCTGATCAGCGTGCCAACCCGCTCGGAGCAGACCGGACAGCACCGTCTCACCCATA
>Ga0111538_10013266_pt1 | contig 10873 bp, 10 predicted proteins | sample SoiMethybrSBSTD1_FD_79669 | JGI IMG/M metagenome (GOLD analysis project Ga0111538, IMG submission 79669) | Bulk soil microbial communities from a Populus tree surrounding site in Tennessee, USA - Soil MetaG P. TD hybrid SBSTD1 (version 2)... | ecosystem: Environmental > Terrestrial > Soil >... | reverse complement strand
TGGCACCACTGCCGAGCTGAGGCGCGGTGAGCGGGGCAAGCGCACCCTGGAAGCCGCCAATGGCCGTGCGGGCCATTCCCACGATGACGATTGGGTCTTCCGCTGGTTTTGCCATGACGTGCTCTCGCAGCTGTTCATACCGGGCCGATGGAGCACGACACGGCCCGACGGTCAACATGTCATCCGGAAGCCGCGCAGCGGCGATCCGGGACCCGGCGGCTGAGACGACTGCGAAGAGCCTGGGGCTCCCGGGTCCCGGATATTGCGCTCGCGGGCAATTCCGGGATGACAGCGGCGATGCGCTACTTCGCGGTCTTCATTGCATCAAAGGAGAAGACGAAGTCCTGCTTGTCGTAGGGCTTGTGGCAGACGAAGCAGTTCTTGAGGTTGGCCTTGTCGTTGACCGTCTTGTCGGCCTTGAAGGCCTGATATTCCCACTCGCCGTTGCGGATGTCGTCGGGGTACTCGGTGCCCCAACCCTCCCGCTTCTCCATGACGGTGTAGCCGACGAGCTCGCCCTTGATGAAGCGGCCGTTGGCATCCTTCTCGGGCTCGCCAGCCGCGTTGAGCTTGGCCCTGTATTGGACGAGCGTGAGCACGGTGCCGCTGGGCATCGGCTTGCCCGCCTTCACGGCCGCAATGGCCTCAGGCGTGGAGAAGAGCTCGCGATACTGCTTGTTGTCCGGCCGATCGACGGTGGTGTAGAGCACGCCCTTGGCGTAGTCCTCGGGGAACGCGATTTTGTCGCCGCCGGCGCTCACGCCGACCGTGAACGACACGGCGGCGAGTGCAACGATGGATAGTGCTGTCACGGACCTCATGCTTGCCTCCCTCGCAGTATGAGCGCGGCCACAATACGAAGGCACGCCGCTGACGGATCATCACGATGCTGCGGTTTTTGAATCAACTTTGCGTGACGCGGCAAGCCGCAGGACAGCCTGCAAAGCGGGGGCCGAGGAGGGTTCCGAATCGGAAATTGTCGGGCGGCTTCGGCCCAGCAGCAGCATTAACGCCTTGCTAATGGGACGCGTGGCATTTTTCGGACCGAGGCGGGAGCCTGTGTAGCCCGCATTCGGCGTAGCATCGAGCGAGTTCCTGACATGCGGTTGCCCATGCGGCCGTTCGCGCTCCTCTGCCTGGGCATTCCGGCGCTCGCGTTGCTCGCCAGCGGCTGCTCCAGCTCCACACCCACCCCGCAGGTGGGCCTTGAGCGGCGGTATGGCGCGCCGAGCCGGCGGGTGGCCGCCCCCGGCCAGCCGATCCCCAAGGGCGGCGGCACCTACAAGGTGGGCGAGCCCTATCAGATCGACGGGCGGTGGCACACGCCCCAGGAGGACCCCGCCTACGACCGCGTGGGGATCGCCTCCTACTATGCCGACGATTTCCATGGCCGTCGCACGTCCAACGGCGAGATTTTCGACATGTGGGCGCTCTCTGCCGCGCATCCGACGCTGCCGATGCCATCCTTCGTCTATGTCACCAACATGGACAACGGACGCACGCTGCTCCTGCGCGTCAACGACCGCGGCCCCTACGTCAACAACCGTGCCATCGACGTATCCAAGGCCGCCGCGCGCTACCTGGGCTTCGAGACACACGGCACGGCGCGGGTGCGTGTGCGCTACGCAGGACGCGCGCCGCTCACGGGAGACGACCGCAACGAGCAGCGATTCCTGGCCAGTCAACCCTGGTTCCGCGTCGCACTGTCTCACCCGCCCCACGGCGCCGAGCAGTAGGTTCGCTGCCGTTGACTTGGCCGGGCGCCTGATCCGATAGTCCGGCCGAGGCTGCGTGCCACTTCGAGGTCGCGACGATGCGTCTAGCCGAGCAAGCCAACCGATGGTGGACGCGCCTGCGCGGCGTGGTGGTCCTTCTCGCCGTCCTCGGCCTCGCCTCCGGTGGGGCACGACAAGCCTTGGCCCAGGGCACCGGTGATGTGGTTGTGAAGGCGCCCCACGCGATCCTGATGGATGCCGACAACGGTGCCATCATGTTTCAGCGCGGCGCCGACGATCTCGTCTATCCCGCGAGCATGAGCAAGCTCATGCTGCTCGCCGTCCTGTTCAAGGCGGTGAAGGCCGGCGAGGTCAAGCTCGACGACGAGTACTTCATGAGCGAGTACGCCTGGCGCAGGGGTGGTGCGCCGTCCGGCACGTCGGCGATGATGGTGCCGGTGGGCAAGAAGGCAAAGGTCGACGAGCTGATCAAGGGCATCGTCGTCCAGTCGGGCAACGATGCGGCCATATCCGTCGCGGAGAACCTGGGCGGCAACGAAACCCTCTTCGCCAAGCGCATGACGGATGAGGCGCGCGCCATCGGCCTCAAGAAATCGACGTTTGCGAATGCAACAGGGCTGCACGATCCCCGCCATCAGATGACCGTGCGCGAGATCGCCATGCTGGCGCGGCACATCATCTCGACGTATCCCCAATTCTACGAGCTGTTCGCGCTCAAGGAGTTCCAGTACCTCCGGCACAAGTTCATCAACCGCAATCCGCTGCTCACCCTGGTTGCCGGCGTCGATGGGCTGAAGACCGGCTTCACCAAGGAGGCCGGCTACGGCATCGTCGCCTCGGCCAAGCAGGACGAACGCCGCCTGATCGTCGTGGTCACCGGCCTCAGCACGGCCGAGGAGCGGCGCGACGATGCGCGCAGGCTGCTCGAATGGGGATTTCGCAATTTCGCATCCGCCAAGCTGTTCGATGCCGGTGAGGTCGTCGGCCACGCGCGGGTCTGGGGAGGCGAGCGCATGTACGTGCCGCTGACGGGTGCCGGCGATATCAATGTCTGGCTGCCGCGCAATCCGGCCGGGCAGAAGCTGAAGGCGCATATCGTCTACCAGTGGCCCCTGAAGCCCCCGCTCAAGAAGGGCGACCAGGTCGCGACTTTGCGCGTGACGACGGCGGCGGAGTCGGTCAACGAGGTGCCGCTCTACGCGATGGAGGATGTGGAGCCTGCCGGCACGGTGCGGCGCGGCCTCGATTCGCTGCTGTGCCTGGCCACGCGGTGGCTGCCCTAGCGGCTAGTAGAATTGCGCGGAAAGGAGCTGCGGGTCGGCGTCGGCAGGCGCCATCCCGCCGTCGGACATGGCATCCGGTCGGTTCATAACGTTCGAGGGCGGGGAGGGCTCGGGCAAGTCGACCCAGGCGCAGCTGCTTGCCGACCGGTTGCGGGCCGAAGGCATCGATGTGCTGCTGACGCGCGAGCCGGGTGGATCGCCGTTCGCGGAGCAGGTGCGCTCGCTCATTCTCGATCCCAAGACGGCTCAGCATTCTCCCCTGTCGGAGGCGCTGCTGTTCTACGCCGCGCGCGCCGACCACCTGGAAAAAGCGATCCGTCCGGCGCTCGCCGCCGAGCGGTGGGTGATCTGCGACCGCTTTTCGGATTCGACGCGCGTCTATCAGAGCATCGTGGGCGGGGTGGACCCCACGGTCATCGAGGCGCTCGACGGCCTGCTGGTGGCCCCGACTTCGCCTGACCTCACGTTCATCCTCGATGTGCCCGCCGCGACCGGGCTGATGCGCGCGAACCGCAGGCGCCATGCCGGGCAGCCCGAAGGGGCAGAACCCGATCCCTACGAGAAGCGCGACCTTGCCTTCCACGAGCGCCTGCGCGCCGGCTATCTGGCGGTCGCCAAGGCAGAGCCGCAGCGCTGCCTGCTGATCGACGGCGCCGCCCCATCAGATGCAATCGCCCACGAGGTATGGGCGCATGCGGCGAGCCGGCTGCTGCGGGGCACGGCTTGATGGCGCGGGCGCCGGCACAACTCGACGGGGAGGAGCTTCCGGAGGCAGACCGTCTCGAGGGTTTCCCGCATCCGCGCGAGACCCGCACGCTGAGAGGGCATGACGCCGCCGAGCAGGCCCTGGCCCAGGCCTTTGCCGCGGGGCGCATGCACCATGCCTGGCTCATCGCGGGGCATGCGGGCATCGGCAAGGCGACGCTCGCCTATCGCCTTGCCCGGCACGTTCTGGCGAAATCCGGGGAACGCGATCCCACGGGGCGGCGTCTCGAAGTGGCGGAGGAGACGAGCGCAGCGCGCCAGATCCGGGCGCGCTCGCACCCTGGCTTGCTGGTTCTGCGACGGCCGTACGATCTCCGCTCGAAGCGGTTTGCCGCCAGCATCCCCGTCGACGAGGTGCGCCGGCTCAAGTCCTTCCTCGGCCTGACGGCGGGAGAAGGCAGCTGGCGTGTGGTCATCGTCGACGCTGCCGACGAGCTCAACGTAAGCGCCGCCAACGCCCTGCTGAAATCGCTGGAGGAGCCGCCCGCGCGCGCCGTCTTCCTGCTCGTTGCCTCCGAGCCCAACCGGCTGCTTCCTACCATCCGCTCGCGCACCCGACGTCTCGACTTGCAGCCGCTGGCGCCCGAACCGCTGAGGCAGGCGACGGAGGCGGCGCTGGCGGCGGCGCGAATGGAGGCCCCGTCGGCGCAGCAATGGCGCCTGCTGGAGCGGCTTGCCGAGGGCAGCGCGCGCCGCGCCCTGCAACTTGCCGGAAGTGGCGGCCTCGACCTCTACGAGCGCATCGGCGGCTTCCTTGCGCGGCTGCCGTCCGTGGACTGGTCCGCCGCGCACATGCTCTCCGATCAGCTGGCCCTGCCGGCCCAGGAGCAGCGCTTCGAAGCGTTCTTCGATCTCCTGCTCGATCTGCTGGCCCGTTTGGTGCGAGCGCGCGCAGGCGGCGTGTCGGACGCACCCGAGAGCGCGCTGGCCGGCAAGCTCATAGCCGAGGATCGGCTGCCGGCGTGGGCTTCGGCCTGGGAGGAGATCGTGCGCGAGCGCGCCGACGCCGAACTGCTGAACCTCGACAGGAAGGCCCTGGTCCTCGCCACCTTCACCAGGCTGGAAGCGCTCGCCCGTCGGTGACTCGGCCTCATTTGCATAGCAATGCCGGTAGCATCGTTGGGAATTTCGTGATAGCTCACCGCCGATGAGCTTCGAGGCCAACATCTCTCCTGCCCTCGCCGCCGCCGGCCTCACCGCCCGGGCCGGCGCCCGAATGTGCTGATCCCGGCGTCCCTGCCGGGACGCGGTAATTTCCCAGCCGGATCAGAAACTTGAACGGGATCTGCAGCAATGAGCGGGCAGCAGAAATTCTACATCACTACGCCGATCTTCTACCCGAACGGGGCGCCCCATATCGGCCATGCCTACACGGCGCTCGCCTCCGACGTCATCGCGCGCTTCGAGCGGCTCGACGGCAAGGACGTGTTCTTCCTGACGGGCACCGACGAGCACGGACTGAAGATGAAGCAGACGGCCGTTGCCGAAGGGCTCACGCCGCAGGAACTGGCCGACCGCAACTCGCAGCGGTTCCGCGACATGATGGTCGCACTCAACGTCTCCCAGGATGACTTCATCCGCACCACGGAGCCCCGGCACTACCGCGCGTCCGAGGAGATCTGGCGGCGCATGGAGAAGGCCGGCGACATCTACCTCGGCAAGTACTCCGGCTGGTATTCCGTGCGCCAGGAGGCATATTTCGACGAGAGCGAGACGACGGTCGGGTCCGACGGCGTCCGGCGCGAGCCGCTGGGCTCTCCGGTCGAGTGGACGGAGGAGGAGACCTATTTCTTCCGGCTCTCGGCTTTCCAGCAACGCCTGCTCGCCCACTACGAGGCGCATCCCGACTTCATCCTGCCGCCGGAACGCAGGAACGAGGTCGCGAGCTTCGTCAAGGCGGGTCTGCAGGATCTCTCCGTGTCGCGTACGTCGCTTGACTGGGGCATCAAGGTGCCGGGCCAGAAGCACGACGCTGCGCGCAATGCGGCCGAGCACGTCATGTATGTGTGGGTCGATGCGCTGACGAACTACATCACGGCGGCTGGCTTCCCTGACGAGACGGCACCCCGCTGGCGCTACTGGCCGGCGGACGTGCACATCATCGGCAAGGACATCGTGCGCTTCCACGCCGTGTACTGGCCGGCGTTCCTGATGTCGGCGGGCATCGCCGTGCCGCACCGCGTCTTTGCGCACGGCTTCCTCTACAACCGCGGGGAGAAGATGTCGAAGTCGGTCGGCAACGTGGTCGATCCCTTCGACCTCGTGCGCGGCTATGGCGCCGACCAGGTGCGCTACTTCTTCCTGCGCGAGGCCGCGTTCGGCCAGGATGGCAGCTACAGCCACGAGGCGATCGTCAACCGCATCAACGCGGATCTGGCGAACGACCTTGGCAACCTGGCGCAGCGCTCGCTGTCGATGATCCACAAGAACTGCGGGGGCAAGCTGCCCACGCCGGCCGCGCTCGCGCCCGCAGACGAGGCGATCCTGGCGGCCACCGACCGGCTGTATGCAACCGCGCGCGAGGCCATGGACCGGCAGGGTATCAAGCACTACCTCGATGCCGTGTGGACGGTCGTGGCGGACGCCAACCGCTACTTTGCGGGCGAGGAGCCGTGGGCCAAGCGCAAGACCGACCCCAAGCGGATGGAGACGATCCTGTACGTGACGGCGGAGGTGGTGCGGCAGGTCGCGACCCTGGCTGCTCCGGTGACGCCTGCCGCGGCGACAAAGCTCCTGGACCTGCTCGGCCAGGACGCGAACGCGCGCACCTTCAAGGCGCTGGGCGCGGCAGGACGCCTCCTGCCGGGCACGCCTATCCCCGCCCCGACAGGGGTGTTTCCGCGCTACGTCGAGCCCGGAACCGAGTCTGAGCCGGACGCGAAGAAGCCGAAGGCCAAAAAGGGCTAGATCATCAGCGAGGGCCGGTCGCCGACGGCCCGCCCTTGGCGTGCCCTGCCTTCGCTGTGGGCAAAATTGTCACGCGCCGCTATCCCTACCTCGTCTATTACAGCGTTGACGAAGAGGCGAGTGAGGTCATTGTCGTCGCGATCCAGCATCCGGCCCGCAAGCGGGAATACACCGATCTTTGAAACCAGCCCGTCACCCATGCTCGTCGACCACCACTGCCACCTTGATTTCCCGGATCTCGCCGCCGACCTCGACGGCGTCGTCGACCGGGCGCGCGCGGCCGGCGTGGGGCTCATGGTGTCGATATCCATGCACATGCGCCGCCTCGGCGCCTCCCTCGCGATCGCCGAGGCTCACCCCAATATCTTCTCCTCGGTCGGCACGCATCCCCACTACGCCCACACCGAGCTCGACATTCCCGTCGATGAGATCATACGGCTGAGCCGGCACCCGAAAGTGGTGGCGATCGGCGAAGCCGGGCTCGACTACTTCTATGCCAACAGCCCGCGCGAGGCGCAGGCGCAGGGGCTGCGCAACCACATCGCCGCCGCGCAGGAAACCGGCCTGCCGCTCGTCATCCACGCTCGTGACGCCGATGCCGAGATTGCGGCGATCCTGGAGGAGGCGATGGGGCGCAAGCCGTTCTGCGCCGTGCTGCACTGCTTCACCGGCGGGCCGGACCTCGCCCGTCGCGCGCTCGACCTCGGTCTCTACATCTCGTTCTCCGGCATCATCACGTTCAAGAAGTCGGAGGAACTGCGCGCGATTGCCGCCGAGGTTCCGCCCGACCGCCTGCTGGTCGAGACGGATGCGCCCTACCTTGCGCCGGGCAAGTATCGCGGCAAGCGCAACGAGCCGGCCTACGTCGTCGAGACGGCCAAGGAGCTGGCGCGCGTCAAGGGAGTCTCGCAGACCGAGATCGCCCGCATCACGACCGACAATTTCTTTCGCCTGTACGCCAAGACGCCGCGGACGGCTCTTGCGGCATGAAGATGCGCTTCACCATTCTCGGCTGCGGCTCGTCTGGCGGCGTGCCACGCGTCGGCAACGTCTGGGGCAACTGCGATCCCGCCAACCCCAGGAACCGGCGGCGGCGTTGCGCGCTCCTCGTCGAGCGCTTCGACAAAAGGGGCCGCACCACCGTTCTCGTCGATACCCCGCCCGACACGCGCGAGCAGCTGTTGGCGGCTCGCGTCGAGCACGTTGACGGCGTGCTCTACACGCACGCCCACGCCGACCATACGCACGGCATCGACGATCTGCGCAGCCTGGTGTTCATGAGCAAGCGCCGGGTTCCGGTCTATGCCGATGCTGCCACCCGCGCGGATCTCGAGCGCCGGTTCGACTACTGCTTCACCCAGCGCCCGGGCTCGATCTATCCGGCGATCCTGCAGGCGCATGATATCCGCCCGCCCGATCCCATTCGGATCGATGGCGGCGGCGGCGTGATCGAAGCCGTGCCGATCCTGCAGGAGCACGGCGATGATCCGTCTCTGGGCTTCCGCTTCGGCGCCGTGGCCTACTCGCCGGATGTGGGCGGGCTGCCCGCCGACTCGATCCCGCTGCTGCAGGGCCTGGACCTGTGGATCGTCGATGCGCTGCGGCCGATGCCGCATCCCAGCCACTTCGGCGTCAAACAGACACTGCAGTGGATCGAGCGCTTGGGCGTCAAGCGCGCGATCCTCACGCACATGACCGTCGAGCTCGACTACGAAACGCTGCGCCGCGACCTGCCGCCCCACATCGAGCCGGCGTATGATGGGATGGTCGTGGAGGTCTGAAGGACGCTCGACAGGGCACTATCGCACCGTGCCGGTCCTCAGGTCATAGAGCTTGCCGTTGTCTGCGCACCCGACTTCAGCCAGCCTGATGAACGTCTCGATCACGTGCTCGGGTGGCTTCAGCGAGGCGGGGTCCTCGCCGGGAAAGGCCTTCGCGCGCATGCCCGTGCGGGTCGGGCCGGGATTGACGAGGTTCACGCGCACGGGCGTGTTGGCCATCTCGTCGGCGTAGACCTTCACGAGCGCTTCGAGCCCCGCCTTGGAGGCGGCATAGGGGCCCCAGTAGGCGCGCGGATTGGCGGCTGCGCCCGAGGAGACGAAGATTGCCCGGCCGGCGTCCGAGCGGCGCAGCAGCGGATCGAGCGTCCGAATCAGCCGCCAGTTCGCCGTCAGGTTGATCTCCATGACCTCGGCCCAGGCGTCGGCCGTCACGTGCCCGAGCGGCGACAGGGGGCCCAGGATGCCGGCGTTGCCGACGAGTATGTCGAGCTTGCCCCAGCGCTGGTAGATCGTGGGGCCCAGAGCATCAATCTTGTCGTGCGCCCTGAGGTTCAGCGTGAGCAGCGTGGCCTTGGCGCCCTTGGCCCTGATCTCGTCGTCGACCTCCTCGAGGGCGCCGCCGGTGCGGCCGACGAGAATGACGTGTGCGCCCTCCCCCGCATAGGCAAGGGCGACGGCGCGGCCGATCCCGCGGGTGGCGCCGGTGACGAGGGCGAGGCGGTCGGCAAGGCGTGGCTTGTCGCTCATGGCGTGCTGGGGTGTGGGACCTTGTTGATCGGCCCCACACCATTACACGGGGCCCGCGCGTTGCGCCACGAGATCGGCCGGGGATCGGCGCGACGGGCAGGCTGCTTCAGTTCTTTTTGGGCGGATCGGAGGATTGTTTCTCCATCAGCTCCTTGGCGGCCTTGAGGGCATCGTCATAGGCCTTCTGCGCGGCTTCCTTGCCCTTCTCGTAGTAAGGCTTGGCGGCCTCGCCGGCACGGCCCGCGGCCTGCTTGGCCTGCTCCCCTGCCTCCTTGGCCGCCTCCATCGCCTTCTCCGTGTAGGGCTTGGCCTTCTCGCGGGCCTGATCCGTGGCCTCCAGCAGCTTCTCGGTGCTTGTCGCCGAGATCTCCTTGGTGCGCCTGAGCATGCGCTGGAACAGCGATTCCTCCGGCAGCAGCGAGCCCGACTTCAGCGCGGCGACCGTCCGGATCATGTCCTCGTGGTCCTTGCGCGCCTGCTCGCCCTGGACGCGGTCCGGGCTACCCGTGAAGACGACCAGCGGCGTGCACGCGGTCACGACCTTGCGGCCCGACTTCGTCCACTCCGCGTTTTCCACCTGTGTCTCCTGCGCGAAATAGATCTTCTTGCCGGCCGCCTCCTGCCGCAGGATCGTGCGATCGATCACCGGCACGATGTGGCCGCCGAGCTTGCCGACGAGCGCGAACCGCTCACCGTCAGGATCGGGAAACTCGACGAAAAGACTGACGGTGTCGTCGGCGGATAGGGCTTCACGGATCGCCTCGTCGGCAGAGTTCGCATTGCTGACGGTCTTGGCCCGGCCAAGTCCATCGGCGTCGATCGACCGGAGGAACTCGAAGGTGGCGGCGCTGCCGGAGGCTGCCGGCGGCAGGATGAAGCGCAGGCGGCCGGCATTGGCCGCAAGCTCGCCGAAGTTGGAGATGTCCTTGTTGCGCGTGACGGCAAATACGCATTCGCGAACGTCGTCCTGCCGCACGATGTTGAATGCCGCCTCGGCCTTCAGCTTGCGGCCTTCCAGGACAAATACGTCGAGCTGGCCGTAGCCGAGATGTCGCGGGTTGGCGAGCACCCGCTCCATGTTCTCGCGCGTGCCGGCCGACGTCGTGCACTGGTAGTCGAACTGGGCGAGCTTCAACTGCTGGGCAAGCACCGGACAGAAGTTGGATTGATAGGCTCCGCCTGCACCGCCGGTGTTGATCTGGCTGGCGGCGGCCGGCATCGCTAGCGCCAGGCCCGCCGCGGCGAAAGCCATGGGAAGGGAAACGGATCGCATCGACGGCATCTCCTCGGGGCGGGTCGCATGCGCGCCATACAGGGCGACCCGCGGTGTGATTGCGCACAGGTATCGGAGAATGGTGGCGCAAATGCTCGTGCGGAAGGACCTTACGGAAATGTAAGGCTGCGCCGGTCCTCTCCGGACCCTACGGAAACGGCAGCGCGTTCGCGGCCCGTTTCAGGCTCCTGTAGATCGAGCGGGCATATCTGATCTGGCGATATGACGCGCTGCGCGCCGAGTTCCGTCCGCGATTGCCGCGGGCATCAGGCGTGGGCTCGTGCTCGGCATGCTTCTCGCGCCCGGCTGAGGGCGTGTGCGTCTCAGGTGCTCTGGCAGCTTCGGGCAAGGGTCGGGTGGGGAGCGGCTCGTCGCGCGCCG
>Ga0111538_10013265_pt1 | contig 10873 bp, 9 predicted proteins | sample SoiMethybrSBSTD1_FD_79669 | JGI IMG/M metagenome (GOLD analysis project Ga0111538, IMG submission 79669) | Bulk soil microbial communities from a Populus tree surrounding site in Tennessee, USA - Soil MetaG P. TD hybrid SBSTD1 (version 2)... | ecosystem: Environmental > Terrestrial > Soil > Tree... | reverse complement strand
TGCGGAAGGTCTTCCGAGGCGCCGGCGCGCGGATGATCGGCGACGGGTTCCTGACGCCCGAGACCATCAGGGCGGTCGAGCCCCAGCTCGCCGCGATCTCCGATGCCATAGCGTCGGCGGAGCGCGGCGGCACTCCACCCTGAGAGGCACGGCGTCAGCGGCCGCGCACTCCGGCGCGGCCGCCGCACGGCCCCTGACTGGCTCCTTCGGTCCTAGGAGGTCGGCGGAGGCACCTGCGTGCCGGAACCTGCCGGAGCGGTCCCTCCGGGACTGGCCGCAACCTCCCTGACGTACGCCTCGAAATCCGCACGTGCCGCCGCCTGCTGCTGCAGGTCGCGGTGGCCCATGTCGGACCCCTCGGCGATCAGGTAGATCAGCACGCCGAGGAAGGGCAGGAAGATCACGAATATGGACCAGGCCGCCTTGCCCCAGCCGGAGATGTCGTGTCTGCGGAAGATGTCCGCGAAAACCCTGAACAGAAGCAGGAGCCACGCGAACCACAGGAAGAACACCAGCATCGACCAGAACACGTCCATGAACGGATAATCCGCTGCGATCAACATGAGGCGAGTCTGTCGCCGTCGCGGGTGATCAGGAATCACCCGCAAAGGGTGACGCCGCATCACTCGTACGCCGGTCATCTTGCTCCCAACGAAAGGAGCAGTGCATGAAGACTTACTCGGGCTGGGTCATCTTCGCCGCGATCATGCTGATCATCGTCGGAGTCCTAAATGTGATCTGGGGAATCGCGGCGATCGCCGACTCGAAGTTCTTCGTCCAGGACCAGAAGTACATCCTCAGCAACCTCAACGCGTGGGGTTGGATCACGCTGATCATCGGCGTGCTCCAGCTGCTCGCCGGCTTCTCGCTGTGGTCGGGCAACATCTACGGCCGCGTGATGGCGATCCTGTTCGCGAGCCTCAGCGCGCTGGCGGCGCTCTTGTCGATCCCCGCCTACCCGTTCTGGTCGCTCGCGATCTTCGCGATCGACATCATCATCATCTACCAGGTGTCGCTGTACGGCGGCGCGGGCGTCGAGAGCGACGACAGAGATCCGGCGCGCGTGCACGCCGCGCGAAGGGACGCCGTGGCATAGCTTACGTTTCATGAGCGGCGTAGGCGTCCTCACGGTGCACCCCGACGAGGACGCGCGCCGCGCGGCGCGCGGCGTCGTCAACGCCACCCCTGGCTTCGAGGAGGTGGGTACGGCCGGTTCGGCCGAGGAGGCGCTCGAGCTGGCGGTGACGCTGCGACCGGGGTTGGTGCTCGTAGCCGCCGAGATGCCGGGGATCGACGGGCTCGAGACGAGCAGGCGGCTCGTCGGGGCCGTCCCCGAGACCGTCGTGTGCATCCTCCACACCGCCGCCGAGCCCGACGCCGACGCCCTGGCGGGATCCGGGGCCGCGACCGTTCTGCACGTCGACGCGCTGACGCGATCCGCGTTGCAAGCGCTTTGGGAGCAGCACCGAACGCAGTAGAGTTTGGTTGCTAAAGACTGCGAAAGGATTCGCCACGACTCCCCCGGAACAGGCCCCCGGTCCGGCACGGGTGTTGAAGCGACCCCGGCTCCTCGATCTACTCGAACGGGGGATCGACGGCCCGCTCACCCTGATATCGGCCCCTGCGGGATCTGGAAAGACGGTGCTGCTCCGCACGTGGCTCGCCGAGGCGAGTCGCCCCGACGCCATCGCGCACGTGGCGTTGACTCGAGAGCACTCCGAGCGGCGCACATTCTGGCTCGACGTGCTCGCGGCGATGTCACGGGCCCGGCCTGAGCTCACGAGGCTGTCGGCTCCTGCCCGCGGCTCGCGCATGCTGGGCGGGCTGCTCGGCGCGCTCGACCGCCTCGACGCTCCGCTGATAGTCGTCCTCGACGACTTTCAGGAGGCCGGCACGGGCGACGTGCTCGCCGATGTGGAGGCTCTCCTCGAGCGGCCGCATCCTTCGCTTCGGCTCGTGCTCGCCACGCGCAGCGACCCGCCGATTCGGCTGCAGCGCCTGCGGCTGGGCGATGAGCTGCTCGAGATCCGCGCCGCGGATCTCGCGTTCACGGCGGACGAGGCGCGCGAGCTGCTCCAGCCGCTCGAGCTGGCGCCCGCCGACGTGGAGACTCTCTGGAGCCGCACCGAGGGCTGGGTCGCGGCGCTCCGGCTGGCCGAGCTGTCGCTCCAGGGGCACCCGGACCCCAGCGGGTTCATCACCGGGTTCGCCGGCGACGACCGCGCCGTGTCCGACTACCTCACCGCCGAGGTCCTGAACGGCTACGACGAGGACACCCTGGGCTTCCTGCTAAGGACCTCGATCGTGGAGCGGGTGAACGGCGAACTGGCCGAAGCACTGACCGGCACGCCGGACGGCCGGCGCGCCCTCGGCAAGCTCGCCCACACCGAGGGCTTCGTCGACCCGCTGGACTCGACGGACGCATGGTTCCGCTACCACCCCCTGCTGGCCGAGGTGCTCAGGGCAGAGCTTCGGCACCGCTTTCCGGAGGAGCTGCCGGGCCTGCACAGTGCCGCGGGCCGCTGGTATGCCGCGAACGGGCAGGCGCTCGAGGGCACCCGCCACGCGGTGGCGGCCGCGGACTGGCAGCTCGCCGCCGACCTGATCAGCCAGCACTGGCTCGGCTGCCTCGTGAACGGCTCCGGCACCTTGCTCCGCGAGGTGGCGCTCAAGATCCCCGACGACGTCCTGCACGGCGACGCGGAGCTCGCGCTCGCCATGGCCGGCCTGCTCCTGGAGGCCAGCGAGCTCGGCCGCGCCGACGAGCTGCTCCTACGCGCCTACGAGCTCGCCGAGCACCTTCCGCCCGAGCGGCAGCGACGGTTCCGCGTGACCTCGACCGCCACCGCGCTCTACCGCGCACGGCTCGACGGCGACCTCGAGGAGGCGCTCAGCGCGGCCCGGCTCACGCTCCAGGAGGACTGGGACCGGGCTGTGGCCGTCGAGGTCCGCGCGCTGGCACTCACCAACGTCGGTATTGCCGAGTTCTGGGCGGGAGATGCGGACCAGGCGCTCGAGCGGCTCCAGGGCGCCGCCGGGCTGGCGCTCGAGTTCGGCAGCGACTACATCCTGTTCGTCGCCGAGAGCTACCTGGCCGCCGTGCACACGCGCTTGGGCAGGCTGGGCGACGCTCACAGCAGAGCGCGCACCGCGATCCAGCTGGCCGAGCGGCGTGGATGGGCGGAGGTCCCCCACATCGCGATCGCGTACGTGACGCTCGCGACGGTCCACCTCTGGTGGAACGAGCTCGACGAGGCGGAGCGCGCCGGTGACCTCGCGCTGGAGGCGGTCGGGCGAAGCGCCGAGCCGCTGCTCGCCCCCGTCGTGGCCCAGATCCGGGCGAAGATCCACGCCGTTCGCGGCGATCCGATGACGGCGCTCGACATTCTGCGTGCCGGCGATCCGGGCTCCACGCTGCCGGATTGGCTGCGGGTCTCGGCGAGCCTGCTCGAGGGCGAGATGTGGCTGGCGCTGGGCGAGCCGGCGCGAGCGCGCAGCGTGCTCGACGCGGTCTCCACGTCGCACATGTCCGACTCGGCGATCGTGCTGGCGAGGCTCGAGCTCGCCGTCGGCGAGCCGAAGGCGGCGCTGCGGGCCATCGCGGGCTTCCTGGCCGACGATCGCGACGCGCTCATGCCGGTCACGCGAACGGAGGCGTGGACCGTCGACGCGATCGCGCGCGACGCGATCCACGACGAGGAGGGCGCGCTACGCGCTATCGAGCGAGCACTCGACCTCGCCGAGCCACGCGGATACGCGAACCCCATCCTGCGCTACGGAGCGCCGGTGCGGTCGCTCCTGCGCCGCCGGATTGCTGCGGGCACCGGCCACCGCGCTTTCGCCGGCGAGCTCCTGTCGGCGCTCGAGGAACAGCCCGCGCTGCGCCGCCCCGGCGGCGAGCCCCTGCTCGAGCCGCTCAGCGGGCGCGAGCTCGCGGTCCTGCGCTTCCTCCCGACGCTCATGTCGAACGCCGAGATCGCGTCGGAGATGTTCGTCTCCGTGAACACGGTCAAGACCCACCTGAAGCACATCTACAGCAAACTCGACGTGTCCGAGCGACGCGACGCCGTTCGCCGCGGGCGCGAGCTCCACCTGCTCAGCCCTGGCCTCGGCGACCCGCGAGACTAGTGCCCTCGTAGGCGTTCCAGCCGGATCCGCACCGGCACGCTGTAGCGGTTCGCGAAGCTCTCCGGCGTGTGGCCGATGCGCGCGATGTGCTCGGCGTACTTCGCCACGTAGCCGGCGTCCCGGTCCGCCGACGGCCCCTCGCGGTCGAGCGTCACGGTGCCGGACAGGACGACGATGTCCCCGCCGCCACCGTCGCCGGCGAAGTTGAGCGTCACGTGCGGATTCGACTCGAGGTTGCGCACGCGTGCGCCAGGCTGGCTGTACACGACGACCGAGTCGTCGCCGTCCCATAGGAACCACACCGGCATCGGGAGCGGCGCACCCCGTGGCGACACGCTCGTGAGCCAAACCACGATCTCGTCGGTGAGGTGACGCGCCGCCCGGGCGCCGAACTCGGTGGAATCATCGATGACCACGGGCGGAACTATTGCGCGCGCCAGCCGCAATTTGAACCCCCGGGTCACCTATCTGATTTTGCGGTAACCCGGCCTCCATACGGGCGCTCCACGCCCGTGGTTACCACCATCCGTGGGAATGCATCTTGTCGTCCAGCTCCCGGCGGCTCCGCTGTAGACCGGTGGCCTGAACTGTCGATGCTGAGTGCAGTGACGCACGTCTTCGCCAGCTCTGCGGGGGGCCGGCGGCGCTACTCCGGCCCCTTCTTCGTCGTGCTCGCCGCGCTTGCCGTGACGGCGCCGGGCGCGAGCGCCGCGCTTCCCGACCTGACCGATCAGGTGAAGGTGCCGGCCCAGCTGCCTCTCCAGGACGGCGCGGTCGGCGAGGCGCTCCCAGGCAACACCGTGGAGGACGTCGTCGACGACGTGGTGAACAAGCCGCTCCCCGAGCCCGTCGAGAACGTCGTGCAGAACTCGCCGGTCGCGCCGGTGAGGGACGAGGTGCGCCGCGTCGTGAACCGGGCCACCGGCGACGGCGGCTCGGGCTCCGGCGGGAGCGGGGCCGGCGCGGGCGGCGGAACGGCAGGCGGTGGGACGAACACCGGTGGCGGCACCGGCTCAGGCCGGCCGGGGGCGCGGAACCGGAGGCAGAACGGAGGCCGGCGAACCGGTCAGACGGGCCGCACTCGGAGCCGGCGGGGATCCGCACTCCGCCTCGCCGCGGGCGCGACTCCCGGCCGCCGCGGCGCCGTGGCCGCGGTGAGCGCGCACGGCGATGCACGCGGACCCGCCGCTGACGACGCCAAGGACCGGAGCGGTGACGGGGCGCCGGCCGCCGCGATCCGCACCATCCGGACGGTCGTCCAGGCCGTGCCCACCTTCATCTGGATCGCACTCGGGCTGCTGTCGCTGCTCGCGCTCGGGCTCGCCGGCCGCACATACGTCGAACGCCGGAGGGCTCGCTCTCTGGCGGCCGACCGCGACCAGCTCCTCGGCGACGTGGCCGCGCTCGAGCGCGCGCTGCTCCCCGCCGTGCCGGAGCGCCTCGGCGGGGTGTGCGTCTCGGTCGCGTACCGCTCCTCCGAGGGACCCGCCGCCGGCGGCGACTTCTACGACGCCTTCGAGCTGCCCGGCAGCCGGGTGGCCGTGATCGTCGGCGACGTCTCGGGCCACGGGCCCGACGCGCTCGAGGGCACCAACTCGGTGCGCGCCCAGCTGCATGCGCTGCTCGAGACCGGCATGACGCCGCGCGCCGCGATCGCCCTCGTCGGCGAGCGCTCGCCCGTCCAGCTCGCTGGCCGGTTCAGCACCGTCGTCGTGGCGATCCACGACCCGGTCGACGGCACGCTGACGATCGCGACCGCCGGCCACGCTCCGCCCGTCGTCGCCGGCGAGGGCTTCGACGAGCTGCTGAGCGCCGGGGCGTCGCCGCCGATCGGCGTGGGCATGCGCACCGGGCTGAGGCAGACCACGGTGGCCCTGCCGGCGGGGTCGACCTGCTGCTTCTACACCGACGGCATCGTCGAGGCGAAGAACGGCGAGGGGATGATCGGCCGCGGGCGGTTGAAGGAGCTCGTCGCCGCGCTCGAGCCGGGCGAGCAGGCCGATGTGCTGCTCGAGCGCGTGCTCGCCGAGGCGCACGACGCCTCGGATGACATGACGATCTGCCTCCTACGGCCCGTGGCGGGACCGGTGGAGGAGTCGCCGCGCGTGGAGACACTCGAGTTCGACGCCGACGAGGTGGAGAGCGGCTTCGTCGCCCGCTTCCTCGATGCGTGCGGCGTGCCGGCGAGCGAGAGTGCGCAGGCCGTCGAGCGCGCCCGCGAGCTCGTGAGCTCGGCCGGCCGCGGCCTGCTCGAGGTGACCATGTCCGGCGGCGCCTGCCGGGCGCGTGTCGTGCCCGCCACCGAGCAGGCGGCGCCACCCGCCGCCGTCTAGCCGAACGTGAACGCGTAGGCCTCGGTGCCCGGGGCCAGCGTCAGCGCCAGCCGGTGCCGGCCCGGACGCGGGAGCCGGACCAGCTCGTAGAGCCGGTTGCCGCGCACCACGACGGTCCCACGGCGGCGTCCGTCGAGATCGACCCGGACGGCGTGCGGCCCGCCGCGTGCGCCGAGCACCAGGAAGACCCTGCTCGCGGAGAAGTTCAGGTGGATGCGTGAATCCGAGCCCGCCGCGGTGGCGTGCGAGCCGGTGATCCGCCAGCGGCCCTCGTAGGCCAGGTGCGCGGGCGGCAGCGCGGCGATCGCGTCGCCGGAGAGGCGGTAGTCGTGGGACCCCGGCTCGATCGCGCCGTTCAGGAAGCGCTCGGCGCGCTCGGCGCCCAGGTACGACTCGGGCGTCTCGACGCCGTGAGGCGTCTCGACGCGCGCGGCCGCCGTCCGCCCGAGCCGCCCGCGCCCGGCCTCCTCCAGCAGGGCGCGGATCGCGCGCTCGGTGCGGTCGTACCCGCCCTCGCCGAAGTGGACGTAGCGCACGCGCCCGCGCGCGTCGATCAGGTACTTCGCGGGCCAGTACTGGTTCCCGTATGCACTCCAGGTGGCGAAGTCGTTGTCCTGCGCCACGGGATAGCGCAGCCCGTTGCGCTCGATCGCCCGCCCCACGTTCCCCGCATCCCGCTCGAACGGGAACTCGGGCGCGTGCATGCCGATGATGGTGAGGCCGTCGCCGCGGTAGCGGGCGTCCCACGCGCGGAGCGCGGGCAGTGTCCGGATGCAGTTGATGCAGGAGTAGGTCCAGAAGTCGATCAGGACGACCCGCCCGCGAAGCGACCGGAGCGTGAGCGGGCGGTTGCCCGGCGTGTTCCACCAGCGCTGCGTGTCGGTGATCTCGGGTGCGGGGCCGAGCACCGCGAGGCGCTTGCCGCCGCCCGAGCGGGTGGCGGCCTCGGCGACAGTGCCGGCGCGGCCTCCGCGCAGGTCGGCGAGGCGCTCGCGGGTCGCGCTCGCGTCCTCCAGGTCCTTCGACGGGTTCACGAGGATCGCCGGCAGGTCGGCGGCGATCCGGTTCTCGAAGCGGATGTCGAGCTCGGTGGCCATCACGACCGCAACGACCAGCAGGACCACGCCCATCGCCTGCTGGAACGTGCCGCTCCGGCGCGCGAGTGGAGCGGTCAGCCGGCGCCCGCCGAGCATCAGCGCGTAGAGCACGACCGCGCTGCCGGCGCTGTACGCGAGCGCCACGGCGAGCCGGCCCGCGGTGAAGTCCTGCGACGCCGAGACGGTGATCACGCCCGCCAGAATCGGGCCGGCGCAGGGCGCGTAGACGAGGCCGAGGCTCAGGCCAAGGAGGACGCCGGAGCCGAAGCCCTCGCCATTCACGCGCGCGGGCGCACGCGGCACGACCCGGGCGATCCACGCCTCGACCCGGGCCGCCGCGCCCGGGACGATCAGGACCACGCCCGCGATTCCCAGCACCACGATCGCGAGCGTCCGGAACAGCTTGTCCGGCAGGCCAAGCGCCGAGAGGAGATAGACGAGCGCGACCGTCGCGAACGTGAAGGAGACGACGAGGCCGGTCACCACGCCGAGCGGGCGCCGCCGGCCGCCGGTGGCCCCGGCGGCAAGCGCCACGGGCAGCACCGGGAGCACGCACGGAGACAACGCGGTGGCTGCGCCTGCCACGAACCCGAACAGGACGAGAAGCGCCACTCCGCCAAGGATGGCAGTCGCCCCGGGGTGCGATCGCGCCTATCGGGCGGCCGGGGCGAACACAGGCTCTGCGATCCGGGCGGCGAGCTGCGGGTCGAGGGTGGTGCCGGTGAACTGCTCGACGGGCGCGCCGGCGCGAAGCACCTCCGCGGCCGCGATCAGCCGGCTCGCGAGCGGTATTCGCTCTCCGGCCAGCCCGTCCGGATGGCCGCGGCCGTCCCAGCGCTCCCACGTGTGCCGGACGATCAGCGCGACCGCCTCGAGACCGGGGACGCGCGCGACCATGTCCGCGCCCCAGAGCGGCTCCAGGCGGAGCAGCTCGAGGCCGGCGTCGGTCGACGCGGCAGCGGGGCCGGCCGCGTGCGCCGGCATGCGGATCCTGCCCACCCGGCTCAGCCGGGCGGCGAGCCCGAGCTCGAGCAGGTCCGCCTCACCGGCGCCGAGCTCCTCGGCGAGCCGGCGCGCGATCAGCGCGACCTCCTCCCCATGCCGAGCTGATCGGGGCACCGTTCGCTCGAGCGCCGCCACGAGGCCATCGATCTCGGGCTGCGGGTCCGCCACCGAGAGCTCGCGGCCGTCGGTGTGCGCCAGTGCCCGCCCGACCAGCTCGGCGAACCGGCCGAGCCGGGCAAGCCCGTCCATGTCGAGCCGGCGGCCGTCGCTCCGGTGCGTCAGGCCGATGGCGCCCTGGAGGCGCCCGCCGAACCAGACGGGAGCCATCGCGGCGCTCTGCACGGCCGCGCCGCCCCCGGCCGGCTGATCGCCCTCCCAGACCGGCCACAGGTGACCCGGCACGGCCAGCGGGCGCCCGCACGCGAGCGCCGCGACCATGGGATCCCAGTGGATGTCGAGCTGCCGCCCGATCAGGTCGGGGCTCACGCCGGTGCCCTGGACGAGAACGAGCCGGTCGTCGTGCTCGCGCGTGTCGCGACCGAACACGCACACCTGGTCGGCGCCGAAGATCGTGGTCGCGTGGAGCGAGAGCCGCTCGAGCACGATGCCGAGATAGCCCGACTCCCGGAAAGCTGACGCCGGCTCGGACGTCTTCTCGGACCTCGCCTGCGGTGCCAGGCGAAGCAGCGGCACGACCGCCAGCAGGGTCACGATCCCCAGCGCGGTCCAGACTCCGAAGACGAGCACGGCGAAGCCGAGCGCGGTCATGCGCGCCCGCCCACCAGCCGTAGGCCCCCGCCCGTTGGCACGCTCGGGTTATTCCCTCAGCGGGGGGAGTATCACCCGGGTGGCCGAAAATGCGCGGAATCCGCGCCGCGAACCTACGAGCTGCCGACAGGAACCGGCAACTAGGTTCAGGGGCACATTGGGGCCGATCCCCAATGACAGGGAGGCGAGGTAGGCCGATCCTGGCCGCATGAACCTCGCCTCCCACTACGTCCCGTTCCTGAAGTCCGCCCCGCCGAAGGCCATCAAGACGCTCGGCCTGGGCGTCGTGCTCGCCCTCGTGCTCGTCGGCCCTGCCGCCGCGCTCACGGTCGACCGCGAGCAGGTCGCGCAGGGCGGATACCGCTTCGAGGTGCGCTGCGGCGAGCCACAGACCCACACCTGGACGCTTCCGGCTGCGGCGCAGCGCGTCGAGGTACTGGAGCCGGTTCCGGGCCAGGCCGTGACCGACGGGTTCGGCGACACGCGCGTGGCCACCGTCCGCGACGTGCTCACGCGCACGGTTGCTGACGGCATCGCCGTCGACGTGACGGTGGTCGGAAGCGACGCCGCCTGCGACGGCGGGGGCGGCGGCGCCTGGCTCACCATGGGGGTGGACTTCCGGGCCCGCTACCACCTGGTGAGCGACGAGCCCGTGCTCGTCTCGGACGACCAGGCCGGGATGCACGCGCGCGAGCGCCCCTCGCGGCTCACGGCCAACGCCGACGCGGGCTGGCGCCGGCTCCGCTGGCGGAGCTGGGGCGGCGCAAGTGCGGCCGCCCGCGGCGCCTTCACGGCGCGGCGCTGGATCCCGATCGGGCACACCGACGTGGTGCAGCGGACCTTCGCCTACCCGGTGGCGGTCACGTTGTCGCGGATCCGCGTCTGCGGCGAGGGCCGGAACTACTACACGCGCATCCAGACCCGCTTCCTGTCGGCGGTCCCGCGTGAGGTCCGCCGTCAGGCGAAGCCGCTCGGGACGGCGTCGTGCCTCAGAGCCCAGGCGGGTGGGTGACCGCGAAGCCGTCGGAGCGGCGCCCCTCCATCGTCCAGCGCGAGCCCGTGCGGGAGCGGGCGCTCGTGTCGAAGCGCATGCCGGCGACGATCATGTAGACGTGCTCCGCGTTCGCGTAGATCGTGATCCAGTCGCCCGTGCCGCGCTCGCCCCAGCGGGCGAAGTCGCCTGAGACGAGTGGGCTGTCGAGCAGGCCCGCCGCGTGGAGGGCGAACGAGACGGAGCCGGAGCAGTCGTAGCCCGTGTCGTCCCAGCGCCCGTGGCCGCCTCCCCACTTGTAGGGGGTCTTGGCGATCGCGTTGCCGGCCGCGACCACGTCCCTGACGACCTTGGGCGCGGACCGCGGAGGAACCGCGAAGCCCTCCTCGTCCACCTTGCCGTCCTCGCCGGGCACCACCTGCTCGGGAGGGGGTGGCGGCGTGTAGACCGCGCCGCCAGTGCCGGCCACCCGTACCGCGCGGCGGATGGCGCGCTGCTCGCGCGTGGTGGCCACCCCGTCGGAATGGAGCTCGAGCTCGCGCTCGGTGGCC
>Ga0111538_10013260_pt1 | contig 10874 bp, 6 predicted proteins | sample SoiMethybrSBSTD1_FD_79669 | JGI IMG/M metagenome (GOLD analysis project Ga0111538, IMG submission 79669) | Bulk soil microbial communities from a Populus tree surrounding site in Tennessee, USA - Soil MetaG P. TD hybrid SBSTD1 (version 2)... | ecosystem: Environmental > Terrestrial > Soil > Tree... | reverse complement strand
GCCCGCGTCAGGGTGCGTCCGCACCCAATTCGTGACCAGTGGTACAGCCTGTTCCAGCAATCGCAAGGCTTCTTCGTAGCGAGCCTCGTCGTTCGCGTGTGTGGCGCGTGTCAGCAATTCGAGTGCTCTCGCATCGCCGCTCGCTCTCTCCCACAGTTCTCGCGCTGATACCAATTCGCGCCATGCGGAGTGGCTGCTCCGCAAAGCCGCTTCAGCCGAACTGAGCAGGCCCATAATCTGACTGAGGTTGGCGTGCGTGCTGTCACCCAACTGCACATGTTCGGAAGATTCGAAGCGCTGCGCCATGGGCATAGTCACAGACTCGGCGATCGGTGGCGGAACGTCCGTCGAAGCGGTCTCAGAACCCAGTGTCTCCGTCACGTGTGTCGCTTCGCGCTCATACCGATCATCGCGCGTACCGAGTTTTACGTCACCGGTGAGCGAACTCATTGCACTTCGTTGTTGGACCACATGAGTCAATTCGTGCAGCAGTAGCTTTTGCCCTTGCGTAGTCCATGGTTGGTAGTCCCCGTTGGCGAAGAAGATACTTCGGCCATGAGTCAAAGCGCGCGCGCGCACAGCACCCACTGCTTCTGCCGCGCTGGAGTCGGAATGAACTCGCACTGCCTTGAAATCACGTTTGAACTTGGACTCCATCAGTGCTCGGACCGGCGGATCCAACGGTTGTCCGCCGCTCTCGGCCAGCGAACGCAGCACGACTCCAAAGCTCGAATCGGACCGGGGCACCGGCTTTTCGGAAGCTCGTAAGGACGTGAGAAGGGCCTGGTTCCCAAGCGTTTTCTGCAAAGCCAGCAGGTTCGACGATGACTCAAGAGTTGTCTGACACGAAGCGTTCCTGGCGTAACCTTTTTCTGGTGTCAGGCCGTTGTTCGTTTTTGCTGCTGGAGTGGCAGTAATCATCTTAGGTTTCGTGAGACTGGCAGCGAGTCTTTCGTGTCGGGCGCACTTTGTTTATCAGCGCGGGAGTTCTGTGCTGTCAGCAAGCAGAAGGTCAAATTCTTTGAAGGCCGTCATGCCGGAAAATTGATCTCAGGTCGGCCCATTTCCAAAGGTGTCAGGGGCTTGCCGAGTTTTTGAAACTCCCGGCGCGTCGCCTGGAGCAGGTGCGCCATGGTCACCACGCCTCCGTTTTGCGCGGCGAGGAAAGCAGCGGCCAAGGCGATGTTCTTGATGTTGCCACCGCTCAGCTTGAACTGACGCGACAGTAAATCCCAATCAATGTCCCTGGCGAGCGGCACCTCGTGCGGCCAGGCACCATCCCAGATGCGCCGGCGGTCGGCTTCCTCAGGGAACGGGAACTGGATGGTGAAAGCCAGGCGGCGCACAAATGACTCATCGAGGTTCTGACGAAGGTTTGTGGCGAGAATGGCCACGCCTTCGTACTCTTCCATTTTTTGCAGCAGGTACGAAATCTCTATATTCGCGTAGCGGTCGTGGGAGTCGCGCACTTCCGATCGCTTGCCAAACAACGCATCGGCTTCATCGAAGAACAAAATCGCATTGGAACCTTCGGCCGCGCGGAACACACGGTCGAGGTTCTGTTCCGTTTCGCCAATGTACTTGCTCACAACGCCCGAGAGATCGATGCGGTAAAGATCCAGGCCGAGCTCGCCGGCCACAATTTCCGCCGCCATTGTTTTTCCCGTGCCGCTCGGGCCGGCAAAAAGCGCGTTTACACCTTTGCCGAAGGAAAGTTTTCGGTCGAAACCCCATTCGCCCATGACGCGCTGCCGATGGATTACCCGCTGACAAATCTCTCGCAATTGCGCCAACGCATCCTCGGACAAGACGATGTCGCGCCACGTGTAACGCGGAACGATCTTGCGTGCCGCATTGGCCATCCTTTCTTCGGATTGTGCGCGGCACGCGTTGCACAGGTCGGCCAGGGATAGCCGAGTGGAGTTGTCGGAGCGCCACTGAGCATGCGTCAGCGCGGTTTTCACCGCGTTGCGTATCTGGCCGCCGGTGAAACGGAAACGGCCGGCGAGTGCCGCGCCATCCACGTCGGGTTCGAGTTGCTCTTTTGGCGGCAAAGCTTGCTCCCAAAGTCGGCGGCGCATCGTGTCATCCGGCATGCTGAAGGGGACCGCGAGCCACACACCTCGGCCCGGCTGTATTGCCGCGCGGGCGGCGCGGTGGCTGATCAGAAACGTCACCGGTCCGAACACGGCAGCCGTTTCGATCACTGTTTCCAAATCACTGCGATGCCGTTCTTCGTCGACGAGAAACACATCCAGGTTCTCGATGCACAGCGCTGCCGGATGCAGCAACGCCTGCCGGGCAATCAGCTCAATGGCTTCCTCCAACCGACGCGGCGCGGCGATCAGTTTGGCCGCGTCAGCCACGAGCAATGGCAACCCCAGTTCGCACGCCACAGTACGCGCGAGCGTCCGTTTTCCTAATCCGGATGGACCATAAAAATGGAACATAACGTTTCGTCCTTCAGGTCGTTCATGGCCGGCCTGCTGGCGCGCAAACCGAACTAGACTTTCGCACAAGGTGCTTTCCTCCGGGACGAGGTTACGCTCGAAACGAGACGAGACAGGAATCATTCGGGCAAGATTTTCCAGTCGCGAATCCAGCCACGCATGGCCAAGCAGGAAATTGCTGATGGCGTCGTCGAGCTTGATCGGACGATAGAGCAGCGGAAGTCCATCCGCAGCGCCATCAGCCAGGTGGAGCAGACGATACTTGAGTAGAGGCGCTTGCGGAGCGAACGCCGCTCGCGCCTCAACCTGTTCCGATGGATTCAGATCGAGCAGAGTAAAAATGAGATCCAAAGTAGGCTTCTTGCGCGTCACGTCATCCTGCAACCACGCGTAAAGTTTTTCATACTTGCGGTTCAGTTCCGGAGCGAGAGCAATGATCAAACAATCCACTTCGAATGAAGTCAGGCCAAAGGCCCGCGCCAGACGAGGCAGAGCAAGCCCCGCCGACACATCCGGATGTTGCTGAATCCGTCGTTCGATCTCTAGAGTGGTCTCGCTTAACGCCCTGGTACAGGTTTCGACGGCGGCAAGGCAGGCTTCGGGCGCATCGTGCTGTCGCGCGGACGACGTCTGCTGATTGATGAGTAATCCAAAGACTTCCTCTTCCGAGACGACCAACCCTTTGTATTGCTCCAGGGGATTCGTCCATTGCCGGGCGCGTTGGCGAAAGCACTGCCGCTGCAGCCGGTAATCCAAACGCCGAAGCTCGTCAGAAAGATGTTCCCACCCCGTCGCATATGGCTCCGGGGGGACTTCGCGTACAGCGCCGGCGGTACGTGATTCCGAATCTGTGAGTTGAGTTTCCAAGCTGGGAAAGCGCCGGTATCCGAGTAGGCTCCGCACATCCGGCGTACCTCACCGAATTTCAGAAACTACGCTGGCAATTCTCAGGCCGCGGCCGGGCTGCGGGCGACCCATTGTTTTTGGACTAACACGCGCGCCTGCTGAAGAGCCTCCAGCAGAATAGACACGCGTTTGCCATCGTCCCATTCGCGTTCGACTTCGCCCATCCAGCCGGCAAGAGGACCGTGTTCAATCAAGACCTTGTCGCCAGGTCGAAACGGTTGCTGTTGAAGCCGGATGAAGCCATCCTCCTGCACGCGGCATTGGATCTGCGAAACGATATTATCCCCCACCGGCAGCGGGAAGCGGCTGTTGCCAACGATGCGCAAAACGCCCAGAGCATAACGCACAGTGTCCAGCAGCAGGAGCGGACAAAACCTGGAGAAGAAATAACCCGGAAACAGCGGTTTTGTTACCGGCCGCCAAACGCCGCAGACCGGCTGTTCCTGCCGGATCCTGGGAAGGAACACTTCCACCTCGAGCCTGGCGATACTCGCTGCCGCCAGGTATTCCTGTTTCGGCTTGCTTTGCACGGCGTACCAGTTTTCCTCAACCAAGTAGTCCATATGCGTTAGTCAGTGCGTTGCAGCTCGGTGGATATCCCGGATGTCGGCACGAGCTTGCTAACAGACACCACAACGGCCTCTGAAAATCCCTCAACTTCGAGCAACGCAAAACGTCCGCCTTCAGCGTCGTTGCCGCAAAAATCGATGATCCTGCCGGTAAGCAAGTCTTCCCCGTGCAACCTCTGCAAAATCTTTGCCGGCTCTGGCAGGCGGATATCATTGATTCTAAAATGGGCCCAAAGAGTCTCCAAAGAGTGTTACCTCCGTTTATTCACAGCACGTGTTCCCGGGATCCATGCTCACGAACATACGCATCGCGTGTGCCAGTTGATTCCTGACGCTCTTGCCAGAGAACAAATCGCTCGTTTACGCCGGAATCCGGCAGACTGGAAGAAGGACTTGTCCATTCCCGCAATACGAAAATCAGAAAATGCTTTCCGATTGTGAAAAACCGTTCCGGAATCCCCGTTCAGGCAGTGTGGATCTGGTGTTTGTGAAGCTTGTTGTAAATACTGCGTACCGTAATCCCAAGGAGCCGCGCGGTTTGCGACTGGCTTCCATTCGTGCGCTTGACGGCTGCCGAAACTAACGCTCTCTCGCAGAATTGCAGTGTGCGCTTGAGGTTGTAGCCGTTCACATGAAGCAGGCGGCTCCATTCGTCCAGGCCACCAATCTGCTCGCCTTTCGGTGATTTGTCGGCCTCCACTGACGTTGCCTCTGACGATTCGGATAATCGTTTCCAGAACTTCCTGGGCAGATCGCTCAAGCTTAGCGGCGCACTCGTGCTTTTCGTTATCAGCGTCTGACAAATCAAATCTTCCAATTCTCGGACGTTTCCAGGCAACTCGGCTTGAGCCAACGCCTCGATGAAATCTCCGTGCACAGACAACCGCCTCCCCAATGACAGGGACCGATGCTTCTCAAGCAAAAACTCAACCAGTGGACGGAGGTCTCCGGTCCTCTCGCGCAATGGAGGCACGTGGATCGCCGCAACCTGTAATCGATACAAAAGGTCGCCGCGAAATCGCCTCTGCTGCACCATTTCTGTAAGGTCGCGATTCGTCGCAGCTATCACTCGAATGTCCACCGGTACTTCGTCTTCACTTCCCAGCGAAAGCACGCGCCTCTCTTGTACGACTCTAAGCAGCTTCGCTTGCAGCGGCTCAGGGAGCTCGCCTACCTCGTCGAGAAACAGGACCCCGTGATTCGCCGCGCGAATTAACCCCCTGCGGTCACGATCGGCCCCAGTGAATGTGCCTCTGCGATGGCCAAAGAGTTCCGCTTCAGCGAGGCTGCTGCTCAGCGCGGCGCAATTCAGCGGTATAAACGGTCCGCCTTTCCGTTTTGGGTCTGACAGGTGAATGGCCCGTGCCAGACATTCCTTGCCCGTTCCGGTTTCGCCGGTGAGAAGCACCGGCAAATCACTGAAGGCACTGACGCGCAGGGCAGTCCGAAACACAGAGACCATTGCATCACTTTCGCCCGCAATACCGAAACTCAGCATAATGGCTCTGATGGTTTTCTCCTCCACTTGGCGTTTTAGTTCCGCGTTCCAGGCAGACCCGAGAAACGTTGTCAGCTCGCTTTGAAAATCCGGCCTTTCACTGTCCAGAAGATGGGCGGCGCCCGCCAGAAGGGTCACGCATCGAAGTCGCAGAGGCCAACTGTCCAGGCCATCTCCGTAAGCAATGACCACAAACCCCAGACCTTTCAGAGCCTGAATGACCCCAAGCGGGGATTCGTAGGAGGTGTTGTTGGCAGGAAATCCAACCGTAGCGAAGACACGATTGCCGTCCCCCCCAGCTGGCGGAACATGCTCAACATTCTGAACAAGCTGAGGAATCCCTCCGCATCGTAGAACCACCTTGGAGACACTATCTATGCGCGAGGCGTCGTCGTCGACCATGTATATATCCCATGCGTGGTCGTGGTGGCCTCCGTACTCCCCAGGCTCCCCGGATCCTGAGCAACGCCCCATACTTCGTGCTCTCGACACAGATTCTCCTTATCAGTTCAATGGTACTTCGCGTGAGCCGGATTCTCACCCCCTCCCTTCTGCTGCACGCGCTCGCGGCACGGGTGGCCGGAGTGCTATACGACAGGGATGGGAACCAGGTACCGACCGATGCTTGCGCCGTGCTCCGAAATTTGTCAACACAAAGCGCCCTCGCTAAGTTCTGCCGTTTCACCCATTAATACGGCGACGCGAAGCTGTTCTTTCATAACATAAAGCGCATGCCTCGGTATTGAAGGAAATGTTCAGAAACGGAGGAGGACTGGCTCCAGAGGTAGGGCTCGAACCTACAACCCATCGGTTAACAGCCGATTGCTCTACCATTGAGCTACTCTGGAACCCAAAGGGCTGCGTAACTTACGAATCGGCATCGCAACCGTCAACTTGAATTGTCCGCAAATTTAGGTTCGCATCAAGCTAACCGGGCGAAGAAATCGTCGGCGGCGGCTGTTTTCTCCTCCACCAGAAATAAACCGGGATACCCATCAATACGATGAGCAATCCGGGCCAGGTTTGGGCGCGCGTTTTTGCAGAAATCAGCAGGTTCAGGGCAATGAACGACGCGGCGATGATGTAAATCGCAGGGATCACTGGATATCCAAAGGCTTTGTAAGGCCGCTCCGCGTCGGGTCGCTTTCGCCGCAGGATGAACAAACCGATGATCGTGAGAATATAAAAAATCAGTACCGCGAAAATGACGTAATCGAGCAGTTGACCGTAGCTGCCGGACGCGGTGAGCAGGCACGCCCAGATGCATTGCACGACCAGCGCATTCCGCGGAACGGCCTGGTTGTTCAACGTGCCCATGTTTTGAAAGAAGAGACCGTCGCGAGCCATCGCATAATAGACGCGCGCGCCCGAAAGGATGAGGCCATTGATACACCCAAACGTTGAGACCATGATGAACACTGCCATAATGACAGCCCCCTTCACGCCCAGGATCGCTTCCGCCGCGGCCGTTCCGACGCGATCGTTTTGCGCAAACTTTATCCCGCGCTCCAAAGCGTTCGCGCCGGTGGGTGAGCCGTCCAACGGCAACACCGCAAGGTAGCCAATGTTCGCAAACAGATAGAGAAGGGAAACGAGCCCGACACCAAGAGCCAGGCTCAGTGGCAGATTTCGTTTGGGATTTTTCACTTCGCCGGCTGTAAAAGTGACATTGTTCCACGCATCGCTGGAAAAGAGCGAACCCACCATCGCCGTGCCGATAACAAGCAACAGGCCAGTGCTTGTAAGGGCCGTCGTCGTGTATCCCCCTGCCCTTCCCGCAGGAGCGGCGAAGGTCGCTTTCCAAAAATCGCTGAGGTTTGCGCGGATCACATCTGAGTTCGTGCCGACGAAGAGGCACAGCACGATCAGGCCGACCAGGGCGAGAGTTTTCGCCACCGTAAAAACATTTTGCACGATCTTGCCTGTGCGGAGTCCCGTGGTGTTGCTCCAGGTCAACAGCAGGATCACGCCGATGGCTACGAACGTGGTCGGATAAATGGTGAATGGTCCGAACTGAAGTAATTCGTGGCCCCGCCCTTCAGCAACGCCCGGCACGAGCACGCCAAAGAAGCGCGCGAAAGCAGCCGCGACTGCCGCCACCGTTCCGGTTTGGATCACCAAAAAAAGCGTCCACCCGTAGAGAAATCCGAAAAGCGGGTTGTACGCTTCGCGCAAATAAACATACTGTCCGCCTGCCCGCGGCATCATTGCGGCCAGTTCTCCATAACTGAGAGCGGCGATCAGCGTGAGCACACCGGTGATGACCCATACCGCGAGGAGCCATCCCGCGCTCCCGACTTGCCGGGCGATGTCAGCCGAAACGATGAAAATGCCCGACCCGATCATCGACCCAGCCACGAGCATCGTGGAGTCGAACAGTCCGAGGCCTTGTACTAATCCAGTTTGTTGGCGTTCAGGAGCTGTCGCAGCTTCGGGCATAGAAGTTCTCGCCCTACGTCGTCACCAGCGTCCCCACTTTCTCGCCCATCACGACTTTGCGCAGGTTGTGGGGCTTGAAGAGATCGAAAACGATGATCGGCATTTTGTTGTCCATGCACAGTGAGAACGCCGTCGAGTCCATCACCTTCAACTGTTTTTGCAAAGCTTCGAGATAGGTAAGTTGCGCGAAACGCTTCGCGCCGGGATTCTTTTTGGGATCGCTGTCGTAAATTCCGTCGACCTTCGTGGCTTTGAGAATCACCTCGGCGCCGATCTCATTGGCGCGCAACGCCGCCGCCGTGTCCGTCGAGAAAAACGGGTTGCCCGTCCCGCCACCGAAAATCACCACGCGACCTTTCTCGAGGTGGCGCACGGCGCGGCGGCGTATGAACGCTTCGGCGACCTGGTGCATCGTAATGGCGCTCTGCACCCGCGTTGCCACGCCTTGTTTTTCGAGCGCGTCCTGGAGTGCCAACGCATTGATCACCGTGGCGAGCATGCCCATGTAATCCCCCGTGGCCCGCTCGATGCCCCGCTCGCTGCCTTGCAAGCCGCGAAAAATATTTCCGCCACCGATGACCACCACCACCTCGACGCCCAACTCACGCACCTCACGAATCTGACGGGCCATGTCGATCACTGAGTCGGCGTCAATGCCAGTGCCGCTGTCGCCGCCCAGCGCCTCGCCGCTGAGCTTGATCAGGATGCGTTGGTATTTAGGGCCGGGTTTGCTCTTCATGAACGGCGGTTTTCTACACGCCGCTCCAGGCCGGGTCAAACTATTGCCGCGCCTACAAACTGCCGGCACGGGGGGACTTGAGCACCGGTTTCTTCTCAGTGAGGAGCGCCCCACCGGACAGGTTCAGCAGGCGTTTGGCTTCTTTGAGGAGGAACGCGGTTTCAGTAAACGGTTCATAGCTGATGTCCTGCCAGCGGACCATGCCATTGCCGTCGATGAGGAAGGTGCCGTGGAGAGGCATTTTTTCGAAGTCATCGTAAGCGCGATAAGCCTTGAAGACATCGAGCTTTTCGTCGGAAACGATCGGAAACGGGAAGCCGTCCTCACTCTTGATTTTCTCGAATGTGTTCTTCAAGCCCTCTCCGGAATCGGTGCTGATTGCCAGCAATGAAATGCCGGACTGTTTGTATTCCGAAGCCATGGGCGCAAACAAATTGAGTTGCTCGACGCAGTGCACGCAGCCGTGGCCGAGGTAGAAGATTACGAGCAAGGGTTTGCCCCGGTAATCTTTCAACGCGATCTTGTCATTCTCGGAATCGTGCAGCACGAAGTCAGGCGCAGGCGACGGCCCCCAGCGAAATGGACCGAGCGCGTCGAGCGAAGGACGATCGCCGACATCGGTGGCCGGCGTGTAAGGCAAGCGCCAGTCGTCTTTGAAGCCGAGCGATTTTGCGAGCGGCTTGAGGCGATCGAGCACCGGCAGGTTTAAGTCGGCTTGTGAAGCAACAGCCCGCAGCAACCCGAACTGCTCTTTGGCTTCATCTTTCTTTTCACACTCGTGCAAAATGGCCACGTAATTGGCGAGGGTCTCCACCTGGTTCGTGGAGCCTTCGACCGCTTCCTTCGCGAGCTTTACCGCTTTGTCTTTGTCGCCGAGTTTGAGATGGATGCGCGCGAGGCGTTCCTTTGGGAGGTCCTTGAGGTCATCGAGTTGCTTTTCAACATCATCCTTCTTGTCGCGGGCGATGAGTTCATAGAGTCGAAGTTCCTGGAGCGATTTCTCCATCGACTTCACCTTGCTCATGTGCGCATCGAGCGCTTCGGTCATCGCTTTCTTCACGTCCTCATCGGACTTCTTTTCCTTGCGCGCCTTGGCTTCGGCTTCCTCCATATCCTCGCGGCGCAAATCTTTCTCCGTCTTGATCGCGGCTTTGAGCGCAGCGATTTCCGCGAGGCCCTCTTCGAGATTGCCCTTGCTGAAATAAGCAATGCCGAGTGCCTTCGCGCGTTTGGCCTGCTCCTCGGGAATGTCGGTCGGTTCGAGGTAACTGATTTTGCCGAGCACGATCAAGTCGTCCCACAACTCCCACCGTACGTACAAGTCCGTCAAGCGCGTGCGCCCAAAAGAGGCGCTGTTGTCACGGCGTCGATTGGCTCCGCCCTCCGCCGAAGCGCCGGGATACGAAGGTGTCGAATTGGTTGCGCTCTCCGCTGTTCTTGATCGGCTCAAGGCGTTGTATTTGGGATGCCGCGGCAGTTCGACCATGTTCTTCGCCAGGTCAATCCCTTCGCGCACCCGTCCCAGATAACTCAGGTTTCGCACCAGCCAATCATTGTTGTGCGCGTAGTTGTGGATCTGATCCGGCAGCACGCGGTTGCGCATCATGTAGGCGTGATCCACGCGCGCCGAAGCCTCCTGCTGCCACGCGGCATCGGCGTAACGGTGCAACGCCGAATACGTGTGCCCGGGCATGTGCCACATGTGCGCGACCGCCGGCGAACCCTGCCCGCAGCGCGCGGCGGAGTCGAGCGCGCGGCGGTCCGCTTCGTTGTTCCACAAATGAATCCGCGCGTGATGCACCGGATGCAACGGACTTTTCGCCAGCACTTCGCGCGCGAGCGCGTCGGTAGCGGTGTGGCTGGAAATTCGGATGCGCCCGTTGTTGTCCCAGATTTTGAAAGCCAGGAACGTTTTCGCTTCAATGTCATCGGGAAACTCCTCGACGATCTGCTCCAGCGCTTTGACGTAGCGGCGATGGCGTTCCTCGCTGGAACCCGAGCGTGATTTCAAGTAAAAGTTCGCGAGCGAATCGACATAGAGTAATTCGCGGCGGCCGAGATCATTGGTCAGCTTGACCGCCCTTTCCATGAACTGCTTCGCGCGCGTGTCATTTTGCACATTGGCCATGGCCATACCCCAGTAAGCCATCGCGCAATTCGTATCGAGCATCGCTACCTGGCGGAACGAGCGCTCCGCCTCGAAATACCAGAACCCGTGCAATTGCCCGATGCCCTGGTTGAAAAATGGCTGCGCTTTCTTCGCTTCGCTCGTG
>Ga0111538_10013258_pt1 | contig 10874 bp, 11 predicted proteins | sample SoiMethybrSBSTD1_FD_79669 | JGI IMG/M metagenome (GOLD analysis project Ga0111538, IMG submission 79669) | Bulk soil microbial communities from a Populus tree surrounding site in Tennessee, USA - Soil MetaG P. TD hybrid SBSTD1 (version 2)... | ecosystem: Environmental > Terrestrial > Soil >... | reverse complement strand
TCTGATTCGCAATCGCGACTGGGACAACTGGCGGCACACGATGAGCCTCGAGGCCGACCCGCCTGAGTCCGCGCCGGGCGCGCGCCGCAGTCCGGTCACGCGGCCACGGCCCGGCCATGCCGATCTTGCCGGCGGGCTCAAATACGGCCGCGAGGATCTTCGCGATGTGCTCGAGCGAGCCAGCGCGCGCGAAACTGCCGCGCGCGTCGCCGCCGGCGCCATCGCGCGCGCGCTCCTCGCCCGTTTCGGCATCGACGTCGTCAGTCACGTCATCGGGATTGGCGGCGCCGCCCTGCCCGATCCGTTCGCCGTCACCTTCGAGCAGGCCCGCGGCCTCGACGCGGAAGACGACGTGCGGTGCGTGGACGCCGACGTCGCGTCGGCGATGCGGTCCACGGTGGATCAGGCACGCGCGGCCGGCGACACCGTCGGCGGCGCCTTCGAGGTCATCGCGCGCGGCGTGCCCCCGGGACTGGGGAGCTACGTCCAGTGGGACCGCAAACTTGACGGCCGCCTCGGCCAGGCGATGATGTCGATTCCGGCGATCAAGGCCATGGGCATTGGCCGCGGAACCGCGGTCGGCCATCTTCCGGGATCGCAAGTGCACGACGAGATCGTCCCGGCCGCCGCCAACACCTCCAAGACGCTCGCCGGGCTCGCCCGGCCGACCAATAACGCCGGCGGACTCGAAGGGGGCGTCACGAACGGCGAAGACGTCCGCGTCACCGCCTGGATGAAACCGATCTCGACGCTGATGAAGCCGCTCCGATCGGTCGACCTGGCGACGATGAAAGAGGCGCCGGCGGCGATCGAGCGGAGCGACGTGTGCGCCGTGCCGGCGGCGGCCGTGGTCGGCGAAGCGATGGTCTGTCTCGTGCTCGCCGGCGCCCTTCTCGAGAAATTCGGCGGCGACACGATCGCCGAGATGGACGCCGCATGGCATCGCTACGCCGGAGAGGTGGCGCGGCGCCTCAGGCCCACTCCGGGGCGGGTCTGATGCTGCGTCCGATCGTCCGCTACCCGGCCGCGGGACTCGCGGCCCGGGCCGCCGAGGTGACGACGTTCGACGGTGAGCTCGAGCGGCTGATCGACGACATGATCGACACGATGTACGCGGCGCCCGGCGTCGGCCTGGCCGCGCCGCAGGTCGGCGTGCCGCTGCGGGTCTGCGTGATCGATCTGAGCGTGGGCCGCCGCGGCGGCGAGCTGCACGTGCTCGTCAACCCCGAATTCGTCCAGCGTGACGGCATGCAGCTCGAAGAAGAAGGATGTCTGAGCGTACCGGGCTTCAACGCCACGGTCGCGCGGCCCTCGAGCGCCACCGTGCGCGCGCTCGACAGGCACGGCGTCTCACGCGAGGTCTCCGGCACGGGCCTCCTCGCGCGGGCGTTCCAGCACGAGATCGATCACCTCGACGGCATGCTGTTTCTCGACCGGCTGCGGGGGATCAAGCGCGACCTCATCACGCGGAAGATCCGGAAGATGCAGCGCGCGGGACGCTGGTAATGGCGTTCCGCCTCGTCTACTTCGGGACGCCGGGCTTCGCCGTGCCGGCGTTGCTGCGGCTGATCGGCTCGGCGCATCAGGTCGTGGCCGTCGTGACGCAGCCCGATCGGCCGCGCGGACGCGGGCACAAGGTGGTGCCGGAGGCGGTCAAGGTCGCAGCCGTCGAGCACGGCCTGCCGCTGTTTCAACCGACGCGCCTGAAAGATCCCGCGCTCCTCGACGCGCTGCGCGCGCTCCAGCCCGACCTCGGCGTGGTCGCCGCGTACGGCCGGATTCTGCCGACCGAGCATCTCGCCCTTCCGCGGTTGGGTCTCATCAACGTGCATGGGTCGCTGCTGCCCCGCTGGCGCGGCGCGGCCCCGGTGCATCGCGCCATCATGGCCGGAGACCTCACGACCGGCGTGACGATCATGCGCGTCGTGCAGGCGCTCGACGCCGGACCGATGCTTGCCCGGGTGACGACGAACATCGATCCGGACGAGAGCAGCGTCGAGCTGGAGCGACGGCTCGCGTCGGCCGGCGCCGTGGTCCTGCTCGAGACCGTGAATCGGCTGGCGAACGGACACGCCGTCGACGAAGAGCCGCAGGACGAGCGTCTCGTGACCTACGCGTCGCGGCTCGAGCGGAAAGAAAGCCAGGTGGACTGGTCGCGTCCGGCGCGGGAGATCCACAACCGGATCCGCGGCTTGCAGCCGTGGCCGCTCGCGGCGGCGGTGCTCCACGCCCGGCGCGTGCTCCTGCTGCGGTCGGCAGTTGACGCGGGAGACGCCGGGACGCCGCCCGGGGTGGTGGCCGGCGTCACGCCGGACGCCATCGCGGTCGGCACGGGATCGGGGACGCTCCGCCTGCTGGAGATTCAGCCCGAAGGGCGCGCGGCGATGCCGGTCCGCGCGTTTCTCAGCGGACATCGGGTGGTCGCCGGCGATCGATTCACGCCCGTTCCGGTCACCGGGCCATGAGCACGGCGAGACTGGCGGCGGCACGCGCGCTCGTCGCCGTCGAGCGCGGCCGGACAACACTCTCCGCCGAGGTCGAGTGGGGCCGGACGGATCTCGACGCGCGCGATGGCGCGTTTCTGCTCGAGATCGTGGCGGGCACGCTGCGCTGGCAGCGCGAGCTCGACGCGTGCCTTCAGGCCGTATCGCGCGAACCTGTCGCCGCGCTCGATGCCGGCGTCCGGGCCACGCTGCGCGCGGCCGCCTACCAATTGCGGCACCTCGAGCGCGTGCCGGTCCACGCCATCGTGCACGAGTCGGTGGAGGTCGTCAGGCAGTTGGGGCACGAGCGGGCCGCCGGCTTCGTCAATGCGGTGCTGCGATCGCTCATCCGGCGCAAGACGCTGCCGCTGCCGCCGCGTCCGGCGTCGGCGGGCGATCGCGTGGCGGCCCTCGAGTATTTGAGCGTCACGCTTTCTCATCCGGAATGGCTGGTCGATCGCTGGCTCACCCGCTTCGGCTTCGAGGCGGCAGAGCGCTGGTGTCAGTTCAACAACGCGCCGCCGGAGCTGGCCGTACGGGCGCCCGGCGGCGGGTCGGGAGCCGAGTTGATCGCCCTGCTCGAAGCCGCCGGCGCGACAGCGCAGCCCGCCGGCTTCGTGCGCGACGCAGTGCGGCTGGCGCCCGGGTCGCTCGGACGGCTCCCGGCCGAACTGCGCGCCCGGCTGGTCGTCCAGGAGGAAGCCTCGCAGGTCGTGGCGCACGCGCTCGGCGCCGAGCCCGGGGAGCGGGTGCTCGACGTCTGCGCGGCGCCGGGCGGCAAGACGGCGCTCCTCTCGGGCGACATGGAGCAGCGCGGCCTGCTCGTCGCGAGCGATCTGCGCCGCGGCCGCGTCGAGTTGCTGCAGGCCACGCTCGGCCGGCTCGGCGTGCCTGTGCCGCTCGTGGCCCTCGACGCAACCCGGGGTCTGCCGTTCGGCGCGGTGTTCGATCGCGTGCTGCTCGACGCGCCCTGTTCCGGACTCGGCGTGCTGCGACGGGACCCGGACCTCAAATGGACGCGCCGCCCGGATGACTTGCCGGGGTTCGCCCGCGCCCAGGCACAGATGCTCGGTCACGCCGCGGATGCCGTCCGCCCGGGTGGATTGCTGCTCTACGCCACCTGTTCGAGCGAGCCTGAGGAGAACGAGCACATCGTCGAGCGGTTTCTGAAAGAACGCGCGGACTACGCCCTGATTCCGGTGGATCCCGGCCCCCGGGTGGACCAGGCGGAGCGCCTCCGCGACGCGGCGGGCTGCCTGCGCACGCTGCCCTTTCTCCACGGGCTCGACGCGTTCTTTGGCGCGGCGCTGCGCCGGAAGGCCATGTAGTACACTTTTGGGGCCTGATGCGCCTCGAATCGAAGGCTCGCCCAGTGCGCAAACGCGTCTGGAACGCGGGCCGGTTCCTCCTGCTCGTCGCCGCTCTCGCGATCACGTTTGGCGTCTTCTTCATGGCGGCGCTGCGTGTCGCCACGCGCGCGCGCGAAGTGTCGGTGCCCGATTTGCGGGGCAAGTCGATCGCCGAGGCGACCACGACGCTGGGCCAGCTCGGACTGGTCCTGCGCGTGGACGAGGGGCGGCGGCCGGACCCAAAGGTTCCGGCCGATCACGTGCTCTCCCAGGACCCCGATCCCGGCATCGTCCTCCGCCGGCAGCGGCCCGTTCGCGTGCGCGTGAGCGACGGCCAGCGCGAGCCGGTGATCCCGAGCGTCGTGGACATGCCGGAACGGACCGCCGAGATCACGCTGTCGGGCGAAAGCGTCGCGGTCGGCGCGCGCGCCGAGATCCGGACGCCGGCCTACGAGATGGGGATGGTGGTCGCCCAGGACCCGCCCGCCAAGCGCCGCAGCGCGAAGGTCACGCTCCTCGTCAATCGCGGCGACAAGAGCGTGAGCTATGTCATGCCCGATTTGATCGGGACCGTCGGCGTCCGCACGCTGGACGTGCTGCGGGCGCAAGGCCTGCGCGTGGCCGTGTCCGGGGAGGTGTCATATCCGGGCATCCCGGCCGGGATTGTCGTCCGCCAGACGCCGCAGGCCGGATTTCAGGTAACGCCCTTCGACGCCATCGCGATCGAGGTCTCGCGCTGATGGTCAAGATCGCGCCGTCGATCCTCTCCGCGGATTTCGCGCGGCTCGCCGATGAAGTCGCGCGCCTCGAACGCGCCGGCGCCGATCTCGTCCACGTGGACGTGATGGACGGCCACTTCGTCCCGAACATCACGATCGGCCCGCCCGTCGTCGCGGCGCTCAAACGCGTGACACAGATTCCGCTCGACGTGCATTTGATGATCACCGATCCCGATCGCTACCTGGAGGCGTTCGCACGCGCCGGCGCGGCCAGCTTGATCGTGCACGCCGAGGTGCTGCCGCACCTGCACCGGACGCTGACACGGATCCGGCAGCTCGGGCTGCGGGCCGGCGTGGCGATCAACCCCTCGACCTCACTCGACGCGGTGAGCGAAGTGGTCGGCGAGTTCGACGTCCTGCTCGTGATGTCGGTCAACCCCGGCTTCGGCGGACAGACCTTCATCCCGCGCAGCATCGACAAGGTCGTGGCCGCGCGGGCGCTCCTCGCCAGCCGCGGTTCGACCGCGGATATCAGCGTGGACGGCGGCGTGGACGCCGCGAACGCGCCGGCGCTCGCCCAGGCCGGCGCGACGATTCTGGTGGCCGGCGCCTCGATTTTCGGCGCGCCGGATCCGGTGGAGGCCGCGCACGCGCTGCGCGCCGCCACGCTGGCGGCGAGGTAGCCGTCATGCCGTCGGCGGTGACGACAGTCCGGGTGAGGTACGCCGAGACAGACCGGATGGGCGTCGTCTACTACGCCAACTATTTCGTCTGGTTCGAGGTCGCCCGCACTGATCTGCTCCGAAATCTCGGGTGGACGTACAGGGAAATGGAAGACAGCGGCGTCCTGCTTCCCGTCATCGACGCCCGGTGCGAGTACCGACGGCCGGCCAGGTACGATGACGAGGTCGAAGTGAGAACCACCGGGCGGCTGACCTCTCCGGTCAGAATGGAGTTCCAGTACGAAGTGGTAATCAAGGGACAGACGGACGTCGCCGCGGCCGGGCGAACCGTGCACGCGGCGCTCGATCGCGACGGCCGGCCCTGCCGCTTGCCGGTCCGAGTGCGCGAGGCGTTCGCATGAAGGCGCTCGTCACCGGCGCGGCCGGTTTTATTGGCTCCCACCTCGCCACGCAGCTGCTCGACGAGGGCGCCGATGTCGTCGGCATCGACTGCTTCACCGACTACTACGCGCGCGCCGTGAAGGAGGACAACCTCGCACCACTGCGGGCGCGGCCGACGTTCCAGTTCATCGAGGAGGCGCTGCAGACGGCGCCGCTGGACCGGCTGCTCGACGGCGTGACGACGGTCTATCACCTGGCCGCACAAGCCGGCGTCAGAAAAAGCTGGGGCGACGATTTCCGGATCTACACGTCACACAACGTGGACGCGACCCAGCGGCTGCTCGAAGCCGTCAAGGATCGGCACCTGCACCGGTTCGTCTACGCGTCGAGCTCGTCCGTGTACGGCGACGTCGCGACGATCCCGATGCGCGAAGACTCGGTCCTGCAGCCGGTCTCGCCGTACGGCGTCACGAAGCTCGCGGCCGAGCATCTCTGCTACCTCTATCACGTCAATCACGGCGTGCCGGCCGTCTCGCTGCGCTACTTCACGGTCTACGGACCGCGGCAGCGGCCGGACATGGCGTTTCACAAGTTTATCCGCGCGGCGTTGACCGAGGCGCCCATCACCCTCTACGGGGATGGCGAACAGACGCGCGATTTCACCTTCGTGTCCGACATCGTCACGGCCACGCGGGCGGCCGGCGACCGGGGCCGGCCGGGGGCCGTCTACAACATCGGAGGCGGTCACCGCGTCTCCATGAACCAGGTCCTCGATCTGGTCGGCCGCGTCACCGGCCGTCCGCTGCACGTGCGGCGCGAGCCCACGCAGAAAGGCGACATGCGTGACACGTTTGCGGACACGTCGCGAGCCCGGACCGAGCTGGGCTTCGCGCCGTCTTATACGCTCGAGGCGGGTTTGACCGCCGAGCGCGACTGGCTGGCCCGCCTGCTCGCCGTCCCTTCAGGAGACCAATGATCGACTGGCTGTCCGTTCGACGTCACGCCGGCCCGCTCGTGCTGGCCGCGTGCCTGTGTGCCGCGCTCGCGGCGTGCGGCAAGAAACCGCCCCTGCCGCCGCCCGGCTCGGTCGATGCCGACCGCTTCCTCTTCGACCGCGGCACCGAAGAGTTGAAGGCCAAGCACTGGATCGCCGCGCGCGAGTACTTCCGGCGGATCGTCGACACCTACCCGCGGAGCGAGCACCGCCCGCCGGCCAAGCTCGGCATCGGCGACTCGTATCTCGGCGAAGGCCGGGTCGATTCGCTCATCCTGGCGGCGAACGAGTTTCGCGAATTCCTGACGTTTTTTCCCGTGGATCGGCGCGCTGACTACGCGCAGTACAAGCTCGGCGTGGCCTTGAGCAAACAGGTCCTGGGCCCCGAACGCGACCAGACCGCGACCAAGGAAGCGCTCGCCGAGCTGCAGAAGTTCCAGCAGATCTACCCGAAGAGCCAGTACAAGCCGGAGGTGGACAAGCTGTACCGTGAGACGCGCGACCGGCTGTCGGACAGCGAATTCCTCGTCGGCCAGTTCTACTTTCGGATCCGGCTCTACGCCGGCGCGCTTTCCCGCCTGACCGAGCTCCTGACCGAGGACCCGCAATACACGCGGAAGGACCAGGTCTACTTCCTGCTCGGCGAGACCTACTTCAAAGCGCTGCTGCCCGATCAGGCGCTGCCCTACTACGAACGGCTGCTTGCGGAGTTTCCGGCGAGTAAACGAAGCGCAGAGGCCAAAAAGCGCGTCGCGATCATCAAGACCGGGAAGTCAGGCGCTAATACGATCCCGCGTTCGTTTCTGCTCCGGTGACGGCACCGCGACCGGCCCCGACGGGCCCGGTTTGGCGGCCAGGATGTCGTTGATCCGGCGGGAGTAGTCAATCGCGGAGACCAGCGCCGCGATGGTCGCGATCCACAGGCCGACCTGGCCCAGGATGAAGAAGCCGCGCATGTGGCCGCGCCCGAGAATCAGGATCAGAATCGCCGCGACCTGGGCGACCAGCTTGACCTTCCCAAGCGGCGAGGCCGGCAGGGCGTGGCCTCGGGCGTGCGCCATGCTCCGCAGCACCGTGACCGCGAATTCGCGGAACAGAATCACCACGACCATCCAGGCCGGCGCGAGCTCCAGGTAGACGAGCGAGACGAGCGCCGCCGTCACCAGCAGCTTGTCGGCGAGCGGATCCATCCACTGACCGAAGCCCGTAATCTGTTTCCGGCGCCGGGCCAGGTAGCCGTCGAGCCAGTCGGTGAGCGAGGCGACGCCGAAGATGAGCGCGCCGAGCAGCTCCTTGCCCATGCCGAAGAGCGAGATGTCCTTCGGGTTGGTGAGCAGGACCACCACGAGAAGCGGGACGAGGAAGATTCGCCCGAGCGTGATCGCGTTGGGAAGATTCACGGGCCGCCCGTCTCGTATTGTACGGCAAGGGACCGGCGGCGAAGCAAGCGGCCCGACGGCCCACCCCGAGGCTTGATAAGATTGCGGGTTGCTATGAAGGCTATTTTGCTGGCCGGCGGCAAAGGCACGCGCCTGCGGCCCCTCACGCTGCACACCCCCAAGCCCATCGTCCCGATCTTCGACCGGCCGTTCCTCCGCTATCAGATCGACCTGTTGCGGCAGGTCCCCGAGATCGACGAGATCGTCCTCAGCCTCAATTACCAGCCCGGGCGCATCGAGGAGGTGTTCCGGGACGGGGCCGATCTCGGCGTCCGCCTGAGCTACGTCGTCGAACCGGCGCCGCTCGGGACCGGCGGCGGAATCAAGTTCGCGGCCGGCGCGGCGCGCGGTGAGCCGATTGTCGTGTTCAACGGGGACGTGCTCACCGCCGTCGATCTGGCCAGCATCATCGCCCTGCATCGCGAACGGCAGGCCAAGGCGACGATCGTGCTCACGCCGGTGGACAACCCCGCCGCGTACGGATTGGTCGAGACCGATCCGCAGGGCAGCGTGCTGCGCTTCCTCGAGAAACCGTCGCCCGACCAGATCGTCTGCGACACGATCAACGCGGGGATCTACGTGCTGGAACCGGACACGCTCGATCGCATCCCGAAGGACACGGCGTTCTCGATCGAGCGCGGCTATTTTCCGTCGCTGGTCGCGAACGGGGAGACGTTCGTCGCGCACATCTACCGCGGCTACTGGATCGACATCGGGACGCCGGAAAAATACGTGCAGGCGCACCGCGACATCATGGACGGCCGCTTCGCGGCGCCGCCCTTTCGCGAGGCGGCAGGCCAGGCGGTCGTTTCGCCCGAGGCACGGATCGAGGAGGGCGCGACGATTGAGGGGCCCTGCTTCGTCGACGAGGGCGCCGTCGTGAAGGCGGGCGCGCGGGTCGGCCGCTACAGCGTGATCGGCCACCACTGCCATCTGGCCGCGGGCGCCACGGTCGAGGGCGCGATTCTCTGGCCGAACACGTGGGTGGACGCCGACGCGCGCCTCACCGGCACGGTCGCGGGACGGCACTGCCATTTCGGCCGCAACGTCGAAATCGGCGCGGCGACGTTCGGCGACAAGTCAGTTGTGACAGATTATTCGAGGAGCTAACGTTCTTCAGGCACTCGGCGCTAGGCCCTAGGCACTGGTTCGGCAGCTCACACGGTGCCTTGTCTAGTGCCCAGTGCCTAGTGCCCAGTGCCTGATCCTATGAACATCTCAAAAGACATCTTCAAGGCCTACGACGTCCGCGGCATCTATCCGACGGAAATCAATGAGGACGCCGCCCGCGCCATCGGCCGCGCGTTCGTGGCCTACCTCGACGCGAAGCGGATCGCCGTGTCGCGCGACATGCGCCTTTCGTCGCCCGGCGTCGCCGCGGCGTTCATCGAGGGCGCCCGCGCGCAGGGCGCGGACGTCATCGACTACGGGATGTGCGCCACCGACATGATGTACTTCGCCGTCGTCCGTGACGGGCTCGACGGCGGCGCGCAGATCACCGCCTCGCACAACCCGAAGCAGTACAACGGCATCAAGCTCGTCAGGCGCGAGGCGTTCCCGCTGTCGGGCGACGCCGGGATCGGCGAGATTCGCGAGATGGTCACGACGGACTCGATCCCGGCGCCGACGCGTTCTCCGGGCGGCCGCGAGCACGGCGATCTGCTGGACGACTACGTGTCCAAGGTGATGTCGTTCATCGACCCGGCGGTCATCGCGCCGTTCAGTGTGGTGCTCGACGCCGGCAGCGGAATGGGCGGGCTGGTGGCGCCCAGGCTGTTCGACCAGCTCCCCTGCCGGACCACGCGCCTCTGCTTCGACATCGACGGCACATTTCCCAACCACGAGGCCAACCCGCTCATCGAGGAAAACCGGCGGGACATCGTCGAGCGCGTCATCGCCGAGCGCGCTGACATCGGCATTGCCTGGGACGGCGATGCGGATCGCTGTTTCTTCATCGACGGCACCGGCGAGTTCATCGCCGGCGACTTCGTGACGGCGCTGCTGGCCGAGGCGGCGCTCAGCAAGTCGCCGGGCGAAAAAATCATCTACGACGTGCGCGCCAGCTACGCCGTCAAGGACCTGGTCGCGCGCCATCACGGCACCGCCATCATGAATCGTGTCGGGCACGCGTTCATCAAGGCGAAAATGCGCGAACAGAACGCGATTTTCGGCGGCGAAGTGACCGGACACTACTACTTCCGCGACTTCTACTACGCCGACAACGGCTTCATTCCGGCGCTGCTGATCCTCGAGCTGATGTCGCGCCAGGGCAAGACCCTGCACGAGCTCCTCGCGCCGTTCCGCGCGAAGTACTTCATCTCGGGCGAAATCAACACGCGCGTGCCCGACATGGCCGCCGTTGACGGGAAGGTGGCGACCCTTTCTCAGCGATACCAGGACGGCCACACGTATACGCTGGACGGGTTCTCGGCGGAGTTCCCCGACTGGCACTTCAACGTCCGGGGATCGAACACCGAACCCCTGCTACGCTTGAACCTGGAAGCGACGTCGCCGGCCCTGATGGCAGAGAAACGGGACGAAGTGCTCGGCGTAATTCGAGGATAGCCTCCCGGCGCCGAGCGCGGGGGTGGGCGGTGAGACCCGGCGCCGAGCGCGTATCGCAAGCGCGCCGGTTTCGAGCGCGGGGGTGGGTTGTGGCGCCCGGCGCCGAGCGCGTAGCGCGAGCGCGCCGGTTTCGAGCGCGGGGTGGGTTGTGGCGCCCGGCGCGGAGCGGGTAGCGCGAGGGCGCCGGTTCGAGCGCGGGGGTGGGGCCCCGCGCTGTAAAAAAGTAGGCTTTACTGAATGAGGCTAGCACCGGTCGTTCTG
>Ga0111538_10013252_pt1 | contig 10879 bp, 11 predicted proteins | sample SoiMethybrSBSTD1_FD_79669 | JGI IMG/M metagenome (GOLD analysis project Ga0111538, IMG submission 79669) | Bulk soil microbial communities from a Populus tree surrounding site in Tennessee, USA - Soil MetaG P. TD hybrid SBSTD1 (version 2)... | ecosystem: Environmental > Terrestrial > Soil >... | reverse complement strand
GTGGCAGCTCCACATGTACAAGTCGAGGAGCCGGCCCTGCACCTTGGGCCCGGTATCCATGACGGTGTAGACGCCGTTGTAACGCGCGTCGCCGGCGGCAACGTTGAGCACGCTGCCGACCGGCAGGAGCGAGGCGTCGGCAGCGGCGATACCTGTGCGCGGGCCGACGCCGGATGCGGTCTTCTCGCCCTTGCAGTAGGCGGTCGCGCTGAAGGGCAGGCGCGACCCGGCGTCCGGCGCACGGTCGCCGATCAACGCCTGCAGGCCGGTCGAATCAAAGCTGCGCGTCTCGTACAAAAACACGAAGCCGGTGATGGCGATGACGAGCGCCAGCAGCTTGCGCCAGAGAGAACCGGAGATGACTCTCATTGGTTGTACCGGTCAAGCGCCCCAGTGTTCGTAGCCGCGCGGCCATTCGCGTGCGCCCGATTCGTCACGCAGCCGCAGGTCGCGTCCTTTCGTCACCACGCCGATCCGGGTTATCGGCACCTGGCCGCCCTGCCGACGTACGCCGCGCAGTCGCCCACCCTGGCCCGGCCGCGACGTGAACAACAGCTCGTAATCGTCGCCGCCGGCGACGGCGCGCTGAATTACATCCTGCCCCGCGTCCCGGTGCCAGGCGCGGACATCGTCTGCAATGGGCAGCGTCGGTGCGTCGATGGTCATTCCCACACCTGACGCCTCCGCGACCTGCCGAACCGCGTCCGCCAAGCCGTCACTCAGGTCCATGCAACTCGACGCGGCGCGATTGCGACCAAGCAGCATACCGAGCCGCACGCGCGGGTCGGGACGCAGATAACGTTCGACAGCCGCCTGACTGCCGGCTCCGTCGCCACCCGACTTCAGCACTTCCAGTCCCGTCGCCGCGCTGCCAAGCGTTCCCGTCACGTAGACCTCATCGCCAGGTCGCGCGCCGCCTCGCGTCAACACCCGGCGCGGGCGGACGGCGCCGGTCGCTGTGACATCGAGAGCGAGCGGACCGGTCGTCCGCGTGATATTTCCGCCGACCAGCGCCACGCGATACCGCGCCGCGAGCGCGAGCAAGCCATCGAGAATTCCGTCAACCGTCCCGACCGGCAGTTCGTCGGGCAACATCAGAGAAACCAGCGCCGCCCGTGGTTCGGCGCCCATCGCTGCCAGGTCACTCAGGTTGACCGCCAGCGCCCGGTGTCCGACCGCATCCGGTGGCACGAACCGAAGGTCGAAATGAATCCCGTCGACCTGGGCATCGGTCGTCAGTACGTCGAACGCGCCGCGCTCCGGCTTGATGACGGCGGCGTCATCGCCTGGACCGACGGCAACCCACGGCGGCATGACGAGGCGCGCGGTGATTCGGGCAATGAGCGCGCGCTCGCCGAGGGAGGAGACCGTGGTGTGTCGCAAAAACGAAAAAGCCCCGCTTTGCCGTGTGGGGAGGTCGAATGAACCTGCGAAAGCAGGTGGAACCGCTGTTATCGGCCGCGCTTAAGGCTTCCTCGGTTCAGAGGCATGCACACCGCACGACCCCGCGGCTCGCTTTGATGAAACGTTGGCTCAGACGAGCCTCCGAAACCATCACGAGCAAAGCAGGAGCTAGCGGATCTTAGCGTGGGGCGGGGGGAGGGTCAAGGCGAAGAGACTTAACCGGCTTTCGTTTCAGCGACTTGCGCGAGTACCTGGTCGACGATCCGTTCCAGCCGGATCGCGCGTTCGTTGATCTCGCCGTGGGCCTCGAGCCGGTCCGTTCTGGCGCGGAAGAACTCGTCGGCGATGTTCAGCGCGACCAGCACGGCGAGGCCAAGCATGTCGCTGGCTGGAGCCGTGTCGGCGGCCGCTCGCATCTTCCGATCGACGTAGGCCGCCAGCTCGGTGATATAGCGCTCCTCGAGCTCGCTCCGGATCGGGTAGCGCTGGCCGGCGATCTCAACGGTCACGACGCGGCTCAGATCGCCTCCAGCTGCTCCAGCATTTCGGCGACGCGGGTGCGGATGATTTCGCGTTCGTCGCGCAGCGCGCTGATCTCGGTGGCCGCCGACTCGGCGTCGGCCAGGCGCGCGCGCAGCGTCGTGATTTCCTGGGCGAGCCGGGCGTTGTCTTCGGCCGATTTCGCCTGGGCGGTGCGCATCTGCGCGATCATGTCGATGAGGCGCTTCACTTTTTCCTCGAGGCGATCGATCGGGTCGAGGTCAGTCTGGGTGGTACGCGCTGCTGCCGACTTGATCATTCCCGTGCGTTCCTTCTGTGGTGAATGGAGTTGGTGAAGTTCGACAGATGGTGCCACACACAGCAGTCGGTATCAACTCCCAACTTCCACGTCCGACGCCCAACAGGCGCTCCGACACACCGAGACACTGAGACACCGAGAAAAGGAAACCTCGGTGCCCTCGGTGTGTCGCTATCTCTGCACCGCGTCGTGGCGCGAACGGAGTGCTGCCAGCACATCGTCCATCGCCTTCTGGACCTCAGCGTCGGTCAACGTGCGGTCAGGTGACCGGAAAGTCAACCGCAGGGACAGACTGACCTTGCCCTCCGGCACCCCTTTACCTTTATAGCGGTCGAACTCGCGGACACCGACAAGTGTTGGCGGCGCCGCGTCCCGGATCGTCTCGCGTATGGCGGCGGCTGGCAGCGACTCGTCGACCAGGATCGAGATGTCGCGCGCGACGGACGGGAAACGGGGGAGCGGTTCGACACGCGTCGATCGCGTCGCCGCCAGCGCGTCCGCGGCGTCGAGGTTGATTTCGGTGACGTAGACGGCGTCGCCCGGCGCCAGCCCGTGGCGCTCCGCCACGTCGCGGGCGAGCTGGCCGACGTACCCGATGGTCGTGCCGTTCTCAATCAGCGCTGCCGCGCGGCCCGGAACAAGCCAGCTGACGGCGGGTTCGCCTCCGATGGATCGAGACTGCGGCGGGACCAGCCCTACAGGCTCTGCGCGAGTGTCGACGCCAATCGTGGCAGCAATGCGTTCCGCGACTCCCTTCATGTCGAAGAAGTCGACCGGCCGGGTCCCGCCGGCCCAGTGGTCGTCGCCGACTGCGCCCGCCCAGATGGCAGCGATGACCCTTTGCTCGCCTTCCTTGCGGGAAAACCGCGCGCCGATTTCAAACAGCCGCACGTCGCGCTGCTGGCGATGCCGGTTATACGCGACGGCGTCGGCAAGACCAGGCAAAAGAGACGGACGAAGGACAGCGAAGTTTTCCGACAGCGGGTTGGCGATGGCGACGATTCCCTCGTCACCGGCAAACGGCACTGCAGCGGACTCGGCGATGAAGCCGAAGCTGTTGGCCTCTGAAAAGCCGGCGCCGGTCATGACGGAGCGAAGCTGGCGTGCCCGCGCGATGCGTGGATCGACCGCTGCCGGCGGCTGCCTGAGCGACGGAAACCGTCCGGGAATCCGGTCGAATCCGTGATGGCGGGCGACCTCCTCGATGAGGTCCTCTTCGCGGGAGACGTCGACGCGACGCGGTGGCACCGTGATCGACCACCCGTCGGCAGCTGCCGCGACCGCGAATCCGAGGCTGGCGAGGATGCGCGACACCTCGTGATCGGGGACCTCGATGCCCAGCAGTGCCGCGACACGCCGGCGCCGCAGCGTCAGGACGACCGGGGCGATATCCGACACGCTTCCCGCAATTACGGTTCCGCGCTGTTTCGCGGCGCCTATCTGTTCGAGCAGCTCGCAGGCGCGCAGCAGTGCCTGCGCCGGCATCATCCGATCCGTGCCGCGCTCGAAGCGCGTGCTCGCCTCGGTTTTGAGCGCCAGGCGCCGGCTGGTGCGGCGGATCGACAGCGGGTTGAAGTAGGCGCTTTCCAGCACGATCGAGCGCGTCGAGTCGGTGACTTCCGAGTCGCCGCCACCCATCACGCCGGCGATACCGACCGGCCGGACGCCGTCGGCGATGACGAGCATGTCGCCCGTCAGCGTGCGCTCCTGACCGTCGAGCGTCCGCATGCGCTCGCCCTCGCGCGCCGTGCGCACTCGAATCTCGTTCTTCTCGAGTTTGGCGGCGTCGAAGGCGTGCATCGGCTGCCCGAGCTCGAGCAGAACGTAGTTCGTCACGTCAACGATGTTGCTGATCGGTCGAACGCCGCCGGCCTTGAGCCGCGCCTGCATCCACTCGGGCGAAGGTGCAACCGTGACGTCGGCCAGGCCGCCGGCATACAGAGGGCAGAGATCGGGGTTTTCGAGGGTGATGGTAATGCCGCCCGCGCTGGCGGTGTCGCTGCGGGCGGAACCCGGCCTACGGTTGTCGGGTAATTTACCCGCCAACTCAAACGCCGTCGCCACCTCGCGCGCCATGCCGACGATCGACATGCAGTCAGGCCGGTTGCCGGTCACCTCGAAGTCGATGACAGAGTCGTCCCCGACTTTCTCGAGCCCTTCGACCGCAAAGCCGCGCAGCGACATGACGCGCGCGATTTCCTCGGCGCTTTCGCGGACGTCCACGAACTCACGCAGCCAGGAGAGCAGGACCTTCATGCCGGGAACTGCTCGAGGAAGCGCAAATCGTTCTCGTAGAACAGGCGGATGTCGTCGACCCGGTACTTCAGCATCGCGATGCGTTCGATACCGGTACCGAACGCGAACCCGCTCACGCGCTCGGGGTCGTAGCCGACGGCTTCGAGCACCGCGGGATGCACCATGCCGCTGCCGAGGATCTCGAGCCAGCCGGTGTGCTTGCAGATGGCGCAGCCGCTGCCGCCGCACCCCTGGCAGCTGATGTCGACTTCCGCGCTCGGCTCGGTGTAGGGGAAGAAGCTCGGACGCAATCGGACGCGTGCCGTGTCGCCGAACAGCGCCTGCACCATCGCCTCGAGCGTGCCCTTCAGGTCGGCCAGCGTGATCCCTTCGTCGACGACGAGTCCTTCGAACTGCTGGAACATCGGCGTGTGCGTCAGGTCGAGATTGTCCCGGCGATAGACACGCCCCGGGACGATGATGCGGACCGGCGGCTTGAAGGTCTGCATGTAGCGGATCTGCATCGCCGAGGTGTGCGTGCGCAGCAGCGTCGCCGCACGCACCTGGGCGTCGGGAGGCTGTCCGCCGAGCGAGGCGCGTCGATGCGCGCCCCAGATGCCGCCGATGATCGGCGTCTGCAGGTAGAGCGTGTCCTGCATGTCGCGGGCGGGGTGGTCCGGCGGCATGTTGAGCGCCTCGAAGTTGTGGAAGTCATCTTCGACTTCCGGACCTTCGAGAATCTCGTAGCCCATGCGCGTGAAGATGTCTTCAATCTCATGGCGGACGCGCATCAGCGGGTGGATGCGCCCGAGCGGAAGGTCGCGGCCCGGCAGCGTCACGTCGACCGCATCCGCCGGCGGCCGGCTGGCGCTCAGCGCGCTGCGGCGCTCCTCGAGGGACGATTCGATCTCCGCTTTCAGCTCGTTGACCAGCGCGCCTGTCTGCCGGCGGACGTCAGGCGCGAGCGTCCCGAGCTGCTTGAGCAGACCGGTGACGGAGCCGGCCTTGCGGCTGAGGAACTCGTCGTGCAGCGCCTTCAGGTCGGCGTCGGTACGCGCGAAGGCGACGCGCGCGCGGAAGTCCGCGCGCAGCGCCTCGATCGTCGCAGGTTGAAGCGGGGAATCAGCCATTCGCCTGGGCAGGAAGCGCGGCCTTGGCCTGCGCCGCTACCTTGGCGAATGCTGCGGGTTGAGTGGCGGCGAGATCCGCCAGCATCTTGCGGTCGAGCGTGCTGCCTGCCGCCTTCAGCCCGCGCACCAGCTGCGAGTAGGTGAGCCCGTTCTCGCGCGCCGCCGCGTTGATGCGGACCACCCACAGCCGGCGGAACTCGCGCTTCTTGTTCTTGCGGCCGACGTAGGCGTACTTCGCCGCCGTGTCGACCGATTCTTTGGCTGCGCGATACAGCTTGCTCTTGGTCTGGTAAAACCCTTTGGCACGTGCCAGCAGCTTCTTCCGCTTGGCGCGCCGGACTGTTCCTCGTTTGACTCGCGGCATTGTTTCCTCTTTCGGCTATTGGGTGCACCCGGTGGGGTGACTTGGTAAAAGACCCAGCGACCTGGACACCGCGAAAGCGGTGCCCTGCGTCCTCCGCCTGAAGACGGAAGCTACGAACTAGCCAACTACCAACTATCCAACTACCAACTATCCAACTTACTTATACGGCAGCATCCGATTGAGTTTCGGTGCGTCCTGCTCGGCGACTTCGCGCGTGCCGCGCATCTGCCGCTTCGACTTCGTCGTCTTGCCCGTGAGAATGTGGCGCTTGAAGGCGGACGCGCGGACGATCTTGCCCGTGCCGGTCTTCTTGAATCGCTTCGCGGCGCCCCGATGTGTCTTCAGTTTTGGCATAGTGGATTCTTCGCAGTAATTCAAAATGCAAAATTCAAAATGCAAAAAATGCAAAATTCAAAAGCTGGCGTCGACGGTTCTTCCATTTTGCATTTTGCATTTTGCATTTTGCATTACACGTCTATTCCTCTTCCCCCACCGCCTCCTGCGCCCGCGGCTGCTTCGGCGAGGTCTTCCGCCCGGCCTTCGCACTCAGGATGACGTGCATCTGGTTGCCTTCCTGCCGGGGCATCGTCTCGGCCATGGCCTGATCGCCGAGGTCGGCGATCAACCGCTCGAGAATGCGGCGGCCGATTTCCGGATGCGCCATCTCGCGGCCACGGAAGAAGATCGTCGCTTTCACCTTGTCGCCGTCGGCGAGGAAGCGCTCGATGTGCTTCTTCTTGAAGTCGTAGTCGTGCTCGTCAACCTTCGGCCGGAACTTGATCTCCTTGACCTCGATGACGCGCTGGTGCTTCTTCGCCTCGCGGGAGCGCTTCTGCTCCTGGTACTGGTATTTGCCGAAATCCATGATCCGGCACACCGGAGGCACGGCAGTCGGCGAGATCTCGACCAGGTCGAGCCCCTTCTGACGCGCGATGGCAACCGCCTGGGGCGGCGGCATAATCCCGAGCTGCTGTCCGGTCTCGTCGATGACGCGAACTTCACGAACCCGGATGCGCTCGTTGGTGCGGATGCGGTCGTCACGTCGGGGCGAACGATCGAATGCGATAGCGGTCTCCTCTGCGGCTTCTGTTAGTTAGTAGTTCGTAGTTGGCAGTTCGTAGTAACTACGACGCTCCCTTGCGGCGTATTTCCTCGAGCGCATCGGTCACGAATGCGCCGACAGCGCGCGCACCAAGATCCCCACCGGACCGGCTGCGGACCGAAACGGTCCCGTCTGCCGCCTCCCGGTCACCCGCGACAAGCATGTAGGGGACCTTCTGCAGCTGCGCCTCTCGGATCTTATAGCCAATCTTCTCCTGCCGGTCGTCGAGCTCAACCCGCAGCCCGGCGGCGGCCAGCTGGTCGCGAACCGCCGTCGCATAAGCCAGATGTCGGTCCGAAATCGGCAGCACCACAGCCTGGACGGGTGCCAGCCACAGCGGCCAGGCGCCGGCATAGTGCTCGATCAGCAGCCCGATGAACCGCTCGAACGTTCCGAAAATCGCCCGATGGATGACGACCGGTCGATGCTCGGCGTTATCGGCGCCGATGTATTTCAGGTCGAACCGTTCCGGCATCTGGTAATCGAGCTGAAACGTCGCACACTGCCACTTGCGCCCGATCGCATCGGTGACGTCCACGTCAATCTTCGGCCCGTAAAACGCGCCGTCGCCCTCGTCCACCGTGTAAGTGTGTCCGGTCCGTTCCAGCGCTTCCTTCAACGAGGCTTCGGCGTGGTTCCACGTCTCGATCGTGCCCAGGAACTCGTCCGGCCGGGTGGACAGACGTACCGAATAGGGCAGCCCGAAGTCAGCGTAGACGCGCTGCATTAGCTGCAACAGCCGTGCGACTTCGTCAGCAATCTGCGACTCCATGACGAAGCAGTGGGCATCGTCCTGGCTCAACTGCCGGACGCGGGTCAGGCCCGAAAGGACACCCGACGCCTCGTTGCGGTGCAGCGGCGTCTGCTCATGGAACCGCAGCGGCAGGTCCCGATAGCTGCGAACCTCCGACGCAAACACCAGGAAGTGGCCGGGGCAGTTCATGGCCTTGAGAGCCATCTGCTCCTCGTCGCTGCCGGCCTCCACCAGAAACATGTTCTTCCGGTAATGCTGCCAGTGACCGGAGGTCTCCCACAGCGCCTTGTTGAAGACGAGCGGCGTCTTGACTTCCTGGTATCCCGCCGGAAAAAGGATCCCGCGCATGTAATTCGCGAGCGTGTTGAACAGTGTCGTCCCGTTACCCAGCCAGAACGCCGCGCCCGGCGCCCAGTGATGGAACATGAAGAGCTTCTGGTCGCGCCCGATCTTGCGGTGGTCGCGCTTCTTCGCTTCCTCGAGCCGGTGCAGGTGCTCCTGCAGCTCCTTGTCGCTCAGAAACGCCGTGCCGTAGATCCGCTGCATCGGCTGGTTCTTGGCGTCGCCTTTCCAGTAGGCGTTGGACGCGTTGAGCAGCTTGAACGCCTTGAGCTTGCCGGTCGACGGCACGTGCGGGCCGACGCAGAAGTCGACGAACGTCTCCCTGTCCTTGATGGTGTAGCAGGAGACGAAGTCCTGACCGGCGGTCTTCTCGTCGATCAACTGCACCTTCAGCGACTCGCCGCGGCTGTCGAAGAATCGCTTGGCCTCGTCGCGCGGCCACATCTGCCGTTCGTACGGCAGATCCTGCTGCGCCAGCTCGCGCATCTTCTTCTCGATCAGCTCGAGGTCTTCGGGCACGAACGGCCGATTGACGACGAAGTCGTAGAAGAAGCCTTCATCGGTCGCCGGACCGATACCGCACTGCGCGCCGGGAAACAGGTTCGTGACCGCAGCCGCGAGCAGATGCGCCGTGCTGTGGCGATAGAGGTGCAACGCCTCCGGGCTGTCGGAGGTGACGAGACGCACGGCCGCATCCGCCTGCAGCGGGTACGTCAGGTCAACGAGGTTGCCATCGACCACCGCCGCGAGCGAGGCCTTCGCCAGACGCGGCGAGATTCCTTCCGCAATCGCTCGCACCGGCGTGCCGGCAGGCACACTGCGCGTGGATCCGTCCGGGAGGGTGATGTTCACGGAACTCATGAGAAGTGGAACAAGTGGAAAAGTGGAAAAGTGGAAAAGTAAGTTGAAAAGTTAAAAGTACGGACGGAAGACACCGGGAGTACCGGTTGTCTCTTGTCTCGCACTTTTAAGCACTTCCACTTTCATCGGACGACCCGTCCCGTCCTAGCACTGCGACAGCTCGCGAGCGAAGGCTGGTAGGCGCGGGTGGACTCGAACCACTGACCTCCTCCGTGTCAGGGAGGCGCTCTAACCAACTGAGCTACGCGCCTATCTACTGCAAAAATCAGGTGTTAACCCGAACGGTCAGTATAACAGAAGGGTTGAGGCGGGGTGATTGGTGCGATCACAAACCCACGAAGAAGCGCGTACGAGAACCGAAAGGCGTCAGACAGCGAACGCGCCAGGATGCTGGTCGCCAAGGCCGAAGGCAAGCGGCTTACCTACAAACAGCCAGCGCGAGCAAGCGCGTAAATTCAAGGAACTGTGGAATGGACAGCACCCGAAGCAGAAAGAGCTCTGGTAGTCTGCCGACACCTGATGCAAGGGGACGCCTAGATGTTTTGGGATAACGACACAGATTCAGACTGGACGCAACGCTTGAAGAATGGCGTCTTTCTGAAGTGGTGGGTTAAGAACGAGACGCGGGATGCAGTCCTGCCGTGGGTTGTGTTGGTCGCGCTAACCCTGCTTGCCCTCATGGGGCTTGCCCGGTTGTTCGGGATGCGCTTGGGTTTGTGAATGGGCCAATCACCTGAGGCGGGATGATTGGTGCGTGCTACCGTAGTCAGCCATTCTGGAGGCCACCATGAGCCAACGCCTGATCTTCGCGGCCGTCGTCAGTCTGATGGTGATGGGAGCGTGGTCCGCTGGACGCGCCCAGGCGCGTGTCGCGACCTTTCAGGTGACGGTCGAAACGCCGCGCGGACCGTTGCGCGTGACCTGCGATCGCGGTTGCGACTGGCCCGCCAGCGAAGGGTCACTCATTTGCGATTCTGACCGCTGCCAGTGGGTGTTCACCGAGCACGGCCGCGTCATCCTCGGGCAGCCTCGGTAGGACCTGTTTCGTACGTCTGCAGAGCGAAGGGGAAGAAGCGATGAGATTAATGATCGTCTTGGCCATCGCGCTAGTGGCCGGTTTCCTCGTTCGATCCTGGCGGGCTAAGCGGTGAGTTATGCCGGTACGCGAGGGGCGCCTCGCGGGCCGGTCGCGTCGCCCGTGCTCGCGCACGGGATCAACCTCCTGTGTATCACAGCCCTACCGGCGCAAATGCGGCGACGAGTCAGCTCCCACTCGCCGCGCCAGCGTCAGGGTGGCGAGTCGGAAAACTGATTACCGGCGCGCAGCGGGTGCTCGTGTATGTCCCACTCGCTTGGGAACGTAACTGGTGCGGTGGGGTCCAACGCTTCCAGTGATCAATCTTGAGAAACCGCCTTGCAGTGGCCGCTCTGCAGGTTGGCGCGCGCTCCACTGCCGCGGGCGATGCCGGCGCATTCTGAGCCGGTGCTCCGTTCGGCGGCGTGGAAAAACGAGCTCGCCGCAGCGCCTCTGCGACCCGCGCAGCTCCGTGAGCTGCGCGGCCGTCGGGCTTCGAGCTCGTTTTACACTCTTCGCTGATCACGCCGCCTCAAATCGCACCTCTCAGAACGCGCCGGCATGTGCCGCGGCACCGATCGTGCTCTCAGTCACCCAGCACCGACCATCGACAGTCCCCTTTGCACCGACCATCGACAGTCCTCTTTGCACCGACCATCGACAGTCCACCTTGCACCGACCATCGACAGTCCTCTTTGCACCGACCATCGACAGTCCCTTTGCACCGACCATCGACAGTCCTCTTTGCACCGACCATCGACAGTCCTCTTTGCACCGACCATCGACAGTCCCCTTTGCACCGACCATCGACAG
>Ga0111538_10013251_pt1 | contig 10879 bp, 8 predicted proteins | sample SoiMethybrSBSTD1_FD_79669 | JGI IMG/M metagenome (GOLD analysis project Ga0111538, IMG submission 79669) | Bulk soil microbial communities from a Populus tree surrounding site in Tennessee, USA - Soil MetaG P. TD hybrid SBSTD1 (version 2)... | ecosystem: Environmental > Terrestrial > Soil > Tree... | reverse complement strand
GGTCGTCTCACGCGCCTGCGCAACCGCCGCCTTGAAAGCCGCCACCACTGCGACAGTTTCGGCCTGCAGTGCCGAGCAACTCGCGTAGACCAGCCGGCCGCCCGGCGCAAGCAGCGCCCAGCATGCGTGCAGCAGCTGCAATTGCTTGGTCGCGAGCGCCGTCACGTCTTCCGGCCGGCGCAGCAGCTTGATGTCCGGATGCCGCCGGATGACGCCCGTTGCCGAGCACGGCACGTCGAGCAGGATCCGCTGGAACGACCGGCCATCCCACCATCCTGCCGGCTCGCCGGCGTCGCCGGCCACCAGCGTCGCCGATAATTGCAATCGGCGCAGATTGTCGGCGATCCACGTCAGGCGCTCGGGAGAAACATCGACCGCGACCAGCTCCGCAAGTTCAGGCTGCAGCTCCAGCAGGTGTCCGGTCTTGCCGCCGGGCGCCGCGCAGGCGTCGAGAATCCGCTCGCCGGGCCCCGGTGCGACCAGTCGTGCGCCCAGCTGCGCGGCGGCATCCTGGATCGAGACGTCCCCGTCCGCGAACCCGGGCAGATCGCCGACGTCCATGGCGTCGGCCAGCAGCAGCGCCTCGTCGTCGTACTTGCTGTCCGCGATCTCGATGCCGCTCGCCGCGAGCCGCGCTCGATACTGCGCGCCGGTCGTGCGGCGTCGATTGACGCGCACCCAGAACGGCGGACGCTGATTGTTCGCGTCGAGAATCGCCGCGGCCTGCTCGCCCCAATCTTTGGTGAGCGCATCGACCAGCCAGCGTGGATGCGCGGTCCGCACCGCGACATCGCGATCGATCTGCGCGCTCAGGGCTACGTGCTCGCGCTGCGAGCGTCGCAGGATTGCGTTGATGAAGCCCGCGGCGCGCGCATGCCCCATCTGGCGCGCGGCCTCGACGGTTTCGGCCACGGCGGCGTGCGCGGGAATCTCCGTGTACAGGAGCTGACACAGCCCGACGATTGCGAGCGCGCGCACATCGGCATCGAGCTTCTGACCCGGGCGCGCGAGCAGGCGCTCGAGCAATGCATCGAGCCGCAAGTACCAGCGAATGCTGTCGTAAACGAGCGCGCGGAGCAGGCCGCGCTCCTGGCGCGTCGCCTGATCGTCGATCACCAGTGCGGCGTCGAGCGAGCGGCCGCGCAGCGCCACGTCCGCAACGATCTTCGCCGCGGCGGCGCGAACTGCAGCCGAACGGCTCACGATCCCAGTACCGCACCGTCCAGGCGATGCGCTTTGAGGAACTCCGCTGCTGATAGCGCCTTGCGGCCAGCGCGCTGTACTCGCGTCAGACGCAGCACCCCGTTGCCTGTGCTGACGTCGATACCCACGGCGCTCGTTGCGAGCACCTCGCCAGGGTTGCGTGACGCACGCGAATCGATGGGTATGGCCTGCCACACGCGCAACTGCTGACCATGCAAGCGCGTCTCCGCGACCGGCCACGGATCGAACGCGCGTATCTGGCGATCGATCTCTGCGGCCGACCGCGACCAGTCGATCGTTGCCTCCTCCTTGCGGAGCTTGGTCGCATAGGTCACGCCTTCCGCCGGCTGCGCGCGTGGCGTCGCCGTGCCTTGGGCGATTTCCTCGAGCGCGGCGAGCAGCGCTTCGGCGCCGAGCGTCGCCAGGCGATCGTGCAGGGTAGCTGCTGTCTCGCGCGCACCGATCGGCACGGTACGCGCGAGGAGCATCGGGCCCGTGTCGAGCCCCGCTTCCATCTGCATGATCGTCACGCCACTCTCGGCATCGCCAGCGGCGATCGCGCGCTGAATCGGCGCAGCGCCGCGCCAGCGCGGCAACAGGGAAGCGTGAATGTTGATGCAACCGAGACGCGGCGTTTGCAAGATCGATTGCGGAAGCAGCAACCCGTACGCGGCGACGACCATGACGTCGGCAGACCAACCCTGCAGTCGCTCGACCGCCGCGGGCTCACGCAGCGTCGCAGGTTGCTCGACCGGCAAGGCGTGCCGCACAGCGCACTGCTTGACCGCGCTGGCCGCGACTTGCTGGCCGCGACCGGCGGGACGATCCGGCTGCGTGTAGACGGCGACGACGCGATGCGACGATCCCAATAGCGCTTCGAGCGCCGGCACAGCGAACTCCGGCGTGCCCGCGAAAACGATGGACAGAGTGTTCTTCAGAGGGCTTTCGGCGCGGCGCGCGCGCTGCCCGGGCCGCGCTCCTTGCGCTCCTTCTCGAGCTTCTTGCGGATGCGCGTGCGCTTGAGCTCCGACAGGTAGTCGACGAACAGCTTGCCGTCGAGATGATCGATCTCGTGCTGGATGCACACGGCGAGCAGCCCGTCCGCCTCGAATTCGATCTGCTTGCCGTCGCGGTCGAGCGCGCGCACGCGGATCTGCTCGGCGCGCGTCACTTTGTCGAAGTAGCCCGGCACGGACAGACAGCCTTCCTCGGTCTCCTCGATGCCGCTGCGCTCGAGGATCTCCGGATTGATCAGCGCGAGCGGCTGGTCGTGTTTCTCGCTCAGGTCGATGACGAGCACGCGCTTGGCCACGTTCACCTGTGTGGCCGCGAGCCCGATGCCGGGCGCGGCGTACATCGTCTCGAACATGTCGTCGATGAGAGTCCGCAGCGCTGCGTCGACTTGCGTGACGGCCTGCGCACGATTGCGCAGTCGCGGATCGGGAAATTCCAGAATTTGAAGCAGTGCCATGGCAGAAAAATCAGGTCATTCGCACACTCTATGGGCCGCTCGCGAACAGGCTCGCGCGGCAAACTGAGAACCACGTCGCTATAAAGAGCCCAATTCGTGCAATCGCTGCAAAGATGCTGCTAAAGTTCGGCCGCAGTTGAACTTAATCTCGGCCTCCGCAGGGGCTGCCTGCGGGCGCGTACCGCGTCGCAACAGCCCTGGCGAAACGCCTGGGCCGACATCATACGATCAGGAGCTTGTTCGGCGCATGAAGACTGCGAATCTGCCCTTCCGTCCCGCGATCGTTCTCAGCCTGATCGCCGGCCTGACCGTCACCACGGGTCTGCTGCCTGTCAGCTCCACCGCACAGGACAGTCAACGCACCATCGCCACCGGCAGCAACATCCCGCTGACGGCGGATGCCCCCAACGAGTACACGGTGAAAACCGGCGACACGCTGTGGGACATCTCCAAAGTATTCCTGCGCGATCCCTGGTATTGGCCCGAAATCTGGTACGTCAATCCCCAGGTCGAGAACCCGCACCTGATCTATCCGGGCGACGTGCTCAAGCTCGTCTACATCGACGGCCAGCCGCGCGTCACTGTCGGCGACCGTGGCGGTCCGACCGAGAGCGGCGGCGGCAAGCGCCTGTCTCCGCAAGTGCGCCGCGAGCCGCTCAGCCAGGCGATCACTGCGATTCCGTATGACGTGATTGCCGGCTTCATGGGCCGCCCGACGCTGCTCGACGGCGATCAGGTCAAGAAAGCGCCGTACGTCGTCGCTCTGCGCGATGGTCACGTGATCGGCGCAACGGGCAACGAGATCTATGCCAAGGGCATCGGCAGCGCCGCCGCCGACAGCCGCTACAGCGTCATTCACGTCGAAGAGAAGCTCTACGACCCGGAGACGCGCGACCTGCTCGGCTACTCGGGTCTGTACGTCGGTTCCGGTCCCGTCGCGACCACTGGCGACCCGGCGAAGGTGCTGCTGACCGATTCGGCGCGCGAGGCCCTGCAAGGCGACAAGCTGTTCCCCGAGTCGGTCGACGTGAATGTCGACTTCGTGCCGCACGCGCCGGCCTCCGACATTAACGCCCGCGTCATCGCCGTGCGCGACCACACGCGGATGGGCACGTTCCAGGTGATCGCGCTGAACCGCGGTCAACGCGCCGGCCTCGAACCCGGCCACGTGCTGGCAATCAGCCAGGCCGGCAGCGTCGTGCGCGACAGCTACTCGAAAGGCGGCATGAGCGCGACGACGAGCACGCGCGGCCACGGCAAAGCCGTGCAGCTGCCGGACGAGCGCATCGGCCTCGCCATGGTGTTCAAGGCATTCGACCGCATGAGCTACGCGCTCGTGATGGAAACCTCGCACGAGATCCGCCAGGGCGATTTGGCGGGGAATCCCTGAGAAAGTGACACCTGTGACATAGGTGACATAGGTGACGATGAGTCACCGTGTCACCGGCGTCACTCTCCTCCTGGCTCACCCTCCTCCGTGCTCCTGGCCTGCACGCCGCGGGCTTGCGCACGCTCCTCCAGCGATTCGGCTCCGTTGATTCCATCGATTGGCTGCCGGCCTTGCGTCGTGAGCACGGTCCGGCGATCGACGCCGAGCTGCGCTGGCTCGAACACGACGCGCATCATTTCGTCCCGCTAGGCAGCGACGGTTATCCGCCGCTGCTCGCAGAGGTGAGCGACGCGCCGATCGGCCTATTCGTCCGTGGCGACCCGGCGCTGTTGTCGCTGCCGCAGCTCGCGATCGTCGGCTCGCGCAACCCCACTGCCGGCGGCCGCGACAACGCGACGAGCTTCGCTGCGCATCTCGCACGCTGTGGGCTCACAATCACCAGCGGGCTCGCGATCGGCATCGACGCGGCGGCCCACCAGGGCGCGCTCGCAGCAGAGGGCATCACCGTCGCGGTGTGCGGCACCGGGCTGGACATCGACTATCCGTCCGCGAACAGCGCGTTGGCAGCGACGATCGCCAAGCGCGGCGCGCTCGTCAGCGAATTTCCGCTCGGCATGCCGGCGTTGCAGGCGAACTTTCCGCGCCGCAATCGCATCATCAGCGGCCTGACGCTCGGCACGCTCGTCGTAGAAGCCGCGGTGCGCAGCGGCTCGCTGATCACTGCCCGGCTCGCCGCCGAGCAGGGCCGCGAGGTGTTCGCCATTCCCGGCTCGATTCACAACCCGCTCGCGCGCGGCTGTCATCAGCTGATCAGGCAAGGGGCGAAGCTGGTGGAAACCGCCGACGACATCCTGGTGGAGCTGCGAGCGCTCGCCGGCGCACTGGCTGCCGCTCTGGCACCCGCCCTGCAAGTCGCTGTTCCGAATGAGCGAAACGCAGGCGCCGCCGTTCCGGTATTGGACAAAGCATATGAAATCCTGTTAGATGCGCTCGGCTTCGAGCCGGCCGGCGTCGACACACTGGTCGAGCGCACCGGGTTCGCGGCCGACGAGGTAGCTGCGATGCTGCTGATCCTGGAGCTCGACGGCGCGCTCGAGTCCCGTCCTGGCGGGCGTTACGTCCGGCGCGTCCTCAAGGCAGCGAAATGAAGGAAAGCGTTCTCGATATCCTGATTTATCTTTTCGAGAATTATTTCGACGCCGAGCTCGAGTTGGCCCCCGAGCCCGACCGCGACACGCTCAAAGAAGAGCTCGAGCGGGCCGGCTTCTCCGAACGCGAAGTCGGCCGCGCCCTGGAATGGCTCGAGCAGTTGTGCGCGGACCCGGAGCGGACCGGAGCACTTTCCGGACTGGATCAGGCGACGCGCTCGATTCGCGTGTTCGACGCGCGCGAGCAGGCACGGCTCGACAGCGACTGCCGCGGTTACATCCTGTATCTGGAGAACATCGGCATCGTCAACGCGGCGCAGCGCGAGCTGGTGATCGACCGGTTGCTGGCGCTCGATGCACGGCAGATCGACATCGAGCAGGTGAAGTGGGTGGTGCTGATGGTGTTGTTCAGTCAGCCGGGACAGGAGAATGCGTTGTTGCGGATGGAGGACCTGGTGTTCGACGGGCGCGCAGAGGCGGTGCACTGAGCTGTTAGGTCGGACACGAGTTCGACATTACAGGCAAGCACCGCGGTCGTCCCGCGGTTTTCTTTTTTATGGAGCAGAAGAACCTCGTCATCGTTGAATCGCCGGCCAAGGCGAAGACCATCAAGAAGTATCTCGGCAAGAACTTCGAGGTGCTGGCTTCGTATGGTCACGTGCGCGACCTGGTGCCGAAGGAAGGCGCGGTCGACCCCAAGCGCAAGTTCGCGATGCGCTACCAGATCCTGGAAAAGAACGAGAAGCACGTGCAGGCGATCGCGCGCGCGCTCAAGAAGTCCGACGCCCTGTACCTCGCGACCGACCCGGACCGCGAGGGCGAAGCGATCTCCTGGCACCTGGTCGAGCTGCTGAAAGAGCAGGACGCGCTCGACGGCAAAGACGTGCATCGCGTGGTGTTCTACGAGATCACGCGCAACGCGATCCGCGAGGCGATCTCGCAGCCGCGCGGCATCTCGCAGGATCTCGTGAACGCGCAGCAGGCGCGGCGCGCGCTCGACTACCTGGTCGGTTTCAATCTGTCGCCGCTGCTGTGGAAGAAGGCGGGACTGCCCGGCGCTTCTGCCGGCCGCGTGCAGAGCCCGGCGCTACGCATGATCTGCGAGCGCGAAGACGAGATCGCGCGCTTCAAGGCGCGCGAGTACTGGACCGTCGACGCCGACGTCGAAAAGGCGCAGCAAGCCTTCCCGGCGCGGCTGATCGAGTATCGCGGCGAGAAGGTCGAGCAGTTCACCGTCACGAGCGAGCAGCAGGCCGCCGAGGTGCGCGCGGCGATCGAAGCCGCAGCTACCGGCAAGGTCAGCGTGACCGCGATCGAGCGCAAGCAGCGCCGCCGCAATCCGGCTCCGCCGTTCACGACGTCGACGCTGCAACAGGAGTCGGCCCGCAAGCTCGGCTTCGGCGCACAACGCACCATGCGTCTCGCGCAGCAGCTGTACGAAGGCGTGGATTTCGGCGAAGGCGCCGTCGGTCTCATCACGTACATGCGTACCGACTCGTTGAACCTCGCCAACGAAGCGCTGCAGGAAATCCGCCAGGTCATCGGCACGATGTTCGGGCCCGAATCTCTGCCCGAGTCGCCGCGCGTCTACAAGACCAAGTCGAAGAACGCGCAGGAAGCGCACGAGGCCATTCGCCCGACGTCCGCGGCGATCACGCCGGAGCGGCTCGAAGGCAAGATCGACGCCGACCAGTTCAAGCTGTACGCACTGATCTGGAAGCGCGCGGTCGCCAGCCAGATGGAGCCGGCGGTCTACGACACAGTCGCGGTGGATCTCGTACCCGGCTCCGGTGCGCAGCGCGCAGGCGCCGCCGCTGTGCTGCGTGCCAACGGCTCGACGCTGGTGAAGCCCGGCTACATCGCCGTATATAAGGAAGGGGTCGACGACAGCAGCGACGACGACAACGACCGCATTCTGCCCCCGCTCGAAGTCGGCGACGGACTGAAGCTCCTGGGCATCCGGCCCGAGCAGCACTTCACCGAGCCGCCGCCGCGCTTTTCCGAAGCGAGCCTGGTCAAGGCGCTGGAAGAGCACGGCATCGGCCGCCCGTCGACGTACGCGAGCATCATCTCGACGCTGGTGAACAAGAAGTACACCGAGCTGGTCAATCGCCGCTTCGTGCCGACCGACCTCGGCAAGATCGTCAACCGCTTCCTGACGCGCAACTTCCATCATTACGTGGAGTACGGCTTCACCGCGAAGATGGAGGACGACCTCGACGAGATCGCCGACGGCCACGAGGCCTGGGTGCCGGTGCTCGACCGCTTCTGGAAGGAATTCAAGCAGCGCGTGGATCACGTCGACGACACCGTCACGCGCGAGGACGTGTCGGAAGCGCGCGAGCTCGGCAAGGATCCGACGACGCGCAAGCCGATCTCGGTCCGCTACGGCAAATACGGCCCGTTCGTGCAGATGGGCACGAAGGACGACGAAGAGAAGCCGCGGTTCGCAAGCCTGCGGCCGCATCAACGCATGGATGCGATCACGCTGCCGGAAGCGCTCGAGCTGTTCCAGCTGCCGAAGACGGTCGGGCACATGCCGGACGGTCACGCGATCCGCGTCGCGATCGGCCGCTTCGGGCCGTACGTGCAGTACGGTGCCAAGAAGTTCGCCTCGATCAAGGACGACGATCCGTACAAGGTCGAGCTGCCGCGCGCGCTCGAGCTGATCCGCGCCAAGGAAGAGCTGGACGCGAACCGCATCATCATCGACTTCCCCGACGCCGGCATCCAGGTGCTGAACGGCCGCTACGGCCCGTACATCACCGATCGCGTCAAGAACGCCAAGATTCCCAAGGACCGGGAGCCGAAGAAGCTGACGCTCGAGGAGTGCAAAGAGCTGCTCGCCGCTGCGCCGGAGCGCGGCAAAGGTCGCTTCGGCAGATTCGCGAAGAAAACCGCGGCGGCTCCCGCGGCAGCTGCTGCGGCGGCGGCGCCTGCGGCGGAGAAAGCGAGTAAAGCGGCAAGCGGTGCTGCGAAGGCGGCGAAGGGAGTCGGGCTGAAGCCCGACCTGCAGCGCACGACCAAACCAGCGGCGAAAACTCCATTGAAAGCTGCGGCCAAAGCGCCCGCGAAGACTTCCGCGACGAAGAAGAAGGCAGCGGCGAAGCGCACCCCGAAGAAGTAGTCATGGCGCCCTCCGCTCCCGACGTCCCGGCAGTACTGTCCTATCTGCGCGGACTTCAGGACAGCCTCTGCAACGCGATCGAGCAGGCGGACGGCACGGCGCGGTTTCGAAGCGACGCGTGGCAACGCGCAGAAGGCGGCGGCGGCGAGAGCCGCGTGCTTCGCGACGGAACGGTCTTCGAACAGGCGGGCGTAAATTTTTCCCACGTCATGGGCGCGAAGCTGCCGGCGAGCGCGACGGCGCAGCGACCCGAGCTGCAGGATGCGCAGTGGCTCGCAGCGGGCGTGTCGCTCGTCTTTCATCCGCTCAACCCGTACGTGCCGACGACGCACGCCAACGTGCGCTTCTTCTGCGCGACGAAACAGGACACGGTCGCGTGGTGGTTCGGCGGCGGCTTCGATCTCACGCCGTACTATCCGTTCGACGAAGACGTCCTGCACTGGCACCGGACCGCGCAGCAGGCGTGCGCGCCGTTCGGCGACGATGTGTACACGCGGCACAAGGAGTGGTGCGATCGATACTTCTTCCTCAAGCATCGCAACGAGACGCGCGGCGTCGGCGGGCTGTTCTTCGACGATCTCAACGAGTGGGGCTTCGAGCGCTGCTTCGCTTATCAGCGCAGCGTCGCGGAGCATTTCTTACCGGCGTATCTGCCGATCGTCGCGCGCCGGCGCGCGACACCGTACGGCGAGCGCGAGCGCAGCTTTCAGCTGTATCGCCGTGGGCGTTATGTCGAATTCAATCTCGTGTATGACCGCGGCACTTCGTTCGGACTGCAGTCGGGCGGCCGCACCGAATCCATCTTGATGTCGCTGCCGCCGCTCGCGCGTTGGGAATACGACTGGCATCCTGCGCCCGACTCAGCAGAAGCGCGTTTGTATGCAGATTTCCTGCGTCCGCGCGATTGGCTGCGCGAACTGAAATGATTCTGCCGCGCCTGTATACGAGCTTGATCGCGTCGGTTCTCTTTGCCGGGGCTCAGGTCGTGCTGGGTGCGCCGCAGACGGTCGAAGTGTGGGTCGTGTTGAGCGAGCCGGCGCTCGCCAGCTTGCCGCGTGACGCAGCAGCCAATGAACGTGACGAGTTGCTACGACGAATCAAGCGGCAGCAGGACGACATAATGACGCAGCTCGCCGCGCTCGGCGCCGTCGAGTCGGCGCGAGTTCAACGAGTGCGCAACGCAATCGCTGTCAGACTTCCGCCTCCTGCAATCGAAAGCGCGAAAAAAATACCGGGCGTGATCGGCGTGCACGCGATCAGTCACCGCAATCGCATCGACGACTGACTAATACGTGTTGACTCGTCGACGAGCGCGCGCGCAGTATCGGTCGCATGAGTTGCTAGTCGCTGCGCGACTGCACTCACAATACTAAACGGGGAGAACTTCCATGAGTCGAATGAATCGACTGCGAGTGCTATCACTCGCAGGAACAGCGTTGCTCATTTCGGCCTGCGGTAGCGGTAGCGGCGGCGAAATGCTGGGCGCAACCACGAATGCCGTGCCGAGCGGGGCTTCCGGCAAACTGACCGCCCAAGCGGTGCCCGGCGGCAGCACTGTCGAAAGAATTGACAGACGCTTGCAAGGCGCCAAGGGCCCGATCGATGTCTGGGTCACGATCGATGCGCCGTCGATGGCCGCGCAGCAAGCGAAGCTCGCGAGCGCTGCAGGCGTCGAGAAGGCCAACAAGATGTCGGCCAGCGCGAGCAAGACGGCAGTTGCCGAGTCGCTGGAGAAATATCGCGGCGAGCTCGGCGCACAACAATCCAAGGTTGCCGTCAGTCTGACCAGCGTCGGCGCCGAAGAGCTGGCGCGTGTGCAAGTCGCACACAATGCAATCGCTGTCCGCGTGGATGCGTCGCAGCTCGAACAGATCGCATCGATTCCCGGCGTTGCCAAGGTGCGGCCGGTCCTCAACTACGAAATGTCGCTGTCCGAAACCGTGCCGTACGTCGGCGGAACCGCCGTACAACAGTCCGGCAAGGATGGCACCGGCGTGACCGTCGCGGTGCTGGACTCCGGTATCGACTACACGCATCGCAATCTCGGCGGTGCCGGCACGCTTGCCGCCTATGCCGCGGCTCATGGCGGCCCCGCAGGGGATCCGCTGTCGACGACTCTCGATGGTCTGTTCCCGACGGCGAAGGTCATCGGCGGCTTCGACTTCGTCGGTGAAGGCTGGCCGGTCACCCCGCTGACGAACGACCCGGATCCGATCGACTTCCAGGGACACGGCACGCACGTGGCCGACATCATCGCCGGCAAGAGCCTCGACGGTACGCACGTCGGCATGGCGCCGGGGGCGAAGCTGCTTGCGATTCGCGTCTGCAGCGCAGTTGCCACCTCGTGCAACGGTATTGCGCTGTTGCAGGCGGTCGACTTTGCGCTCGATCCGAACCATGACGGCAGTCTCAGCGACGCGGCCGACATCATCCACCTGTCACTCGGCTCCGATTACGGCCAGATCCAGGATGATCTGACCGAGGCGCTCGGCGACGCAGTCGACCTCGGCATCGTGGTCGTCGCTTCGGCGGGTAACGGC
>Ga0111538_10013250_pt1 | contig 10879 bp, 7 predicted proteins | sample SoiMethybrSBSTD1_FD_79669 | JGI IMG/M metagenome (GOLD analysis project Ga0111538, IMG submission 79669) | Bulk soil microbial communities from a Populus tree surrounding site in Tennessee, USA - Soil MetaG P. TD hybrid SBSTD1 (version 2)... | ecosystem: Environmental > Terrestrial > Soil > Tree... | reverse complement strand
TCATCCAAGCTTGCCTTCCTTTCGTGCTTCTGATCGCGCGCGAATACCGCTGCTGGGGGGTCCCCCTCGAAGACATCGTCCAGCAGGGCAATCTGGGGTTGCTAAAGGCAGCGATTCGTTTCGACCCCGACCGCGAGTGCAGGCTCGTCACTTACGCGGCGTACTGGGTGCGCGCGGAGATTCGCGAATACGTCGTTCGTGGCTATCGCATGGTGCGCCTGGGAACCACGAAGGGGGAACGGCGTGCGCTGCGCGCTTATCGCAAGACGCACGAGATGGACGCCGCGCGTCTCGCGGAAATGTCCGGTCTCTCGCTGGCGGCGGCCGAGCAGCTGATGCCCCTTCTCGCCGGGCGCGACGTATCGGTCGACGCGCCGTCTGCGACAGGTGCGACGGTGCTCGACCGCATCGCATCGAACGATGCGTCCCCCGAGGACCGCGCGATGGAGGGCGAAAGAAGCGCCCACACGCGAGCCGAAATCGCTTCGTTCTTGAATGGCTTGTCGGCGCGTGAGCAAACGATCATGCGCGAGCGCTGGCTCTGCGACAGGCCCGTGACTTTGCAGCGACTCGGGGAGCGTTTCGGCATCAGCAAAGAGCGCGTCAGGCAGCTCGAAGAGCGCACCATTGCCAAGCTGCGTGGCCGTCTTCTTGCCGCTTCGGGGCTTGCCGAGGCATGCTGAGCCGATCTCGAACGAGCAGCTAACACCGATTCGCTTCGTCAAGACGGCCCTCTGCGTCATGCGGTGGGCCGTGTGATTCGGCGTCACGAGTGGTAGCCTGCCAGAAGCCCTCATGCGCCGTCCCGCTCCGACGACCATCGCCGGCCTTACCGTGGGGACCGCGATCGCGTGCGTGGCCGCGTGGCAAGGGTGGAAGCTTCATGTGGCGGTTCCCCTCGAGCCCGCTCGCACGCCCCCGGCGGGAACCGCAGCGCCCGACGAAGCGACCCCGGACGGTGGCAAAGGGAGCGATCGACTCGCGGGCCGAGGGCTTCAGCTGCCGAGCGGAATGCCGGCCGGCCTTTCGTGCCGCGACGTGCGGCGCGTCATCGGGCAAGCGCGTTTGCACCTGGCGGCCGATCCCGAGCGCCTCGATCCGCGGTCGATAGCCGACGCGACGGTCGATTGGCTCGACCCTCACGGATTCTGGTCGGCTTCGCCCGACGCGCCCCTCTCCGCGTTCCTGCGCAAGCACGCGCGCGAATTCCTGCGTGAGCTCGAGCTGTCGCCCGAGAAGGGGGGATGCCCCATCGCCGACGAAGCCGGGACGATCATGGCGGGCTGGATGGTGGGGCTCACGAACGTGTTCGACGACGCCGCGCAACATGCCGACGCGCTCGCGCCCGCCGCGGCGTTCCGAACGGCGGTCGAGCCGGCGTTCGAAGATCGCGGGGTCGCTCGGACGGGCCGCGATTTGGCGTATTCGCTCGGCCGCGCCGTGGGGGTCGTGGGGCGATCGTTCGGCGCGCCGCTCACCCCCTTCGTTCGCACCGCTAAAGAGCGGTTTTTTCCGCCGCTCGCACCCACGGCGTGGAGCCAAGCCATCTTGGCCGCGGCGGTGCGCGCGTACGTGCCGCTCATGGATCCGCACGGTAGTTGGGCTCCGCTCGACGAGGAGACTTCGCTCTACGAGGTGGATCTCGAAGCCGAGCCCCCGCCGCGCCTCTGGGATCACCGTTTTCGCACGGCTCTCGGCGTCAAAGTCGAGAGCGGCGCAGCACCTCCGCTCGAGGCCGGCGATCTGGTGCTCGAGGTGGCCGGCGTTCCGACGGTCGGCCTCTCCGTCGAGCAGATCGATCAGCTCGGCGTTTTCGATTCCGTCGAATCCGACGAGCGTCGTCGCGTGGTCGTCTTGCGCGAAGGGGAGAGCTCACTGCGCACGCTCGACGTGACCGCGCCCCCCGAGCCCGATCATGGTCACGGCGAGGGTGGCTTGCTCTCCACCGATTGGATCCACTACGCCGACGGCGACGCACTCGTCATCGGCATCAGCGACGTGCCCGACGATCTCGGCGAGCTCCTCGCCAGCACGATGGCGCACGCGCGCGCCGAGCGCACGCCGGTCGGCGTCGTGCTCGATCTGCGCGGCAACGGTGGCGGGTCCACCGACGGGGCCAACGAGGCGCTCGGCTTGTTTCTGCCCGGTGCGCGCCTCTTTCCGATGCGGCGTCGCGATGGCGTCATCGAGACGGAGCGTGCCCCCGAGCCGTCGCCGTCCGATCGGTGGTCGGGGCCCGTCGCCGCGCTCGTGGACGGCGAAAGCGCGAGCGCCGCCGAAATGATCGCCGGCGCGCTCGGCGCGTACCGGCGCGGCCCCATCGCGGGGTCGCGCACCTACGGCAAAGGGTGCGCGCAGGAGTACCTCGACGACGAGGTCCACGTCGGTGTCCTGCGCCTCACCACGCTGATTTTCTCGTTGCCCGACGGGTCGCCGGTGCAGCGGGTCGGCATTCTTCCCGGCGTTTACCTCGGCCCGGAGCTCGTCACCGAACGCGAGGCCAAGATCGCGCACGCGCTGCCCACGTGGCGTGGACCCGACGTGCGCGACCCCCAGCGCACCTTCGACGTGCCTTGGCCCGCGCACCACGGCCGCGTCGGACCGTGCCGTGACGACGCCGTTTGCCGCACCTTGCGTGCGCTCGGCGTCCCTCGCGCCCCCGTGGCCCGCGGCCGGCGCCCTCCGACGCCGTAGCCCGAGGCCCCCTCGAAGGGCCGATACCCCGGCTCACCAACCGGATGTGCAACCGGCCGCACTGATGTTAAGCACGATCCCGTGGCCAAACCGAAAGCCGAGAAAGCAAAGGGGGGGACGCGCAAACGCCGCGGCGTCAAGCTGAAGCCGACGGAGCTCGTCCCGAGCGAGATTGCCATCGAAGCACCGAGCCCCGAGCTCGCCGAGCTCGCGGCGCATGTCGAGAAGGACGGGGGACGGGTGCTCGCGTTCTACCGCGAGCCGCTCGGCGGCCACGCCTTGTGCCTCGTAGCGCTCCCTGTGGAGATGATCGAGCCGACCCCGTACCAGCGCGAAGTCTCCGATGCGCACGTGCGACGCCTCACGGTGGCGATGGACAAGACGAAGCGCTTCTTGGACCCGCTCATCGTGGTGCGCGACGACGAAGACGGGCCGCGTTACCTCACCCCCAACGGCAACCACCGGCTCACGGCTCTAAAAGAGCTAGGCGCCAAGACGGCCATCGCGCTCCTCGTGCCCGAGAAGACCGTGGCCTACCAAATCCTCGCCCTCAACATCGAGAAGGCCTACAACTTGCGCGAAAAGGCCATCGAGGTGGTGCGGCTCTACCGCGAGCTCGCGCGGCTCGGCGGCGACAAAGAAGAAACGTATGCCCTTGAGTTCGAAGAGCCCGCGCTCATCACCTTGGGTTTCTCTTACGAAAAGCGCCCCCGCGTTTCCGGCGGCGCCTATTTCCCCGTGCTGCGCAAGGTCGATGGGTGGAACGGCGTCAGGGTCGCCAACGGCATCGCCGAGCGCGAGCGTCGCGCCGACCTCGTTCTCGAGCTCGACGACGCGGTCAACGAGGCCATCGAGAAGCTTAAGGCAAAGGGCTTCAAGAGCCCGTACCTGCGTACCTTCGTGGTCGCGCGCGTGAATCCGCTGCGATTCATGAAAGGCTCGGTCCCCCCCATGGACGAGCTTTTCCCGAGCATGGCCAAGCGCGCCCGCGGGATGAACCCCGATCGCATCAAACAAGAAGACCTGGCGCGAACCGGCGGCGCCCCCGAGGCCGAGGGTTGAGCTTGGGCCTAGAGGCTGTATTCCTCGCGGCGCGGCATGCCGTGGCGATCGCGCAGCAGGTTGTCGGCGTTGAGCAGCTCTTGCTTGTTGCCGATGTCGAACCACCCACCGGAAAAGCGGTAAGCGTAGACGGGCACGCGCTTGTGTAGCCAAGCAATGAAGTTCCCCGGTTGATCGGGTGAATTGCCCTCCGCGAGGTACGTTTCGAGCAGCGGGATATGGTTGCGATGGTAGAGGTAGGTGGCCGTCCCCACGAGCGACGTCGTCGGGCTCTTGGGTTTCTCGATGAACGATGTGATGCGTTCCTGCGGGTCGACTTCGACGATGCTGTACTGCTTGACGAGCTCGCGATCGGGGCACTCGTAGACGGCGAGAGCACTCGCTTCCCCCTTGGTGCGCCAATAATCGACGTACGCCGCCAGGCTGTAATCGAAGAGGTTGTCCCCTGCCGTGACCAAGATGTCTTCGCCGCCGAGCTTGGCTTTGGCGATGGTGAATTTGATGTCCCCGATGGCGCCCAGGCGATCGCTGTTGCTGCTGGTGCCGTCGTTGTGGACGTGGATCGGTACGCGTCCGCCGTGTTTTTTCGCCCATTCTTCGAAGGCGGCGGCAAACTTTGCATTGGTCACGAGGTGCACCGCATCGACGCTGGGCACCTCGGCGATTCGGTCGTAGATGTAATCGACCATTGGCCGCCCCGCGAGGGGGAGCAGGGGTTTGGCGACCGTTTTTGTGAGCGGTTCGAGCCGAGTGGCATAGCCGGCTGCCAGGAGAATGGCTTTCATGCAACCATTTCTCTCAAGAACCGGCCCTGCCGGCAAGCATTCCCAAGGGATGACGGTCCGTAGCCCGAGGATGAGCCGTTACGCAAAAGGTGCGCCGGGCGGCTGGGCCCCGCAACACCTGCGCTTGCCGCGCGCGCTCCGGGTGGGGTACGTATCGCGCTCGTGAACGCAACCCCGCCGCAGCAAGGCGAGCGACAGAACAGTTCGAATCCCCTCGTGCGGCTCTTCGCCACCGCCGACCTGCGCAGCTTGGGTGTGATGCGCGTCGTCCTCGGCCTGCTGCTCATGGGCGACCTGCTGCCCCGCATTGCCCAGGTCGACGCTCTCTATTCGAACGACGGCGTGCTCACCAACCACTACGCGCTCTTTCGCCCGCTCGCCCCTTACCAGCTTTCCTTTTACTTCGCGGCTTCGTCGACGCGTGACGTCACGGCGGTGTTCCTTCTCACCCTCGTCGTCTACCTGCTTTTCACGGTGGGGTATCGAACGCGGCTCTTCCACATCCTGTCGTTCGTGCTTGTGACGAGCCTCCACACGCGAAACCTGTTGGCAGAGCTTCCCTCCGATGCCGTGCTTCACCTGTGGCTGGCGTGGTCGCTCTTTTTGCCGCTAGGCGCGCGGTTTTCCGTCGATAGCTTGCGAAAGTCGCTCGCCGATCGCCGCGAGAAGTCGCCCGAAGAGCTGAACGAACGTCCGCCCGCCCCGATGGCGTTTTCATCGATTGCGGTCCTCGGCATCTTCTTGCAGCTCGCGGCCGCGCACGTGGCGGCGGCCATCCGCCAAGCGGGGCCTTCGTGGAGCGACGGTACCGCGCTCTACTACGCGCTCCATCACAACCTTTTTGCTACCGACCTCGGCGCTTCGCTCGCAAAGGGCGCGTCGCTCGACGCGATCAAGCAGCTGACCTTCGGCTACCGCATCGCGGAGATCGCCATCGGCGCGCTGGTGCTTGTGCCGCTCGTCGTCGTGCGCCGCATTGCCCTCGTGGCGATGGTGCTGTTTCATGTCGCTTCGCGGGCGCTCTTTCGCGTGGGACCTTACGATCTCGCCGTTCTCGGCGCGGCGCCTGTCTTGCTCTCGGCGCGCGATTGGAGCGCGATGAAGGCGTGGTACGCGCGCCGCAAGCGCTCCCTCGTCGTCTACTTCGACGCCGATTGCGGCATCTGCCTCATGATCTGCCGTTGGCTCGTGCGCTTCGATACGCTCGGGCGACTCACCTTCGCCGCGAACTCCGCCGAAGACGCGCCCCCCGAGGTGAAAGCGGCCGCCGCGGAAACCGTCGTCGTTCGCGACGAGAAGGGGAACCGCACGTACACCAAATCGCGCGCCATGGCGGAGATCGCCGCGTCGCTTCCCTTCGGCGGGCTCAAGAGCCTCGCCCTACGCGCGCCGGGCATCGCGCAGCTGGCCGACGCCGCTTACGATCGTGTAGCCAAGAACCGCGCCGCGATTTCGGTGTGGCTCGGCTTCGACGCGTGCGGCCTGCCGCGCAAGCCATCGGCCGCCGCCCCCGTGCCGCGCGTTTCTCCTTGGCAGGGGCTCAAGAGCGGGTTTTCGGCGATCCGCGAGCTCGCGGCGATGGCCTTCGCGTTCGTGTGCGCCGCGGCGCTCTGGCAGGGCACGCTGCCCGAGGACAAGGCGCCGAACCTCGCCGAGCCCGTCACGGCCGCTATTGCGTACCCGCGTCTTTTCCAGAGGTGGGGGCTCTTTGCTCCCGAGCCGCCGAAGACGCGCGGCATCCTGGTGGTCGACGCTTGGAACGGCCGAGGTCTGCGCTTCGACGTGCTCACCGGGGGCCCGCCGCGCGAATCGCCCGATCCCGACTACAAGGCCGCGGACGCCGAGCACCCGGAGCTCAAAGAAGCCTACGACCGCCCCACGCCGCTCATGAGCGCGTATTTCGCGAGCATCAGTCAGCCCGCCAATGTCACGTACATGGACGGCCTTAGGGACTACGTGACGCGCATCGGCGACGAGCGCCTTCCGAGCGACCGCCCAACGGCTTACACCGTCTCGTGGATCGAGTCGCCCATCGCTGCGCCCGGTGACGTGACGTCTCCGCACGCGTCGCCCACGCAGGTCGTGCGTCGCAGGCTCACGGCACGTCCATGAACGCGCGGTCGCGCCCGACGATCGATTTCCTCGTTCGCCGCTACCTCACGGTCGACGCGAGGACGCTGGGTCTCTTTCGCATCGTTTTCGGCCTGCACCTCATCTGCAACCTGTACGACCGCACGCAGGGGCCCGATGGCGTCGCCTTCTACACGAACGAAGGGGTGATGCCCAACCACTACGCCCTGTTCGCGCCGGCAGGGGACAAGATCTGGTCGCTGCTGTTCCCCTTTTCCACGCCGAGCGAAGTGCAGGTCGCGTTCCTTCTCATCTTCCTCGTCTATTTCTTTTACGTCGTCGGCTATCGGACGAAGCTCTTTCAAATTCTCGCCGTCGTTTGCCTGCTGTCGCTCGACAACCGCAACCTGCATTTGCAAAACGGCGGCATCGTGGTGACGAACATCGTCGCCATCTGGACGGCGTTCCTTCCGCTGGGCGCGCGTTTCTCCGTCGACCATCTGCTCCGCTCGCTCAGGACGCGGGTCGAGACGTCCGCGGGCGAGCTTCGCGATCGCGCCGCGATGGTCGCGAGCCCGCCGAGCTTCGTGCGCCTCGCTTTCTTCGGCATCGTCCTCAACTTCGCCGTCATCTATTTCTTCAACTGTGTGCACAAGCACGGCGGCACGTGGCGCGACGGCTCGGCCGTGCATTGGGTGCTCTGGCAAAATCGCATCAACACCATCTGGGCCGCGCTCTTGCGCATGCACGAGCCAAGCTGGTTCAGCCCCGTGTCCACGTGGGCGACGCTCATCATCGAGATCGCGCTTCCCGGATTGCTGCTCGCTCCCGTCGCCTGGAAGTGGCCGCGTCGCCTGGCGATCCTCTTCATCTTCGCCCTGCACGGCTTCATCTCGCTTCTGATGACGCTCGGCCCATTCTCCTATTCGATGATGTCGTTCTCGCTTCTTCTCATCGGACCGGACGATTGGGCCTTCGCTTCGCGATTCTGGTGGAGCAAGCGAAAGCTCGCCGTCCTTTACGATCCGACGAGCGGGATCCACCAGCGGTTGGCGCGCGTCCTCGCCCGCCTCGACGCGCGGCGCGCGCTCGAATTCGGTGATATTCGCGCGCCCGAGCCCGACCTCATCGGCGATCTGACGGCAGAGCGCGCGGACGATCTCGGAGCCAAGTCGTTCGTCGTCTGGTTGCGACCCACGCCGAGCCGCGGCGAAGCCGACAAGTTGGCCGCTCCGATCCTCCTCACCGGATCGGCGGCGGCCGCAGCCGTCGTCAGCGCGCTTCCGCTCGGGCCGGTCTATGCATGGCTGCTCAAGGTTCCCTCTGTGAGCAGGTGGGCAGAGTCGTTGCTCGCCAGGCGGGACACGGAGGACTTCTCGGAAGAGCCGGCAGTCGTCGAATCGCCAGCCGCGCGATTCAAAGCGCGCGTGCTTTACGTCACCGGCGAGATCCTGACGGCACGTTTTTTCCTCACGGTGGTGATCCAGGTCGGTGTCGACAACTGGGCCATCCCCGATCGTTATCGCGTGAAAAATCGCCCCGAGGTGCAGCGGCAGATCGTCGAATACCTGCGCGTCCCGCAGGGGTGGAGCATGTTTTCACCCGAAGCTCCACGCGACGACGGCACCATCACCATCGACGCCGTCTTGTCCGATGGAAGTCACATCGATCCGCGCAAGCAAGCGCCTCCCGACTTCGAGCCCGCCTATCACGGTCCCTGGTACGACGACCAGCAATGGTGTGATTGGGATCTCCGGATGCGTTTCGACGGCAACCGACATCTACACCCACACTTTCGCGATTACATCGCGCGCCTCGACAAGTTTCGCTCTTGGAAGCAGCGCGCCAAGATCGTTTATTTCGATGTTTACTGGGTAAATAACGCGGCTCCGCCCCCCGGAAGCACACGCCCCTACAACATCACGAAGCAGTTACTTTTCTCCGGCGGGACTCGCCCCTGAGCCATTTCGCGAACTGTTAGGTCGAATTACGACGAGACTTCTGCCGAAGGCTGGGGTAAAGGGGGGACCCTACCGTGCAAGTTCGCACGGGTATGCTCGAGCGGCGCAATTCGTTGGCTCGTTAGGATGAGAGAAATGGCTACTGGTACCGTAAAGTGGTTTAACGATTCGAAGGGTTTTGGTTTCATCAAGCAGGAGGGCGGCGAGGACGTGTTTTGCCACCACTCGGCGATCGTAGCGGACGGCTTTCGCAGTTTGACCGAAGGTCAAATGGTGGAGTTCGACGTGAAGAGGGGCCCTAAGGGCTTGCAGGCGGAAAACGTTCGCGTCGTTCGCTGAACGTTGACATGAAGCCGTAGTGCTACCGCCGGTCGTCGTCGCAGGGCCGCAAGCGTCATCTCGCTTGGCGGCCCGCGGCCACTGACCCCAGCTCACGCTCCGCATGCGAGGGGAGCTCGATGACGAAGCGAGCACCCCCCTCGTACGCTTCGTCGAGCTGGATGGTTCCGCGCGCCGATTCGACGAGGCCGCGACAGACGGCGAGCCCGAGTCCCGTTCCTTTGCCTACTTCCTTGGTTGTAACGAAAGGTTCAAAAAGGCGCTCGCGGACCGCAAGATCGATGCCGGGGCCGTCGTCCTCGACCGCAATCTGCACGCCGCTGCCGCTCTGACGCGCGGTCAGCGTGACGATCCCTTTCTTTGCCTCGACCGCGTCGGCGGCATTGAGCAGCAGGTTCAAGAGGACCTGCATGAGGCGCTCGTTGCCCAGCGTGACGCGTGGGAGATTCGGCGTAGCGTCCACGCGAAGATCCACCTGACGAAAACTTCGCTGCGGTCGAACGAGCGCGACCACGTCGGCGATGGCCTCCGAAACGTCCCCCGGTTTCTCGTCGCCACGGTGGGTCGCGGCGGCGGGGCGCGCGAAGTCCAGCAGATCGCGCAGGACGCGGTGAATGCGCTCGGTCTCGCTCTTGATGCGCTTCAAAAAGTCGTGCTGCTCCTCGGGCGTGAGCCCTCCCTGTAGCAATAGATCTTCGAGCCCCAAAAGCGCGGCGATGGGGTTGCCGATCTCGTGCGCCAGTCCCGCCGAAAGGCGGCCCACGGACGCCAATCGCTCGGTGCGTACCAGCCGATCCTGCGCTTCGCGAAGCTTCACGGCGCGGCGCTCGAGCTCGTCGATCTGGTCGCGCATGCGACGCTCGTCGGCGCGAAGCTTGGCCGTCATTTCGGAGAGGCTCTCTCCGAGGCCGCGAAGCTCGGCCGGCCCCGAGGCGGGCGGCTCGAACGCGCGCGCTCCTGCGGCGACGCGGCGCGCCGTCGCGGAAATGGCATCGAGCGGCCGCACGATGAGCCGCGTCAGCGCAATGTACGCGAAGGTCAAGAGCGCCAGTGCGAAGAGTCCCGTGTAGAGGCCGAGCAGCCCAAAGAGCGGCGCACCCCCGCCCGCGTCGAGATCGGTTCGAACCACCGCCGCCACCGTGCCGCTCGGTCCGGGGATGGCGACCTCGAGGGCCGGTCCGTGCGGCGTCGCCACCTGGCGCACACGCTCGATTCCCCTCGGCATGACGGGGGGCAGCGCACTCGCCGTGTCCGGATCGCCGACGCGTGTAACGGCCGCGCCGTTCTCGTCGTAGACGCCGAGCGCGGTCACGCCGCCGGCGCCGATCTCGCTGTCGAGCAGCGCACCGAGCTCGGATTCGGTGCGGCTGCGTCGCGCTTCTTCGACCTGCGCGGCGACCGCGCGTCCGATGGATCGCGCGCTCGCTTCCCGTTCGGCGCGAACAGTGGCCCGCGTGAGCGCCGCCACCGCCAAGAAGAGCGGAACGAAGGCCAGCATGAGGAGCGCGCTCAGCGCGAGCACGATCTGAAGCCGTATGCCCATGCCCTTCGCCGTCATCGCTTCTCGCTTCGCAAAACCGCCTCTCGCGAGAGGCGCAATTCCGCTCTTCGAAGCTTACAGGGCGACGGCGCCCCGCGACCAGAAAGGCGCTCTTCGCTCGGTGCTTACCGCTGGACCGGGATGAAACCAGCCGCCCGCGTCGCTGCGAACGCGCCGAGCCCGGCCAGCAGAATCAGCAAGGTGACCAAGCCGCCGAAGTAGGGGATGGCGCCCGCGATGAGAAAGATGCCGCAACCGACGGCGAGATGTACGTACGGGTTCTCGCTGCGGTGTCCGACGATCGCGCTCCCCATGACCGAGAGCGTCGCGCAGATGCCCGCGTAGGCGGCGAGGATGCCGATGAAGATGGCCGCGAGCGCCACGGGGATGCCGACGATGGTGACGCAGAGCAGGACGATGAGCACGGC
>Ga0111538_10013249_pt1 | contig 10880 bp, 7 predicted proteins | sample SoiMethybrSBSTD1_FD_79669 | JGI IMG/M metagenome (GOLD analysis project Ga0111538, IMG submission 79669) | Bulk soil microbial communities from a Populus tree surrounding site in Tennessee, USA - Soil MetaG P. TD hybrid SBSTD1 (version 2)... | ecosystem: Environmental > Terrestrial > Soil > Tree... | reverse complement strand
TGTCCGGCGTGTCCGGCGGCCGGACGCCTGTGTCCGAAGGGCCGGACGCGAAGTGTCCGGCGTGTCCGGCGGCCGGACGCCTGTGTCCGAAGGGCCGGACGCGGCCTGTCCGGCGTGTCCGGCGGCCGGACGCGGTTGCGGAACTGGCCCCGGGGCCCCGGGGCCAGCTGGTCGTGGTGGCTCGCGGGGCCAGCTGGTCGTGCCGCGCGCCGGGGCCAGCTGGTCGTGGTGGCTCGCGGGGCCAGCTGGTGGTGCTGGCCCGGCGCGCGATGGCGGGGGTTCCGAGCTAGGCTCCGGCGATGCGCGACAAGCTGGGCGTGATCGCACTCACGGCGATGGTGGTGCTCGGGTGCGGTGACGACGACGAGGCGAAGCCGGCGAAGGACAAGGCGGCGGAGAAGAAGGAGGAGGCGGAGCCGCAGGCCGCCGCGCTGCCGAGCGATCCTGCCGCCACGCTGCCGCTCGACCCGAAGGTGAGAAAGGGCGTGCTACCCAACGGGCTCACCTACTTCGTCAGGCAGAACAAGCAGCCACCCGGCCGCGGCGAGTTCCGCCTGGTCGTCAATGCCGGCAGCTTCCAGGAGGACGACGACCAGCGCGGACTGGCGCATTTCGTCGAGCACATGGCGTTCAACGGGACCCGGTCGTTCCCCAAGACCGAGCTGGTCTCGAAGCTCGAGGGCCTCGGGGTCCGCTTCGGCCCGCACATCAACGCCTCGACCTCGTTCGACGAGACCATCTACATGCTCGCGGTCCCGACCGACAAGCCGGAGCCGGTCGCCCTCACCCTCCAGATCCTCGAGGAATGGGCCGGCCAGGTGACCTTCCTCCCCGCCGACGTCGACGCCGAGCGCGGCGTGGTGCTGGCCGAGAAGCGCGACAAGCTGGGCGCCGAGACGCGCCTCCTCGAGGCCGCGGTGGAGCAGCTCTTCGCCGGCACCCGCTACGCCAAGCGCCTGCCGATCGGCCTGCCGGAGATCATCCAGACCGCCAAACCCGACACGCTGATCCGCTTCTACCGGGACTGGTACCGGCCCGACAACATGGCCGTCATCGCGGTCGGCGACTTCGACCCGGCCGCCATCGAGAAGCAGATCACCCTCAAGTTCGCCGCGCTGCCGGCGGCGACAAAGCCCCGCCCGGCCCCGCCGCGCAGCCTGCCGCCGCGCTCCGAGATGCTGTTCTTCGCCATGCAGGACAAGGAGCTTCCGGTCGCCGCCGTCGCGCTCGGCCGGCTCGTCCCGGCCCGCTCTCGCGGCAGCATGAACGACTTCCGCCGCCAGTACCTCGAGGGGGTGACCGGCCTCATGCTCACCCGCCGGCTCGAGGAGGCGAAGAAGAAAGGGGACGCCCGCTACCTGGTCTCGGGCGGCGGCCCGACGCCGCTCGTCCGCGCGGCCGACGCCTTCGGCCTGTTCGCCGCGGTCAAGCCGGAGCAGATGCGCGAGGGGCTCGAGGATCTCCTGGCCGAGGTCGAGCGCGCGCGCCGGCACGGATTCACCCCGGGCGAGCTCCAGCGCGCCGCCGATCAGCTCCTCGCACAGGTCAAGAACAGCGCCCGGGAGGACGCCGCCGGCAAGGAGGACAGCGAGGAGCTGGCCTCCGAGCTGGCCCGCCATTACCTCACCGGCGAAGCCGCGCCCGGCCGCGCCGTCGAGCTCGCGATGATCCAGCACTTCGCCGGCAGCGCCAAGCCCGAGGAGACCCAGCGGGTGGTCGAGGAGCTGATGAGCTCGAAGGACCTCATCATGGCGGCCATCGCGCCGGCCGGCGCCGCCCTCCTCGCGCGCGAGGACGCAGCCGCCGAGCTCGGCCGCCTGCCGCAGAGGCAGCTCCCCGCCTACACCGACGTCAAGTCGACCCAGCCGCTCATCGCCAAGCCGCCGGCGCCCGGCACCATCGCCGCCGAGAAGAGCCACCCGGAGGTCGGGGTCACCGAGTGGACGCTGTCGAACGGGGCCCGCGTCTTCCTCAAGCCGACCAAATTCAAGGCCGACCAGATCCTCCTGCGCGCCTCGAGCCCCGGCGGCCATTCGCTGAGCCCGCTCGGCGAGCTCGAAAAGACCCTGGTGGCTCACCAGGTGGTGCAGCGCGGTGGCCTCGGCGCCTTCGATTCGATCGAGCTCGAGAAGCTCCTGGCCGGTCGCGACGTCGAGGTGGCGCCGTTCATCGGCGAGCTCGAGGAGGGGGTGCTGGCCACCACGTCGGTCGCCGACCTCGAGGTGATGATGCAACTGGTCCACCTCACCTTCACCGCGCCGCGGCTCGATCCCAAATCGTTCGCCATCTGGCGCGAGTCTGCCCTCGAGGAGGTGAAGCTGTCGCTCAACCGGCCGGCCAACCGCTTCCTCCTCCGCCTCCTCCCGGTCGAGAGCAACAAGAACCCGCGGGTCCTGGCCTGGACCGAGAAGACGGTGAAGGCGCAGGAGCTGGAGGCGTCCTTCGCCCTCTACCGGCAGCGCCTGGCCGACGCCGGCGACTTTCGCTTCTTCATCGTCGGCAGCTTCGAACCCGCCGCCATCAAGCCGCTGGTGCTGCGCTATCTGGGGTCTATCCCCGACCTGCCGCGCAGCGAGGACTACGCCGTGCACCTCTGGCCGCCGCACGCCAGGAAGCAGCGCTTCCAGCTGAAGGACGGCAGCGACCCGCGCGCCAGCCTGCGCTTCTTCTTCAACCGCGAGCTGGCCACCGGCAGCGTCACCCCGAAAGACCGCGTCGCCTGGTCGATGTTCGGCGAGGCGGTCCGCCTCGAGCTCCTCGAGCTCTTCCGCGAGCAGATGGGCGACACCTATGGCGTCGAGGTCGCCACCAGCTTCGCCGGCCGCTTCCGCTACGCCAACCTCCTGGTCGGGCTCACCTGCGCGCCCGAGCGGGTGAAGGTGCTCGAGCCGCGTGCGCTGGCCGAGATCGACCGCATGGTGCGCTCGGGGGTCGGGGCCTCCTACCTCGACAAGGCGCGCCAGGCCGCCCGCAAACAGCTCGAGACCGACCTCGAGAGAAACGAGTTCTGGCTCGCCGAGCTCACCCAGCAGGTCTTCGACGGCCAGCCGTTTTCCGACATACCGGGACGCACGAAGATCGTCGACAGCATCACGGCCGAGGAGGTGGCGGCAGCCGTCCAGCGCCTGGTCGATCCGGCCCTGCCGGTGGTCGGCGTGCACCTGCCGAAGTGATCGCCCGCGTTCACGGGTCCTGGTGGCCCCGGAACGACTGACCCCGCGGGGCGGCAGCTCCCATGGCGCCTTCGGGGTTCCGCCGTCATGCAGCGCTGCTTTATTGGCCTGTACGTTGCAACTTTACAATCGCGCCGGGTGCTCCTCGCCGGGAACGGAGTGAGCTCCCATGTCAGCACTGCTGCGCGCCCTTGCCCTGTCGGCGCTGTCCGCCCTCGCCTGCTCCGATCTAGCGACCGCCCCGGGACGCACCGGTCCCGGTGACGCCGACGGCGGCGGCGGCGACGACACGCCCGACCCCGACGCCCAACCCTCCGACCAGTTCGACACCGCCCTCGAGATGATCACCGCCTTCGGCAACTGCATGAGCTACGACGACTGGGTCAACCAGCAGCTCACCCAGCTGCCGCTGCAGGACACCGACGAAATCGGCGCGCCGCGCGGCAGCGGCGACGGCGACCTCTGCGTCTCCTGTCACACGATGCAGGGCACCGGCGCCTACCTCGGCGAGGATCCGGTGCGCACCTACGACCACCACCGCGAGGTCCCGTCCATCTACAAGATGGCCCTCCCGCTCCTCGACCCGACCAGCGGCGAACCGGTCGAGGTGATCCCGAACGACCGCTACGTCGCGAAGGGCGAAGGCGGCAACGGACATCCCACCTACATCCTCGATCCGGCGGTCGAGGAGGGGCTCGACCGCTTCTTCGAGCTCACCTATGCCCGCTTCACCGCCCAGGAAGGGGACTGCACCCCCGACGACCCACAGTCGCTCTAGCGCAAGACCACCGATTCGCGGCGGGCCCGGATCTCCTCCTCCAGCCCTCATCCGGGCCCGCCTCTTTTTCCGCCCCGGTGGTAGCCTCGAGCGATGGGGGCTGTGCGAACCGTGCCGTTCGCGCTGGCCGCATGCCTGGCAGCAGCCTGCGGCGGCGGCGGCTCCTCGAGCGCCGACGCCGGCGAGCAGGGAGGCGCGGACGGCGGCGGCTCGCCCGGCGGCGGCATCGCGGCCGATCATCCCGGCGACGTGGGCATCGCCGACGATCCGCGCGTGGTCTTCGCCGACGACTTCGAGAGCTACGGCAGCGCAGACGACCTGCCCCAGCGCTGGGACGCGGTCTACCACGAGGTGCGGATCGCGACGGAGCCGGACAACGTGTTCGCCGGCACGCAGTCGGTCGAGTTCACCGCGCCCCAGCAGGAGAGCGAGCTCGGCAACACGGTCGCCAAGGTTCTCGACGCCGAGGTGGACGTCCTCTACCTCCGCTACTATTCGAGGTACGAGGACACCTTCGACATCACCGGCTCGAGCCACAACGGCGGCGACATCTCGGCGCACTACTACATCGACGGCAACGCAACCCCGGGCGTCCCGGCCGACGGCACGAACAAGTTCCTCATCTCCTACGAGAACTGGCGCGGCGAGGAGACGACCGCCTCGCCCGGCCAGCAGAACATCTACATCTATCACCCTGAGCAGCGCTCCCAGTGGGGCGACCACTTCTTCCCCGACGGGACCGTCCTGCCCAACTCCAGCGAGCCGGGCAATTTCGGCGACGACTTCGTGCCGCGCGACAACGTCACCCCCGAGCTCGGCCGCTGGTACAGCTACGAGGTGATGCTCCGCGCCAACACGCCGGGCCAGCGCGACGGCCGCGTGACCTGCTGGATCGACGGTGAGGTGATCGCGGACTTCCCCAACCTCCGCCTGCGCGACATCGACACCCTCACCATCGACCGCTTCGCCCTCTCGCTCCACTTCGGAGCCAACCCGGCGGGCGTTACGCGCAAGTGGTACGACAACGTGGTCGCCGCGACCGAGTACATCGGCCCGCTCGCCCCGGAGTGACCGTGCGCGTCTCGCTGCGCAGCGCCGCCCGCCTCGCCGCCCTCGCCGGCGCCGCCGCTGCGCTGGCCGCGTGTGGCAGCTCGCACGCGCACCAGGGCCGGCGGACTTCTCGCGCCACCACCACCTGTGCCGAGACGCTCGATCACATCGAGGCCCTCGCCGGCGATCTCGACCGCGGCCTCACCGCCGGCCCCATCGCCGGGTTCGAGGGGCTGAGCTCGCGCCGCGAATGGCGCGAGGCGTGCGCCCATTTCAGCCCGTGGGTCCGGCGCTGCCTGTTCCTGTCGACCGTCCGGCAGGAGCTCAGCTCGTGCGAGCCGGGCTCCGAGCCCTGGTCGCGCCGCCACGAGTTCGGCGACGTGCCGCCCGACGAGAAGGAGCAGTTCCTCTCCTGCGTCAACGCCTCGGTCGACCGGCGCGAGCTGTCCCGCTGCGACTACGCCCGCTGACCGGCCCGGCTCTTGCTCTCAGGCGCGCGCGATGTCGCGTACCGTTTCTCCGTCGCCGTGCGATCGCGGATCTCGGCGCGCGGCTGCCAACCGCCGGCTGCAATCTCTCGTGCGCGCTCGAGGCGGCGCTCCCCTGCTCGCCGCGCTCGCGCTGATCTCCGGCTGCGCTCTGCAAGAAGAGGACGGTGAACAGCCGGGCGACATCGGCTCGTCCCGCCACGCCTCGAAGGTCGGCGACCACGTGGCGTCGGACTGCTCGACCGAGGCGGTGCTCGGACTCTCGCGCCAGATCTCGAACGAGGTGCAGTGCCTCCACCCCGACTCCTTCGTCAGGTTCGAGGAGGGAGGCGGCATCGTGTTCGCCGGCTCCGCCGTCCTGCCCTACCTCACGCCGGCCGGCAAGCGCGACCTCGAGGCCGCGGTCGCCGCCCGCGGCGGCCAGCTGTCGATCAACAGCGCGTTCCGCACGGTCGCGCAGCAGTATCTGCTCGTCCAGTGGCACGCCCAGGGCCGCTGCAGCATCACCGCCGCCGCGCCGGTCGGCGAGTCGAACCACGAGACCGGCCGCGCGCTCGACGTCGGCAACTGGAGCGAGTGGGTCGGCGCGCTCGGCGACCACGGCTGGGCCCACACGGTGCCGGGCGACGAGGTCCACTTCGATCATCTGTCCTCGCCCGACCTGCGCGGCTACGACGTGCTCGCCTTCCAGCGCCTGTGGAACCGCAACCACGCCGACGACATGATCGACGAGGACGGCCTCTACGGTCCGGCCACCGAGGCGCGCCTGGTCGCCTCGCCGGCCGACGGCTTCATGGTCGGCGCCTGCGGCGAGAAGGCGCCCTACGACGGCGAGCTGGTGGCGGCCGACCTCCCCGACGCGGTGGCGCCCGGCGCGCGCGCCGGCGTCACCATCCGGATCAAGAACAGCGGAATCGAGACCTGGCGCCCCGGCGCGACCTTCCTCGGCACCAGCGCCCCGATGGACCGCGACAGCGCGCTCTATGATCCGGACAGCTGGGTGGCGCCCAACCGCGTCGCCACCGTCGGCGCCGAGACGAAGTCGGGCGACACCGGCGAGTTCTCCTTCACCATCCTGGCCCCCGATCAAGAGCAAGTCCTCACCGAGAGCTTCAAGCTGGTCGAGGACGGGGTGTCCTGGTTCGGCCCGCCGGTCGAGCTCGAGGTCGTGGTGTCGAACGACGCCTCGCTGTCGGGCGCCTGCAGCGCCGCCGGCGGCTCGGGCGCGCCCGCGGCCGTCCTCGTGCTCCTCCTCGCGCTCGCCGTCGGCCGGGCTCGAGCGAGGAAGACCTCCTGACCGCCCTTTGGCGGAACAGTTGTTGGTACTCTGCCGGTGACGTGAGCCGCGAGATCGACGTCCGCACGTCCCGCCTCCTCCTGCGGCCGCTCGAGCCGAGCGACGTGACCGCGCTGTGGCCGTTCGTCTCCGACGAGGACTTCCCGCGCCACATGACCTGGGAGGCCCACCGCAGCCAGGACGAGACCGCCGACTTCATCCGCAGCTCCGAGGAGGGCCGAGAGCAGGGCAGCAGCATCACCTGGGCGGTGGTCGAAGGAGCTACCCTCGCCGGCATCATCGGCCTGCACGGCATCACCCGCACCGTGCGCGCCTGGCGGGTCGATCGCGCCGAGCTCGGCTACTGGATCGGCCCGCCGTTCCAGAACCGCGGCTTCGCGACCGAGGCGGCGCGCGGCGCCATGCGCTACGGCTTCGACGACCTCGGACTGCACAAGATCACGGTCGGCTGCATCGCCGAGAACACCGCCTCGCGCCGCGTGATCGAGAAGCTCGGTTTCCGCTTCCTCGGCGAGCAGCGCGATCACGCGTTCCGCTTCGGCCGCTGGTGGAACCATCTGGCCTACGAGATGTGCGTTCAGGAATGGCGCGCCGGGGCCGGCCCGTGACCGCCTGACCCGCTCTCGTCTCGGCCCTGCCCGCAGGCGCCGCTCGGTGCTACCCTCCGCCACGCCGTGCGTCTGCTCATCCAGCACCGATCGCTCTACCGCTACGGCGCACCCGCGGCGCTCGGGCCGCACACCATCCGGCTGCGCCCCGCCACCCACGCGCGCGCGGCGATCGAGAGCTACAGCCTCAATGTCTCGCCCGAGCACCAGCTCCGCTGGCAGCAGGACCCCTACGGCAACCACATCGCCCGGGTCACCTTCCGCAGCGGCACCCGCATCCCCGCGCTCGACGTGCTGGTCGAGCTGGCGGCCGAGGTCCGCCCGGTCAACCCGTTCGACTTCTTCCTCGACGACCGCTGCGAGAGGGTGCCGTTCGACTACCCGCCCGAGCTGGTCGCCGACCTGTCGCCGTTCCTCGAGCGGCCGCCCTCGTCGCCGCGGCTCGACGCCTTCCTGGCCGAGGTCCCGGCCGGCGGCGCCACCGTTCCCTTCGTCGTCGAGCTCAACCAGGCGGTCAACCGGCGCATCGCCTACGTCATCCGCGAAGAGGCGGGCATCTGGAGTCCGGAGGAGACGCTGGCGGCCGGGCGCGGATCGTGCCGCGACTCGGCCGCGCTCCTGGTCGCCGCGCTGCGCGCGCGCGGCCTGGCGGCCCGCTTCGCCTCCGGCTACCTGGTGCAGCTGACCGACGAGGGGATGATCCCCGACCAGCCGCGCGGCGTCGGTCGCGACGTGGTCGACCTCCACGCCTGGGCCGAGGTGTACTTGCCGGGCGGCGGCTGGATCGGCCTCGACGCCACCAGCGGCCTCTTGACCGGCGAGGGGCACATCCCGCTCTGCTGCACGGCGCAGCCGGCGGCCGCCTCGCCGATCGAGGGCACCAGCGACACCCCGGCCACCGAGGTGCGCTTCGAGATCCGCCTCGGCCGCATCGGCCACGAACCGCGCCCGACCGCGCCCTACAGCGAGGAGGTCTGGGACGCGCTGCTCGCCGCCGGCGATCGGCTGGACGACGGCCTCGGCGACCTCGTGCTCACATCGGGAGGCGAGCCGACCTTCAACTCGCGCGAGCATCCCGACGCGCCCGAGTGGAACACCGACGCGCTCGGCGACACCAAGTGGTCGCACGGCCTGCGGCTGGCCCGCCAGCTGCGCGCGCGCCTGGCCCCCGGCGCCGCGCTCGTCCGCCGGCAGGGCAAGTGGTATCCGGGTGAGAGTCTGCCGCGCTGGCTCATCGACGTGGTCGCCCGCGCCGACGGACGCCCGGTCTGGCGCGACGACGCCTTCCCGGAGCGCCGCGCCGACGCCACCCTCCTGGCCCGCACGCTGGCGGCGCGGCTCGAGCTGCCCGGCTCGCTCCTGCCGGCCTTCGAGGATCCCTGGCGCCACCTGCAAGAGGAGGCGCAGCTGCCGGTCGACGTCGATCCGCACGCCGCCGACCTCGACGACCCGGAGGAGCGGCGCCGCCTGGCCCGCGTGCTCGATCGCGGGCTCGGCCGGGAAGCCGGCTGGGTCCTTCCGCTGGCCCGCGCCGCGGGCGGCTCCTGGCGCAGCGAGGAGTGGCGCTTCCGCCGCGAGCGGCTCTACCTGATGCCGGGCGACAGCCCGATCGGTCTTCGCCTGCCGCTCGGCTCGCTGCCGCCGGTGCCGCCGGAGCCGCCGGAGCCGGAAGAGGAGCCGGACGACCCGCCGGATCCGCGCCAGGTGAAGGTGGTGGTGGCGCCCACGCGCCCCGCCGCCGAGCGCCCGGTCCGCACCGCGCTGTGCATCGAGGAGCGCAACGGCGAGCTGTTCGTCTTCTTGCCCCCGCTCGACAGCGCGGCCGACTGGTTCGCCCTGGTCGAGCTCATCGACGCCGCCCGCTGCGAGCTCGAGTGCGACGTCCTGCTCGAAGGCTACGGGCCGAAGTCGGGGCCCGAGGTGGTGCGCGTCGGGATCGCGCCGGATCCCGGCGTCCTCGAGGTGAACCTGCCGCCGGCGACGCGCTCGCGCGAGCACGCCGCGCTGCTCGACAAGGTCTTCGAGGCCGGGCTGCACGCCGGTCTGCACAGCGAGAAGTACCTGCTCGACGGCCGGCAGGCCGGTTCGGGCGGCGGCCACCACCTCACGCTGGGCGGCCCGACCACCGGCGAGAGTCCCTTCGTTCTCCGCCCCGATCTCCTCGCCAGCCTCATCACCTTCTTCCAGCACCACCCGTCCCTGTCCTACCTCTTCACCGGGCTCTTCGTCGGGCCGACCTCGCAGGCGCCGCGGATCGACGAGGCGCGCCACGACGCCCTCTACGAGATGGAGATCGCGCTCGCCCGCGCCTTCGAGCGCAGGGACGACGAGCCGCCCTGGCTGTCGGACATGCTGTTCCGCCACCTCCTGGTCGATGTCACCGGCAACACCCACCGCGCCGAGATCTCGATCGACAAGCTGTTCGACTGGCGCACCCCGCACGGCCGCCAGGGGCTGGTCGAGCTGCGCGCCTTCGAGATGCCGCCCCACCCGCGGATGGCGGCCGCCCAGGTGATCCTGGTGCGCGCCATCGCCGCCGCCACCGCCCGCGAGCCCTACGACCAGCCTCTGGTCCGCTGGGGCCAGGCGCTGCACGACCGCTTCCTCCTGCCTTTCTGGCTGTGGCGCGACTTCGAGGACGTGCTCGCCTACCTGGAGGCGCACGGCGCGTCGCTGCCGCACGACGCCTACCGTCCCTTCCTCGAGCTGCGCTGCCCGGTGGTCGGGCGCCTGCAGGCGGGCGACGTGATCCTCGAGGTGCGCAACGCCCTCGAGCCGTGGCACGTGCTCGGCGAGGAGCCGTCGGGCGGCGGCACCTCGCGCTACGTCGACTCGTCGATGGAGCGGGTCGAGGTCAGGGTCGACGGGCTGGTCGCCGAGCGCCACCAGGTGCTGGTCAACGGCCTCGAGCTGCCGATGCGTCAGACCGGCACCGCCGGCGAGGCGGTCGGCGGGGTCCGCTTCCGCGCCTGGGCCCCGGCGCACAGCCTGCACGCCCACATCGGTATCCACCACCCGCTCCGCTTCGACGTCCTCGACCGCTGGGCCCGCCGCTCGCTCGGCGCCTGCGCCTATCACGTCTGGCACCCGGAGGGGCGCGCCTTCGACAGCCCGCCGCTCACCCGCTTCGAGGCCTCCGCCCGCCGCGCCCAGCGCTTCACCATCGAGGGCCCCGCGCCCTGGCCGGTGTCGGTCGATCCGACGACGCCGCACCCGGATCAGCCGTTCACGCTCGACCTCCGCCGCTTCCCCGGCGACCACCCCATGCCCGAACCAGAAGAAGAATGAGCGGAGCGAACGTCAACCGGGGGCCGGGAACCGGGGACCGGGAACCGGGAACGAACATCGGACCCGACCCTGTCTTCCGTTCGCCATCTCCTGTTCCCTGTTGCCTGTTCCCGGTGGCCTGTTGACGTCCGACGTCTTGAATTTAGGCGGAGAAATTGCCGACCACGACACCAAGGTGGCGGCGGTGGCGCCGGGGGT
>Ga0111538_10013245_pt1 | contig 10881 bp, 12 predicted proteins | sample SoiMethybrSBSTD1_FD_79669 | JGI IMG/M metagenome (GOLD analysis project Ga0111538, IMG submission 79669) | Bulk soil microbial communities from a Populus tree surrounding site in Tennessee, USA - Soil MetaG P. TD hybrid SBSTD1 (version 2)... | ecosystem: Environmental > Terrestrial > Soil >... | reverse complement strand
TTCTATTCAGGGCGTTGAGAAAGGCTTGAGCGGCGTGCGTTGAAAGGCGCCCGCGCCGTTCTGAGGGGAGGGGGCGACAGTAATGCCGTCTCCTTACCCGACCGGCACTATGAGTCCGAAATCATTCTTCTCTGCGTCCGCTGGTATTTACGCTACGCCCTCAGTTATCGCGACCTCGAAGAAATGATGGAGGAGCGCAACCTCACAGTCGATCACACGACGATCTATCGGTGGGTTCAGCGATATGCCCCGGAATTGGAGGAAAGATCACGCCCTCATCTGCGCTCAACCAATGACTCTTACCGTGTTGATGAGACCTATGTCAAAATCAAAGGACAATGGTATTACCTCTATCGCGCGGTCGATTCCACCGGCCAAACGATCGACTTTATGCTCAGCGCAAAAAGAGACGCGAAGGCCGCCAAACGCTTCTTCCGCAAAATGCTCAAGCTTCCGCAACATTCATCTCCGCGAGTCATCAACGTAGATCGGAACAAAGCCTACCCGCCCGCGGTCGAAGAATTGAAGGATGAAGGAGTCCTGTCCGTCACCTCTCAATTACGCCAATCCAAGTACCTCAATAACATAGTCGAGCAGGACCACCGATTCATCAAACGTCGAGTCGATCCCGGACTCGGCTTCTTCATTCGCGGACAAGCGAGATTCGTGGAGAGCCTCTTCAAGGTTGCCGCCTAACGAGGAGTCGGGACCGAGCTTTTTGCGTCCCCATCCATTCTTTGCAACAGAACCCTTAGCATTTGTCGCCGCCTGCCACCCCCGGGAATCTAACGCTCTCCGTGTAAGGAGAAAATTACGGCTTGGCTAATTCACCGGTCTCACTTATTCTCGCCTAGATGGAATTCCAATTGACGAGGCGCTGTCGAGTCTTGAGCGCGGCTCGGATCGAAATGGGGCAAGATGTCTTCAGGGATCTTTATCTGTCCCCCGTGATAAGTCTCCAGGAAGCGATTGACTGTCTCCATAGCGTCCTCATCATCCGGTGACAAGGCTTCATCTGAAAATAAAAAGGGTGGATCAAGCATGACAGTGTTCCGTCTATTCGTACTAATATGGGCAGCAGCATTCTGCTGGATCGAACCTTTGCTTGCTCAATCTCAGAACCTGTCCTACAAACATTTGGATGATGTGCCGCCGAATTTGGGAGAACGGCTGCCGTGTCCTCCAGAGATGGGTAATGAGTGCTCAACACGAGTTCGCCTAAAAAGAGACCTCACCATTTGGGGCGTGCCATTAAAAGGACACACGATAGCGTCAGATTGGGAGGAAGATCGTAATGGCATTCTGGCAAGAGATTTCCTGTATAAAGGCGTATGGCTAAAAGGTGGAAAAAAGATTTGGTTTTACGTTACTTGGGGCGGAACTCTTCTAAAAGACCAAGTCTTTGACGGCGTTCCATGTAAAGCAGACAGTAAAGTCTCATTTGAAGACCGCCGTCTAACGGAATGCACTCTTGGCGCTACTCATAAAGTCCAAGGAATTGACTTCGCGCCCGGTACGAAACTTACCTTCTTAGGTCTCAATAACACACTGTCATGGGCAGATTTAAGGGTGCCACATCATATTGGAGGTCATGATTATCCCGCAGGAGTCTCATTGCGGTTCGATGAAAATGGAGTCGTAATCGATCAAATTCGGAGGTGATTGATTAGCGTCTCTCTTTGCGACTGAACAGGGCAACTTCGGGTTCGAGAACGATTCGGCTCCGAATTCTCCTGCAATGATTGGGAGCGTGTCAGAATTTTTGTGTAATCGGAATTCATCACGATTAAGTTTTAGCGACTCCTAGCGCTTCTAACGGTAAGCGATCTTCGTAGAGGATCGCAAATTGTTGCAGCGCCGCTTTCCAGTTCCTGATCGGCATCGTCCACTTCCGGCTGATCTGCTCCAGCCCTAGGTAAATCAACCGGTAGACCGAATCGTCATTCGGGAAGGCGCTACGGCCTTTGATGATCTTTCTCAAGCTGAAGTTGAGCGACTCGATTACGTTGGTCGTATAGACCTGTCCTTCGCCAAAACCTCATCCCGACGCCAAATGCCTCACATTGGTCTTATATAACTCCAGTTAACATGTTATATCCGGTTTTCCCAAGTTATTGAAACTAAAGGCGGATGAGGTTTTGGCGAAGGACAGGTCATAAGCGCCCGTTATCAGCCGACCATTCCGACTACCTTGTTGCAATTCGGTAGCTCCACTGTTGCTGCGCGCGTAGCTGATGCGTATAGGTCAGAGAAATTCCTCTTCAGAGCCAGAAAGATCAAATATTTGACCATCTTTTGTGAGAGCATAGCCCTTGGTGTGTAAGAAGAAAGTCACTGCACGCCAAGCATCCAATGCAAAATCTCGTTTCGCTTCACACAATTCGTATTCATCAGAAAGGTTGATCTTCTCAAAGTAATGGCTGCCCTCCTCTTGATAAACCTCATCTCTTTCATATTTGGTTGGGCTGGAGAAGAGACTGAATACCTCCCTTAGATCTCTATCGCTGAGAACCGGTTTTCCATTTTCTATTTCCATAGTAATACTATTCCATGATTAGTTAATTGAAGACTGTTCAAATTAAAACTGAATACAATCAACTACTAACTATGAACCCCTGCCCCTCCTGAAAACTCTATCCGCCTACTCCGCGCCGTCAACCAGGTCTTCCGCCGCACGGCGGCCCTGTTTGACGACGCGCCTTGCCGCGACGGCGCCATTGTCGACCGCATCAACGACGGCTTCCTTCACGCGTTTGACTTCGGCCCCCAACTGGTCACGGACTTCTATGGTTTTTTCGAGCATCTCGATTTGCATTGTTAATTCCTCCTTGATTCGTAAATTCGACGCCGGAAGATAGGAGCAAACCGAATGCCGGAGGAAGGTTTTCGTATCCCCTTCATTACCAGGCCGCCTTTAGCGTGATTCGGGAGGGGGAGAGGAAAAAAACACTCAGCGCAAGCGGGATTTTCCGCTAGCCATTCGGCAATATTCCGCAGTTCGACACTTCCTTCGCGCCAATTCCGCCCTCTACCAATGCAGGTTTTGAATAAAAGTCTCGCCGGCATGAACACTTTTCCGCGCAGGTGACGCCTTCATAGTTGAGGATGCTTAAAGTTTTGCCGGAGATGGCAAGCAAGCGCAAATCCCAATTTCACCTAAAGGAGAATTACATGAACCGCATCAACTTCGCATGTCGGCGCAACCGCTGGCTCAGAGTCTTAGTCGTCGCCATACTTGTCCCGCTTAACCTGGCGCCGGTTCAGGCGCAGGATTTCACTCAGCAGCTTGCGGGCTTCTCATGGGTTTTATGCAGACGCCCCGGCCCGCCGCAAATCGAACCCCAGGCGGGGCGGTGGAAGACCTGGGTAATAACTTCCGGCTCGCAGTTCCGGCCCCCACCGCCGCCTCATGGGTTGGCGCAAGTGGCCGAAGTCAGAAATTTGATCACGCGCGCCGATCAGCGCGACGCCGCGGCGCTCGACGCCATCAGTTTCTGGGACGCCGGCCCTCCGGGCTATCGTTGGAATGAAATCGCCGCCAATCTACTTGTCAGAGACAACATCACCGGGCCGCGCAGCGCACGCGTGCTTTCGTTGCTGAACGTGGCGATCTACGACGCGACCATCGCCGCCTGGGACTCGAAGTACGTTTACAACCGCAAGCGCCCGAGCGAAGCCAATTCGAGAGTTGCGCCCGCAATCCCGGTCCCCAACAGCCCGTCGTATCCGAGCGAACACGCGGCGGTAGCAGGCGCGGCGGCGGCGGTGCTCGGATACCTATTCCCGAATGACGCGCAAACATACGGTAATCTGGCGCAAGAATGCGGCGAGTCGCGGCTCGATGCGGGCGTGCAATTTCCGAGCGACGTATCAGCAGGATTGGAACTCGGGCGCAAGGTAGCCGATCTAGTGATCGCGTGGGCGCGAACCGACGGCTCCGACGGCGTCTTCACGGGCGTGATCCCGACCGGGCCGGGCTTCTGGCGCGGGACCAATCCGGCCCAGCCGACAGCAGGGATTTGGCGCACCTGGGTGATCGCTTCGGGTAGCGAGTTTCGTTCCCCGCCGCCGCCTGCCTTCGATTCAGCGCAGAAGGCGCAGGAACTGGCCGAGGTCAAAAACTTCCCGCGCCCAATCCCGGCGAGCGGCGCGAACTTCAACACGACGCGCGCGGCCTATTTCTGGCAGGGCAACACTGCCAAATTATGGAATGACATCCTCGCGGTGAAGCTGTTCGAGTACCAACTCGACCGCAACCCGCCGCGCGCGGCCCGCGCTTACGCGCTGATGAGCGTCGCCGCTCACGATGGCCTCATCGCCTGTTGGGATGCGAAGTACACCTACTGGGCGGCGCGCCCGAACATGCTCGATCCGAGCATCGTCCCCCTCTTCCCGAACCCTAACCATCCGACTTATCCCTCGGCGCACGCGATGTTCGACGGGCCTTACGCGGCGGTGCTCAGTTACCTCTTCCCGCGCGACGCCGACTACTTCGCGGCGCAGGCGCAGGAGGGTGGCTTATCGCGGCTCTGGGCCGGGATTCACTTCCGCAGCGACATCGAGGCCGGCTTGGAGATCGGGCGCGCGGTGGCGCAGAAGGTGATTGAGCGGGCAAAGAATGACGGCTCACAGTAACGCAAAGTCTAACTCTTATCCAGGTGAGAGGACTTGTAACCCGCAGATTTTCGAAGCCGAAGGGCAGCGAAAGGTGGCGCCTGGCCCCGGCGCCACGCATGTGAACACGCCAATTTCAAGGCTGAGATTTAGCCGAGAGGCTGCCACGACAAATGGAACATGAACAGGAAGACGGATGTCTTCGGCGTAGTGGGAGATCAGTGGATGGTGGTCCGCGGCGGGACACAATTTTGGGCGCCGCTGCGCGCCAAATTGACCAACTCGGTCGAGGGCTTGACCGTCGCTGATTTCAACGGCGACGGGCGCGCCGACGTTGGCGCCTCAAGTCGCTGGATCACCGGCGGTTACATCTGGAGGGTCTCCTTCAGCGGTACGGATAACCGGGCTACGCTCCGCACCAACAGCCCGTCACTTAGTTCAGTGCCTGCGATCGGAAATTTCGACGGGGCGCCAGGCGCAGATGTTCTCATTTGGGCGCTTGGAGGCAACGCCTTTTTTGGTTTCAACGCCCTCGACATTGTATCTGGCGGGGCCGGGCCTTCACAGCAACACAGCCGCCAGGATATGCGATGACGAAAAAGCGATTAGCTATGAAACACAATAAGAAGGACATCGTCGCATTCGGCGATGACGGCGTGTGGGTCGCGCGCTCTACTGGCAGCGGTTTTGAGGCGGCGCAGTTCGTCCTGGCCGCCTTCGGGTACAACCAGGGTTGGCGGGTCGGCAAACAGCCCCGCTTCGTGAATGCCGGGCGCAGACAGGATGCAGTGACTCAACGTGCAAACCTGGCGCGCGCAACCGCTTCGTGGCCGACCTAAACGGGGACGGCTACCAGGACATCGTGGGCTTTGGCGATGAGTGGGTCCATCGCGTTCTTGGCGGCCCAGGCGGATTCGAACCGATGCGAGCTATGTTCCGCTCTCTGGTTGTTGACAGTGGCGCACCGCTCACCCTGGCCTGGAACGATAACGGCGACAATGAGGACGGATTCGCCATCTATTTAAGCAAATCGGTACTGTTCCCACTGCTCCTTCAGCTTCGCCATCAGCGCGATAAAGCGTGGATCTTTTCTGAGCCGCTTCAGGTATGGATCGCGCTCGAACAATGGATAACAAGGGAAGCCGTCGTCCGCCGCCGCCTGGAGCCACTTGATCGCCGGCTCAGCTTTCTTCATCACGGCATAAGCGCAAGCGATGTTATAAGCGGCATGGTGAAAGTGGCCGAAGCCCTTTCCCTTTTCTATGGCGCTCCCGATCTTGTCCTCAGCCTTATTTTCTCGACCGTCCAGAGCTGCGATCAGGGCCTGGATGCTCATAAACAGCCCTACGTTTGTATCCCCCGAATAATCTTTCAAAAACTCATCAACTATGGCCCTCGCTTCGTCTCTTCTTCCGAGATGCAATAAAGCCGTGGCTGTGACTGAGGTCAGCAGCACCGGATTAGCTTCTCTGGGACTCTTGCGCAAGGCAGTCAACCCCTGCTCATATTTCCCCTGAAACACGAGTGTCTCACCGATTCGAAATTGCGCGAGGTTATTGGTTGGGTTGATTGTAACCGCTTTTTGCAGTTCCTGGAGCGCCTGGTCGAAAGCGCCAATATGATTGTAGACCAGCGCGAGCTGATTCCGGGCCTCACCCAAACTCGGGTCCAAAGTCAGCGCGCGATGATATTCCTTAATCGCCTTCTCGTGAGGAAAATGGTTGGCAGGTGTCCAGAGAAGGCGACCAAGAGCCTGATGAGCGACGGCCGAGTCCTGGTCCAGGGAGAGCGCTTTCTCCACTTCCACAAATGCCTTCTCTTCCCACTGCTTCTCTCCTGGCGTAAATAAGAAGAACCTCCATACGTAGGCCTGCGCCAGTTCCGCATGGGCCGCGGCGAAGTTTGGATCCAGGTCAACGGCGCGCTCCAACATCATAATGGCAGTCTCATTGTCAGCCTTCTTTTGGCGGTTGGCGTAAAACCTTCCGCGTAAATAATCATCATATGCTTTTGGATTGATCGGGCGGGCGCTCGCCGGGCGCGCTTGCTCTTGCGATGTCAGCTTGATTCGATCGGACTGCCCTGCTGCCCCGCGCCGCCAGTAAAGAAACCAGACCAGCCCAACAACCAGTAACAAAGACATTGCAGCGATCGGAAGCCAACGCCGCGACGCCAAACGGGGCATTGTTCCCTCAGTCTCTCGTGTCGTCGCCCCTTTCGTCCGGCTGCCTGTAGGGAGCGTCTTTATCTCGACGATCAATTCCGCCGCCGATTGATAGCGCGCCTCACGATCCTTCGCCAGACACTTGCAGACGACCTGTTCCAACTCCGCCGAGGCTTCGGCGCAATATTGTCCGAGCGGCGCCGGGTCGGCGGTCAGCAAGGCCGCGATCACGTCGCTCATCGTCGCGCCTTCAAACGGCCTGCGCTCGGCGAGCATCTCGTAGAGCACAACGCCCAGGCTGAAGATGTCCGCGCGTTGATCCACCTTTTGCCCCCGCGCCTGCTCTGGCGACATATAACTGACAGTCCCCATCACCATTCCCGGCGCCGTGCTCAGATTTGTCGAGGCCTCGGAATCCGCCGGCGGCGCTGGCGCTTCGGTCAGCTTCGCCAAACCAAAGTCCAGCACCTTGACCAACCCATCGGGCCGCGCCATCACGTTCTCCGGCTTGATGTCGCGGTGGACGATCCCGGCCTCGTGCGCCACGCTTAACGCGCTGGCGACCTGCTCGGCGATAGCCACTGCTTTGCCGATGTCGAGCCGCCCGCCCCGCATTAACGCCCGCAGCGTCTCGCCTTCTACAAACTCGCTGACGATGTAATACGCGCCGCCTTCCTCTGCCGAAGCTTCGCCGATCTCGTGAATAGTGAGGATGTTGGGATGGTTGAGACTTGAAGCCGCGCGCGCTTCCTGCTTGAAACGGCGGACGCGCTCCCGATCCTGAGTAAAGGCGGCGGGCAACAGCTTGAGCGCGACTTTGCGACCGAGCCGCGTGTCTTCGGCCAGATAAACCCGGCCCATCCCACCCGCGCCAATCAGCGAGAGCGCTTGATAGTGGCCGAGGCTGCGGCCCACGAACGACGTGGTTTGCTGTTGGGCGACCATCTCGGTGATCACGTCAGCCACGCCAGCCACTTTCCCGGCGATGAAGCCGTCCGCCTGCCGGCGCGCCCGCAACAGCGATTCGACCTCGCGGCGCAACTCGGCATCGTCGCCGCAAGCCCCGCCGAGGAAAGCTGCGCGCGCTTCAAGCTCCAACTCTAAAGCCGTGTGATAGATTTGGCCGATTTGGCGCCATCGGTCAGGGTTCATGGGCAAATACCATCGGTAATGATTGCTTGTGTCAGGACGCTTTTGGCAAAACGATCTCAAAAAGGGAGGTTGCTGAACTATCCGCCATATTACCGCTCGCGCTAAATTAAACTGCCCTGTTCAACTCGCGGTAAAGCCATGCTTCGGCCAGGCTCCAATCGCGCCTGACGGTGCTCAGAGAAACCTTGAGCGCTTCAGCCGTCTCCTCCAGACTCAACCCGGCGAAGAATCGGAGTTCCACTACGCGGGCTTGCCGCGGTTCCAACTTCTCCAGCGTCTGCAACGCGTCGTCAAGCGCCACCAGTTCCGCGCTCCGCTCCAACGGGACCTTGGCCGCTTCAGACAGCGAAACTTGTATCTCGCCGCCGCCCCGTTTTTCGCGATGCCGGGCGCGGGCGAAATCCACCAGAATGCGCCGCATAATCTGCGCCGCCAGCCCGAAGAAATGGGCGCGGTTCCGCCACTCGACGTTCTCCCAATCGATCAGCCGCAGAAAGGCCTCGTTGACCAGAGCCGTGGTTTGCAGGATATGGCCTTGTCGCTCACCCGCCATGTAGCGTTTGGCCAGACGATGCAGTTCCGCTTGGACCAAAGGCGTGAGTCGCTCCAGCGCCGCCGCATCACCATTGTTCCAGGCGACGAGCAGTTGGGTAATTTCCTGGGTTGAGGGATTCGCCATAAAACCCTCCGGTATTCAGAAAAGTCAGCAGGAAAGCCAACGAAGGCGAAATAAGGTATCACAGCCGCATACCGGCTTGGTAGAGAGGGCAAAAAAAGTCTCGCCGGCATGAACACTTTTCCGCGCTGGCAACGCCTTCATAGATGAGGGCAGTTAAAGGCGTGCCGGAGACGGCATGCAAACACAAATACCAAATCACCTTGAGGAGGTGTTATGCAAATCGAAGTCAGAGATCCAAAAGAGAGCGCAATCATCGTGGTCGAATTGAGCGTCGGGGAATTGGAGGATGTGATCGCTCCTGGCCTCGGCATCGCCTTGAACCACAACGAAACGCTCGCCAGCGATGAGGTCGAGTTGAGCGTTGAGGAGATGGAGGAAGTGATCGCTCCCAGAATCGCGATCAACCATAACGAGACGCTCGCCAGCGACGAGGTAGAGTTGGACGCTGAGGAGTTGGAAGCAGTGATTGCTCCGGGCGAGCACCTGAACCACAACGAAACGCTCGTCAGCGACGAGATCGAACTCGATGTCGAGTAGGTAGAAGAAATCATCGCTCCATCACTTGGAATTGCACTAAACCACAATGAGAAGCTGGTCGGCGACGAGGTCGAGCTGAGCGTTGAAGAGTTGAAGGAGAAAAGATCATGAACGCAATAATGAAATTAGTGATGATAGTTTCGCTTTTGCTGGCGCTGGCTGCGGCTTGGGACGCGAGCAAAAGTCAGGTGTAGTTGTCCTCTCCGTCGGCGACGCGCGGCGCCTCTTCGAGGCCTTTGCCCGGCGGCTGCGAGGAGTTTGGGTGCGGCAGCAATCACAACGAGACGCTGGTGCGCGATACAGGGCCGATGAAGTGAGAGGCGTAGGCGGAAGGGAACAGACATGAACTCGCAAAGAAAATCGTTGAAGCTGTTCTTCTCCGTCGCGCTCGCCGCGGCTGTCTGCCTCGTGGCGGCAGTTGCGCGCAAGTGGCGCACGGGCGCGCCCCTCGACGCCATTAACCCTGCGCAGCCTTCCTTGACATCAGCGCCCGGCGAAGGCGCATCAACCGCAGTTCGCGTTCGGTCGTTGACCTTGCGCGGCAGCCAATTCCGCGACGCTGGTCGTTACCGCGAGGCGGAACCGCTCTTCGACAAAGCGTTGGCGCTGGCCGAATCGGCCTTCGGGGCCGACTCGCTCGAAGTCGCCGCCGTTCTCAATCAGCTCGGGATGCTCGGCAAATACTACGGACGGTTTGACAAGGCCGAAGCCGCCTATCGCCGCGCGCTACTGATCGTGGAAAAGACCGCCGGTCCCGACCATCCGCTGAGCGCTTCGCTCTTTCATAACCTCGGCGGACTGGAACACGCGCGCGGGCGTTACGCGCAGGGCGAACCCCACGCGCGTCGCTCAGTTGAAATCCGCGAGCGGGCGCTTGGCCCCGACCATGTAAACGTGGCCGCCGACATCGCCGCGTTGGCCGCGCTGCTGGACGGGCAGGGCAAATACGATGAATCGGAACCGCGCTACCGCCGCGCGCTGGCCGTCTTCGAGCGCGAGTACGGCCCGGAGCATTACGAAATCGCCGTCAACCTGAACAACCTGGCCGCGCTGAAACAAGCGCAAGGACACGCGGATGAGGCCGAGCGGCTTTACCGCCGCGCGCTGGCGATGAAGGAGAAACTGCTGGGAGCCGATCATCCCGACGTGGCGATGACGCTCAACAACCTGGCCGTGCTGCTGAAAAAGCAGGAGAGGTACGAAGAAGCGACGGCGTTGTACCTGCGGGCGCTGGCGATTTTTGAAGCCGCGCTCGGAGCCGAGCATCCGAAGGTCGTGACTTGCCGGAAGAATTTTGCGGCGTTGTTGCAGAATCTGAAGGGCTAGCCGCGACTTACAACTCATTGGCCTTGATCGTCGTTTCCAGTAGTGGAACGCTTCGGTCGGCGCTTACGGTTCGCTTGTCGCCGTTCCCGAACGCGAGGCGATCATCCGCGCGCCCGAAAACGCCACGCTGATCGAACTGGATGTTAAGCCCGGCGATTCAGCGGCGAGCGGCGAGAAAGTGGGACGGATGGGCAATCTCGAATTGGAAGAGCAATTGGTCGAAGCGCGGGCGGAACTGGTGGGCGCATCCTGCTGCGCAAGATCAATCAGGCGCTGCGGGCTGAGCTTGTGCGGGAACAAGCAGGATTAAACCACGAAAAAACGAAGAAGGTATCTGATCCTTTCTCCGCAAAGCGCTATAGCTCCAACTCCACCTTTTTCTTGAACCCTCGCGTCAACAAGCACAGGT
>Ga0111538_10013244_pt1 | contig 10882 bp, 6 predicted proteins | sample SoiMethybrSBSTD1_FD_79669 | JGI IMG/M metagenome (GOLD analysis project Ga0111538, IMG submission 79669) | Bulk soil microbial communities from a Populus tree surrounding site in Tennessee, USA - Soil MetaG P. TD hybrid SBSTD1 (version 2)... | ecosystem: Environmental > Terrestrial > Soil > Tree... | reverse complement strand
GCGATGTTGCGGACCTGCGCCGTCAGGTTGCTGGCCATGAAGTTGACGTTGTCGGTGAGGTCCTTCCACGTGCCGGCGACGCCCTGCACCTGCGCCTGACCACCGAGCTTGCCTTCGGTGCCGACCTCGCGCGCCACGCGCGTGACTTCGGCGGCAAACGCGTTCAGCTGATCGACCATCGTGTTGATGGCTTCCTTCAGCTGCAGAATCTCGCCGCGGACGTCCACCGTGATCTTGCGGGACAGGTCGCCGCGGGCGATGGCCGTCGTCACTTCCGCGATGTTGCGGACCTGGGCGGTGAGGTTGTTGGCCATCGAGTTGACCGAGTCGGTGAGGTCCTTCCATGTGCCGGCGACGCCGCGCACGTTGGCCTGACCGCCCAGCCGTCCTTCGGTGCCGACTTCGCGCGCCACGCGCGTGACTTCGCCGGCGAACGCGTTCAGCTGGTCCACCATCGTGTTGATGGTGTCCTTGATCTGCAGAATCTCGCCGCTGACGTCAACCGTGATCTTCTGGGACAAGTCGCCGTTGGCGATGGCGGTGGCGACCTTCGACACGTCGCGCAGCTGCACGGTCAGGTTGCCGGCGAGCAGGTTGACGTTGTCGGTGAGGTCCTTCCACGTGCCGCCGACGCCGGGCACGATGGCCTGACCACCGAGCTTGCCTTCGGTGCCGACTTCCCGTGCGACGCGTGTCACTTCCGCCGCAAACGCGTTGAGCTGATCGACCATCGTGTTGATCGTGTTCTTCAGCTCGAGAATCTCGCCCTTGACGTCAACCGTGATCTTTCTCGACAGGTCGCCGCGCGCGACGGCGGTCGTGACTTCGGCGATGTTGCGCACCTGCGTGGTGAGGTTTGCCGCGAGCAGGTTGACGTTGTCGGTGAGGTCCTTCCACGTGCCGGCCACGCCAGGCACCTGCGCCTGACCGCCGAGGCGTCCTTCAGTGCCGACCTCGCGCGCCACGCGCGTCACTTCGGCCGCGAACGCGTTCAGCTGATCGACCATCGTGTTGAGAGTCTGTTTCAGCTCGAGGACTTCTCCGCTGACGTCAACGGTGATCTTCTTCGAGAGGTCACCGCTGGCGATGGCGGTGGCGACTTCCGCGATGTTTCTCACCTGCGCGGTGAGGTTGTTGGCCATCCAGTTGACCGAGTCGGTCAGGTCCTTCCACGTACCCGCGACACCAAGCACCTTGGCCTGACCACCGAGCCGGCCTTCGGTGCCGACCTCGCGCGCCACGCGCGTCACCTCGCCGGCGAACGCGTTCAGCTGGTCCACCATCGTGTTGATGGTTTCCTTCAGCAGCAGGATCTCGCCGCTGACGTTGACCGTGATCTTCTTGGAGAGGTCGCCGCCGGCGATGGCCGTTGCCACTTCCGCGATGTTGCGGACCTGCGCGGTCAGGTTGCTGGCCATGAAGTTGACGTTGTCGGTGAGGTCCTTCCACGTGCCGGCCACACCGGGCACCTGCGCCTGGCCACCGAGCTTGCCGTCAGTGCCGACTTCGCGCGCCACGCGGGTGACTTCCGACGCGAACGCGTTCAACTGGTCCACCATCGTGTTGATGGTGTTCTTCAGCTCGAGAATCTCGCCACGGACATCGACCGTAATCTTGCGGGAGAGGTCGCCGCGCGCGACCGCCGTCGTCACTTCCGCGATGTTGCGGACCTGGTCGGTCAGGTTGCGGGCCATCGCGTTGACCGAGTCGGTGAGGTCCTTCCACGTGCCGGCCACGCCGGGGACGACCGCCTGACCACCGAGCCGTCCCTCGGTGCCGACTTCCTGCGCGACGCGCGTGACTTCCGAGGCGAACGACCGCAGCTGATCGACCATCGTGTTGATGGCTTCTTTCAGCTGCAGAATCTCGCCGCGGACGTCCACCGTGATCTTGCGCGAGAGGTCGCCGCTGGCGACGGCGATGGTGACTTCCGAAATGTTGCGCACCTGACCGGTCAGGTTGCTCGCCATCGAGTTGACGCTGTCGGTCAGGTCCTTCCACACGCCGCTGACGTTGCGGACCTCGGCCTGGCCACCGAGCTTGCCGTCGGTGCCGACCTCGCGCGCCACGCGCGTCACTTCCGACGTGAACACGCCAAGCTGCTCGATCATCGTGTTGACGATGGTCGCGGATCGGAGGAACTCGCCTTCGAGCGGACGGCCGTCCACGTCGAGGCGCACGGTCTGCAGCAGGTCGCCTTTCGCGACCGCCGCCAGCGCGCGCGTCACTTCCGTCGTCGGCCAGAGCAGGTCGTCGATCAGCGTGTTGACTGACGTTTCCATCTCGCCCCACGCGCCGCTCGGACGGCCGAACTTCACACGCTGGCGGGTCTTGCCCTGTTTACCGACAACCTTGCCGACCCGTTCGAGCTCGCTGGCCATCCGTGCGTTCGAGGACACGATTTCGTTGATCGTGTCGGCGATCTTTCCTTCGAGCCCGGTCCAATCGCCGGGGAGACGAACGGAGAAGTCGCCATCACGAACGGCTTGAAGAACTCGAAGCAACTCGGATAACTCAGGTTGGGGGGACGACAGGACGGCAGACGGGACGACCGGCGGAATCACAGACTCAGTCCGCTGCATGCGTGGGCTCCAGGTAGATAGGCGATAAGAGACGGCTATTCAATCACAAGGAACGAGAGGCTAAAGCAAAAAACACGCTCAGCAGTTCCGTAAAGCGTCCTGCTCAGTTCGAGTACGGGGACATCGCGGGTGTGGCAGAGGTTACCCAACAATGGACACCCACGGCCCAGTTAGGTCAAACCCAGCCACACCTGACCCTACTGGGTCTGCGCGACGTAGCACTTTTGCGAAGCCGCCCGCGTACAATCGCAAGCCGACTCGGAGATAAGCAGGATGCTCGAACAGAATAAGCACATTGCTCGCCAATTCATCGCCGCGTTCGCGGCTGCCGACACGCGGACGCTCGAGCGAATCGTCGCCGAGCACCTGGTTGACCACAATCTCGCCCCCGGGCAGAAGCAGGGTCGGAAGGGTCTGCTGGAAGCCGTGGAGATGTTCCGCGTCGCCTTCCCGGATCTGAAGATCACGATCGAGAGTCTGGTTGCCGACGAAGAGCGGGTCTCGGTCACGGGCAAAATCTCGGGAACGAATCAGGGCAGCCTGATGGGGGCTCCGCCGACCGGCAAGAGCGCGTCGTTTGCCTACATGGACATGTACGCCATCGCGCACGGCCAGATCGTCGAGGTGTGGCACGTCGAGGATCTGGCCGGCATGATGCGCCAGCTGGGGCCGCTGTCTTGACGGCGCGCCGTCTTAACGGCGCGCCGTAAACGCGTTCTGCATCACGTACTCGGCGACGCGCCTGCCTTGCGCAATGCCTTCGGTCTTGTCGAACGACCAATGGATGCCGAGATAGATTCGGCTCTGGCCGTTCTCCTCCTCGGCTTGCGAGAAGGATGTGAAATGGCGCGGCTGCGCCGGCCTGAGCTGTCCGTCCTGCCCGCGAGTCGTGCCGTTCAATTCGTCGGACATGAACGTGAAGGCGACGTCGTCCCTTCCGTAGAACCGCCGTAGCACCTCGAAGAGTGCCCCACCGAAGCCGGCATGTCCGGACGGATACGTCGGGAATGGCGGCGTGAAATCAGGTCCAGCGAGATTGCTTGCCGGCGCACCGAGCGGTGTGAACGTGGGGTCGCCTTCCGTTCCGGGGTTGCCGTCGCCGTGGCCGGTCGGCCCGGTCCCTTCGTCGGCCTCTCGAATGGCCGTGACCGGTCTCCACAGTTGATAGAAGAACTTCGACTCCCAGATCGCGATGCCGGCATCGGCCATGGCCACGTTCGCGAGCGCCAGCAGCCGGGTCAGATCTAGGAAGTCCGTATGCATCTGGTCCGCGACCGTCAGGATCACCTGGTTGTAGAGACGCGGCGGTGCGCACAGACTCGGTGTGCCATCGTACGCCCAGAAGATGCCGATGGCCGTCTGCTCCGCCGTCCTCTCCGTTGGCGTAATCACGCCGTCACCGCCGAGACGCTTGGCCTCGTTGTAGGCCTGCGCGTACTCGCGTGTATGGATCGCCGGCGGCGGCAGCGAACGGAACTGACTCCCCGACTGCAGCACCAACGGCTTGACATAACCCCATGACGCGCCCAGCGCGACCGGGATCAGGCTGATCGGATCCTGCCGCCACTTTCCCGGCTCGTCGCTCGAGTGGAAGTCCAGACCCATTCGTGGATCGCGTGCATCGGATCCATCGGCCACGCGCTTGGAGAGAATCGCCGCCGCGGCACGACGCCCGAGGGCAATTCCCTCTTCCTTGCCCTTGGCCGTGATCTGCACGAGGTCCTCGGCGAGCGCGATGTCGAGGGCCGGCGCCTGCGACGGGAACATCGCGATCAGGGTATCGTGCGCCGCCTGCGCGATCGCGGCGTCAACCGAGGTACTGTTCGGTGCCGGAGGGAGTGACGTAAAACTCTGCCATCGTCCATAGATCGCGTTCACCGCGTCGGCAATCGCGATGTGGACGGTGGCGATCGCCAGGCTCGCCCGACCCGGTCCGAGTTGCTCGCCGAACACCCGCCTTTCACCCTCGACGACCGGCGTGTGATCGACGCCCGACGCGTCAACCGCGATCTGATTCCAATGCACCAGGCGGGCACGCGCGTTGGCGGGTGCCGGGCGCGCACGTCGCGCAGCGTCGGCCAGACCGCTCGCGCCGGCCGACACGCCGTTGCGGTGCGCCGCAGCGGGCGACGCGTATTTGCGTCCCCAGAATCCCTCGAATCCGTTCGCGAGCCCTTGGGCGACGACGAAGGCGCCGACGCTTACCGCAGCAATGACGAGCGCGCCGGCAACTGCACGGCGCAGGTATGGAGTGCGCATCTCTTTTTTCCCCGTATTCAAATTGTGTTGCGGTTGGAGCGTTCCGCAGGAGGCAAGATCGTCGCCACTCGCATGTGTCACCGATCGCCTTTATTCCGATCACTTGGGGTAGCAACTCTCGAGTATTGAAAGGGTGCACACGATGAAGCGTGGAGTACTCTTCCATCGAGCCGACTCAACATGACGTCGCACGCTTCCGGCGACAAGCTCTTGCGGCCGCAAGAGTCCTCAACCGTCTCGACCGCCGACGGCACTCGAGGACTCTCAGCCGAGATTCTCAGCCGCTCAGCCCGGCGGCTGCGGATCCTTGCGTTGATGTACGCGTTCATGTTCTTCATGGCCGCGTTCTTCCAGAGCCTCATCTTTGCGGACGCGCGTGCGGAGATGATCGCCAACTTCGCGTACTTCGTCCCCGACGTCATTGCCATCGTCATGGCCCTCGGCGTGGCCGCGTTCACGCTGTACCCGAACGTTTCGCTGACGACTGTGCTCAATGTCGGGCTCGCGTTTCTGGTCGTGAGCAACTTCGGCATCGCGATCGCCGAATACATCAATCCTTGGCGTCTCGATAACAACGGATGGATCGGGCTCTCATGGGTCGCCGTCTGGACGCCGCTCTATACCGTGGTGGTGCCGACGAAACCCAACAAGGCGCTCATCGCCACGATCGCCTCAGCGGCGGCGGTGCCGCTCGTCATTGGATGGATGATTGCGACCCGGAGAACGACGTTTCAACCCTCGCCGCTCGATTTTTTCTTCGCATGCGTGTTTCCGTACCTCCTCATCGTCGCGCTCGCCTACGCCGGTCAGCGCGTGGTCTACGCGTTGGGCAAGGAAGCGACGCGCGCGCAGGAGCTGGGCAGCTATCGGCTCATCGAGCGTCTTGGCAAGGGCGGCATGGGCGAAGTGTGGCGGGCGAAACATCGTCTACTTGCGCGGCCCGCGGCGATCAAGCTGCTTCGGCCGTCACTCGGTGAGCGTGCAGACGGCGAGATGGCGATGCGGCGGTTCGAGCGCGAAGCGCAGGTCACCTCTCAGCTCCGATCTCCACACACCGTAGAGCTGTGGGATTTCGGCATGGCCGGCGACGGTCGCTTCTACTACGTCATGGAGCTGCTCGACGGCCTTGACCTCGACACGCTCGTGAAGCGTCACGGGCCAGTGCCGGCCGAGCGAGCCATCTACCTGCTGCGCCAGATTTGTCAGTCCCTCGCCGAGGCAGAAAGTCACGGCCTGGTGCATCGGGACATCAAGCCCTCGAACGTCCTGGTCTGCCGATACGGCGGCGAGCACGATTTCATCAAGGTCTTGGATTTCGGAATCGTCAAGGTCACGCACGCGTCCGGCGACTCGGTCGTCACTCAAGAGAACGTGTTGCGCGGCACGCCGGCATTCATTGCGCCGGAGCAGGTGCTGTCGCGAAACGAGATCGATAGCCGCGCGGATATCTATTCCGTGGGTTGCGTGGCCTACTGGCTACTCACCGGAGACCTGGTCTTCCGTGCCGACACACCCATCGCCGTGATGATGCATCACGCCCACACGGCTCCGGTGCCGGCGTCACAACGAACCGAGCTGGCGATCCCGCCTGAGCTCGATCACTTGATCCTGTCGTGCCTCGAGAAGGATCCCGCGCGGCGGCCGCAGTCGGCACGGGAGCTGACACGACGGCTCGGTCAGGTTCCGGTCACGTCGCCGTGGACCGAGGAACGAGCGTTCCTCTGGTGGTCGCGCCATGAGCCAGGGGCCAAGAACGAAGAACTAAGAACGAAGAACTAAGAACGAAGAACTAAGAACGAAGAACTACGCATCAATCTCCGACAATGGCTTTTCCGCTGGGCCCGAGATCACACGACCTTCCGGTGTGAACCGCGATCCGTGGCACGGGCAGTCCCACGTACGCTCAGCGTCGTTCCAGCCGACGATACAGCCCATGTGCGTGCACGTGGCGGAGACCATCGTGAGGACGCCATCAGCCGCACGAGACGCAGCGACCTTCTTCCCTTCGTGCTCGATGATCTTGCCGCGCCCTGGCTTGACCGCGCGCAACGACTTGCCCTGCGCGCCGGCAAAGCGGTCGCGCATCATGTAGTACGGGTAGTCGACGTTCTCCTTGATGTACTCCCAGACGCCGCGACGAATAGCCGCGCGCCCGGGATCGAAGAGCTCGGCCCACGGATTCGGGCGTCCGGAAATCGCGTCCACCATCATGATGGCGGCCAGCGTGCCGAACGTCATGCCGTTGCCGGAGAAGCCCGTCGCCGCGTACTGATGGTTCGCCATCTGCCCGATGTACGGCAGACCATCGGGCGTCTCGATGACCTGGCCGGACCAACGATTCGTGATCTCGACGTCTGGAATCATCGCCCGGAGCTTCCGCTCGAGACGCTGATAGCACGCAGCGGTGTGCGACGCCTGCCCTGTCTTGTGATCTTCTCCACCGAAGATCACCTCGTCATAGTCGCGCTGACGATCGAGTCTCAGGTAGTGATACGGATCGGCAGTATCCCAGAAGAGCGCGTCAGGAACCGTCCCAGGCTTGACGCGACCGGCGATCGCATAGCTCGTATAGAGCGCGAGCTTTGTCTGAAAGACCGTTGCACTGGCCAGACCGGCGACGCCGACGAGCGGATTGTGCGTGGCGATGACGATGTCCCCGGCATGGATCCAGTGCCCGTTGGCTTTGACCCCGCGCGGCTCGTCGCGGAATTCCTCCGCCTCGGTATGCTCGAAGATCCGGCCGCCGCTCTCGCGTATGGCGGCCACAAGACCAGCCAGGTACTTCCGCGGATGGAAGCGCGCTTGATTGTCGAAATGAATGCCTGGCCCGCCGATGAACGGAACGTTCGAGACTGATTCGGCATCGAAGCCCATCTCGTTGGCGATCCTCGCCTCTTCCTGAAACATCGTGATCTGATTTCCATCCCCGATCCCGCCCGGCGCGTGCAGATACCCGCTCACCCACTCGAATCCGCACGCGATCTCGTGCTCGCGAACAATGGTGTCGATTTCGGCGATGGCGGCCAGACCGGCGTCCCAGACGGCTTGCGCGTGCGTTTTCCCGAACGAACGCGTCAGCTCGCTCATGCGAGCGTCCGTCACCATCGTGAGGGCGCCGTCGTGTGACCGGTGTCAATCTGCGCGCACCGATCTCGGTCGATCACAGCGACCGATTGACCCGACGCCGCGACGAGATACGCCGTCGTCAGTCCCGTGATGCCACCCCCGACGACCACTACGTCAACCGTGAGGTCGCGGTCGAGTTTCGGGAACGTGGACAGCGAAGCCGAGTCGGTCCAGTACGGCAAGGTTCCGGCATGTGAGGTAGAGCGTGGCGTCATGACGACACTGAACGAAGCAAACGCGCGGCCACGATGAGTCCACAGACACTCACACTGCGGCATGGCCGACCGATCTGGCTCACACGCACACAGCCACAGCGGATGTATCCGCGATTTCGCGCACAACGCACGTGCGACGTCGTCATTGTCGGTGGCGGGATCACCGGCGCGCTGATCGCCCTGACGTTTGCCTCGCAAGGCATTTCCGTCATCCTCCTGGAGAGAGGTTGGGTCGGATGTGGCAGCACGGTCGCCAGCACCGCGCTGCTGCTTCAGGACCCCGACCGTGGACTCGCCGAGCTGACGAGGCGATATGGCAGGGCATCGAGCCACCGGATCTGGGAACTCGGCCGCGACGCCGTTCGCGATCTGATCAACACCCTGCGCGCCTATCGTGTGGCGTGCGACCTCGTCGAACGGGATGCGGTCTATTACGCGACGAATGCCGCCGCGGCGCGCCGTCTTCGTGCCGAGTGTCGGCTTCGTTCGCAGGCCGGTTTCGAGTGCGAGTGGCTGACGACGAGCGAGGTCCGCTGCGCGACCGGCGTCGTGGCACGCGGAGCGATCCGCACGCGCGGCAATGCGCAGTTCGATCCCTACAAGGCGTGCGTGGGGTTGATGCGAGCCGCCGCATCGGCCGGCGCTGACATCCATGAGCGTTCCGCGGTGACGCGGATTCATCACGCCGGCGGCCGTGTGAGGATTCATACGGATCACGGTCGCATCGAGGCGCGGTCGGTCGTGATCGCCACCGGCTACGCGACGAAGCAGTTTCGACCGCTCGCCGGCCGCTTCCGGATGTACCGCACATACGTGCTCGCGACGCGACCGCTGAGTGATGGCGAGCGAGATGATCTAGGTCTTCGCAACGTCATGCTGTGGGATACCGATCGTCCGTATCACTACGCACGATGGACGCCCGAGCATCGGCTTCTGATCGGTGGCGCCGATCGTCACGTTCGTCGCGGTCAGTCGCGGTCGAGAGTGTTTGGTGTGGCCACGCGAGAGTTGCGCGCCGACTTCGACCGCCTGCTTCCCGCGCTTGCCGGCATTGAGATCGACGCTGCCTGGGAAGGACTGTTTGCGATGACGCCGGACAGCCTGCCGTACGTGGGACCGCACCGGAAGTATCCCGGGCATCTGTTTGCGCTCGGCTACGGCGGAAACGGCATGACGTTCGGAAGTCTCGCCGCACGTCTGCTGCTCGACTACTGGCGGGGCGAACGATCTCCTGACCAGCGGTTGTTCCGTTTCGGACGGCTGCGATGACGGGAGACGTCAACGCCGTCGCCGGCGGACTGCTGCGCGACCTGGCATTCGTACAGACCTCGCCTCAGAAGACATTCGGATACAAGCGCGCCGCCAGCGCGGTGCTGTCGCTCGAACGTCCGCTCACGGAACTGCGTCTCGGCGACGGAACGCTCACGAGGATTCCCGGCATTGGGCCGGCCTCCAGCCGCGTCATCCTCGAGCTCCTGGACACCGGCATATCACAAACGGTCGAGCGCGCCGTCGAGCACAGTGGCCGGAGCGAAGAGATTCGCACGCGCCGCAATTTGCGAACGCACTTTCTCAGTCGAGCGGCTGTGGTTGGCGTGCTCGCCGACCCCGCGCGCGCCGGCCCGAAGGCGGCCGACTATCGCGGTGATCTGCAGATGCACTCGGAATGGAGTGACGGTTCGCCGACGCTCGACGAGATCGTCGAGGCGTGCGTCGCACGCGGGTATCGCTTTGCTGCGGTCACCGACCATTCCTACGGCTTGAAGATCGCTGGCGGTATGTCGATGGCCGCCGCCGCCGAACAGTGGGCCGTCATCGATCGCCTGAACGAGGCCACCGGCGATCGCTTCCGGCTGATCCGAGGCATCGAGGCAAACATCGGAAGCGACGGACAGCTCGACCTGTCGTCCGAGGAAGCTGCACAGTTCGAGCTCGTCCTCGCCGCGCCTCACTCACGGCTTCGCAAGAATGACGATCAGACCGGCCGCCTGGTCGCGGCGATCCGCACGCCGCACGTGCACGTGCTGGCGCATCCGCGCGGCCGGATCTCCGGATCGCGCGCCGGCGTCGTTGCGCAGTGGGGCGATGTGTTCGCGGAAGCGGCACGGCTCGGTGTGGCTATCGAGATCGACGGCGACCCGGCGCGACAGGATGTCGATTACACACTCGCGGCACGCGCACTGGCCTCCGGTTGCCTCTTTGCGCTCGACAGCGACGCACACACCACGCATCAGCTGCGCTACGCCGACATCGCGCTCGCGCACGCCCGGCTCGCCGCAATCCCGCCCGAGCGCATCGTCAACTGCTGGCCGACCGATCGGTTGCTAAGTTGGCTCGCCCAACGGTCCGGCTAACGCCGGTCGGAAAGTTGCAAAGACGATCGGTCATGAAGACAACCGCCCACGAAAGACATGAGATAGATCAGCATCTCGCCGGCGACCCTGCCATCGTCAAAGCGCGCCAGCTTCTGCCCAGCTTCCGCACCGCGATGCTGGTGACGAAGGCGTCCGAATCCGGCGAGCTGCACATGAGACCCATGGCGTTACAAGGCGATCTCTCGACGTTCGGCGGCACGTTGTGGTTCTTCGCCGACGACCGCAGCGAGAAGATTCGCGAGATCGAACGCGAGCCGCGGGTCTTCCTCGTCTTCCAGAACGATCTGGACAGCCGTTACCTTCAGCTCGCCGGTACCGCGTCGGC
>Ga0111538_10013243_pt1 | contig 10882 bp, 8 predicted proteins | sample SoiMethybrSBSTD1_FD_79669 | JGI IMG/M metagenome (GOLD analysis project Ga0111538, IMG submission 79669) | Bulk soil microbial communities from a Populus tree surrounding site in Tennessee, USA - Soil MetaG P. TD hybrid SBSTD1 (version 2)... | ecosystem: Environmental > Terrestrial > Soil > Tree... | reverse complement strand
TTCCACGAGCCGCTGCCAGCTTCCGTATGCCCTGGGAATTCCGAATTCCTTGGCGTAGCGCTCGGTCTTGGCTTGATCGGTTCCGCAGATGGCGACGACTTCGCAGCGCGGATCGCGACGGAAGGCCGGCAGCAGGCCGTAGCGGCCGAAGCCGAGACCGCAGATCCCGATCCTGATCCTGATCTTCGAGGTCGTCATGGCGGCGATTTCGCGCGATGGAACACGAAGCGTTCGGCGAGCCACGCGATCAGCGCGTACAGCAGCGCGCATTCGAATGCCACCGCAAGTCCCGCCGAGTGCGCCGTATAGTAGACCAGCACGATCAGACTCAAGCCGCAGGCAAAGCCGGCCAGGATGAAGCCGAACAAAAACGCAGCCGATCCCGGAACGCTGCGGAATGGCGCGAGAAACGCCGCGATGAGTGCGAGCAGCAAGGCCGGAGACAGCAAAAAGGCTTGCCAAATTCCGCGGGAGAACGAAAAGGTCTCCTTGACATATTTCGTGGGTTTGCTGATCAGAAATGTCGAAAGCGTCAGTCCCGGGTGGTTGACCGCGAGCTGGATCACGACATGGCGCAGCGCGTCCTCATAGAGCGCCATGCCCTTCGGCGATTCCTGGACATCCTTCACGCTGACATTGAGATTGGTCTTGAGCCAGGCGTCCGCGGCCTGTTTGGCGCCGCCATCGTTGTCGAGGACGCCATAGGCGCTCCACGCCGGATCGCCCCACAGGAACCCCTTGTAGATTTCGTGCCAGACATGGTGTCCGGAGTGGCCAAGCGTGTAGGGGTCGAGCACGAGCGATGGATAGATCGACTTGAAACTCACGAAGATCACCAACCACCAGACCGCGGAGAGGTGCCGCAACTGGAGTGCCATGCCCCGTACGCCGATCCGCCCAGCGTGGCCGCGGACGTCGTGCCGGATCCACAACCCCAGGCGTAACAGCGCTGCACCCAGGGGAAGCAGCATCAGGACCGCAGCCGAGCCCCGGGCATAGATGACCAACACCAGGATCAGGGCCTGAACTGCATTGGTCACCAGCGCCGGCCAGCTCCTGTCGCCACGCCAGACCGAAGCGGTCAAATGCAGCGCGGGAAGCACACCTAGAATTTCCAGCACGCGCGAATTGTAGACCGAGGCGGTATCCCCATCGGCGCCAAGCCAGGCGATGCGCGCCGTGATCCCGGCGAGGACAAAAAGGCTGGTCCGCAGCACCACCTGGTCACGCCGGAACTGCCACAGCAACAGGACCAACGGGATGGCGAGGAGTGCAACGAACAGATACACAAAGGCCTGGACCGACGGACCAAACAGCAAGAATGCCAGCATGAAGTAGTCGGTGTATCCGAGGTCGCCCATGAAGTTGACGAAACGCAATCCCTTGGGATCGGCGATCTTGGACTTTGCCTCGGCGAGAATTTGATTGAACTGCTCGTGGTTCGACGCCTGGAAGCGCACGCGTTCCGGGTTCGCTGCAGTCAGATCGACGAAGCTGCTCAATACGGCTTGGCTGCCGACATAGTGTCCACAGCAGCGCTGATAGTAGTTGGAGACCGCGATTCCGATTTGCCATACATGGCGCGCGTAGGGATGCGCAAAATCATAAGAGCGTGGGTTGGCGACGACCGAGCCCGCCAGCCATACGAACAACAGGATGTTCATAACGACGAGCGCGGCGGCCCGATGCTCGACAGCGAACTTGAAGCTGGGCTTCATTTGATCAATCGCGCGAGTTCAATTCCTCATGACGCGACGCGCATTGGCCGGCTCAGGATACAGCATTAATCTGATGCAAATCGTCGGGTCGCCCGATATCGGCCCAGAACTCGCGAATAAGAAACGTCGCCGGAGGTCTGTTTTGCTCGATCAGCGTCCGCATGATCGAAGGCATGTCGATTTCCTGATTCTGCGGAACGAGGTCGAGCACTTCAGGATTCACGACGTAGATGCCGGCATTGACCAGATAATTCTGGATCGGCTTCTCGACGATGCTGACGGTGCTATGACCGTCAACCTGGACGACACCGAAGGGCACCGTATGTTCGTACTCGGTGACCGCCATGGTTGCGGGCGCCCGGCTGTCGTTGTGGAACAGCACCATGCTCTTGAAATTCACGTTGGTCATGATGTCGCCGTTCATCATCAGGAACGGTTTGCGGGGACGCTCCGGCAACAGGCTCAAGGCGCCGGCGGTTCCGAGCCGCTGGGATTCCCGGATGTATGAGATTTCGACACCCCACTTCTGGCCGTCGCCGAAGTGATTCACGATCATGTCGGCGAGGTAATTGACGCTGATGTAGAACCGGCGAAATCCGTATCGACTGATATCGGTGATGACTTTCTCGAGGATCGGCTTGCCCTGAGCCTGCAACATCGGCTTGGGCCGCGTATTGGTGAGCGGCCTCATCCGCGCTCCCAAACCGCCGGCCATCAGCACAACTATCGTGTCTTCGTGCTTGGTGCTGGCGAGATCGTCGATGTGCACCAGCCCGGTGACAACACCATGTTCGTCCACCAGCGGCAGCTGGTGGATGCCGTGCTCGTGCATGATCGATTCAAGGCGCTCCCGGCTGTCATCGGGGCGCGCGAAAATCGGCGTCCGGTTGAGAATCATGCTGACGGGGGAGTTCAAGTCGAGGCCCCGCAGGAGACCGCGCCTGACGTCGCCATCCGAGACTGCGCCCAACAGCTTGCCGTCGCTGTCGATCATCAGGGCGATCTGCCGCTGCCCCTGGTCGATCGCGCTTACGGCGTCGCGAACAGTGGCTGTCGGCGAAATTCGACAGTCGACCCAACTTTTCGTCATTCTTGGCCCTATGTTCGAAAGCAAGAATGATGCCCGGGGCAAGCTATCGTCCGCCACCCTCGACAAGTCAACCGTGGATCGGTTAGAAGGCCCCAATAGCACGAACTGATGTCAGTTTTGCCCATTTTCTGCGCGATCCAGGGCACGATTGGCAATCGGGGAACTCTTGGGATTTCGCGTGACGTTCGGGTCTGCCCCCGCAACGTATCCCCATCGCCATCCATTGGCCTGAGCACGCATTACGGGATCCGCCGGAGAATTGTTATGCGGGCCGAGTGCGTATGTCGCTTATGCGGAGCATCTGATTTTTCGACGGCCATTTCACTTCCCAACATGGCCGTGACCCATACGCTTCGGAAGACTGATCGCTCGCCCGATCCTCGCTTCACGTTGACATTCGACACCTGCAGAGCCTGCGGGTTGCTGCAAATCGTCGAGCCGATCTCGCCGGATGTGCTCTACGTGGAGACCGACACATACCTGACGGGATTTCACAAGCCGCGCCATCTGGACGACTTGATCACGACGGCGATCGCATTCGAGGATCCGACGACCGTCGTCGACGTCGGCTGTAACGACGGCTCGCTGATGGATGCGCTGGTGCGGCATGGCTATCCGTCGGTTGTTGGCGTCGAGCCGAACCGCCCGGCCGCCGAAGTCGCAAGGCAAAAGGGCTACGAAGTCCACGGCGAGCTTCTTTCGATCGCGGTCGCCAACAAGCTTGTCGCGAAGCATGGCGCGTTCGGCGCGGCCTATGTTCGACATGTGATCGAGCACGTCGGCAATCTGGATGAATTCTTCGGTGCACTGCGTTGTCTCATACGGGACGAGGGGCTCCTTGTCGTAGAACTGCCGCACGTCGAGCCTGGCTTTCAGCAAGGCAATCCGGCGATCCTGTGGGAGGAGCATGTCAACTATCTCACCGAGCCCCATGCGATCGCGCTTTTCGCCTCCCATGGCTTCGAGTTGCTCGATCGCAGGTACTACGCGTTCGGCGGCGGGGCCGTTGCGTTCATCACCAGAAAGAAGGCCTTGCCGGCCCGGCGTGAGATCAATCTGGCTCCGCAGTCGAGCCTGCGCATGGTCGAGCACTTCGTCAGCCAGTTCGCGCGCTATCGTGCGGCGCTCAATGCCATCGTGACGCGAGCGAGGAAGGCCGGCTATCAAGTCGCAATGTATGGTGCGGCGCCGCGATCATGCATTGTTGCGGCGGCCTGCGAGATCACCGATAGCATCGACATCGTCATCGATGATCGCAGCGAAATCCAAGGATACCTGATGCCCGGTACCGGGCGCCGGATCGAGGCTCTGGCACCGGCCTGCGCGCGGATTGAAAAGAAGTTGCTATGCCTGCTTGGCGTTGGTTCCGAGAATGAGTTCAAAGTGCGTTCCAAATTGGTCGAGCAATTGCGTTTCGAGCCTGTCTGCATTAGCCTTTTCCATCCACGCAATACGCTCGATTCCATTTCCCAAGCAGCGCGATGCTTGAGCTGACCGGCTGATGACGATGAAGCCAATCGATCTTCCGCTTCAGCCGAATGGCTACAAGGTCCAGTGGTCTTATCTGCCGAAGCAATTCAACGCCCAGAGCGTCGAGCAGATTCTCGACCGCATCCGCGAATTTGTGCCAACCGGGGACTTTACGCTCGGAAAGCCGGTGCGCGAGTTCGAGCAGCGCTTTGCCCGGCTGATCGGCGCCAGCCATGCCATCGGTGTCAACTCCGGAACCGACGCCCTGAAGCTTTCGCTCAAAGCGCTCGGTGTCGGCCCTGGCGATGAAGTGATCACGACTGCGAACACGTTCATCGCGACAATCGGCGCGATCGCGGAGAACTATGCCCGGCCCGTGCTGGTCGACTGCACCGACAATTTCTGCATGAACGTGAGCCAAGTCGAAGCCGTGATCACGCCTCGCACCAAGGCCTTGATGCCGGTGCACCTCGCGGGTCAGATGACGGACATGCCGGCACTTCTGGAGATCGCGCGCAAACACAAATTGCCGGTGGTCGAGGACAGCTGCCAGTGCATTCTGGGCGCCATGGACGGCAAGAACGCCGGTACCTACGGCGCGACCGGCGCCTTCTCGTTGCATCCGCTCAAAAACCTCAATGTCTGGGCGGACGGCGGCATGATCGTCACCAGCGACGACGATCTCAACATCAAGCTGCGCCGGCTGCGCAACCATGGCCTGTCCGACCGCGACAACGTTGTCATGATGGGCTGCAATTCGCGGCTGGATTCGCTGCAGGCGGTGGTCGGCAACTGGCTGATCGACCAAGTCGATTTCATCACGTCGACGCGGATCAGCAATGCGGCCTATCTCGACCGCGAGCTTGGCAAGATACAGCAAATCCGGCTGCCGCAGCGGTTCAACAATCGCCGGCTGGTCTTTCATCTCTACATTGTGTTTGCCGAACGCCGTGACGAACTCGTGAAACATTGCAAGGCGAAGGGCGTCGAGGTCAAAGTGCACTACCCGATCCCGGTCTATCGCCAGGAGGGACTGAAGCCGTATGGTTACAAGAAGGGCGACTTCCCGGTGACGGACCGGCATGCGGACACGATGATCTCATTCCCGGCGCACGAGCATCTGACACAGGATCAGCTCGCCTACATGGTGCAGACCGTCGCCGAGTTCTATGGCGCCTGACATGACCCGCCACAACATCCCTTACGTCAATATTCCGGCGCAGGCCGATGAGCAGATGGCCGATCTGCAGGCGATCTTCGAGCGTGTTGTGCGCTCCGGCGCCTACATCGGCGCCGACGACATTCCAAGGCTCGAGAAGAAGCTCGCCGAATATTGCGAGTGCGAGGAGGCGGTCGCACTGAACTCCGGTACCGATGCGCTGATGCTGTCGCTCAAGGTTGCGGGCATCGGACCCGGCGATGAAGTCATCACGCCCCCGAATTCATTCGTGGCCTCGACCGCCGTCATCGCGCAGCTTGGCGCGCGTCCGGTGTTCGCCGACGTGCTGCCGGATCAGAACATCGATCCGGCTGCAGTCGAGCGCGCGATCACGCCGCGCACCCGCGCCATCATGCCGGTGCATCTGACCGGACGGGTCTGCCGGATGGATGCGATCATGGAGGTCGCCGAGCGACACAAGCTGATCGTGGTCGAAGATTCGGCCCAGGCCATCGGCTCGTGCTATCAGGGACGCAAGAGCGGATCGTTCGGGCATTTTGGCTGCTTCTCGGCGCATCCATTGAAGAACCTCAATGCGGTCGGCGACGGCGGCTTCATCACCACCGACGATACGGCCGCTGCCGAACGGCTGCGGCGGCTGCGCAACCACGGCATGTCCGATCGCGCGACCGTCGAGGAATGGGGCCATGTATCGCGCATGGACACGCTGCAAGCCGCGATCCTCGATTATCGATTGGGCAAGTTGCCGGAGGTGATCGCCAGGCGCCGCGCGAACGCCGAAATCTATCAGCGTCTGCTCAAGCACGAGAAGATATTCGCGCCGCCGTGCCGGCAGGATGAGTTCAACACCTTCCACACCTTCGTGATCCAGGTCGATCGGCGCGACGAGTTGCAGAGGCACTTGCGCGAGATCGGGATCAAGACCGCGATCCACTACCCCATCCCCATCCATCTCCAACCGGCGGCCGCGTATCTGGGCCACCGCAGAGGAGATTTCCCCGCGTGTGAGCAGCAGGCGGACCGTATCCTCACGCTGCCGGTCAACCAGTCCATGACGGCTTCGGACGTTGAAACGGTGGCCGGGGAGGTTCTGCGGTTCTGCGACGCCTAGGCGGCAGAGGCCGCGGAAGATGGAACGACGTCAGGCCGGATAGCGCCGAAATACCCCCAAAACGCGGGACTTGATTGCCCAGCCGCCAACGCGTATCGAAGGCCGAAATCCCGTGGATTGGCGCACCGAATCAGCAGCGTAATGACCCCAGCAGCCCTGCAGGCCGCCTATAAAACCGATCTTGCCGCCGTCCAGAGTCAGGTCCTGGACGATCGCGGCTATTATCTGCGCGGGCTCGCGTTGCGTGCGATCGAGAAGGGCGGGCGCGGGCACATCGGTTCCGCGCTGTCGCTGATCGAAATCATTCGCGTGCTCTACGACGACGTCCTGCGGGTGCGGCCGCGCGAACCGAAATGGCCGGACCGCGACCGCTTCATCCTCAGCAAGGGACAGGGTTGCCTCGCAATCTACGTGCTGCTGGCCGACAAGGGGTTCTTTCCGGTCGAGGAACTCGACCGGTTCTGCCATTTCGATGGGCTGCTCGGCGGTCATCCGGAAATCATCGCTCCCGGCGTGGAGGCGAGCACGGGCGCGCTCGGCCACGGCCTGCCGATCGGCGTCGGTCTCGCGCTCGCGGCTCGCATGCGCAAGCGCGACAGCCGCATCGTGGTGCTGATGGGCGACGGCGAGATCAATGAAGGCTCGGTCTGGGAGGCTGCGGCTTGCGCGGACAAGCATCGGCTGTCCAACCTGACTGCCGTCATCGATTACAACAAGATCCAGTCCGCCGGCAGCGTGTTCGAAATTCAGAGCATGGAACCGCTGGCGCAGAAGTGGTCAAGTTTCGGCTTCGGCGTGTTCGAGTGCAACGGCCACAACGTCGAGGATCTGCGGCGCGCCTTCGATCAGGCGATCGTGCAGCCGTCTGACGGGCCACGGGTGGTGATCTGCCACACCGTGAAAGGCAAAGGCATTCCGGAGGCCGAGAACAATCCATCCTGGCATCACAAGTCGGAACTGTCCGCCGACGTGCTCAGCGCCATCCGGTCGGCGAAGCGGAACTAGCGATGCGCAAGCGCAGTCTCGACATGGTCTATGAACTCGCCAAGCGCGATCCGCGCGTCGTGTTCATCGGCTCCGACCTGTCGCCCGGTGTGCTGCCGGAAATGAAGAAAGCCTTTCCGGACCGCTACTACATGGAAGGAATCTCCGAGGGAAACATCATCGGCGTCGCGGCCGGGATGGCGATGGAAGGCTACATTCCCTACGTCAACACCATCGCGACCTTCATCACGCGGCGCTGCTACGAGCAGGTGGCGGTGGATTTGTGCCTGCACGATCTGCCGGTTCGCCTGATCGGCAACGGCGGCGGCTACGTCTACGCGCCGCTCGGCCCGACCCATGAGGCGATCGAGGACCTGGCGATCATGCGGGCGCTGCCGAACATGACGGTGACCGCGGTCTGCGATGCCGACGAGATGACCCGGCTGATGAACGCCAGCCTGGAGTGGCCGCATCCGCTCTACATCCGGCTGGCCAAAGGCGGCGATCCGATCATCAGCAAGCAGAGCCGTGACTTTGCGATCGGCAAGGCGATCGACATGATCGACGAGTGCACCGGCGCCTCCGACGTGCTGTTGGTCACGACCGGAATTGCCACCACGCAGGCGCTGGATGCGGCCAAACAGCTTGCGCAGACGGGTCTCCGCTGCCGGCTCCTGCACGTGCACACGGTCAAGCCACTCGATATCGATGTGATCTGCGACGCTGCGGCGCGGACCGGCGTCGTTGTTACGGCCGAAGAGCATAGCCTGGTCGGGGGTCTTGGCAGCGCGGTGCTCGAGGCCCTGGCCGACGAACTGAACCGGCAAATGCCGATGGTCCGGCGCCTCGGCATCCCGGATCGGTTCGCCGATCGCTACGGCAGCCAAGCGGCGCTGATGAAGAGTTTCGGACTGGATGCGGCCAGCATGGTCGCGGCTGTCACTCGGGCCATCGGTGATCTGCGCTCCTCGGTTGGACCATCGCGAGCTGCCGAATAGGCGGCGCAGGGGTACGGGGCGTTTCGATGGCCATTGATCTCGTCACTGGCGGCGGCGGCTTCATCGGATCGCATCTGGTGGACCGTCTCTTGGAGCTCGGACGCCGCGTTCGGGTGGTGGACAACTTCTCGACCGGACATCCGCGGAATCTCGCGCATCTGCGAGGCCGGCCGGAGCTCGAGGTGTTCGAGGCCGACCTCGCCGATCAGGCGGTCACGAGCATCGCGAGCGGTGTCGAACGGGTGTTTCACGTCGCGGCGCTGGCCGACCTGGTGCCTTCGATTCAAAAGCCGGAAGCCTATTTCCGCTCCAATGTCGATGGCACGTTCGCGATCCTGCAAGCCGCGCGCGCCGCGGACGTCAAGCGCTTTGTCTATGTGGCCTCGTCTTCGTGCTACGGCATCCCGGACGTCTATCCGACCCCCGAGGAGGCCGAGATCAGGCCGCAGTATCCCTACGCGCTGACCAAATGGATGGGCGAGAGCCTCGTGTTGCACTGGGCCCAGGTTTACAAGTTGCCGGCGCTCTCGCTGCGGTTTTTCAATATCTACGGTCCGCGGGCGCGCACCAGCGGGACCTATGGGGCTGTATTCGGCGTTTTCCTCGCGCAGATGCTGGCCGGCAAACCGCTGACTATCGTCGGCGACGGCGAGCAGACCCGGGACTTCACCTATGTGTCGGACGCGGTCGACGCATTGATTGCGGCGGCACAATCGGACCGCATTGGCCGCTGCTACAATGTCGGCAGCGACAATCCGGTGAGCGTTAACCGGCTGGTCGCGCTGCTGGGGGCCAGGGACACTATTCACATTCCAAAGCGCCCCGGCGAACCCGATTGCACCCACGCCGACACAAGCCGCATCAAACAGGAGCTCGGCTGGTCGTCAAAGGTTCCCATCGAGGAAGGGGTCAAGCAGATGCTGGCCCACATCGACTATTGGCGCGGCGCGCCGGTTTGGACGCCGGACACGATCGCGACGGCGACCGCCGACTGGTTCAAGTATCTGAGCGCACCGGCCTGAGCGAACCGAGATGGCGGAAAACGGCAAGGTCAAGACCATCGAGGAACTCGCCGCGATCGCGGCCGAGACACGCCGCGCGGGACGCAAGGTCGTGCTCGCGCACGGCGTGTTCGACATCTTGCACATCGGCCATAAGCGTCATCTCGAGATCGGCCGGCGCCATGGCGATCTCTTGATCGTCACGATCACGACCGACAAGCACGTCAACAAGGGACCGGGCCGCCCGGTATTTCCGGAAAAGCTCAGAGCCGAGATGCTGTCGGCGATGGACGTGGTGGGATATGTCGGCATCTCTCCCAACCCGGGAGCCGAATACGTCATCGGCATGATCAAGCCGGACTTCTACCTGAAGGGCTCGGAATACCGGGCGGAGGAGAACGACGTCACTGGCCGTATCAAGACCGAGAAGCTGGAGGTCGAGCGACACGGCGGCGAGGTCGTCTTCACGGAAGACATCGTGTTCAGCTCCTCCAATCTGGCCAACCGGGTGATGGAGCTTTATCCGAGCGAGGTCGCGGCTTTCCTCAACCAGCTTCGCGGCTCGGTCTCGATAGCGGAAATAGAGAAGCGCATCGCCGCACTCGGCGGGTTGCGGTGTCTTGTGATTGGCGACACCATTCTCGACGAATACGTCTATGTCGAGCCGCTCGGCAAGCCATCAAAGGAAAACATTATCTCGACGCTGTATCGGGACCGCGAAATCTTTTGCGGCGGCGTCATTGCCACCGCGAACCTGACGGCGCAATTTTGCGGCAAGATCGACCTTGTTACCGTGCTGGGCGAGAGCGAGAGCAATGAAGCGCTGGTGCGCACCGCGCTCAATCCGAATATCAACCTCGTTCCATTCTATCGACCGGGCGGCAGGACCACGATCAAGAGCCGCATGGTCGATCCGGGCTATGTCCGGAAGCTGATCGAGATTGCCTATCTCGACGACACCCCGTTACCGGCCGAGCGACAGGCCGACCTCAATGGCTGGGTCGAAAAGCGGATCGGCGACTACGACGTGGTGATTGTCAACGATTTCGGCCACGGCATGATCGACGAAGAGCTGATCGATATCCTCTGTCGCAAAGCCCGCTTTCTGGCTATCAACGTGCAGACGAACAGTGCCAATCGCGGCTTTAACCTGGTCACCAAATACCCGCGCGCCGATTTCGTATGCATTGACGAGCCGGAGGCGCGACTTGCGGTCTCTGATCGCTACTCGTCAATCGAGAGCGTGGTCCGTGACAAGCTTGAGAAGCGGATGGACTGCAAAAATTTCGTCGTCACCCACGGCAAGAGAGGCAGTGTGGTCGCGTCGGTC
>Ga0111538_10013241_pt1 | contig 10883 bp, 10 predicted proteins | sample SoiMethybrSBSTD1_FD_79669 | JGI IMG/M metagenome (GOLD analysis project Ga0111538, IMG submission 79669) | Bulk soil microbial communities from a Populus tree surrounding site in Tennessee, USA - Soil MetaG P. TD hybrid SBSTD1 (version 2)... | ecosystem: Environmental > Terrestrial > Soil >... | reverse complement strand
TCTCGTTCGTTGCAACGCGGTCAACGCGCGACACCGCGACGCCGGCTGCCTCGAGCTGCGTCCGCGCCGCCTGGTGGCACGGGTTGACCTCGTTGCAACGAACGAGATGAGTGATATCGCCGGTCAGCCCGTGAAGATGGAAATGCGAGCCGGCCACATACTCCGGCGCGTAGCTCTCCGCGACGATTCGCTCGTAAATCGCGCGTGCGGCTGCAGGGTCCACGAACCGAAGCCTGGACGCGCGCATGAACTCGTGCATCCAACCCGCCGATCGCGAGATGCGGCCGTATTGCCGCAACTCGGGCCGGCCGTAGAGCCGATCGAGAGATGATTGCCAGCGCGTGTTGAAGCGGTGGAGATCCTCGCCGAGAAACCGTGCGGCCTGCGGGTTGCGGTTTCCGGTCGCGCCGCCGATGTGAATCAGGCGCAGGTCGAGCGCGATGCCGACGCGCCGGTCCTGCGACCACGCCTGCATGCACACGTCGAGATCCTGAAAGTACTTCTTGTACGACGCATCAATCACGTAGCGACTCGGCTCGCGAATCAACATGATCGCGCTGCAGAGTGTGGGCACGTACGTCGCGTGATTCCGGACCCATTGCGGATCGTGCCGGAAATCGAACAGGCTCTCGGTCAGCCCGTCGTGGCCGACGACGATGCCCATGTGGTTCACCACGCCGCCGTCATCGGTGTGCACGCACCCGACGATATCCGCATCGAGATCGTCGGCGGCTGTGTATAGGCGATTCAACCAGTCGTACTCGTGAATCTCCACGTCGTCGTCGAGGATCACCAGATTGCGACCGGCACGCTCGGCATGCCTCAGCATGTCGTTCATCACCGCGGAGTGATTGAATTGCGGGTCGTTGCCGTTGTCGATCAGATAGAACTCGGCGCGACTCAGGTCGGTGGACTTTACCGATCCGATCGCCCGGCGCGCGTTCATGCGCCGCGTGTCGGGCGAGCACATGAAAACGATCGTGTCTTTACGCATTGACCGTGGCCCGCCCGTCGAGCTCCTGTAACAGCGCTGCCGCCTTCAGATGCTTCGGGTTCTCGGTAAGGCACTTCTCGAGATGCTCGCGGCCGCCGTCCAGCGTATAGAGGTGGTAATGCGCGCCGGCGCGATGCCAGGCATTGGGGCAGCGCTCGATGAGTGAGCGGAATCGGGCTCGCGCGCCGTCACCATCGGTGCTCTTCAGGCGTGACGCGTCGTTGTAAACGGCATCCCAGTTCGGTCCTTCAGCAAGCCGCTTCCATGACGCAAGTTCCGGGCACTCGTACAAGCCTGACGTGATGTATGGCTGCCATTTGCGCTGGAAGCGTTCGAGATCACGTGCGAACAGATCGCCGACGTGCGAGACACGAGACGCGTAGTCCGCCTGCACGTGCATCACTTGGAGATCGAGCGCGCAGGCGACCCTCTCGCCCTGATTCCACGCAGTGATGCCGATGTCGGTGTCGTGGTGGTACTTCTCGTACTGCAGATCGAAACGGAGTCCTCGATCGTTCATCACCAGCATGACCGCGCTGCTCACCGACGGCACGTGGACGAACGGTTCGCCGGTGCTCGGGCGCTGACGCGCTTGCGTGGTGGTGCTGTCGCTGTGAACCAGGATGGCCGTGTGATTGATCTCACCTGCGGGAGAGGTGTGAACACAGCCGACGACGGCGGCCCGTGCCCGGGTTGCGGCGTCGAACAGGCGGTCGATCCAATCCGCCTGTTTCACGACCGCGTCGTCATCCATGAAGATGACGGGACGGTCCGATGCGTACACCAGCATCTCCTGCATCACCGTCGGGTGATGAAAGTGCGCGTCGTAGGCGTTGTCGAGAATCATCAATTCTGCACGGCGCAGGTCGGTGGACCTGACCGCCTCGATCGCCCGGCGAGCCATCGGACGATTCAGGTCGGGCGTGCAGAACGCGATGACGGCTTCCTTCATGGAGTCCGATGACCGCAGAGCAAGCACATTGCCGCGATCGCTGAGGATGCGGGTCAGATTCCGCTCGAATTTGCGTGGGATGCCAGCGCGTGGCGTGTCGTGATTCCGGATCGGTGACGGAGTTCCAGCCCACACGCAAATGGTCGAGGGCCCTCGATGGTGGGCCCAAAAAGAGCGGATGGCGTTGTCGGCCCAGGATTTGCCTATCGATTCGTGGAGATCTCAGCGGAATGACGCAGGCGTCAATCGACCGGTCCATTATCGAGCAGTGTCTGGGCGACGGGGCTGAGGGTGTCGACCAGATGATTGCGGACGTGAAGGGACTCACGACGCAGTTCCGCGAGCGCGATACCGGCGCCGGCAACTACGGCCTGGCGCAACTCGCGCACAACCTCAAGGCGCTGATCGTCCTGGTGCAAACTTTACGCGGGCCGATTTCTGAAATACAGCCGCCCCTGGTGGCCGCGCTTCCGACGGAACAGGACGTGGAGACGCTTGGTTCGTGGCTCGAGTCGCTGGTCGAAGCGCAGGCTGGTCAGGACTGGCTGACTGTGGCAGACGTGCTCGAATTCGATCTCGAACCGACGCTGCGTGCGTGGATGGAGCAGTTGCAGGTGCTCCAGCGTCAGTGCGCGGCGTAAGTAGTCAGGTAGCTACGCGGATGGGCGGTCAGGTCGTCACGACCCAACACCTATCTACCCAGCAACCCATGTACGGTGGCGTACAGCTCCGCGTGCCGCGCCACCATGACCTCCGTCGTATAGCCAGCGAGAAACTTGCGCGCGGCGGCGTCGACGATGTGGTCACGAATCTCCCGCCTGGTTGATGTGGCGCGGCCGATCGCTGCCGCAAGGCTCCGTGCATCGTCGGACTCGAACAGCCACCCGGTATCGTAATCGGTCACCAGCTCGCGAAGCACAGGGATGTTGCTTGCGACCACAGGCACACCGGCCCGGAACGCTTCCAGCACGACCAACCCTCGTTCGGCGATGCGCGCGGGTACAACGACCGCATCGAAGAGACCGAGCCAGGTTGCGGCATCAGGCTGATAGCCGACCACATGGACACGATCGGCGACGCCAACCTCTCGCGCCCGGGCGTTGAGTGCGTCGCTGCCGTCGCCAATGAAGACGGCGTGAACGGCCCGCGCCGCTTCGAGGGCCAGGGCACGGACGAGGAGCGCCTGGTTCCTGTTGTCCGACACCGAGCCGATGCAGCCGACCACCATTCGACCGACCGCTCGAATGCGATGCATGGCGGCGAGTGTGGTCGGCGACGGAGGTGGTGCGTGAGGGGAGATGCCCGCGGGAATCAGCGTAATGCATTCAGGCGCGATACCGGCGTTCGTCAGGAAATCCCGCGTTGCCGTGGACGTGGCGATGACGGCGTCGACTTTTTTCATCAGGTCGACATCATGTCGAGCCTGGGCGGGGGTGCTGGCCGTGCCGAGCCCATGCTGCGTGTGCACGACGATTGGGCGCCCGGTCGTCGACGCGCCAGAGACGCGCAGGGCGATGGCGGTTGGAACGGCGGCGTGCGCATGAAGAACGTCGATCCCGCCGGCATTTCGAAGCTGCCGCAATCCCGCGACGACCTGTTCATTGCGCGCCGGTGCACGTTCGAAGAGTGAGTCTTCGGTGCGTACTGGAACTCCAGCGCTCTCGAGCCGATTGACGTGCTGAGGGTGATTCTCGAATCCGGCCGGCCCCGTTGCCGATGTGACGACGAGGACGCGATCGCCGGCCGCGCGCTGAGCGCAGGCGAGATCAGCGATCGCGCGACCTTGTCCTCCGTGGAGAAAGGTCGCGAGATGGACGACCGAGCGGGACATCAGGAGGTCCGACCGGAACCCCAGACGATTGGCATGTGCTCGTAGTAACGCCCGAGCCCGACAGAACACACAGCCGAGTTGCACGCTGTCGGTCCACCCAAAAAGGCGGACCCTCCACTCGGGTTGGTGTCCCGGAACAGGCCACATCCGGGTGGTAGATGGTGGTTAGTCGTTCGTGGGGCCGCCGTCGGGTTTTCGGCGCAAATGTCGGCGATCCGTCGCGTGGTCCGGCTGCAGTCGGACACGACGTCGCGTCTCAAGGCGCCCAGAATTTCTGCCGATTCCTTCCGCAGTGTCATCCATCCTCATCGCCGAGAACGATCCAGCCGCGCGCGGTCTGCTGGCCGGTTGGCTCGGAGAGGCAGGCTACGTCTGCGAGACGACTGGGACTGCCGACGCGCTGACGTGCGCGCGCGAGCATGCCCCCGACGCCGTCCTCATCTCGATCGGCGCCGCAGACGACGGCAGTCTGTGGACGTTGCGCGCATTGAACGCACAGCCCGATGGGGCCGCGACGCTGGCCCTCACCCGTCAGCTCCATCTCGATCTTGCCCTCGAGGCGCGCCGCCTCGGCGCGATCGATTGCCTCCCGTGGCCCTCGCCTCGTACGCGGGTGCTCGACTCCGTGCAGCGCGCGCTGGCCTGGCGTGTGCGCGTGCGTGACGCGCAGCATCGCCTGGACGTGCTCCGCGCAGAGGTCGCTCGTGGTCAGGCACGTCTCCAGGAATCGGTGCGCAATCTTTCCGCTTACGTCGCCACGCAGACGCTGGTGGCCAGCGTCGAGGAGCAATCCGCCGATCTCGCTGAACACGCTTACCGCGTCGCGCGGTCGTCGGCCGCACTGAGCGAGGCCCTGGGTCTGTCACGCGGAGACGTGCGCACAATCCGCACCGCCGCGCTGCTCGAGGATCTCGGCAAGCTGGCGCTGCCCGCGTCGCTGCTCAACGGCAACCGTCCGTTGAACGACGACGAGATGATGGTGATGCGGTCGCACGTCGCGATTGCCGCCGAAGTCCTGCGCGGCATTTCCGGGCTCGAAAGCGTTGCCGACCTCGTTGCCGCCTCACGGGAATGGTTCGATGGCGGCGGATATCCTGCCGGACGACGCGGAGCCGCCATTCCGCTCGGCGCTCGAATCATCGCTGTCGCCGACGCGTACGACACGTTGACGTCGCCGCGGACCTGCCCTGACCCGCTCTCTCACGACGGTGCCAACGCGGAGCTCGTGCGTCGTGCCGGGGCGCAGTTCGACCCGGACGTCGTGGGCGCGTGGCTCGAACTGACGGAGCGGGCGCGATGCTGCTGATCGTCGGCCTCGTCGTCGTCATCGGCGCCGTCATCGCCGGCTACATGATGGAGGGCGGCGCGCTGCTGGTGCTGAACCAGCCGGCCGAGTTCCTGATCATCGGCGGCTGCGCGTTCGGCACGCTGCTGGTCAGCACGCCGATGTCGGTGCTCAAGCTCACCCTGTCGCAGATCAAAGGTGCGATGGGTGGAGGACAGAAGCGACAGGACTACATCGACCTGCTGTCGTTGCTGTATCAGATCTTCAAGCAGGTCCAGCAGTCGGGCGTGATGTCGCTCGAGCCGCATTTCGAGGATGCGACCAAGAGCGCGCTGCTGAACAAGTATCCGAGCTTCATGTCGAGACACGACGCGGTCGACTTTCTCGCCGACTCCGTGAAGATCATCATCGTTGGTGGCATCGCCGCGCACGACCTCGAAGCGTTGATGGACGAGGATCTCAAGGCGCACCACGACGCCGCCTTGCGGCCCGCGGCTTCGCTGGCCAAGATCGGCGATGCGTTGCCGGGGCTCGGCATCGTGGCCGCAGTTCTTGGCGTCGTGATCACGATGGGACACATCGACGGTCCGCCGGCCGAGATCGGCGAGCGTGTCGGTGCGGCGCTGATCGGCACGTTCCTCGGCATTCTGATGTCATACGGGTTCGTGCAGCCGATCGCCACGCTGCTCGAAGGCGCAGTGGCGCAGGACGCGTACTACTGCCTGTGCATCAAGGCGGGGCTGCTGGCCATCTACAAGGGAAATCCGCCTGCCATTGCCGTGGAGTTCGCGCGCCGCGTGCTGCCGCACGAGGTGCGGCCGACGTTCAACGAGACCGAAGAATTCTGCCGGGCGGCTATGCACCGTGAGACGCCGCAGGCGGCTGCTGCGTAATGGGAACGAAAGACGCGATCGTCATCATCAAGAAGGCGCGCCATGGGAAGCATTTACATCATGGCGGCGCCTGGAAGGTGGCCTACGCGGACTTCGTGACCGCGATGATGTCGTTCTTCCTGGTGATGTGGATCGTCGGGCAGAACCAGGACGTACGCAAAGGCATCGCCGGCTATTTCCGCGATCCAGCGGCGTTTACGGGCGGCAAGGGCGTGCTGCCGGGGGCTCGACAAGGAACCACGGGAGAGCAGATCGGCGCGGCACCAATCGTGGAGTCGATCAAGGTCAAGGACGCCGAGGCCGAGCTGCAGAAAGCCGCCGAGCGCCTGCGTGAAAGGCTCCAACAGATCCCGGCGTTCGAAAACCTCAAGGACCGGATCGAGATCAGCATGACGCAGGATGGTCTCCTGATTGAGCTGCTCGACGGTCAGCGTGAGGGCTTCTTCGACACGGGCAGTGCCGTGCCTCGACCGGAGACGGTGGAGCTGTTGAAAGTCATGGGACAGGAGCTCACGCAGCTCGGGCACAAGCTCGTCATCGACGGCCACACCGATGCGCAGCCCTACTCGGCGGTCAATGCCTACACGAACTGGGAGCTGTCAGCGGATCGCGCCAACGCGGCGCGGCGCGTTCTTCAGACCGCCGGTCTCGGGAGCGAGCAGCTGGAATCCGTTCGTGGCTTCGCCGATACCAAACTGCGCGTTCATGACAGTCCGCTCGACGCCAGCAACCGGCGCATCTCGATCCTCGTCCGGCGCTGAAATTCTTCCGAAATCTCACGATCTTCTCTAACGTGCGACGCGCGCCGCGTCGATAATAATCGCGCCAATCCATGACGGACGTGTCCCACCACAGTGCCCTTGGACGTCCTGCCGTCGATACGGCGGTCACCACGGTTCCCGTTCCCGCTCCCGTTTCGGTGCTGATCGTTGACGACGACGAGCGATATGTCTCGTTCGTGAGTCAGGCGTTCGAAACGAACACCGACTCCCGCATCCAGCTGATTCACGTCCGGCGGCTGTCGGAGATCTGGCGCGTGCTCCGTGCGACAGCCATCTCGGTCGTCCTCCTCGACGTCGAGCTGCCCGACGGCAACGGTCTCGAATGGCTGCGGCAGAACCGCAGCAGGCTCGAGTCCGCGGTGATCGTGCTGACCGGCCATGCGGAATACAACCGCGAGGCCGAGCTCGATGTGGCGCAGGACTTCATGGTCAAGTGGGAAGTCGAGCCGGCCCATCTCGTGCGTGCGGTCCGGTATGCGGCCGATCGCGAGCGTGTGCGGCAACAGCTGCTCCGCAGTCGCGAGTATTTCCAGTCGCTGATCGATCAGGCGCGCGATCTCATCACCGTCGTCGACGAGCAGGGAGTCATCGTCTATCAGAGTCCCGCATGTACCGTCATGCTGGGCCTTCCACCCGACGCGTTCGTCGGTCGTCCACTTCTCGACTTCGTCGAGCTGCACGACGCGCCGCGCGTGCGCCACCTGCTCGCCGCATCGTTCGCCGGCGGGGAAACGCCGCCGGCGGGCGAGTTCAACATCAGGCACGCCGATGGAACGTTTCGAACCGTGGAGACCGTGGCGTCCCGCATCGCGGCCCCTGGCGAGACCCGCCGCGTGGTGCTGAATTCGCGTGACGTGACCGAGCGCCGCCGCGCCGCCGAGACGCTGCGCCAGCGGGATCAGCAGCTTCGTCAGGCGCAGAAGATGGAAGCGGTCGGGCGTCTGGCTGGCGGCATCGCGCACGACTTCAGCAACGTGCTCACGGTAATCACGGGCGCATCGGAGCGGTTGCGCGACCTGCAGGGCCCCTCGTCGGCGGCCCGCCATGACATCGACACGATTCTCAAGAACTGCCAGCGCGCGGCCTCGTTGACACGGCAGCTGCTCGCCTTCAGCCGCCAGCAGACCCTCGCACCGCGCCCGATCGATCTCGGATCGCTCGTGAAGAACACCGGTCAGCTGCTGACGCAGTTGATCGGCGAGCACATTCGTCTCTCGATCGACGTCGCTCCCGATGTGCGACCGATCGAGGCCGACCCGGTGCAGATGGAACAGGTGCTGATGAACCTGGCCATCAACGCGCGCGACGCGATGCCGGCGGGTGGATCGCTGCGTGTCCTGGTGCGCAACATGGACGTCAGCGAGGACTTCGCGCGCACGCATGCGCCGATGCCGCTCGGTCCGTTCGTGCACCTGATGGTCTCCGATACCGGCTGCGGCATGACGGCCGAGACCAAGGCGCACGCGTTCGAACCGTTCTTCACGACGAAGGATCCCGTGCACGGCACCGGCCTCGGCCTGTCGACCGTTTACGGGATCATCAAACAGAGTGGCGGCTACGTCTACATCGACAGCGAACAAGGTGTGGGTACGACGTTCGACGTCTACATGCAGCCGACCTGGCGTCCCGTCGTCGAAGAGCCTCCACGCCATCATCGTCATGGACCGGTGCGCGCGGCGACCATTCTCCTGACGGAGGATGAAGACGACGTCCGTGAGTTGCTGACGGATGTACTCGAAGCGCAGGGATACTCCGTCGTCGCGGCCAATGGCCCTGATGATGCCTACGCAGCCGCGTCGAAGTACACGAAGCCGATCGACCTGCTGTTGACCGATGTGGTCATGCCAGGTGGGACAGGTCCGGATCTGGCGCGACGACTCACCGCCGTACGACCGGGTCTGAAGATCCTGTTCATCTCGGGGTATCCCGAGCACGGGTCATCGGCCAATGGATCGGTCCTCGACGCCGGGGTTCCCTTCCTGCAGAAGCCCTTTACGCGCGATCTGTTGCTCGAGAAGGTGCGCGAAATCCTGGGCTGACGCGCGAACGCGCAACGCGGATCGACGGCGGACCGGGAACCCGGACGGGGAACCCGGAACTCAAGTTACCGGGCCCGCCCGTCGATTTCCTTCACGTGAACACTGCTGTTGCCCGTGCGTTTCAAACGGTCCCCGACGTCTCTCAGGCGGTCGAACTGCGCCGTGTCCGGATGGTCACTGGCGCGCTCGAACGGTTGCTCGACTCTCCCGCGCGACGCGAAGGTCGCGAGCGGGAATTGATAGCGGAAACGGTCGCTCGAGGCGTGGATCTGCTCGAGCTGCTCGCACGCGATGCCAGCCGCCGCCTCGATGGCCATCCTCCGGCCCTGCTCGACGATGCGGTGCAGTCGCTGTTGAACGAAGTGGAACGGATCACATCGGCGCCGAGCGGCTCGGGTCGGACGGAAATCCGCGGCGTCTGTGTGCGCGGCCCGTGGCCAGCTAAGCCTTAATCTTCCAACCTTCTTTTGAGATCGTCTCGCTCGCGCTGTGAGGGCCGGTCGGCCTCATCCTGAGCGTTGGGCGGGTATTTGTGCTCTCCGCGGCGATCGGACTCGTACTCGTGATGGCGCTCAGCTTCCTTGCTGGGCAACGGCTTGTCCTCAATTGTGGCGCGCACGCCACCAAGTACGTGCTCGATCACATCCCACTGGTGCTTTTTGCGATCCACGGCGGCCACGATGAAATTTCATGCAGAGCGGGTGCCGCCGATCACACATCTGAAGTCCGCATCCAAACTCCGCGTCGAACCTCCCGCAACAGTCCAGCCTCGACCAGGTGATCGACGATTCTCTCGGCCACGTCGTCCTGGACCTCCAGCCACTTCGACATCATGTCGGTGGTGACTTGAACGCCCGGATTATGGACGATTTGGGTCACGACCCACCGGACGAGCTCAGCGCGTTTCTCGATGTCGCGGCGCTCGGACATGCGGCCCTCTCTTCTTCGCCAGCGTAGGCAAGTGCGAGCAGTTCGACGAAGGTGCCACTCGCGCCCTTATATACCCCCCGAGCTCAGGTGTTGTCCACGCTCAAGTTACCGCCATTGCCGTCGATGACAAAGTCGTAAGAAATTGACGATGAGCAAGCGGACCATACGCCAACAATTACTGATCGCGTCGATTGCGCTGTCGATCGTCACGCTGTTGCCGGGTGTCTTTGCGTACTGGACCGCGGTGCGTGACTCTCGACGCGTTGATGCAGCGGTCACGACGCTTCGACCAGCCGCCACGACGTCCAGCACCGAGGCGCTCCTCACACTCGCACGCGCCCAGGCTGAGGTCGACAGCGCCGAGCACGCGCTGCTTGCCAGAAACGTTCCAGACAGTCTGCGCGCCGAGAAGGTGCAGCGTTTCGAGGTGGCAAGCAAAGCATTCGCGGACGCGAAGGCCGCATCCGCGCGATTGACGATGTCGACCGCGACCTCGCGAACGTGGAACGAGCTCGTTGCCGCGTGGGATCTGTGGTCCGCCGATCAGAAACAGTTCCGAGCGCTCTTCGACGCCTACCACAACCGTCCGACGCGGGCTGGCTACCGGCGGATGACCCAACAGGGACTTGTCGCCGATTCGAAGTCGTCCGGCAAGGTGCGCGATCTGACGGCGAGGCTGATCGCCGACACGCGCGTCGAACAACAGCAACCTGCGACGAGCGAGCAGGCGTCGACCCGCGCCGTCGCTCCGAGTCTCACGCTCGCCGTCACGACAGCGGCCCTCGTTGCGGTGCTCGCCATCGCGTTCGCCCTCCGTCGCTCGATCGACCGTGAGATTCGGCGCGTCGTGCAGCAGCTGTGGCAAGGGAATCAGCAGGTGACCTCCGCCGCCGCCCGGATCGCAGGCGCGTCGCAGTCGCTGTCGCGCGGCACGTCCGCGCAAGCTGCCTCGATCGAGCAGACGTCCTCGTCGATGAAGCAGATGGCATCGATGACGCGACAGAACGCGGAGCACGCGCACGAGGCCGCGTCGTTGGTGACCGCCGTCGATGCGCGCGTGGCCGAGTCGAACATGGCGCTGGCAGCGATGGTCAGTTCGATGACGGCGATCCAGGAGTCGAGCAACAAGGTGTCGCGGATCATCAAGACGATTGACTCGATCGCGTTTCAGACCAAC
>Ga0111538_10013240_pt1 | contig 10884 bp, 11 predicted proteins | sample SoiMethybrSBSTD1_FD_79669 | JGI IMG/M metagenome (GOLD analysis project Ga0111538, IMG submission 79669) | Bulk soil microbial communities from a Populus tree surrounding site in Tennessee, USA - Soil MetaG P. TD hybrid SBSTD1 (version 2)... | ecosystem: Environmental > Terrestrial > Soil >... | reverse complement strand
TTCGACGGGGGATCATCGAGGACAGTCTCTCAGTTGCCCATCACCTGGAAGGTGATCGTGCGCTCCTTGGGCTCGTCGAGCTCGAGGAGCATCAACCGCTGCCACGTACCGAGGGAGGGTTCGCCGCCGATCACCGGGATCGCGTGCGACGTCGCCGAGAGCAGCATCGCCTTCACGTGCGCGTGCCCGTTCGCGCGCTCGTCGGGCTGGAGATTCTGGGTCCGGATCTCGAAGTCGTCGTGCCGGAAGTAGGCGTCGTCGTGCGGAACGAGGTCGGTGAGATGCCGACGGAAGTCGTCGAGCGCGCCGTCCTCCCATTCGTTGATCAACAGGGCGCACGTCGTGTGGGCGCAGAACGCGACCGCGACGCCGTCCGTGATGCCGGCATCCTTGACCGCGCGGCGGAGGTCGTCGGTGAGGTCGAGGTACGAGAACCGCTCGTTCGGTGTGACGGTGATCGATGACGTGCTCGCATTCATGAGGTGCTCCGTTCCGCCGGCAGGTCGAACGTGAAGACGCTCCCCCGTCCCGGCTCGCTCTCCGCCCGGATCTGACCGCCGTGCGCCTCCACCACGGACCGGGCGATCGCGAGCCCGATGCCGGTGCCGCCGTCCCCGCGGGCGCGGGCGGGGTCGGCGCGGTAGAACCGCTCGAAGAGCCGCGGGAGGTGCTCGGGCGAGATCCCCGCGCCCGTGTCCGAAACGGCGACCTCCACCGCGCCGTTCCGGCGCCGCGCCGACACCGTCACGCTCCCCCCGACCGGCGTGAATCGAACGGCGTTGTCGATCAGGTTGAACAACACCTGGTGGAGGCGTTCCCGGTCCGCGGGCAGCCTCGGCAGATCGGACGGGACGTCGTTTCGGACGTCGACCCCCCTCCCGGGCAACGCCACCTCGATCTCCGAGATCAGGTCGTCCACGAGCGGGTGCAGCGGCAGGTCCTCGATCCGCAGCGGAACCTCGCCCGACTCGAGCCTCGACAGATCCAGCAGCTGATCCACGAGCCGGCCGAGCCGCTCGACCTGCGAGAGCATCACCTCGAGCGTCGCGGGGTTCGGCTGCTCCACGCCGTCGAGCAGGTTCTCGAGGTGCGCTCGGATCGCCGCGATCGGCGTCTTCAGCTCGTGGCTGACGTTGGCGACGAGGTCACGCCGGCTCTGTTCGAGGTGCTCGAGCTCGGTGCTCATCCGGTTGAAGGCCGCCGCGAGCTCCCCGACCTCGTCCCGGCTGCGCGTCTGGATCCGGGCCGAGTAGTCGCCGACCTCCATCCGGCGCGCGGCCGCCGCCATGTCACGGAGGGGTTGCGTCATCCCGCGCGCCATCAACCGAGCCACGACCAACGACACCGTCGCCGCCACGACGCCGACGAGGAGGAACTGCCACCAGACGCTCTGCAGGAACCCCGTCGTCGCCGACAGCCGACCGAGGAAGCCGCGCGACGGCGATCGGATCAGCGCGGTGACCGAGCCTCCATCGGAGGTCGGGACCGTCGCGAAGACGTGCGCGCCGATCACGCCCCAGCGAGGCGTGTCCACCTGCAACCGCGGGAGGTCGCCGAGCCTCGTCCCTCGCGTCTCGGTGCTGCCGTCGGGATGCCGGATCACGATCATGGTGTCGGGCGGAGGCGAGTCGATCCGCCCGGTCGCGACCTGCCGGGCGAGGCTGAGGGCGTCGATCGCCTCCGAGTCGCGGGGCGAGTTGCGCAGGGCGAACGCGATCAGCACGTAGCTGATCGCGAGCGCGAGGGCGACCGCGATCACGACCGTCGATCCGAGCTTCGCTCGGATCGACGTGAGCCTGTCCAGCGGCCGCGGCGCCATCGTCACTCCTTGAAGGCGTAGCCCACGCCGTGGACGGTGCGGATGAACCGCGGATCGTTGCCGTCCTCGCCGATCTTCCGCCGGAGCCTCGCGACGTGCGAGTCGACGACCCGACCGCCGGCGTGGTCGCGATACCCCCAGATCCGATCCATCAACTGGTCGCGCGAGAGGACGACCCCGGGCTCCCTCGCGAGGGCCAGGAGGATCTCGAACTCGAGGGGCGTCAGCTGGATCTCCTCGCCGTCGACCTCGACGCGGCGCCGTTTCGTGTCGACGACGATGCCGGGCCGCTCGATCGGCTCGTCGTCCACGGACCGCACGATCCGATCGCGACGCCGCAGGATCGCCTGCACCCGCACGGCCAGCTCGCGGAGGCTGAACGGCTTGGTCAGGTAGTCGTCGGCGCCGACGGCGAACCCGGCGACCTTGTCCGCCTCCTCGGCCCGGGCCGTCAGCATCAGCACGGGCGTCCATCCGTCGCGCTGGATCTGCGTGCAGACCTCCAGCCCGTCCATCCCGGGAAGCATCAGGTCGAGGACGACGAGGTCGGGGCGATGCTCGGCATGTCGACGGATCGCCTCCGGTCCGTCGGACGCGACGACCACGTCGTACCCCTCGCTCTGGAGACGGGCCCGGACGGCCTCGGCGATCGCGTCCTCGTCCTCGACGACGAGCACGGTTGGTGCGGCCACGGGTTCATCGTATCGACCGACCTCGGCGCGGCGCCCGCACCGGGGATGGAGAAATCGTTGCGCGGAGGCGCTAGGTGACCTGCGGGATCGGCTTGAACACGTCCAGCAGCAAGGCCGCGACCATGAACAGCGACAGGAACACGATCACGGTGGCCGCGACCGGAACGACGCGCCGGTAGTCGACCTGCCGGCCGGTCACCTTCTCCCAGGCGAGCAGCATCAGGTGGCCGCCGTCGAGCGGCGGGAGCGGCAGCAGGTTCACGATCCCGATGAAGATCGTCACGTACGCGGCGTACGCGATGATCGTCCCCCAGTCGCCCCGGCTGCCCGCGTCGCCGACCTGCTGGCTCACCCCGACGACCGTCGTGGGGTCGCCCGTGCGGCGCGGTTCGTCGGTGAAGAGCAGCGTCGCCATCCGTCCGATGCCGCGCGGGCCGAAGATGTCGTCCAGCGAGGTGACGGCCGCGACCGTCGTCTTGCCGGTGTATCGGATCGCCCACCACGCGGCTTCGGGCGGCGACGCCGATCGCTGGAGATCGAGCGTGAATCCGACGCGCCCCTTCGTGATGCCGTCCTCGGTGACGAGCCGGGGGATCATCGGCAGCGTGATCCGCTCGCCGTCACGTTCGACGACGTACTCGAGCGGTTGGCCCGGATGCCGGCGCGCGTACCTCGTCACGTACGGTCCCAGCTGTTCCTGCGTCGGGTTCTCGAGGTCGCCGACCCTGACCACGACGTCACCGGGACGCAGACCGACCTCCGACGCCGGGGAGACGGCGCCGCCGAGAGTGCTCGTCACCTCGTCGACCACGACGGTCTTCTCGATCGGCACGCCGTACCCGACGAACAGCACGAACAACAGGATGCCGCCCATCAGGAAGTGCGACGCCGGCCCCGCGAGGATCACGAGCGCGCGCTGCCAGATCGGCTTCGATCCGTACGCGCGCGGGAGATCCTCCGGCGCGACCGGCTCGTACGGGTTCATACCGGCGATCTTCACGTAGCCGCCGGCGGGGATCGCCTTGACCCCGTACTCGGTCTCCCCTCGCCGGGTGGACCAAAGGCGTGGACCGAACCCGACGAAGTACTCCGACGCCTTGAAGCCGAACCGCTTGGCCACGAGGAGGTGGCCGAGCTCGTGGAGCGGGATCACGACGAGGAGGATCAGGGCGAGGAACGCGACGATCGCGACGACCGAGGTCACCGAGCGGCCTCGATGATCTCGGCCGTGCGACGGCGCGCCCACGCATCCGCGCGCTCGATGTGCACGACCGAGACGACCGAGGGTGGTTCGTGTTCGTCCACGATGGTCTGGACGATCTCCACGATGCGGGGAAGGGGGATCTTGCCGTCGAGGAAGGCCATCACGGCGACCTCGTTGGCGGCGTTCATCACGGCGGGGAACGTGAGCCCGAGCCCGCCGACCCGGTACGCGAGGTCGACCGCCGGGAACGCCTCATGGTCGACCGGCTCGAACGTCAGCGGCGTCTCCGTGAGCGGGAGCGGCGCGATCCCGGTCGGCAACCGCTCCGGCCACGCGAGGGCGAGCTGGATCGGCAGTCGCATGTCGGCCGATGCCATCTCGGCGCGCATCGACCCGTCGCGGAACTCCGCGATCGCGTGGACGACGCCCGCGGGATGGATCAGCACGTGGATCTGCGAGTACTCGAGTCCGAAGAGGTAGTGCGCCTCGATCACCTCGAGGCCCTTGTTCATCAACGTCGCCGAGTCGATCGTGATCTTCGGACCCATCGACCAGACCGGGTGCTGCAACGCCTCCTTCATCGAGGCCTTCGCCAGCTCCGTCGCCGTCCACCCGCGGAAGGGCCCGCCGGAGCCCGTGATCACGACGCGCTTCAGGTCCTCTCGGCGCTCGCCTCGCAGGGCCATCGCGAGCGCGGCGTGCTCGGAGTCCACCGGCAGGAGCCGCTCGGGCTCCCCCTTGATCAGGTCCATCACGAGCTCGCCGCCCACGACGAGCGACTCCTTGTTGGCGAGCGCGAGCGTCTTGCCGGTCTGGAGCACGGCGAGCGTGGGTCCGAGGCCCGAGGAGCCCACGAGCGCGTTCAGCACGATGTCGGCCTCGGTGTCCTTGGCGAGCTGCTCGGCCGCGTCGGGGCCGATCAGGAGCTCCACGCCGCGGAGGGAGCCGAGGGCCTCGCGCATCTCCGCGGCGGCGGCCTCGTCGGCGATCGCGACGACGGGCGGCAGGAACTCGCGGATCTGCCCCAGCAACAGTTCATGGTTGGTACCGGCAGCGGACAACCCGACGACCTTGAACCGATCGGGGTTCCGCCGAACCACGTCCAGCGCTTGGGTCCCGATCGAGCCCGTGGAACCAAGGATCGAGATGCTGCGCATGGAGACAGACTACCCCCGCTCGCAAGGGAACAAGCCGTGGCGACCGGACTTCGTCAGAACGCGATGATCCGCAGCAAGAGCAGGGCCGCGGGCGCGACGAACAGGAGCGAATCGATCCGGTCGAGCACGCCCCCGTGGCCCGGCAGGACGCTGCCCATGTCTTTGACCGAGAGGTCGCGCTTGATCAGCGACTCGGCGAGATCGCCGAACGTCGCCGCGAGCGAGACGACCACGCCGAGCCACAGGGCGTTCAGCTTGCTGTCCGTGAACATCCCCGGACCGGCGTCGACGAGCGCGGTCACGAACCCGACCGACACCGCGATCGTGGCGAGCGAGGCGACCAAGACCCCTTCGATCGACTTCTTCGGGCTGGTCGCGGGCGCGAGCGGTCGTTGGACGAACGACCCGCCCCACACCGAGCCGATCACGAACGCCACGGTGTCGAAGACGAACGTCAGCGCGATCACGGCGACGACCACCGACGTCTCGAAGCCGGTGAGGATCACCAGCAGGGAGCCGGCCAACGCCGGGATCCAGAGGAGCCCGAGGAGGGTGAGCCCGATGTTGCCCACGACGTCCTTCCGATGCGGCGCCGGGACCGTGAGGTACCACAGGAACGTCGCGAGGACGCCGATCGAGAGCATCGACATCAACCCCGCCTCGCCGTGGAAGTACGCGCCCGCCAGCACCAGGGCCCCGCTCACGAGCCCGACGGCGGTCGCGGGCTGCCGGTGACGCTTGACCATCACCCCGTACAGCTCGCCCTGCGCGACGAGCGCGACCAGCCCCGCGACGACCGCGAAGACCGCGTCGCCGATCAGCAGGGCCACGAGGGCGACACCGGCCAGCACGATGCCGGTCAGGAACGCGGCGGGAACGTCGCGTTCCGTCCCCCGTCGGTCGAGGTCGGCGCCGACCTCGACCGCCGCCGGCTCCTGCCAGCTGGGACCGCCCAGCCCCTCGGGACCGACGACGACCGACCTCGGCTCGTCCTCGACGTCCTCGAACTGATCGTCGTCCTCGTCGAGCGGATACGGCTCCGCCCCCAGCTCGTCCATCAGGTCCGACGCGTTCTCCTCGTCGATCTGGACCACGCGCGGGGGGTCCGCCTCGCCTTCGGCGGCGGAGCCGCCGAAGTGCGCGGCGGCCTCCTCGAGCTCCTCGTCGGAGGGGCGCTCGGCCTCCTCCTCTCCGCCGATCCAGCCCCCCTCCGCCGGGGTGCCGGCGAACAGACCGGGCTGGTCATCGGGCCGCTCCATCTCGGCGGGTCCGGTGATCGCGTCGAGCGCTTCCTCGTCGGCGGTCCCCCCGAGCGCCTCGTCCACCGGCTCGAGGGCGGCGGTGTCGTACCAATCGCTCGCATCCTCGTCCTCGTCGAGGGCGGCGGTGGCGTCGTCCTCCTCGCTCGCGGAGGGAACCGTGACGACGGGCTCCTGCTGACTGCGCACCGTCACGTGCTCCTCGTCCTCCTCCCTCGAGGTCGGGGGCGGGGACGACGGAGGGGCGCCGGCCTCCTCGGGTTCGTCCCAATCGACGTCCTTGATCGGGGCGAAGAACTTGTCGAGGTCCTCGAAGAGGTCTTCGCTGTCGCGCTCGTCGTCCGGCATCAGACCTCCATGAGCTCCGATTCCTTGTGGCGCTGGATCTCGTCGATCTCGCCCACGTACCGGTCCGTCAGCTTCTGGAGCTCCTTCTCTCCCCTCGAGAGGTCATCTTCCGAGATGAGATGCTCCCGCTCAAGCTTCTCGATGTCATCCTTCGCGTGCCGCCGGACGTTGCGGACGGCGACCCGTCCCTCCTCCGCACGGTGGTGCACCTGCTTGACGAGCTCCTTGCGCCGTTCTTCCGTGAGCGGCGGGAACGCCAGGCGGATCACCTGCCCGTCGTTCGACGGCGTGATCCCAAGATCGCTCTGCTGGATCGCCTTCTCGACCTGCGCGATCGAGTTCTTGTCGAAGGGCTGGATCACCAGCAGCCGCGGCTCGGGCACGTTCACCGACGCGAGCTGGTTCAGCGGGACCGGCGTGCCGTAGTACTCGACCGTCACCCTCGCCAGGACGGCGGCCGAGGCGCGGCCCGTTCGGATCGACGACAGGTCCTCCCGCAGGTGGACCAACGCCTGATCCATCTTGTGGTCGGCATCCTTCAGCGATCCGTCAACGGTCACGACGTGCCTCCGTGGACCAACGAGCCGACGGGCTCCCCCGTGACGACGCGGCGGATGTTCCCTTGCTCCCACAGGTCGAAGACGATGATCGGTAGATCGTTCTCCATGCACAGCGAGATCGCCGTCGCGTCCATCACCTGGTAGCCCTCGCGGAGGATGTCGACGTACTCGATCATGTCCAGCCGCGACGCGTCGGGGACCTCGTGGGGATCGGCGTTGTACACACCGTCCACCTTGGTCCCCTTGAGGAGCGCGTCCGCGCCGATCTCCAGCGCTCGCTGCGCCGCGCACGTGTCGGTGGAGAAGTACGGGACGCCGAGCCCGGCCGCGAAGATCACGACACGACCCTTCTCGAGGTGACGCCGCGCGCGGAGCGGGATGAACGGCTCCGCCAGCTGGGTCATCTCGATCGCGGTCTGGACGCGCGTCGTCACGTGGAGCTTCTCGAGCGCGTCCTGGAGCGCCAGCGCGTTCATCACCGTGGCGAGCATCCCCATGTAGTCGGCCCGGCTCCGCTCGATCCCCGGCGCCTGCCGTCCGCGCCAGATGTTGCCGCCGCCGACGACGACGGCGATCTGGACGCCGAGGTCGACGACCTCCGCGAGCTGGCGGCCGACCAGCGCCGTGGCGTCCGTGCTGATGCCGGAACCAGCCGGGGGCGAGAACGCCTCACCGGAGAGCTTGAGGAGGACGCGGTGGTACTCGGTCCTCCCGGCTCGTTCGGTCACGGTCGCGGCGCGCTCCCTCCTGATCGAGGCGTCATCCCTCGTCGGGATCCCCCAGCTTGTACCGGACGAACCGACGCACGGCAACCTTCTCCCCGACCTTGGCGCTCAGCTCGTCGAGGAGCTGCTGGATCGTCTTGGCGTCGTCCTTCACGAACGACTGCTCGAGCAGGACGTTGTCCTCGTAGAACGCCTTCCGCTTGCCCTCGACGATCTTGTCGATCACGTTGTCCGGCTTGCCCGCCTCCTTCGCCTGGATCCGCGCGAAGTGCTCCTCCTCCGCGACCGCGTCGGCGGGCACGTCCTCACGCGTCAGCCAGCGCGGCGACGCCGGGCTCGCGATGTGGAGAGCGATGTCCTTCACGAGGCGCTTGAACTCGTCGGTGTTGGCGACGAAGTCCGTCTCGCTGTTCACCTCGACCAGCACGCCGACGGTGTGGTTGAAGTGGATGTAGCTGTCGATCAGCCCCTGGTTCGCCGCGCGACCTTGCCGCTTGGCGGCGGACGCAAGGCCCTTCTCGCGGAGCAGCTCGATCGCCTTCTCGACGTCGCCGTCGCTCTCCTGCAGGGCCCGCTTGCAATCCATCATCCCCGCCCCGGTGCGCTCGCGGAGCTCCTTCACCTGGGCGGCCGAGATCTCGGCCATCACGCGTCCTCCGTCTGGACCGGTGCGACCTCGGACCCCTGGCTCTCGTCGGTCTCCACGACGACCTCCGGCTCCGCGCTCGGCAGATCCGGCTCGAACACGGTGCTCGCGGCGATCGCGGCGGCGTCCTCGGCCGACGGCACGTCCTCGTCTGCCGGGGCGGGCGCCGCGGTGGCCGACCGGCGCGGAGCGGCGGACGGCCGCCGCGCGACCGCCTTCTCCACGACCTCGTCCTTGGCCATCCCGTAGCCCTCACGAAGGGCGTCAGCGATCACGCGCGTCACGAGGCTGACGGCCCGGATCGCGTCGTCGTTGCCGGGGATCACGAAGTCGACCTCGTCCGGATCGCAGTTCGTGTCCACGATCGCGATCACGGGGATGTCGAGCTTCCGCGCCTCGGTGACCGCGATCTGCTCCTTCTTCGTGTCCACGACGAAGATCGCATCGGGCAGACGCTCCAGCGCCTGGATCCCGCCCAGGTTGCGCTCGAGCTTCTCGCGCTCGTGCCGGAGCCGGATCACCTCCTTCTTCGGGAGGTGGTCCATCGCGCCCGAGGACTCCATCTCGCGGAGCTCGCGCAGGCGGATCAGCCGGCGCGAGATCGTCGTGAAGTTCGTCAGCATGCCGCCGAGCCAACGGTGGTTGACGAACGGCATGCCCACGCGATTGGCGTGCTCCTCCACGACCTCCTGCGCCTGCTTCTTCGTGCCGATGAACAGCACGGTGCCGCGGCGCCGGCCGAGGTCGCGGACGAAGTCGTAGGTCTCCTCGAGGCCGGAGAGCGACTTCTCGAGGTCGATGATGTAGATCCCGGACCGCTCCCCGAACAGGTAGCGCTGCATCTTCGGGTTCCACCGTCGCGTCTGGTGGCCGAAGTGCACACCGGCCTCGAGGAGCTCCCGCCTGGTGACGACAGGCACGTATCCCTCCTGTGTGGTTGTCCCTCCGCCCGGATCGTCCCGCGGGCGGCCCGGGTCGTCGATCTCGGACCCTGGGACCCCGCCGTCGCGGTCACCGAACGTGCGTGCTCGGCGCGGATGCGCCGGCGCGCGCAGTCTACCAGCGGCGATGCGCGCTACCGACGACGCCCGGATCGATCGGCGGCCCGATCGCGCGTCGGCCGGGCGGGCGCCTCGGGCACCTCGTCCGCGATCGCGAGGTACCGGAGCGCCCACGCGCCCACGATCGCGATGTGCAGGAGGTTCATCAGGACGACGAAGGCCCACGCGCCCGCGCTCGGGTTCACGCCCAGGAGGATCCCCGGGACGCCGGGCGCGAGGAACGTCGCGTAGACGGGGACGGCATAGATCGCCGCGAACGTCAGGTTGCCCGACCCCGGCAGCCTCGCCGCGCGGACCGAGCGTCCGAGGCAATCCATCAGCCGGCGGTGCTCGGTGATCGAGATGATCGGCGCGAATGCGAACAACCACGTCGCGACGACGATCGCGGCGATCTGGATCACGAGCGCCAGCGACGACCCGCCGAGCGCCGCGATGATCTGTGCGACGAACACCACGGCCACGCCGATCACGTGCAGCGCGAGGACGACGGGGTATCCACGCAGCCCGCGGATCGCGCCCCAGCGGGAGGCGGCCCCCGTCTCCACCGCGTCGATCACCATGCCGGCGAGCAACGAGAACCAGAGCGCGTGCACCGCGGCGACCGCGAACACGAAGAGCAGACCACGCTGGAGTCCCAGGATGCCGGTCGACAGGGACAGATCCGTGAACGTGCTGAGCGGCGTCGGCGCCGAGATGTGGGCCAGCAGCGCGAACGGGCCGGGATAGCCGAGCGCGACGACGAGGATCCACTCGACGAGGAGCCAGGCGAGGAGCGAGCCGACGATCAGTGGGCTCGACCAGGTGGCGGCGAGCCCACGGGTGAACGACGTCCGCATCTTCGGCATCGAGTCCATCGGTGGCGCCGACATCCCGGAGAGGAGGCCGCGCCGCGGCGGTGGGGTGTTCCGACGGTCGCCGCGGCGCGAGCTCATGCGGGAGTCTCGGAGGGATCGAGGCCCTCGGCCGGGGTCGATGCGTCCGGAGCGAGCCGGCGCTGCAGGGGCCGAACGAGCAGGAGGATGGCCGCCCCGGCCAAGAGGCCGCCGAGGAGGAAGCCCACGACCAGCGTGCCCACGTCCGGCGTCGTGGGCGACGGCTCGTCGACCAGCGTGCCGCCCGGGTCCGACGAGAACGCGACGAGGCCGCCGTTCTCGAGCCCCGTCGCGGCGATGAGCTCGTCGCCCGCGTCCGCGAGCCCTCGCAGGAACTCGGCGTCACCGCCTACGCTCCATCGGAGATGCCCCGTGGCCACGTCGATCGCGGACAACGTGCCCGAATCGGTCGTCACGAGCAGTTGGTCCTCCGCCAGTAGCGGCGGGGAGAACCGGGACGGGTCGTTCAGCGCGTGGTCCCAGAGGGGGGCGCCGGTCTCGGCGTCGAACGCGTAGGCACGCCCGGTCACGTCCACGGCGA
>Ga0111538_10013239_pt1 | contig 10884 bp, 11 predicted proteins | sample SoiMethybrSBSTD1_FD_79669 | JGI IMG/M metagenome (GOLD analysis project Ga0111538, IMG submission 79669) | Bulk soil microbial communities from a Populus tree surrounding site in Tennessee, USA - Soil MetaG P. TD hybrid SBSTD1 (version 2)... | ecosystem: Environmental > Terrestrial > Soil >... | reverse complement strand
TCGCCGAGTCCGAGCCACTCCGGCCGGTCACGCACATCAAGCGCGCCGAGCGCCAGCGGCTGTTCACCTCCAAGCAGGGGCTGACGCTCGAGAACGTCTCCGGCCGGTATGGGCCGTTCTTCGTGGCCGGCGCCGAGGCCTTCGTGGAGCCGCGGGCCGACAGCGGCCCCGAGCCGATGTCGCACCCGGGGGAAGAGCTGGTCGTGATCCTCGAGGGCTCCATGCGCTTCGTCGTGGGCGAGCAGCCCTTCGAGCTCGCCGAGGGCGACTCGCTGCACTTCCGCACCACGCTGCCGCATTCGTGGGCCAATCCCTCCGACCAGCCCGCGCGGGCCGTCTGGCTCGCGATCCGGAGCTCGTAGGAGCGGCGCACCGGTGCGGATCCTCATCGCGCTCGGCGGCAACGCCCTCATCCGCGCAGGCGAGCGCGGCACGTGGGACGAGCAGCGACGCAACGCGATCGTTGCCGCGCGCGCCGTCGCCGAGCTGCGCGCCGCAGGCCACGAGGTGGTGCTCGCGCACGGCAACGGGCCGCAGGTGGGCCTGCTGGCGCTCCAGCAGGAGCAGGGCGAGCCCGACGCGCCGGCGCTCCCGTTCGACGCGATGGTCGCGATGACGCAGGGCCAGATCGGCTATTTGCTGCAGGACGCGCTCGCCGCCGTCGATCCCGCCATCCCAACCGCGACCGTGCTCACCCGGACGCGCGTTGCCCGCGACGACCCGGCCTTCGCGGACACGCCGACCAAGCCGATCGGTCCGTTCTACGACGAGGCCGAGGCGCGGCAGCTCGCGCAGAAGCGGGGCTGGTACGTCGGGCCCGACGCCGGCCGCGGCTGGCGCCGCATGGTCCCGAGCCCGCGACCGGTCGAGGTCCTCGAGCACGAGCAGGTCGAGCTGCTCGCGCGCAACGGCACGGTCGTGATCGCGGGGGGCGGAGGGGGCATCCCGATCGCGCGCGCCGACGAGGGCTTTCACGGATGCGACGCGGTGATCGACAAGGACCGCTGCTCGACCGAGCTGGCGCTGCAGGTCGGCGCGGACCTGCTGATCCTCACGACGGGCGTGGCACGCGTCTCGTTTGACTTCGGGACGCGCTGGCAGCGCGACATGGCGCGGCTCACGATCTCCGACGCCATCCGCCACCTGCGCGACGGCGACTTCCCGCCCGGCAGCATGGGCCCGAAGATCGAGTCGGCGGTGCGCTTCGCCTCCGGGTCCGGTCGGGCCGCGATCACCGACCCGGCCCATCTCATCGGCGTGCTCGAGGGTGAAGCGGGCACGGTCGTGGTGGCCGACGAGGACGGCCCGTCGGCCGTGGCGCCGGCGCCGGCCGCGGCGTGAGCTGGCTCGTCCGCGTCATCCCCAACCGCTACGCCGACAGCGTGCGGCTGATGAGCGTCGCCCGCGATGTCCGCGCGATGGCCGGCGTCGACGGCTGCGAGATCGGGATGGGGACGCCGGCCAACCTCGAGACCCTCGCTGCGCTCGGAGCCCATGCTGAATCGGGGCCCGCCGACCTTGTCATCGCGGTGCAGGCGGGCGACGGCGCCGGCGAGGACGCGCTCGCCGCCGCCGAGCGCGCGCTCACGTCCGCGCCGGCCGGCGCCACCGCGGCTGGGCCGGCGCCGCCGCGCTCGCTGGCGTCGGCGGCCCGCGCCGACGCTGCCGCCGGCGTGGCCCTCATCTCCGTGCCGGGCGAGTACGCGACCCTCGCCGCCCACGAGTCGCTGACGCTCGGGCTGGACGTCTTCCTGTTCTCGGATCACGTCGATGTCTCGGACGAGATGGAGCTTAAGCGGCGGGCGCTCGATCGCGGGCGCCTGGTGATGGGGCCCGGGTGCGGGACCGCGATGCTGGACGGGGTCGGCCTCGGCTTCGCCAACGTGGTCGCCCACGGACCGGTGGGCATCGTGGCCGCCGCGGGCACCGGGGCGCAGGAGGCGGCGTGCCTCGTCGACGACGCCGGCGCCGGCGTCTCCCAGATCATCGGGGTCGGCGGGCGTGACCTCTCGCGTGAGGTGGGCGGAGTCATGTTCCACGAGGGCATGCGCCGGCTCGCCGCCGACGACGAGACCGAGACGCTGCTGCTCGTGTCCAAGCCGCCGGCGCAGGAGGTCGTGCGCGGTCTCGCGGCCTCGGTCCCGCCCGACAAGCGGGTGGTCGCGGCGTTCGTGGGGCCGCCCGTGCCGGACGCCCCGTTCGAGGTGCACCGGACCCTCGAGGCGGCCGCGCTCGCGGCGGCGCGAGCCGCTCCGGTGCCGGTGGCTGCGCTCGAGCGCGCGATCGATGCGCGCCGCGGGGCGAGCGTCGGCCGCTCCGTGCTCGGGCTGTTCTCGGGCGGCACCCTGGCCGAGGAGGCGGCGACGATCCTCGAGGACGCGCTCGGGCCGGTCGTGCGCGACGAGGGCGGCGACGGTCCGCTCGGGACGGGGCACACCGTGCTCGACCTCGGCGAGGAGCGCTACACCGAGGGGCGGCCGCACCCGATGGTCGACCTCGACCTGCGGATTGAGCTGCTCGAGCGCGTACGTGGCGACGAGGAGCTCGGCTGCGTGCTGCTCGACGTCGTGCTGGGCTACGGCGCGCATCGTGACCCGGCCGGTGGGCTGGCGCCGGCGCTGGCGCCGCTCGCCGACACCGTCCCGGTGGTGGCGCGCGTCTGCGGCACCCGAGGCGATCCGCAGGATCGCGACGCGCAGGAGCGGATCCTGCGCGACGCCGGCGTGCTGGTCGCCCCGTCCAACGCGGCCGCGGCGAGGCTCGCGGCGCGCGCGGCGCAGGGGGCGGGAGCGTGAGCGGCCCGCTGCGGGTGGCCATGCTGACCTACTCGGTGCGTCCGCGCGGGGGCGTGGTCCACGCGCTCGAGGTCGCGGGGGCCCTGGCCGACCGCGGGCACGACGTCGAGCTGATCGCGATCGGCGAACCGGGGGCGCGGTTCTTCCGTCCGCCCCGGGTCCCCGCCGCCGTGATCGAGCACGTGCCGCCCGACGCGCCGTTCGACGAACGCATCGCCGCGATGATCGAGGCGTACGCGGCCGGCCTACGCGCCCGGCTGACGCGACACCGATACGACGTCGTCCATGCGCAGGACTGCATCTCGGCCCACGCCGCGCTCGTGCTGCGCGACGAGGGCGCGATCGCGCACGTCCTGCGCACGGTCCACCACGTCGACGCGTTCACCTCGCCGTCGCTGATCGCCTGCCAGCATCGCTCGATCGTCGGCCCGGACGCGGTCGTCTGCGTCTCGCGGCCGTGGGTGCAGCGGCTGCGGGAGGAGTTCGGCGTGGAGGCCGGGCTCGTGCGCAACGGCGTCGACGCGAGCCGGTATCGACCCGCCCGCGATGCCGCCGAGCGCCGGCAGGCGCGCGCGCAGCTCGGCGCCGGCGACCGGCTCGCCGTGCTGACGATCGGCGGGATCGAGCACCGCAAGGGCTCGCTCGTTCTCCTCGACGCGTTCGCGGCGTTGCGGCGCGAGGTCGCCGAACGGGACCCGCTACTGGTCGTGGCCGGCGGCGCGACGCTCTTCGACCACCGCGACGAGATCGAGCGCTTTGCCCACCGGCGGGCGGAGCTGGGCCTCGACGGCGGCGCCGTACGGCTGCTGGGCCCGCTCACCGACGAGCGACTCGAGCTCCTCTACCGGGCCGCGGACGTGTTCGCCTTCCCGTCCGTCGTCGAGGGGTTCGGGCTCGTGGTGCTCGAGGCGATGGCCGCCGAGATCCCGGTGGTGACGTCGGACATCGATGTCCTGCGCGATGTCGCAGTGCACGAGCGCAGCGCGCTGGTCGCCCGAAGCGGCGATGCAACCGCGTTCGCACGCCAGCTCGGCCGCGCGGCGCAGGACGATGCGCTGCGCGCGCAGCTGCGGTCCGGTGGGCGCGCCGTGGTCGCGCGCTACGGCTGGGATGCCGCGGCTCGGGCGCACGAGCGGGCGTACGCCGACCTGATCGCCGGAGCGGCGGCCGTCCCGGTCTGATGGCCGAGCGGCTCGAGGTGCGCGCGACGTTCCGCGGGGCCTGGGCGACCGATGTCGAAGCGCGCGGCCACGAGCTGCGCATCGACGAACCCGCCAGCGCGAACGGTGAGGACACCGGCATGATGCCGACCGAGGCCTTCCTGGCCTCCCTGGCCGCGTGCTTCTGCATGGCCGTGGCGTTCGCGGGCCGCAAGCGGGACCTCGCCGTCCCCGGGCTGGAGGTCGTCGTCACAGCGGAGCGCGCCGGGAACGAGCTGCGCTACGGGCGCATCGTCGTCGACACTCGCGCGGAGCTGGACGACGCCACCCTGGCCCGTCTGATCGAGCGCGCCCGGCCGTTCTGCTGGGTGTCCAACACGCTGGCCGAGGGCGCGGACGTGGAGTATTCTCATACTTCACTCAACGCGCATTTCCGAAAGTAAACGGAGTCCCGAATGGCACTCGAGAACGCGGCCGAACTGGCCGCGGTCCTTGACCGGCGCGAGCGGCTGGGCTTGGTGTTCGCGCGCCACGCCTACGGCATGCGGGCGTGGGTCGACCTCTTCTCCGCCCGCGTCGCCTCGATCGAGGATCCGGACACCAAGGCGCTCGTCGCGACGCTCGTGGCCGACAACGCGCGCCACATGCTCCTGTTCCGCGAACGGGCCCGCGCGGACGGCGTCGATCCCGACGCCTACGTCGCCCCCGACGAGGGCGAGGCCATCTACCGCCGCATCGACGAGCTCAACGACCTCGACGATCTGCTCGGCTACGCGCTCGGATCGCTCGACCACTTCGACGAACTCCTGACCGTCTACCGCGCCGCCGCTGACGGCGCCGACGCCGAGGCGATCGACGGCGTGCGCGCCGACGTGGCCGGGATGCTCGCGCGCCTGCGGCCGCTGGTCGATGCCGACGCCGAGCGGCTCGCCGCCGAGGCGCACGAGCGCTACCGCGTGCGCGAGCTCGTCGAGACTCCGCGCTATATCCATGGCGGCTGACGCCGCGGTCGGACCGAGCTTCGCCGAGCTGCAGCGGCCCTTGCCGGCCCGCTCGACCCGCGCGTGGCGGTTCGCGGCGGCGCGCGCGGCCAGCCGGTCGGGCGCGCTGCTCAGCGACGGCCTGCGCATCGGCTACGCGCACGGGTTCGACTCCGCGCCGTTCATGGCGCACGTCTACGCCGACCGGGCCACCGGTCGCACGCCGCTCGGTGCGGCGATCGACCGGCGGCTGCTCAACCGGCGCACCTGCGTGGCCTTTCGCGACATCCGGGCGCTGGCCGAGTCGGCGGTGCTCGACGCGATCGACGCCGTCGCGACCGAGCCGACCGCCGCCCCCGTCGTCGCCGACCTCGCCGCCGGCACGGCGCCCTATCTGCTGCATGCGCTCGCGGCACGGCCGCGGGTCACGGCCATCGCGGGCGACATCGACCCGGAGGCGCTCGCGGGCGCGGGCCGCGGCGCGCGCGAGCTGGGCGTCGCGGAGCGGCTCACGCTCGTCCGCGGCGACGCCTTCGACCGTGACGCCCTCGCCGCGCTGCCGGCCCGGCCCGACGTGGTGCTCGAACTCGGTCTGTACGGGATCTACCACGACGATCGCCGGATCGAGCGCCACCTGATGGACCTGGCCGAGGTGGTCGCGCCGCGACAGATCGTGTGCAACGTCCAGACCCAGAACCCGGAGATCGAGTACATCGCGCGGGTGTGGCGCAACGCAGCGGGCGGCCCGTGTGTGTGGCGGCTGCGCCCCGTCGGCCAGATCCTGGCCTACGCCGAGGCCGCCGGCTTCGCGCCGGTGTCCGAGACCGCCGATCGCCACGGGATCTACCGGGTCGTCCGGCTTGCGCGGGTGGCGAGCCCGTGAGCAGCGTCCTGACCTGGGGCGGCGCGGCCGCGACGGACGGCATCGCATCGAACCGCCTGCGCGACCTCCGGGCGAGCCACAGCGCGATGTGGAACTACGTCACCTACCGCGATGCGATCGGGCTCGTGGGCTGGGACCCGGACGAGCTATATCCCGGTGGGACCACGCGCCTGCCGGCCGACTTCGCGGACCTGGGCTGGCTCGTCTGCTTCGCCGGCCCGCCGCCGGCCGCAGTGGAGGCCATGCGCGAGGCCGTCACCGCAGACGCCCTGAACCACTATCCGCCTGACCTGATCGAGCCGCTGCGCCAGGAGGCGGCGCGGGTTGTCGGCCGCGCCCGCGACAACGACTTCGAGGTCGTTGGGGTCGAGGGTGCACAGGCCGGAATCGCGCTGTCGCTCCTGGCCGCGATCGATCCCGGCGACGAGGTCATCCTCGGCGACCCGGGCTACTTCCACCTGCCCTCGGCCGTGATCGCGGCGGGCGGACGGCCGGTGATGGTCCCCGCGGGACGCCGAAGCGGCTTCCGCATCGACGTCGAAGCGGTGGCCGAGGCGGTGGGGCCGCGGACGCGGGCGATCTGCCTCGTCGACCCCTCCAACCCCTACGGAGCCGTGCTCGAACGCGACGAGCTCGAGGCACTCGCCGCGCTCGCCGAACGGCATGGGCTCCTGCTCGTCCACGACATCACCCACGCCCCACTGGTGATCGATCCGGCCGGCGAGCACGCGTCACTGCCGGCCCTCGGATTGACCGACCGCGCGGTGGCGACGTTCTCGGTGTCCCACTGCTGGGGCATGGCGAGCGCGCGCATCGGGTTCCTGGCCGGCCCGCGCGATCTCCTGCGCGGTTGCCTGCAGCTCAAGGCGGCGGTCACCCGCATGAGCACCGGGTTCGCGAGCCAGCAGGGCGCCCTGGCGGCGCTCCGCGACCGCGAGCACCTGCCGCGCGCCGAGCGCGCCATCCGCCGCAACCTGGGCGCGCTGGACGAGGCGCTCGCGGCGATGCCCGGCGTGGGCCTCGCCACACGGCCCAGCCGGGGGCTGTCGTGCGCGGTCGAGATCGATCCCGCCCTCTGCACCGCGCAGGAGCTGATGGTGGCGCTGTTCGCGCGCCGCATCGCGGTCTATCCCGGCGACGGGCTTGGCGAGACGAGCGCGGCCGCGACCATCCGCCTCAACCTGTCGCACCCCGAGCGATGGCCGATGGAGCGCCTGCGCGACGCGCTTCCGGCCGCGGCCGCCGAGGCCGCCGCCGGGCGCTGGCGCGAGCCGGTCGCCGAGCTGCTGGACGCGAAGGGCACCGAGCGCGCCCAGCGGCTCGCGGCCGTCGTGCGGAGGTCCGCATGACGCCGCGCGAGCTCGTCGACGAGCACGGATCGCCGCTGTGGCTGGTGGACCTGGACCGGGTGCGACGGCTCGTGCGCGAGTTCCGCGCGACCTGGGAGCGGCGCTTCGCGGAGGTGGACGTCGCGTACTCGTACAAGACCAATCGCCTCCCCGCCATCCTGCTCGCGGTCGCCGACGAGGGAGCCGCGCCCGAGGTGGTCTCGTACGCCGAGTACGTGCTCGCCCGCGAGGTGGTCGGCGCGCCCGGGGAGTCGATCGTGGTCAACGGGCCCGCGAAGCCCGACCGGCTGCTTCAGCGGGCGGGCGAGGACGATGCCCTGGTGTTCGTCGACGGAGCCGACGAGCTTCGCCGAGCGGCCGCCGCCGGGGTGCGCCGCGTGGGCCTGCGCGTGCGCGTTCCCGGCGTCGGCGACGACCCGAGCCACTTCGGCATCCCCGCGAGCGAGGTCGCCGATGCGGCCCGGGCCGCGCGGTGGCTCGGCCTCGACCTCGAGGTGCTCGGTGCCCACGTCGTGTCCACGGGGTTGCGCGGCGCGATCGCCGCCCACCGCTCCCTGGCCGAGGCGGTGACGGTGGCCTGGCCGCCGGAGGGTTCGGACCGCCACGCGCGCGCCGCGGCGCTGCTCGCCGAGCTCGCGCGCGCGGTCGATGTCGACGCGATCGACCTCGGCGGCGGCCATCCCGCGCCGCCCGGGCTGGCCGAGCACGCCGATGCCGTGTCCGCGGCGCTGCGCCGCGGCGGATTCCGCGGCCGGCTGCTGCTCGAGCCGGGTCGCGCGATCGTCGCCGATGCCGTGGACCTCGCCACCACCGTGGTCGCGGTCAAGTGCCTCGAGGACGGGACCCGCTGCGCGATCGTCGACGCCGGTACGAACCTGCTTCCCGGCACGCTGTGGTCGTGGCCGCGGATCGAGGCGGCCGAGGGCCCCTGCACGGACCCCGAGACGACGCTCGTGACCGGCCCTCTGTGCCTGAACGTCGACGTGCTCCACCCGGAGGCCATGCTGCCGTCGCTGCGCCCGGGCCGCCTGCTGCTGGTGCGGTCGGTCGGCGCCTACCAGCAGTCGCAGTCGACGCAGTTCGGCGACCTGCGGCCCGCCGCGGTCGGACGCGACGGCGGCCGCTGGCACGTGGTTGCGAGCGGTGAGAGCATCAGTTCCCTGATCGCCGGCGACCTGGCGGGTTCCGCCGGCGCCTTCATCGAGTAGGAGGATCCATGAGCGAACGGCTGATCGTCATCGGCGGCGGAGGCGCCGGCACCGCCGCGGCGACCATCGCGAAGCGGCTGAAGCCGGACCTGCACGTATCCGTGTTCACGGAGTTCGAGGACATCGCGTACTCGCCGTGCGGGATCCCCTTCGTGCACGGTGGCGAGATCCCGCGCTTCGAGGACCTCTTCCTCTCGACGGTCGAGCGCTACGTCGCCGAGGGGCTCGACATGCGGATGGAGACCGTGGTCACCGAGATCGACCTCGACCGCCGCATCGTCACCGCGCGCAACCAGCACGAGGGCTTCGATCAGCTCGTCATCTGCACCGGGTTCACGTGGGAGAAGCCGAGCGTCCCGGGCGCCAACCTCGAGGGCCTGCACTACGTCAAGAACATCCGCAAGGCGATGGAGTTCGACAAGCTGCTCGACCAGGTCAAGCGCGTGGCGGTGGTTGGCGCCACCCCGCTCGGGGTGGAGATGGCCGGGAACCTCGGCCACCGCGGCCTGGAGGTCGACTTCATCGACGAGGGGCCATGGGTGCTCGGCGAGGTGCTCGACCCCGATACGGCGCAGCCGGTGCACGAGTCGCTGGAGAAGCGCGGCGTCCGGCTGCGGCTGGGGACCAAGGTCGAGGGCTTCGTCGGTGACGGCCACGTCAGCGCGGTGGCGACCTCCGACGGCGAGGTCCCGTGCGACGTCGTGATCGTATGCCTGGAGAAGATCCCCAACACCGCCCTCGCGGTCGCCGCGGGGCTCGAGGTGGGCACCACCGGCGGCCTGGTGGTCGACGACCACATGCGCACGAAGGTCCCCGGCGTCTACGCCGCCGGCGACGCGATCGAGGTGCCCCACGGCCTGACCATGCTGCCCATCCGCGGCCTCACCGGGTCGCACGCCTACGCCCAGGGACGGACCGCGGCGGCGAACATCGCCGGCGAGGACCGCGTCTACGACCCGGTCTGGATCCCGTGGGGGCTCGTCGGCGGCGACTACACCATCGGCGGCTTCTCGATCGGCGAGACGCTGGCCACCGCGATGGGCATCCCGTACATCGTGGCCAAGGGCGTGGGCGTCTCGCGCGCTCGGTACTTCCCCGGCGCGACCAAGACGCACGTCAAGCTGCTGGCGGACCCCGTGAGCCACAAGCTGATCGGCGGCCAGATCCACGGCGGCGAAGGGGTAAAGGAGCGCTGCGACTTCCTCGCCTTCGCGGCCAAGCGCGGGGCGACGATCGAGGACCTGGCCTGGATGGAGAACATCTACTCGCCGCCGATCGGCGCGCTGTTCGAGCCGATCGCGATCGCCGCGCAGAACGCCCTTGCCGAGCTACGCGCCGGGAAGGCGCCCGCGGGCGGTCCCGCGGCCGCGGCCCCAGCGGCGCCGCCGCCGTCCGGAGTGCCGGCGTGAGCGGGTTGATCGAGGCCAAGCAGCGGCTGCGCGCGCAGGCCGAGCACCACCTGCGCGTCGCCGCGATGGAGGACCTGCGGGGCCGCTATCCGGCGGGCACCACCGCGCCCTACCACGAGCACGGCGGGCTGCTGTGGAGGTACGGCTTCGTCCCGCTCTACCGGCGGCTGCCGTGGGAGGTCAAGGAGCGGGCGATGCACGCGCTGGGGATGACCGCCGAGCGCTCGGGCTGGACGCCGCCGGCGCGCAGCCCGAGCGACCCGTGGGTGCCCCCGGCCAACCTGCCGCGCTGAGTCAGGGCGAGCGCAGTACCGCCGGCCTCAGGCGCTCGGGGCGGGCGATCACCGCGACGACGACCAGGAGCCCCAGGGCCATGAAGACCATCGTCCCGGTCAGCGTGCTCGACACCGCGTGCGAGAGTCCGTGCACGCTGTGCGCCCCGCCGGCGGCGGTGAACACCGTGACGAGGACGCTGATCCCCACGCCGAGCAGCAGCAGCGGCAGAGCGGTCGCGGGGAAGTACGGCGTGTCCGCGCCGATCCGGCTCAGCCAGGTCATGCCGCCGAGCGCGAGCAACAGCCCGACGGTGAGCAGGCGGGTGGCGCCGATCCTGGGCACGATCCGGGGCACGACCTGCACCATGGCGAAGACCAGCAGCGTCATGGGCAGGAACGCGGCGCCGGCCTGGAGCGGGCTCAGGCCGCGGGCGCCCTGGAAGTACTGCGTGAGGAAGAAGAACATCGCGTACATGCCGCTCACCACGAGGATGCGGGCGGCGTAGGCGCCCGATCGTTCGCGGCTGCGGAACAGCCGCAACGGGGTGATCGGCTGCCGGGCGCGCATCTCCGTGACGACGAAGGCGGCGAGCAGCCCGACTCCGGCCAGGAACGACCCGACCGTCAACCGGTCGCCCCAGCCGGCGGATGCCGCGCGCACGAAGCCGTAGACGATCGCGGTCATCCCCAGCGTCGAGAAGACGGCGCCGGCGAAGTCGAACCGACGCGGTTCGCGCGCGCGACGAGACCCACTGCGTGAGCACGCCCCCGAGCACGAGGCCGAGGCTGCCGCCGCCGCCGGCGACGGCGCTGTACCAGGCCACC
>Ga0111538_10013238_pt1 | contig 10885 bp, 12 predicted proteins | sample SoiMethybrSBSTD1_FD_79669 | JGI IMG/M metagenome (GOLD analysis project Ga0111538, IMG submission 79669) | Bulk soil microbial communities from a Populus tree surrounding site in Tennessee, USA - Soil MetaG P. TD hybrid SBSTD1 (version 2)... | ecosystem: Environmental > Terrestrial > Soil >... | reverse complement strand
GCCGCGAGACCCGGAAGTCACGGCCGAGCAGCGCCTGCGCGGCGGTGGCGCCGAGACACACGAGCACGCGTGGCTTCAGCACCGCGACCTCGGCGTCGAGCCACGGCCGGCAGGCGGCGATCTCCCGCCAGTTCGGCTTCTGGTGGATCCGCCGTTTTCCCTGTGGCTTCCACTTGAAGTGCTTGACGACGTTGGTGACGTAAACCTGCGAGCGGTCGATCTCGACCTCCTCGAGCGCCTTGTCGAGGAGCTTCCCCGCCGGTCCGACGAACGGGTGGCCCTCGATGTCCTCGCGGTCCCCCGGCTGCTCGCCGACGAAGACCACGTCGGCATGCGCGCCGCCCTCGCCGAAGACGGTCTGCGTGCCGGATTCCCAGAGTGGGCAGGCTTTGCAGCCGGCCGCAGCCTCGCGCAGCTTCTTGAGGCTCGGGCGTGGCGGGATCAACGCCGCGGCGGTTCCGTCGCCGTCGAGCTCGAGCTGGCTCACGCATTAATGACTACCCGGAAAGCGGCGCTACGATTCCTGCCCGCGGCGCCGTGGCCGAGTGGTTAGGCAGAGGCCTGCAAAGCCTCGTACACCGGTTCAACTCCGGTCGGCGCCTTTTTGCCGTTCGAAGTCCGGCGCCGCTTGGCGGCGCCATGACGACTTCGAACGGCTCTCGGTTTTGGCACCGGCCTTCGTGAGCCGACGCCGGCAGAGCCGCCGTACTAGGGCGTTCCGCCGCCGACCGGGTTGCGGAGGAGCTTGGCGTACGGGATCCCGGTCGCTGGGTCGACGTAGACGGCGCGGTAGAAGGTTGGACGCGTGCGGGCGCTGTCGACCAGTATGAACGTCCCTCCGGTGGCGAGCCGGGCTGTGCCGGCAGGCTCGCGCTTGGTGCTCGAGCGCTCGCGATAAATCGTCACGTGGCCTCCACGAGCGCCCTGCACTCGGCCGGAGAGCGCGATCGAGCCGTCGACGCGCTGCTCCGCATCGAGGCTCACGTGAACCGGCAGGGAGGACCCGCGGCTCCGGAACCACGACAGTCCGTCCGGCCGTGAAAGGAGCAGGTCCTCAGCACCCGTTCCCGGCACGGCCGCCAGTCCCGCCAGGCGACCGTCGAGCTCGCTGCCGCCGCGGCCGGTGACCGTACCGGCCCAGACCGCCGTGGGCTCGGTCACGGAAAACGCCCAGGTGTCGGCCGCGACCCATTCGTTGGCGGCGACCGCGGGCCCCTTGCGAGTCATCGCAAGCCCGGTCGTCACGCCGCGCTCGGAGACGATGTTCTCGGTGATTTCGCGCCCATGCGTCGCGAGCGTGACCGGGAAGCCGCCGTAGAGCGAGCCGGGGAACTCTTCAGTCCAGGCTGCATAGACGATGTTGGCGCGCCCGGCGGCGGCGAACATCGGGCCGATCGGGAAGCCGCCGCGGCCGGCCGACAGGTAGAGACCGATCCAGGTGCGGTTTCGCGGGACCCACTCGATCGTCCCGACGGCGCCGCTGACGCCGTAGGACTCGACGACGTGGACGCTGCCGTTCCGAACGATGACGGGAGCTGCGGGCGGCGGGGTGTAGCTCTTCGGCCAGCCGCCGGCCGTCACGCGCTGTACGTGCGCGACCCCGCGGGCGTCGATCTTCGCCAGAATGAGTTGGCTGCTGAGGCTACGCGAGTGCCACTGCGTGTAGGCCACGATCGGCAGGCCGCTCGGCGTGAGCGCCAGCCCCGGCCAACCGACGCTGACGTCGGCGCCGAGGCCGCCGGGCAGCCGCGTCGCTCGCCAACGCGCGCCTTGTCTGCGCAGCACGGTGACACTGCGCTCCGCAGGCCCCATCACGACCGCGACAGGCCCGCCGCGTCCTGCCTTGAACGCTGCCAGTCTCGAGCCTCTCGCCACGCGTGCCGGATGCTGGGTCCAGCGGTTACGCCCGGCGCGCTGGGCGACCACGAGCTGCGGGCCGCGGACGAACGCGACGAGCGCTGCGCCGCTCGGTGTGACCGCGATCATTCCGTCCGGAACGCGGGCGACGAGCTCCGCCGAGGCGCTCCCACTCACCGCTAGACCAACAGCGGTGATACCGAGGAACCACCTCATTCCGCGAGATTACCTCCAGGTGCCGCCTGCGTCGAGGGCCCGCGGCTTCGCTTGCGATGCCGCCCACGAGGCCGCGCGATTCACTCGCGCGGCCGCTCCAATAGGATCGCGCGCGGGGTCGCGGTGCGAACAAAGGAGAGAGAGATGGATCTTTGCGCAAGGATCGACGAGGCCCGGCGTCGCTGGGATGTCCTGAAGCACCCGTTCTACGAGCGGTGGGAGTGCGGCGAGCTGACGCGTGAGGAGCTCGCCTTCTATGCGGGCGAGTACCGACATGCGGTCCTGGCCCTGGCGCGCGCGGCGGTCGCGTCGGGCGACGCGGTGCACGCGCGCGAGGAGGCCGAGCACGTGGCGCTGTGGGATGAGTTCGCCGCCGCCGTGGATGCGCCGCTCGACCGGGCGCCGACCCCGGAGACGTCGGAGTGCGCAGTCGCCTGGTCGCCTGACGAACGGTTCCGCGCCCTGGCGGTCCTCTACGCGATCGAGTCGGCGCAGCCCGCGATCTCGCGGACGAAGCTCACGGGATTGGCCGCCCACTACGGAGTCGATGCCGACGATCCGGCCGCCGCGTACTTCCGGCTTCACGCCGAGCTCGACGTCGAGCATGCGCGTGCGGCGCGGGAAGCGCTCGCGGATGCGCCGCCGGCGCGGGTCGCCGAGCTCGCGGCCGCGGCCGAGCGCGCGCTCGAGGGGAACTGGCGGCTGCTCGACGGAGTCGAGCGAGCCCAGTAACCATGGCGACAATCGGGGTCGTCGGCCTGGGGGCGATGGGCAGCCGCATCGCGCGGCGGCTCGCCGGGGCGGGGCACGACCTCGTCGTCTGGAACCGCGACCGCTCGAAGGCCGAGCCGCTCGCGATAGCCGGCGCGTTCGTGGCCGAGAGTCCGGCCGATGTTGCGCATCGCGTCGAAGCGGTGATCACGATGGTCGCCGACCCGCAGGCGCTCGCCGACGTTACGGAGGGCCCGCAGGGCGTGGCGGCCGGCGTGGGGGAGGGGACGACCGTGATCCAGATGTCGACCGTCAGCCCAGACTCCACGGCGCGTCTCGCTTCGCTGCTCTCCGAAGACGCCCTGCTCGACTCGCCCGTGCTCGGCTCCATCTCGGAGGTCGAGTCCGGAACCCTGAACGTCTTCGTCGGCGGGCAGCCCGAGCTCGTCGAGCGCTGGCGGCCGCTGCTGTCGACGCTCGGGAACGTCCTGCGCGTGGGCCAAGTCGGAGCGGGGACGGCCGCCAAGCTCGTCGCCAACACGACACTCGTGGGTGTGATCGACGTCCTCGGTGAAGCGCTCGCGGTCGGCGACGCGCTCGGCCTCTCGCGCACGACGACTTTCGCGGTGCTGGGGAAGACGCCGGTGGCCGAGCAGGCCGAGCGTCGGCGACCGGCGATCGAGAGCGGCGACTACCCGACGCGGTACGCCCTCTACCTGGCACGCAAGGACGCCGAGCTGATCGTGAAGGCGGCGGCACAGGCCGGAATCGAGCTGCGCGTGACTGAGGCGTCGCGGGCGTGGCTCGCGGAAGCCGAAGACGCGGGTCTCGGCGCGGCCGACTACTCGGCGGTGCTGGTGCGCATCCTCGACCGCTCCAAAATGCCCGTGACCCAGGAGGCGAGGTCGGACAGGTAGCCGGGGTCGACGGCGTGCGGGAGCGGGTACTCGCGGTAGAGAACCTCAGCGCCGGCGGCCTCGAGCTCCGCTTTCGCGCGGCGGCTCCACTCGACCGAGATCACCGGGTCGTAGGTGCCGTGGCCGATCGCGACCGGCGGAATGGGCGGCGACAGGTCGAGCTCGAAGCCCTCGACGGTCGGGATGAAGCCGCTGAGCGCGATCAGCGCCGCCGGCCCCGGCCTCCCGCGGCCGAGCCCGAGCGAGTACGTCATCACCGCTCCCTGCGAGAAGCCCCCGAGGACGGTCCGCTCGGGCGGCACGCCGGTCTCCTCGGCGAAGGCCGCGAGGAACTCGCCGGCGAGCCGGTAGCTCGCTTCGAAGGTCTCGCGGTCCGGGAAGCCGATCTCGCGGACGATGTACCAGTGGGCGCCGCCGGGCGGGAGCGACAGCGGGCCACGAGGCGTCGCCGCGACGAGGCGCCTCTTGGGGTCGAGGAAGTCGAGCAGCGGGTAGAGGTCGTTCTCGTCGGCGCCGCGCCCGTGAAAGAGGACGATCGCGCCCTCGGGCTCACCGGCTGCCGGACGCAACCGGTACTCGAGAGTCATCGCGCCGCAGCGGTCTCGCGCGGGTCCGGCAGCGGTGTGAGGATCGGCTCGACCTGTGAACGCAGGTGCTCGAAGTCCGGCGGCAGCGACAGGCGCTCGCCAAGGTGCTCGAGCGGCTCATCGGTCGCGAATCCAGGCCCGATCGTCGCGATCTCGAAGAGGACGCCGCTCGGCTCGCGGAAGTAGATCGACTTGAAGTAGAAGCGGTCGATGATCGGCGTCACGTGGGCGCCGGCCGCCGCGACGCGCTCGCGCCAGGCCGGGTGGTCGTCCATCGGCGACGCCCATGCGACGTGATGCACTGTGCCCGCGCCGCCGACTCCCGGGTTCTCAGGCGCCGGGTCGTACGCGTAGAGACCGCCGCGCTGCTCGCCTCTCGCCTCCCAGCCGTCATCGTGCGGCTCGAACTCGAGCGTCTCCTCGAGCAGCGGACGGCTGCGCTCAGGATCCGCCGCGAACGCGCGCACGCCGTCGAAGCCCTGCAGCGCCAGCTCGGCCGGGATCTCGGGATGCTCCGCGATCAGCGGTTCGTCGGTCGTCTCGATAACGCCGACCTCGTGGCGGAGGCCCTCGGGGTCGACGAACGTCAGCCGGTCACCACGCGTAATCACATGGTTGTCGAGCCGCTTCTGCCAGAAATCGAGCGCCTCGTCTGACGCGACGCGCCAGCGAACGGTGTGCACCATCCCCGCGCCCGCACGGCCCTGGCGCGCCCCCGGGTACTCGAAGAAAGTGATGTCCGAGCCCGGGTCGCCGCGCTCGTCGGCGTAGAAGAGGTGGTAGACGGTCGGGTCGTCCTGGTTGACCGTCTTCTTGACGAGCCGCAGCCCGAGCAGGCCGGCGTAGAACTCGACGTTCCGCGGAGCGTCCGCGGTGATCGCCGTGACGTGGTGGACGCCTTCGAGCTTCATGCCGCCCCAACCTACCCGGTTCGGACTGCCTTGCGCATGACGAGCTTGGCAAGGCCCGTGTCCGGATCCGTCTTCTCCTCAGTTGTCGCGAAGCCGAGCCGCTCGTAAAGCGCAATCGCCCGCTCGTTGACCTTCCAGACCTCGAGCTGAAGCTCGCCGCTCCTCGCCTCGCGCTCGGCGTCCGCCATCAGCGCCGAGCCGATGCCTTGAGAGCGAACTGCGGGGTCGACCCAGGCGAGATCGATCAACGCGCCGGCGCGGACGATGACGCCCACGATCCGCTCGTCGACGGTTCCGACCGTCGCGTCGGGCCAGTGCTTCTCGAAGTAGCGCTCGACGTTCCCGGCCGCGATGAACTCGTCGACCGTCTCTCGGCCCAGGAACGGTCCGTAGGTGTCGGGCAGCGACGCCTTCTGCATCGCGGCGATCGCAGGCACGTCCTCCGAGGTCGCGGGCCGGAGCTGCAGGCCCGTCAGCGGAGGCCGCCGCGCTCGTGATGTGCGCGGAAGAACTCGTGTGAGCCGGCCGTGGCCATCGCCGCGGAGGCGGAGATCTCGAGCGCCAGCGTCGCGGCAGCGACGATCTGCGCGAACCGGTAGACCTTGCCTGCGCCGGCGCAGTCCATCAGCGATAGCCACGAACGCGCGTAGGGGAGGGTCGTGCCGCCGCCGACCGTCCCCACCTCGAGGCCGGGCAGGCGGATAGAGCAGTTCAGGCCGCCTTCCACCCGGCGGCCGGTCCCGTGCGCCATCGAGCTGGTGCCGACCATGCCGAGATCCTGCCCCGTCGCGGCGAAGATCGCGGCGATCGCCGACGCCGGCGTGAACGCGACGGACTGCATGCCTGAGGCGACGGCGCCTGCGGTGCCCGCCCACGAAAGCTCGAGCAAGTCGTCGATCGTCGTGCGCAGCACGCGACGTACGGCGTCCTCGCTCAACGTCGCCTCGGTGATCACGGTCTTGCCGTGGCCGCCGCGCTCGAAGTACCGGTGCGAAGGCTTCTTGTCGCCGCCCATGTTCGCCTCCAGGACGGCGCGCTCCGGCTTCACCGGCGCGTGCTCCATCACGTACCCCATGTTCAAGGCGTACGAGTTGCGGGTCATCATGTTCGGCCCGCAGGCATCGCCGGTCGTGAACGCCCACATGACGTGGCACATCGGCCCGACGACGTGCGTCTCGACCTCGCGCAGCTTGGCGTACTTCGAGAGGGCCGGATCGGCCTCAACGCGCTCGGCCAGCCAGCGCCTCATCTCGGCGACGTGCGCCTCGAGGAAGCGTGAGAGCACTACGGCCTCTGCGGTCGAGGCGCAGACGAAGCAGGAGGCGCGCGTGATCCTGTCGCCCAGGACGTACGTCCTGAACCCGCCGGACTCCGCGACCGCGCGCGCGCCGCGGTAAAGCGACGCCGAGAGCCCACCCTCGGTGTGCGCTAGCGGCACGAACACGCGGTCGCGCGAGCGCCCCGTCTCGACGAGTCGCCCGAACGGCTCCTCGAGCTCGTACTCGCCGAGCTCCACTTCCAGCGGCCCGATGACGGAAACCGGGATCACCGCGACGCCGGTTAGCGCCTCTTGTGCGCGCGCGAACGGCTCGAGATCGTGCGAAAAGACCTCCCCGTCCTGCGTCAACCCGCGCAGCTCGTCCTGGCGGGCGCGGATCGAGTCGGGGTCGTTCTTGCGCGGCCAGCGCTTCAGCTCCACGCGGGCAAGGTTAATCTGCCCCCGTGGCGACGACGGAGGTCAAGGTCGAGGAGCAGATGGAGCGGGAGGCGTACGCGGGCGTCCTCCGGTTCTACGAGCTCGCCAAGAAGCAGGAATGGCAGGTGCGGGATCTGCCCTGGGGCGAGATTCCGCCGATCCCGGAGACGAAGGGCGCGCCACAGAAGATCGCGCGCCGCCGCGACTTGTGGCGCTCGGTGATCACACAGCAGCTGCAGGCCGACGAGCTCGCGTGCGAGATGTCCTCGCAGCTGCTCAACATCGCCCCCGACCACGAGGCGAAGCTCTACTACTCGACGATGGTGCAGGACGAGTCGCGCCACACGGAGGCGTGGCTGAAACTCATCCAGGAGGCGGGAGGGACCGGCGAGCGCGATCCGTACCTCGACGAGCTCGCGCACATGACGCTGGAGGCCGACACGCTCGAGGAGAAGGTCTTCCAGATGCAGGTCTTCTACGAGCGGCTGATCATCTCGCGCTTCCGGTTGATCGCCCGCAGCTCGCGCGGCACCGTTCTCGAGGACCTCTGCAACCGCCTGACGACCGACGACGGGATTCACCACGGCGCCGGAATGGCGTACGAGCGCGTCCTCCTCCAGGGGGCGTCGAAGAAGACGAAGCAGAGCCTCGTCGACGCCGCGAACCGGCTCCTGCCGACGTTCGTCAAGCACGCGCTCTGGCGGCCGAAGGAACGCGCCTTCATCGGCCGCGCCATGCTCGAGCGCGACACCGCGAGGCTCAAGGAAGACCTCGAGATCGGCGTCCGGCTCGCCCAATCCCTCGGCCTGGACGTCTCCGAAGTGGAGCTTCCGGTTTGACGCCGTCATCTACGCACGATCCGTGGCAAAACGGTCGCACCGGCAAAGCCGGCACGACCTCCAAACGGCATCGCAAGCGACGCCGTAGCGAAGTAGAGCTCCCGGTCTAACCGCACGTGGCGACGCTGATGGAAGGCCCGCCGCTGGCCGGGCGGATTCGGGCCGAGGTGGCCGAGGAGGTGCGCGACCTCGGCGGGCTGAAGCTCGTCACCGTCCAGGTCGGCGACGACCCCGGCTCGACGATCTACCTGCGCCGGAAGCACGAGGCCGCGCAGGAGGCCGGCATCGAGTCCGACGACCGAAAGCTGCCCGAGGAGACGTCGGAAGCGGACCTGCTCGCGCTCGTCGCCGAGCTGGACGCCGATGAAGACGTCGACGGCATCCTCGTCCAGCTGCCGCTCCCAGAGCAGATCGACGAGGCGCGTGTGATCCGCGCGATCGAGCCGGTCAAGGACGTCGACGGCTTCCATCCCTTCAACGCGGGCCAGCTCTACCTCGGACGGCCGACGCTCGTGCCGGCGACGCCGCTCGGGATCATGACGCTGCTGGCCGAGCACCGGATCCCGCTCGAGGGCGCCGAGGCGGTCGTGGTCGGCCGCAGCGACATCGTCGGCAAGCCGATCGCCCACCTGCTCCTGCAGGCGAACGCGACGGTTCAGATCTGCCACTCCCGAACGGTCGACCTCCCGCGGCACACGCTCGAGGCGGACGTGCTGGTCGTGGCGGCCGGCTCGCCCGAGATCGTGACGCAGGACATGGTCAAGGTCGGCGCCGCAGTGGTCGACGTCGGTATCAACCGGACCGAGGCGGGCATTGTCGGCGACGTCGCGCCGGAGGCCGCGGAGGTGGCGGCCTTCCTGACGCCGGTGCCCGGCGGCGTCGGGCCGATGACGATCGCGATGCTTTTGCGCAACACGGTCAAGGCGGCCCGGTACCGGCGCGGTCTGCTTGCGTTCCCAGGGACGTGACGCTAAGGTTCGCCCCCGCTTAATGGAGGTCGGCGGCTCGGTGCCCGGGCCGTCGTTTGTTTGTTGTAGGAAGGAGTTTCGTTGGCAGAGGGCACCGTCAAGTGGTTCTCGAACGAGAAGGGGTACGGCTTCATCGAGCGTGAGGGTGGCGAGGACGTGTTCGTCCACCACTCGAAGATCACGATGGATGGCTATCGGTCGCTGACCGAGGGACAGCGTGTTCAGTTCGACGTCGAGCAGGGCGACAAGGGCCTGCAGGCGGTGAACGTTCAGGCCGTCTAGAAACCTTTCGGAACCGAAAACCCGGCGGGCTCCGAAAGGGGCCCGCTTTTTGTCGCAGAAAGTGCTGGCGCACTTCTGCGAAGTGGAAGGATTCAGTCGATGGCAATCACGAGAGACGAAGTTCTGCACGTCGCAAGACTCGCTCGGCTCGAGCTCTCCGAAGACGAGGTCTCGCGGTTCCAGGAGCAGTTGAGCGCGATTCTCGAGGCGGTTGGCAAGGTGGCAGAGCTCGACCTCGCGGACGTCGAGCCGACGGCGCACCCGCTCGACGTAGCAAACGTCTGGGCCGACGATGAGCCCAGGCCGTGCCTGCCGGTCGACGAGGCGCTCGCGAACGCGCCGGACCGCGACGGCGCCCTGTTCCGCGTGCCCGCCGGATGATCGACACCCTGCGACTCACGGCCGAAGAGGCCGGCGCGATGCTCGAGCGCCGCGAGGTCTCCGCGGCGGAGCTCCACGCCGCCTATCGCGCCGCAATCGACGAGCGGGACCCGGGGCTCCATGCCTACCTCCGCACGGTGGACGAGGTCGAGGGCGACGGCGTCCCGATCGCTTTCAAGGACCTGATCTCCACTCGCGGCGTGGAGACGACCGCCGCCTCGAAGATCCTTGCGGGCTACAAGCCGGTCTTCGACGCGACCGTGGCGACCCGGTGCAAGGAGGCCGGACTTCCGCTGCTCGGCAAGACCAACATGGACGAGTTCGCGATGGGCTCGTCGACCGAGAACTCCGGCTTCGGGCCGACGAGCAACCCGTGGGATCCCGAGCGTGTGCCGGGCGGCTCGTCGGGTGGCTCGACCGCCGCCGTCGCGGCCGGGATGGCGCCGTGGGCGCTCGGCTCGGACACCGGTGGCTCGATCAAGCAGCCGGCGGCGCTGTGTGGAGTCGTCGGGCTGCGTCCGACCTATGGGACGGTCAGCCGTTACGGGATCGTCGCGTTCGCGTCGAGCCTCGACCAGATCGGACCCGTGACGAAGACGGTGCGCGACTGCGCGCTTCTCTACCGGACGATCGCCGGCCGCGACCCGTGCGACTCGACGACGGTCGAGCTGCCTCAGCCGGTCGAGCTGCCGGAGACGGAGGATCTGAAGGGCCTCAGGATCGGCGTTCCGAAGGAGCTGAACGAGGCCGAGGGGATCGAATCCGGCGTCACCGAGCAGGTCAACGCTGCCCTCGACCGCGCCCGTGAGCTCGGCGCCGAGGTCGAGGAGTGCAGCCTGCCGCGCTCGGTCGACTTCGGCCTGCCCTGCTACTACCTGATCGCGCCTTCGGAGGCGTCGTCGAACCTCGCCCGTTACGACGGCGTCCGCTACGGGTTCCGCGCCGCGGGGAACGGCGACATTCGCTCCATGTACGCGCGCACGCGCGACGAGGGCTTCGGCGACGAGCCGAAGCGGCGAATCATGCTCGGCACGTACGCGCTCTCGGCCGGCTACTACGAGGCGTTCTACGGCCAGGCCCAGAAGGTGCGGACCCTGATCAAGCAGGAGCACGACGCGCTCTTCGAGCGCTTCGACCTGCTCGTGTCGCCGACCTCGCCGACGGTCGCCTTCCCGCTCGGGGCGCGGACGGAGAACCCGCTCGCGATGTACCTGGCCGACGTGCTCACGATCCCGTCGAACATGGCCGGAATGCCCGGGCTCTCGATCCCGTGCGGGCTCTCGGAGGGGCTGCCGGTCGGGCTGCAGCTGATCGGCCCCCAGTTCTCGGAGAACACGCTGTTCCACGCCGGCCACGCGCTGGAGCGTGCCCTCGAATTCGACTTCGTCCCGGAGCGGCTTCGATGACCTGGGAAGCCGTCATCGGCCTCGAGATCCATGTCCATCTGAAGACGCGGTCGAAGATGTTCTGCCGCTGCGCGGTCGGTGCGCTCGACGATCCGAACACGCGCACTTGCCCCG